>Ga0116202_10001643_pt1 | contig 13095 bp, 9 predicted proteins | sample LakKivw325mmetaG_FD_94479 | JGI IMG/M metagenome (GOLD analysis project Ga0116202, IMG submission 94479) | Anoxic lake water microbial communities from Lake Kivu, Rwanda to study Microbial Dark Matter (Phase II) - Lake Kivu water 325m metaG | ecosystem: Environmental > Aquatic > Freshwater >...
GCATTACAACAACGGTCGATTGATAAACCCTATCCATTTCAAACTGACGGCCTATCAATCTTTGTTATAGATATTTACGCGTCTATGCTTATAACAGGTTCAGTAAGCTTTGAATTTTTAATAGTTGCAGAATTTAGATATCGCGGCCATGGATTATCTCTAATAGGAATGATTCCTTCTTCAAAATCTGCGGGGAATCCCATGGGTAACGAAATTTTCCCAATGGGGTTCTTTGGCCCATTCTTGACGATAGTATTTCGAATGACGGGGTTAAATAGCTTGCTATCTTGAGGTGTACTAGGGTCAACAACTGGTGGATGGGGGAAACTGTCTGCTGATTTAGCATAAACAACTATATATTCATGACATATCTTAAACTTAGCCTGGTTGTCAAAATTTCCATCTGTTCGCCAGCTAAATTGACAAAGGAAGTTTTCCTCGCCGAATATTTCGTCAAGCATAACTATTGATCGAGATGCCTCGTTGTCATCAATGGATACGAAAATCACCCCATTCTCTCGCAATAGATTCCGGGCCAGCTTCAATCGCGGGTACATCATGTTGAGCCAGTCGGTATGGAAGCGGCCGGAGGCCTCGGTGTTGGAGGTAATCTTCTTGCTGCCCTCCATCTGCCCCGTTAGCTCCAGGTAATTCTTGATGTTGTCCTGAAAGTCATCGGGATAAACGAAGTCCTTGCCGGTGTTGTAGGGTGGGTCGATATAGATGAGCTTTATCTTCCCAGCATAGGATTTCTGGAGGAGCTTGAGCACTTCGAGGTTGTCACCCTCGATCATGAGGTTCTGCGTCGTGTCCCAGTCCACGCTGTCTTCCGGACAGGGGCGGAGGGTGCCGGTCGATGGGGCGAGGGCAAGCTGGCGGGCGCGGCGCTTGCCATGCCAGTTAAGGCCGTATTTCTCTTCCCGCTCATCCACCGCGCCGCCGAGGAGCTGTTCTAATATTTCAAAGTCAATTTTCCCTTCTGTAAACACTTCGGGAAATAATGTTTTGATCCGCTCTATATTCTCGGCAAGGACGTCAGCGGATTTTGATTCGGGGCCTTGGGCAGTCATTTTTTGCATGAAAATGGACTCCTATTTTTTTATTGAAGCTTTTTATCCGTTCAATGTTTCGCGGATGATTTTTTGAACAGCGGAAAAATCAAAGCCATTGGAACTTGATTCAGTCGTGGTTACAAGCGTGCCCCGCGAACCACCACCTTTTTCAATAGGCAGAATTCCATTTGCCCTATACCAGGAGAGTTTGGCTTCCCAACTGCGACGATAGTCCTCCCTCTCCAGCAGACCAAGATGCTCCCAGTAAATGTTACGGCCCGAGATTTCATCTTCAATGGTGAAGTCCGGGTAGCGTGTGCTGCTGCTCAAAGTCAGGGGTTTTTCGTATTCGGGTGGGAACCCCGCATTGCAGAGAGCTTCATAGATCAGAAGTTCCGACTTGGACCGAACCGCAATACCGGTGCTTGTTCGGTGAATGAGACCCTCTTGCAGGAAGATACTACCCTTTGCCTGCGGAAATTCCAGCATGCGGCACGGTTGCATGAGATTGGTCATGCGACGAGCGGTTTCCGAGCGGTGAGGAGCGGCAAATTCCTTGAGCACGCCTCGCGGTCCCTGATGCATTACCACCACCCGATCCTGGTGGCGGGTTAGGGCGGTATAAACGAGTTCACGGGACATGATGGGATGGCCTTCGGGCAACACGAGGATAACCAGGTTGAACTGGCTTCCCTGCGCTTTGTGAATCGTAAGGGCGTAGGCTAATTCCAGGGCAGCATCCCCTTCCTCCCGAAAATCGCTGCCAAAAAAGTCATAGGTAAAGCCTTTCTGAGAGGAAAATTCAATTTTGAGAATCTTCGGATTCTTTCTCGTTTGCCAGAGGCCAACTGCAATACCGATCTCTCCATTGGCGAGATAGCCGAGGGCACCTTCCTGTGGATATACACGTTTCCCGTCCCGACGGTGGTTGCCGAGGTTGATGACTTTGTCACCATAAACGATACGTTCGGCTCCTAACGGTTTTGGGATGGAACGAAATCTCGCTCCCGCTAATTTGAGAAAATCAGCACGGAATCGCTCATGGATCTGCCGGTTAATTTCGCCGACACCGAAGGTCATTCCGCGTAGCGGGCTGAGAATCTGCCATTTCTCAATTGCGGCCACGGCACCGGGTTTGCCGTTTCGTGTAGCGTTAAAATAGTCATAGTCGCCGCTGGTTATCGCACCGAGATTCTCGTTAAACCCTCTGATATCTTCCAAACTGGCGAGTTTCAACTCTTCTTTCAATACCTCGATCAATTTCTCATTAAAATCCTCCGGTTTCTGCCACTCGAAGAAGCGAATGGTGGAATGCTCGTCTGCACCGGCAGTGAACACATCATCTTCACCAGCGGAAGGTGGTGAGGCGCTAAACCAACGAGCTAGTCGCAAGTCCGGGCGTTCGGAACCAACCTGGCGGCGTTCGATGGTCAACTCAGCATAACCTGGCGCCACACGCGGAAACCGGGCTTCGTAATCATCCGGACGCAGTTTGGCAATAATATCCACAAATGGCCGACCCGCGCCTATGGGTGGCAACTGTGCTGGGTCGCCAACGAAGATGAAACGTTTAACCCCCTGTAGAGCATCAAACAGAGCCCCCAGCATATCCTCAGTGAGCATGGAGGATTCGTCCACTATCACCGTACCGAAGCCTGTTGCTTTAGGTCGTTCTCTCATAACATAGCTTCCTGAGACAGTATCGTAGCGGCCATACTGGTTCAGGAATTGGGCGATGGTGAGAGCCTTTGCTCCCTTGCCCCCTGCCAATTCCTGCATGCGCACACGGGCTTTACCTGTTGGCGCAAGCAGAAGCAGGCCTTCATTCCTAATCTCAGGCTGTTCACAGAGAATTCCGAGCACAGTTGTCTTCCCTGCCCCAGCCGGGCCGGCTAGGACGCTTAAGCGAGCTTCGGCGAGTTCTTTTAAAGCAGCCGCTTTCTCTGTGCGTGCACGTTTTTCCTCAGTGTCCTTGGTCTTCCCAAACTTTTTTTCCAATAAGTCAGCCCAGTTGTGGACAAAAGCGTGTCTCTGGCCGCTGACACGCCCGTTCACTTGTTTGCGCACAAGTTCACCGATGATTTGGTAGCGCCGAAGCTGAAGCGCGACATCACCTTCAGTCGGAGCAGCGACGACCTCGGGCGCCATGTCGGAAACACGAGCTGAAAGCATGTCACCCGTGACAGGACACTCGGGTCGCACTGGAAAACCGTGTACGACATCAACAATCTTATCTTTGAGCAGCAATGTGTGACCTGCCTTGGCAGATTCCTCGAGGGAAGAAACGACAAAGGCCCGCACACGGCGAAGATCAACGGCAGAATCCAACTGTGAAGGCTTCTCCAATGGATGCAGTAGACGCACCGCATCTTCCGGGAAGACACCACGGTCCAGTGTCAGTAAACGGATCCCTTCGGGGTCATGACGACTGAGTTCATAGATACGATACGGGTTTTCGAGAATCTCCCGATCAGTACCTCCCCAGCCCGCTTTTTTACGCCCTCCTTCTTCATAAAGAGATTTAGCTTGCTCAGCGATTAATTCAAAGCGACTCAGAAGACGCAGGAATGCCCTACGTTCAGACGGAAGTTTCTTCCATGTGGGTGCTAGTTCCTTGAAATCGCTTCTCAGTTCCTTCGGTAGCAGCGTAGCCGCAGTGGCAAACGCTTTGTCCACCAAAGGCCATGGATCGGCGTTTTCGCCAGCCATCTGTTGCAGAGCATGTGCCACGAAAACACCTCGCGACAATCCGAACGCGGCCAAGATCGCGCCGAGACCGGGGAACGGCCCACGTACTTTCCACAAGCGGACAAGTTCGTTATGCAACCACTCTCTTTGCCACCCAGTGGCAATGCCCAGTTCCTTCTCTATGCGGGTAAGAGCTGTATCCATCGAAAGGAGTGCAGCGATGGACCCATCGTGAGTAACCAGTTCGCTTGCATAAGAGAACTCATTCCAGTGCTCATCCGGTACCTTGGCAATATAGCGATCTATATCCAGCGATGTGTCTCTCTCGACACAGTTCAGGACCTCGTAATAGGGCATGAGGAATCCATTCTTTCCCTTGGGACGGATTGAGTGTTGTATAGGGCGTTCCCAAACCATGCCTCGCATGCCTTTACCCTCACGCTTGAATTCGGTGAGGGGACAGATCTCCTTGATCTGGCTAGCGCCGATCAGAATGCGTCCCGTGCCTTCTAAGAAGGGAACGTATTTCGCGTAGAATAGGCATAGCGAATCCTCTTTGCGTAGATGAGCAGCGAAACCATCCAACAACGCCTTCTGGTTATCCCCTTGTGTAATCCAGTCATTTTCGTAGCCAACATCTGGCTCGCGATCAATATCTACGTCGAGTTCGAAAAGATCCCGATAATGATCGAGGTTCTCACGTAAAAGCCAGCGGAATGGAACGACGCCTGCTGACCAAGCCGGAAAGCGCTGCAATGTTTTTTTGAAGTGTCCATAGTGCGTTGGGTTACGCTCGGAAAGTGCGTGCCTTTTTTCATGCTCCATTTCAAATGGTGCCATGAACATTGCGCGCTCATCTACACAACACGGCCACTTATCCCGAGATAGATTTTCAAGGCTTTGGCCGGCGAAAGGAATCTCGTGTTCCTCTATTTTCTTGGCAGCAATTCCCTTTAACTTAGCGCAGGCACCATTTAATTGTGGAGCTTGGCAGATACACCCTACCCACCCTGAATCATGCCAGGGTACCCGGATGGAAAGATGACGCAGCGGGAACTTACTATCCAAGATGTCCTCCTCGTTCAGAGTTTGGCGCGTACGGCAGCTTGTGTAGCCTGCAAGCGTTTGAGTTCGAGGTTGAGCTCCACCTGCCTGTTTATCTGCTTTTCTTTTGTGGCTGCCGTATGCAGGGCGAAAATCTTAGATTCCAAAACTACATATTCCTGCAAAGCGTCCCGCCGCACTTCAGCTTGTTCGGAAGAAGCGGTTATCGCGAAGACTCTTGTAATTCTTGAAATTTGTAGTGCTAATACTGTTTCCATCCAGCCTCGGTAGAGAGCATAAATTGAGGTTCTGGGCTGGCGAGTTAAGGGCATTGCTTCCCAGAAGGATCTGACCAATCCAATGTCAATTGTATTGCCAAGATCGGCGACGACCAGCTCACCATCAAGCACCACCTTGCCCACTTCACCCTGAGACCAGCGCTTGTGCGCCAGCGACAACGTCAGATTGTCCGCCTGCTCCGCCACAAGCAGCAACGGATAGGGAATCGCCCGATGGATCAGTTCCACCAGCCGTCCCGTCTTGGCATCCGGACGAAGGGTGAGGGAGAGCACCGCGATTTCCATATATTCCCGGACATCGTCACGATATTCCGGTACGCCGATTGTGGTCGGCTTCAGAGCGGCCAGCCAGAGCAGCTCTTCAATTCCTTCGTTGATTTGGCGCTTATCGGCGGCGGTGGGGGCGCCGTTTTCCACCAGCAATTTCTTAGGCACACGCTGGTTAATTTGCGTTTCCGGCGGCAGATTAAGTGCGGCGATGATATCGATTGCTTTCATTCACTATCCTCCGGCAGCAGCACAAGAAACGCAACTACTTCGAAATCGTTCATGCCGGCAAATTCTCCCTTGCCTGCATGGGTTCCGCCGGGGGTAAACAGGCTTGCAATGGCACGCTCTTCTTTCTTACCCACGACGGCAGTGACTGCGGCGGCGAGCAGTTTCTGAATAGCGGCCATGTGCTCCCCGTTTCGGGTGGATTTGTCAAAACGGGCGCAGGCACCGGTATCTGGATAGTCCCGTCCGACGCAAAGCCTTCTCAAACGATCAAGGAGCTGCTTGGCCTGGGTAAAGGGTAAAAGGGTAGCCCCGTCTTCCCCGATATGAACCAGATAATGAGGCGACAGGGGATAACCGGGTTCGGCAGACTTGACGGCCGCCTCGCCTTCGGCGCGCAGGCAGAAGATGACCCCGGGTGGTATGGCTACTTCTCCCGTGCCGTTTGCCGTCATAACCGCGAAGACGCCGAGAGGTAGTCGTTCCAATTGATGCTGATGATCTTTGAGAAAACCGGCCAGATCGATGCGGAAATCCGTGAGCGTCAAGTCGGTAATGGAAACCCCGCTGGAGAGATCCTCAAGGTCTATAACGGCGTCCTGCAACTTAAGAAGCTGCTTGCGACGGTACTCCAGATCGTTCATCTGGTTGCCGGACTGAAGCTCGATGAGGTTTTCTTCGCCGGTGGCGGAGACGTCCAAGAGTACCATGCGCCCGCTGACCCGCTGTTCGAGGTTAATGTATTCCTCCAGTTCCATATTTGGCCAGAAATTGACGAGTTGGATGCGGCTGTTGGGGGAGCCGATGCGGTCGATACGACCGAAACGCTGAATGATGCGGACAGGATTCCAATGGATATCGTAGTTGATCAGCCAGTCGCAGTCCTGAAGGTTCTGGCCTTCAGAGATGCAATCCGTAGCGATGAGCAATTCGAGTTCGCCCTCGCCGGCAAGTTCTTCAGGACGTTCCTTGGTACGCGGTGAAAATGCGGTCAGAATGGCCGCGAGGTCTTTGCGCAGGTTGGGGAGCGTTGTCCTGTTACGCCCCGTCCCAGTCACCAATGCACTATGAAGGCTAAAATTTTTTAGCGCCCAAGGGGCGAGATGCTCATAAAGGTAATGGGCGGTGTCGGCAAATGCCGTGAAAACGATAACCTTTCGGTTTCCTGGGTTGATGGGATTGATGCACTTCTGTTCGATAATCTTGCGCAAGGAGTCGAGCTTGGCATCGCGAACAGCGCCTACCTGTTTCGCGGCGGCATGAAGGGTCGCCAGGCGGTTTCGGTCCTCGATAAGGTCCTGCTTCCAGCGCACGAGATCCACGTCTTGAAGCAACACCTTAACCTTGCGGCCGACAAGCAGAGGCTCGAAAGCCGGGTCATCGATGTCCACGTCGTCGATGTCCACTTCCTCGACCGATTCCGCATGCTCCTCGATTCTGGCAAGCGTAGCCTCCACGTCGGCCATTTGACGTCCGACGGTCAGCGCAAACGAAGATACAGCACTTTCCATGCGTTTGAGCACATTGACGCGCAGCAGGTGTACGAGACTCTCCTCGCGATCCACCTGGCGGAAGAAGCTCTCGCCGCCGCGAATTTCAGTGCTGTATTTTGCGTCGTAGGCCACCTGCTTGTGGGATAGCACGTAGCGCAGAGGGGCGTATGTCGCGAGGTTCAGACGACGAATCTCATTATTGATTTCACGGATGGAATGGAACTCGCCGGCGCGGTCCACATCCGGCTTGATATTGATAGGTTTCAGCCTTTCAGGGAACTGTCCTGTTTCAGCCGTCCCGTAATACTTCTCGATATGTTTACGGGAGCGGGCGATGGTCAGCAGGTCAAGGAGTTGAAAATAATCAAAGCCCAACATGTCTACCAGTGTTCCGGGTGTGCGCTCACCTTCATCCATCGCCAGCCAACGGTTAAACTGTTTTTGAGCCAGGCGCGTGGTGGCATCGATGCTGGGAATGCCGTGATCGAAGAGGGCGGTATCCTGCCCTTCGGTGACAAAAGCAATCTGATTACGCAGGTCCGCCAGTCGGTTATTCACGGGTGTAGCGGACAGCATGAGAACGCGGGTCTTGACGCCTTCCCTGATGATGCGCCGCATGAGGCGATCATAGCGTGTCTCTCGGTCGCGGTGAGTCGTTTTGTTTCGGAAGTTATGGGATTCGTCGATGACCACGAGGTCGTAGTTGCCCCAATTGACATGGGCGAGGTCGATGTCACCGGAAGATCCGTTGTCGCGGGAAAGATCGGTGTGATTCAGCACGTCGTAGTTGAAGCGGTCGGGTGCAAGAAAGTTCCGGCGGTCGTTGGCCTTATACAGTGTCCAGTTATCGCGCAGCCTTTTGGGCACCAGCACAAGCACCCGGTCATTGCGAAGTTCGTAATACTTGATGATTGCCAACGCTTCGAAAGTCTTACCAAGACCCACGCTATCGGCGATGATGCATCCGCCGAATCGCTCCAGCTTTTCGATGGCGCCAAAGACGCCGTCGCGCTGGAACTTGAAAAGCTTTTTCCAGACAATAGTGTTCTTGATACCCGTGGCGGATTTAACAATGCGTTCTTCGTCGAGTTCGTCGCCGCGCGCCTTGAAGAGCTGAAAAAGTATCTGGTAATAGATGACGGCGGCGGTGTGGTGATCGCTAATCTCCCGAAGATGCGCCAGCATTTTTTCCTTTCCCTGTTCAGAGGCAGGCATGGCGTTCCATAGGGATTCATACCACGCGGCAAATAGTTCCACTTCTTCGGGTGTTTCCGTACATTGGATCAAGCTGAATTGATTACCCGGAGCGAGCCCCAAACCATCTGTTGTAAGTGGGCAGTTTCCAGTAATAATCCGACTTTGGGCCGTGCCGATCTGTCGGATAAGGTAGGCTGATTGCGGTAAAAGACTTGAGGATTGTCGTAAATCGGTTTTTTCACGAATCCACTTCGCACACTCCCGGGCAAGCCATCGCGCGTGAAACCGATTGCGGGCCGGACGATCCGCCACAGAACCAAGAAGTGTCAAGTCTCCGTCTGCTTCAAGGGGTAGTATCAAGCGTGAATGCGTTGCATGGTTTAAGAGGTCTCGCAATTCGAAAAAGGCGAACAGGGATAAAAATGGGGTGGCGATGTCCAGGGAAGCTCCGGATTGAAAGCTTTGTCTCAACGCATCGATTACGCGATTAGTTCCGGTATTGCTAATCAACTTCATGTGGATATCCTGTAAACAGAAACCTTTAAGCTAAAATCATTTACTTTCCGTATATTTCAGCCATTCCTTACCTTTCGCTGTCAGCCGGTACCTCTGGAGTGAGCTCTGAGGTTTTTCGGGGATGGTCATTTCGAGAAGACCTTCTTTTATCAGAGGATTCAGGTATTTGTTGCGGAATTTTGTTCGGTCTGACCAGGAGAATGCCTCCATAAGATCCGTCAATTTTGGGGCACTTTTGCAGAGGTTCAGAACTTTCATAATTTCCTCTGGCTCCAGCCCTAACTTGGTCCCAACTTGGTGCCAACTTGGTGCCAACTTGGTGCCAGGTTCTTCTGGTTCAGCCCTTTCTTCTTTCGTGATGCGGTGAATCGCTTTTGGATGGATTGGAAATCTGGCCACGAAATAAGTCCGGTCTTCATCCGTTTCGAAGACGGGCAGGGGTGAGCCGTTCTTCTGAATGGCTCGCAGTATTTTTGGAATACCTGTGCCCCGGCCTTCGGTCAGGTTCAATTCCTTGAGAAATTCGCCGATACGACGGTTCCGGTAGCGGCGCGTCACGCCATGGCCTGTTTGGAGGTCGTCCAGATTGACGGATCGGTCGGGGCCGGGGTAGCTGGCAATGGTGACGCCATCGGGTAGAATGCGGACTTCGATGGGCTCCCGGATCTCATAACTACGGTGATAGACGGCGTTGACGAGAGCCTCCTCCAGGGCTTCATAGGGGTAGTTGAAGAAGCGCTCCGCTTCGGGTTTCCCACGCTGCTTGACAACAATCTCCTCAATGAGGATGGTATTGATATAGGCGAGGGCCTCTTTGACCATGCGGTTCAGAGGGCCTTTGAAAATCTTTTCAGTGAAGACGTCGCCTCCCGGTCCGTCGGGAAACTGGACGACGTCGATCTGGGTCTGGGAAAAGAAACGGGCGGGATCTTCGTTAAAAAATAACAGCCCCACATTAACTGGTTTCAGGCTTTCTTCAGGGCCGGAGAAATGTGCATCTGGCGGCAGAGTTGGGCAAAGTCCATAGCCGTTGCGTCATCATAGAGCTTGCTCCCCACCTCCCGCAGAAAATCCCGGGTCAGGGCCAAGTCCAGATCGTCGAGGGACGCCTGCTGCGCGATCCGGTCATCGAAGGGAACGGTGGCTGCCAAACCTATGAGTTCCACTTCATCGTTGCGGGTCGCCCGGACGGTAGCGGAGGCCTTGCGGATGTAATAGGCAAACTCTCTGGCTTCCTTCGAGAGGGATACAGGGGCTTTGTAAGGACGGGTCTGGCCGCCCGGCGCCCAGAGGATCAGGACATGGCGACCCTGGATCACATTAGGGGCGATGATAGGATGGTAGGAAGGTTGTATCTTGTAGCCCAGCGAGAGAATGTCCTTCTGGATTTTTTCTATTCTGTTCGCGGGGATTCCGGCAGGCGGCAGTATGGGCTGACCGTCCTTCTCATCGATGCCGATGATGATGTACCCCCCGCCCAGGTTGTGAAAGTCGTTGGCAAAGGCGCAAAGGGTATGGATGACGGCCTCCGGATTCCACCCTTTCTTGAATTCCAGGCGCTCCCCCTCGACGGTTCGTCCCTTGAGCAGTTCGTCAATATTGATCGGTAAACGTGTGTGCGGCATCACTCATCACCTTTTTTAAAATGAAAATCACTCGCCAAAGCCCATGATGCTGAGCATGCCGAGATCTTCCTTGCAGGTCGGGCACAGGGCCGAATCATCAGCGGGACTGACTGATTCGTGAAAGAGGTCGCCCAGGATTTCTGCGGGATTATCCGGATTGAACTCTGCCTCTTCGATTGGGCGGCCGCAACTGCTGCATGTTTTCATATACCATTTTCCATGAAAGTTCAAGGAGTTATCCGAGAAATATTATCTGCCAAAGCGAGAATCATATTTTTCATGGCTGTTATTGCCAGCCACTTTTCCGGGATGCCCTCTTCACCATAATATGCCCCAGCAATCTGTCCGTAAATCGCCCCTGTGGTGTCGGCATCATCGCCGAGATTGACAGCCATCAGGCAGCCTTCTTCAAAGGTGTTGCTTTTATGGAAGGCCCAGAGGGCAGCTTCCAAGGACTGGACGACATAGCCCGTACCCCTGGTTTCCGGGGGATTCTTTTTCTTGAACGAGCCTGCGGCGATGTCATCGATTTCAGAAATCAGGGAATGTGTTTTCCAATATCCGGGGATCGGAGCATAATGATCGGCCAGCAGTTCCTCTTTCTCTGTTCCTGACAGAGCGCCCGCGATGAGTCCGCCAAAGTAGCGGCAGGCATCGATGCAGAATCCGGAGCCGTGGGTTGTTCTGGAACTTTCGCCGGATTTCTCAATGGCTTCTTCGGGATGTCCAGCATAAAACATGGGAACAGGGGCAAGGCGCATAAGAGAGCCATTGCCGGCACTGCGTGAATCAGTCGGGCCACTGAAGGGATTCCCAGTTCTCAGGAAGGCAGAGAGGGCCGCCCGGGTTGTGTTGCCGATGTCGAAGCATCTTCCCGTGCTGCTCAGGTGGCCTTCCTTCCACCAGCGGACGTATCGTTCCATCTGATCTTGCGGATTGAAGCCCCGACATTCGATGAGGCTTTCAGCGAGGCAGAGGGCCATGGAGGTGTCGTCGGTCCACTGACCGGGCTTCAATTGAAATGGGCCGCCGCCGAGCATGTCGGTGATGGGTTTGAATGTACCCGGTGATTTGAATTCAAGCGTGGTACCCAAGGCATCACCCACGGCCAGGCCGAGAAGACAGCCTCGGTAGCGTTGGATTCTGTCCATTATTATCCCTTTCTCACTGTCCTTTATTCCAGGAGGTGACCATCCAGACCTGCTCCGGCATTTCGGGAGAAGGAAAGTGTGCCCTGGGGTCGTATTGGCGCATTGTCTGGATCTTCTCAAGGACAGTTGTTGTTTCGGCGATACCATGACGAATCAGCCAGCAGCCCACGACCGTGCCGGTTCTGCCCCGGCCTCCCCAGCAGTGGACATAAACAGGCAAATCTTTGTTGATGGCATCGTCAATCCGATTGAGGATGTTTGCCATAAAATCCGGTGTGGGAATATCGAGATCACGAATGGGCATACTGTGACATTCGACAGAGGGTCCGCTGTCTGTGAGTCGCTCTAGAACAGGTGCATAGTCCACGAAGGGCAGACCATCATGGTCCCGCTCGTCCTGCTCCATCAGATTGACGACGCACCGGATGCCGCAGTCCAGAAGTCCCGACATCTTCTGCTCCATCAAATCCTTATTGCGGTCACCGGGATAATAACCAGCAAGGAGCTTGCCAGGGATGACCCAGTAGGAACGGGGAAAAGGAAGATTAGGTGTTTTAAACATATTTTTAGATCACCTTTTCCGGTTCAGCGCCGTCCTTTATCATCCATACACCATTCTGGGATTTGTTGGTGTCATCATACATGCCATAGAAGATAGTGACCAACTGCCCCCTGGAAATCATTGCTTTTACTTCATCTACCTTCAATATCTGTGTTGAAGATGGCGACCAGTCTCGCTTTGAGAATTGATTGCCCGCTTTGGACAAGCGATACAGATGAACAATGTATCTATGGTCGGCGTTTGCATCGGCATGACAGATGCGCTTAATATCATCACCTAAGTGGTCTTTTGTCTCGTTCATGCCGAATTCAACAATGGCTTCCAACTTGAGATAATCATAGGACGGTTTCTTCTCGGGCGCGCTTTTTGCGGGAGATTTGATGATTGCAATATCCCAGTGCTGTCTTTGTGGTTTATCCAAAGTGCCGGCAGTAGGATATTCTTTCTGGATTACACATACCTTTTGACCCATGCATTCAAGGTATCTTTGAGAAGGAGCTAATACCTCATAGAGCATTTGATAGAAATGGGCATGCTGACCGTGTTCTGTGTAACACAAGTAGGGATGCTCAATGAATTCGCAAATGAATTCCCGGATGGTCTCTTCCACTTTATCGCTGATACTAATCATAAACTACCTCATGATGACAATGATTGTTGCCGACCCTCTTCATAAATATGCGCCGTCCAGTAATCGGCCCAGTGAAGAAGCAGGGTCAGGGGCTCTTCTTTGTGGGCCACGATCTTGTTGTCCTCGATGTACTGTCCGTCGTGGTAGGCAATGGCCTGGGCCTCGGCATCAGTGAGAGGGATGTGTCGGGTTACAAGGTAGAGGCTGCGGACGGCCAGTCCCATTGCCACCACATCAGGATTGATCTTATAACGTATCGCCCGGTTCTTTACCAGCCATTCATTATCATTAGGCAGATACAGCGGTTTGCCAGGCATCCCCAGTTTCCCCGCATCATGAAAC
>Ga0116202_10001646_pt1 | contig 13090 bp, 8 predicted proteins | sample LakKivw325mmetaG_FD_94479 | JGI IMG/M metagenome (GOLD analysis project Ga0116202, IMG submission 94479) | Anoxic lake water microbial communities from Lake Kivu, Rwanda to study Microbial Dark Matter (Phase II) - Lake Kivu water 325m metaG | ecosystem: Environmental > Aquatic > Freshwater >...
GGCGATATCGAGGAGGGGTCGCTCAGGCCGGCCAGATAGCTGGATTGATTAAGGAAATAAAGCCAGTGAAGGCCATAATTCAGGACATAATGGTCGAAGCTGAACAAATAATCGAGGCGTTAAATAAGCACAGGATGAAGGAATAAGAACTTGGGTAAAAAAGGCAAGGTAGCTTACGTCTTTCCGGGACAGGGTTCCCAGGTGGTGGGCATGGGACGGTATCTCTATGAAAAGTATCCATCGGCCAGGGACGTTTTCGACGAAGCGGATAAGACGCTGGGTTTCTCGCTATCACGTATGTGCTTCGAGGGACCGGAAGAGGAGCTGACGAAAACGATAAACGTTCAGCCGGCGGTGCTGACAGTCAGCATCGCCTGCCTCAAAGTTGCTGAGGGAATCATCGGCCGTACATTTCCGCATCCCGATATCGTCGCCGGCCACAGCCTGGGTGAATACACTGCGCTGGTCGTAGCCGGAGTACTCCGTTTGCCCGATGCGCTGCGTTTGGTGCGCGAAAGAGGTCGACTGATGCACGAAGCCGGCGTAGCCAGCCCCGGCGGCATGATGGCCGTACTGGGACTGGAGGAAAAGATTGTCAGGGAGGTGTGTGCGGCTACGGATGTGGAGGTTTCTAATATCAACTGCCGGGGGCAGGTCGTGGTCAGTGGTGCCGAAGATAAACTGGCCGAATTTAAGTTGCTGGCCGAGGCGAAGGGTGCCCGGCGGGTCATATGCCTCAAGGTAAGCGGGGCGTTTCATTCCAGGTTGATGCAGCCGGCGACCGACGGCTTACTCATGGCTATCTCACAAACTAATTTCGGAGAACCGTTATTCCCTATTTTGGCCAACGTGACAGCACAATCAGTCACCAATGCCAGCGCCATAAGAGAGGAACTGGCAGACCAGATTACGAGCTGTGTCAGATGGCAGGAGTCGGTTGAGAACATGGTGGCGGGCGGCGTAACCAGATTCGTGGAGATTGGTCACGGCCAGGTGCTGGCTGATTTGATTAAGCGAACGGAGCCTGAAGGGCTGGTTCTTAATATTGGCGATACAGATATCGAGAAGCAGGCGAACCTGTGGTGGACGGAGCACCGGAGGCATCACATACGTATGCTGGTGGATAGGGCTATACAGGCGGCTAAATCATCTCAAGCGTGGTGATCTTATGTCTGTTGACTACATAAAAGAAGGCAAAATCGCTGTTTTTATATTGAACCGTCCTGAAGCGCTTAACGCCATCGACCCGCAAACTGCCACTGAACTGAATAGCGCGCTCGATGAATTCAAAGTGGACGGCGACTTAATGGTAGGTATTATAACGGGCGCCGGCAACAAGGCCTTTTCGGTGGGCGCCGACATTGAGACCATGCTGCCGAGGCTGAGGCAATTAAGAGGACAGAATACCAGTCAGCTGAGTCTTACAGAGGCTCTGAGCTCATGGAAGCCTATGATTGCTGCCATAAATGGGGCTGCCTTGGGAGGTGGATTGGAGATAGCGCTGGCCTGCGATTTGAGAATTGCCTCTGAGAACGCCATTTTCGGTATGCCTGAGGTTTCGCTGGGGCTTATACCCGGCTGGGGAGGCACGCAGCGTTTGCCGCGGATTATACCCTTAGTCAAGGCCGCCGAGCTGCTGCTCACGGGAAAACCAATCAGCGCCGCTGAGGCCTACCGGATTGGTCTGGTCAACAAGGTGGTTCCGCCGTCGGAGCTGATGCCGGCAGCCAGAGCTATGGCGGAGACGATATGCCGTCGGGCACCGCTGGCGATCAGAGCCGCCAAGCAGGCTATGGTGCAGGGGATAGATGTCTCGCTACCAGAAGGACTGAAGCTGGAGAGAGAGTTAAACGATTTTCTGGTGAGCACGGAGGACTTCGAGGAGGGCCGCCGGGCTAATCTGGAGAAGCGGCAGCCTGTTTTCAAGAGAAAATGAATTCAGACGGACATGTAACGGTAGCTGTGGATGCCGCCGGCGGCGACTTCGCTCCTCATGAGGTCGTGAAGGGGGCCGCGGCTGCCGTGGAAGAGTATGGTACACGTGTAGTGCTGGTGGGCCGAAAAGCACTACTGGAGAAGCTGGTCAGGCGCCAGGCTGTGGAGCCTGGTTTGACCATCGTGGATGCCCCCCAGGTTATCGACTGCAATGAGCCGCCGGTGCAGGCGGTGCGCGGGAAGCCGGACTCGTCCATCGTGGTGGGAACCAGGTTGGTCCAGGATGGGGCGGCTTCGGCCTTCGTGTCAGCGGGCAATACAGGAGCCGTAGTGGGCGCCGCCTTCTTAAACCTGGCTAGAATCGAAGGCGTTCAGCGTCCAGCGCTGTGCGGCGTATTCCCTGTCGATGCTGCCAGCACGGCGCTGCTTATCGATGTTGGCGCCAATGTCGACTGCCGACCGGAATTTTTGGTCCAGTTTGCGCAACTTGGCAACTTTTTCGCTAATAGCGTACTGGGCATAGGATCACCGCGGGTCGGGCTGCTTAACGTCAGCGGGGAACGGATTGAGACCAACGCAATGGCCAGAGATGCTTACCGGCTACTTGAAAACAGCAGCCTGAATTTCATCGGTGATATAGGTGGTAATGAAATTCTAATGGGAAAAGCGGACGTGATTGTCACCGACGGCTTCACCGGAAACGTGGTGTTAAAGACCATCGAGGGGCTGGGAGGCATAGTACAGAACCTGATGAGTGCGGAGCAGGCGTTTAAAATCAGCAACGACCTCAGGGGTACGGCGCTGGTCCACTACGCGCAGCTGGCTTCAATGGTGGAGCGTATGGACTACAAGGAGCATGGCGGGGCCTTCCTGCTGGGGATAGACGGCAATATAATCGTGGCCCATGGCCGGAGCCAGGCCAAAGCCATTAAGAACGCAATTCATCTGGCCTATCGGGCGGCGCAGACAGGCCTGGTCAAGACCATTAAAGAGGGGATGGCATGAAGCGCAGGGTTGTCGTTACCGGCATCGGCATGCTGACGCCACTGGGCATCGGAGCCGATAAGAGCTGGGCCGGGCTTTGTGCCGGAAAGTCAGGCATCAGCCCTATTACTAGGTTTGATACCTCCAAATTAAAGTGCCAGGTAGCCGGCGAGATAAAGGACTTTAATCCGCAGGACTTCATGGACAGCAAATTCATTCGGCGCTTCGACCCGTTTATTCAGTACGCGCTGGCAGCAGCTACCATGGCGGTGGAGGACTCGGGAATAAAAATAAACCCGGCAAATGGAGATAGAGTCGGCATCATCATGGGAACGGCTGTTGGCGGCTGGAGCAGCTTCGAGGCGGCGAATAATTTCGTTAACAGAGGCGAGCTTGACAGAGTGCCGCCCTTTCTAATACTTAATGCCACGCCGAACTCGGCGGCTGGCGTGGTTGCCATCAGATTCGGAGCCAGAGGACCCCACCACCTGGTCACAGAAGCTTGCGCCTCAGGTACGAACGCCATCGGCCTTGGCTTCAGGTGTATTCAGCAGGGTGAGGCGGACGCGATGATAACAGGTGGCGCCGAAGCATCGATTACCGCCTCGATGATGGCATCTCTGGACTTGCTGGGCGCCCTGACCTCCAAGAGGAATGGCGAACCGGCCAAAGCCAGTCGTCCTTTTGACGGCGACAGGGACGGGCTGGTTACCAGCGAGGGTAGCGGTGTGCTGATCCTGGAAGAATTAGAGTTGGCACTGAAGAGGGGAGCCAGGATATACGGAGAGGTTCTGGGATTCGGCAACAACTGCGACGCCTATCATTATACGTCGCCAACTCCCGACGGCAACGGGCCGGCTGAATGTATGAAACTTGCACTGCGTGATGCTGGAATCGAACCTGCACAAATCGATTATATAAATGCGCACGGCACGTCGACCATAATCAGCGACCTGTCCGAGACCAGGGCAATTAAGAAGGTGTTCGGTGGTCACGCTAAAAAGCTGGCTATAAGTTCTAATAAGTCGGCAGTGGGGCATATGTGGGGCGCTGCCGGAGCGGTGGAGGCTATTTTTGCACTGCTTACCATAAACACCGGCATTATTCCACCGACAATAAACCAGGAATTTCCGGATTCGGAATGCGACCTGGACTATGTCCCCAATCAGGCCAGGCAGGCCGGTGTCGGGGTGGCGCTGTCAAACTCCTTCGGCTTCGGTGGAGTTAACGGTGCCTTAGTCCTGAGTAAGTTCATCGGGTAGAGATAGTAGCGCTATCCAGCCTTTCCATAGTTCAGGATACTGGACCTTTGGTCGCGGTTAATATTTCTGCTATCTAATAATCCCTCTTTAGCTTCCTCATTGTCGAGTATTATCTCCATGTATTTGTTATTATGTATCCATAAGACTGAATAATGCTAGGAGTTACAAAGACCACAATTTCATTTGAGCTTAGCTTTTACACAGTAAAAGAGCCGTAAATGTTCTGATTGGCGGAACTGGTAAACAAAGTGAGTCAACAGAGTTTGTCTGAATTCTGGAGCCTGCCGGCAGCAGACTTAATGGAACGGCTTGAAGCGGATCTGACAGGTCTAACCAGCGAGGAAGCCCGAGTACGTCTGGCACAGCATGGATTAAATGTGTTAAGACCGAAGAAGAGGACGGACTGGCTGGCCCTTCTACTTTCTCAATTCAAGAGCCCTATCATAATTATTCTGTTGTTCGCTGCTGTACTGGCCTTCTTGCTGCATGATGTCACCGATGCCGTGATCATCGTGGTCATCGTCGGCATAAGCGGCTTGCTCGGATTCTGGCAGGAGCGCGGAGCCACCAGCGCCGTGGAGAAATTACTGGCGATGGTCCAAATAAAGGCGGCCGTATTACGCGATGGAAGCGAGGTTGAAATTCCCATAGAGCAGATCGTACCGGGAGACATTGTTATTCTTAACGCCGGTGACATTATCCCCGGTGACTGCGCCATTATAGAATCGAAAGACCTTTTTATAGGCGAAGCGACACTAACTGGAGAAACATATCCTGTAGAAAAAGAAGTCGGGGTTGTTTCCGCCGAAGCGCCACTCAGCCAGCGGACCAGCAGCCTATTTATGGGAACGCACGTTGTGAGCGGCACGGCCAGGGCTGTGGTGGTTTTCACCGGTAAGGGAACCGAATTCGGTAGGGTTTCCGAGCGGTTGAAGCTCAGGCCTCCAGAGACTGAATTTGAACACGGCGTCAAACATTTCGGTTACTTACTTTTAGAGATTACGGTCATACTCGTTGTCGGCGTTTTCATTGTTAACGTCTTTTACGCCCGCCCTGTCCTCCAAGCCTTTCTCTTTTCCCTGGCATTAGCGGTAGGACTCACACCTCAGCTTCTGCCTGCGATTATCAGTATCAATTTGGCACAGGGCGCCAAGCGAATGGCCAAGGAAAAGGTGATCGTCAAACGGCTCATGGCTATCGAAAATTTCGGCAGTATGAACGTTCTCTGTTCAGATAAGACCGGGACACTTACCGAAGGCGTTGTCACCGTTAAATCGGGTATCGATATCGACGGTAAAGAAAGCGAAAAAGTAATTTTATATGCCTATATAAATGCATTCTACGAGACCGGGTTCGTGAATCCGATTGACGAAGCCATCCGCAAGCATCGACAGTTCGACCTGGCTGGCTACGAAAAACTTGATGAGGTCCCCTACGATTTTGTTCGAAAGCGATTAAGTATTTTAGTGTCAAAAGGCGGTAAAAATATCATTATAACCAAGGGTGCTCTTCAGAATGTACTTGACGTTTGTTCCAGGGTAGAGAAATCAGACGGGACTGCCGTTGATATATCGAAGGTTCGGGAGCAAATATTGAGTCGATTTGAGTCGCTCAGCAGCCAGGGCTTTCGTACGCTTGGTGTTGCATACCGTGAAATGCCCTCCGGTTTGGTTGTCACCAAAGAATCTGAGACTGATTTAACCTTCCTGGGATTTGTGGTGCTTTTCGACCCGCCAAAGAATGGAGTTGGAGATACAGTAAAGGAACTGAAGCAACTGGGGGTTTCGCTTAAAGTTATCACTGGCGATAACAGCCTTGTAGCAGCCAGCGTCAGTCGACAGGTCGGCCTGGCCAGACCAAAGGTTCTGACAGCTAGAGACCTCCGTCATATAAGCGATGAGGCCTTAATCAAGCAGGTAAAAGAGGTCGATGTTTTTGCTGAAGTTGAGCCCAATCAGAAAGAGCGAATCATAATGGCGTTGAAAAAGGCTGGAGATGTGGTCGGCTATATGGGTGACGGAATTAACGATGCCTCGGCAATCCACAGCGCCGATGTCGGTATCTCGATCGATAGTGCGGTTGACGTCACCAAGGATGCTGCCGACATCGTCCTGCTGGAAAAAGACCTAAGTGTACTCAAAGCTGGCGTGCAGCAGGGGAGGATGACCTTCGCCAATACGCTGAAGTATGTTTTTATGGCTTCAAGCGCCAATTTTGGGAACATGTTCAGTATGGCCGGAGCCTCACTTTTTCTGCCGTTTCTACCTCTGCTGCCGAAACAAATTCTGCTGACAAACCTGTTGACCGATTTTCCTGAAATGACAATATCAACGGACAATGTGGACCACGAAATAGTTGAAAAACCTAGGCGCTGGGACATCAAGTTTATACGTAACTTTATGCTGATTTTTGGCCCCGTCAGTTCTGTATTCGACTATATAACCTTTGGCGTCCTTCTGTTCCTGCTGCACGCTGATAATGCGCAGTTCAGGACAGGCTGGTTCATAGAGTCAGTCGTCTCAGCAGCGACAATCGTTCTGGTGGTTCGCAGCCGTCGACCGTTCTTTCGAAGCAGGCCGGGCAAGTATTTACTTGCGACCACTTTGGCGATAATAGCTGTTACCTTTGCACTGCCATTTACCCCATTGGGGGCTGTATTCGGTTTCCAACCCTTACCGCTTTGGTTTCTTTTAATTATCGTTTTGATCGTGTTGATATATATTGCGGGCGCTGAAGTAACGAAGAGAATCTTCTACAAAAGAGTGAATTTTTGAAGCTATGCAGGCTCGCTAGTTTAAGATTCCTCTGGCTGCGCTATGCTATCGAATGCCAAAAGTCATATTACCTTCTTACTATATGTAAAGTTACCTTTGAGCTATTTACATAAGTCCTACGCCATAGTATATTGGTTTTGAGTCGAAAGTACTGTTTTGTGAGCTAATTCTATTTTGGGATGTTGAATCGTTAGATAAGGAGTTGGCTATGGCAAAAGTATCAATTCATTGTGACGGAACAGACATCGAAATCGTACCTGAAGAGAAGAAGGAAAAGTCCAAAGAAAAGCCCAGCGATACCTTGAATAGAGAGACAATAAGTTACACAGAGCAGGAGTTATCAGGCGGCTATTCTCGTGGGACGAGTACAAACGGTAACGGCCATACAGGGGACAAATCAGGTGAAGGTACCGAGTATAATCCTCTATATCCCTACGAGTTAAAACCAGTAAAGAGGAATGGCAACGGTAATAGTAACGGTAACGGAGTTTTAATTCTGGAAAAAGCCATAGCGACCAACGTAAAAACAAAAGAGACAACTGCGGAAGCCGAAGAGAAACACAGAACAATCGTAGACCAGATACCGGATGCCTATTTTGCATTGGGCCTTTCCGGCAACTTCATTTTCGTTAACAATACGTTATGCCGCTTTCTGGGGTATTCTAAAGAAGAGCTGACGGGAACTGCCTGTCGGGACCATATAACCGAAGAGTGCTATGAAACTGTGTATAAGACTTTCGAGAGTGCCTTTCAGGCCAAGACTGAGGTCAGGGACCTGCGTTGTGAGGTCATTCGGAGGGATGGAACAACTGCAATTACTGAGATGTCGGCTTATCTATTAAAAGACGCATCCGGTGAGATTGCAGGATTTAGGTGCATTGGCCGTGACGTTACCGAGCGTGTGAAACAGGAGGAAGCTCTAAAACAGTCGGTAGAGAAATATCAGTTAGTACTGGAAGAAATCGACGACATCTACTTCGAAGTCGATCTTTCCGGTAATTTTATCTACGTGAACGATGCTGCCTGCCGCACGTTAAGGCGCACCAGAGAAGAGCTAGTCGGGGTGAACTATCGTTGTTATCTACCTGACGATGAAATTGACAGTGTATATCAGGCATGGAACCAGGTATACAGGACGGGAGAAGCGCTGATATCGTATCACCATGCAAATATTAGAAACGGCGGTCGGCAAGTATATTTGGAGGATTCCGTGGCACCGCTAAGAAACATTGAGGGTAAGATAATAGGTTTTAGGTCCATCTGCCGTGATGCCACCGAACGTAAAAGCCTGACCCAAAAACTCGTTGAATCAGAATGGCCGGCATTGTGACCTGCTAATACCGCTAAATCGCATAACTTCCGGCGACAACAAAACCGAAGCTATTCCAGTTTGATTTTATCCCACGCAGCTTAGCCTAGGCTGAATATAAGGGGATCGTGTGGGACGACAGATTTAGCCATAAGTAAAGCTTCTTTTTTAAGCAATTTTTATATAGCTAAAGCCACATTCTCTAACCAGAAATTTATCGTCAGCCAACCTTCGCCTTCGGCCGTTTCTGCCTGCAGTGAAATTTCATAACTTTGTAACTTTTTCCCCTTGTATTTTATGACTTTTCCAGAGGCCGTTATCTAGAATTATACATATCTCGTCCAGAGTAAAGGCATTGTCATTGATAATGGAGGCCGATATGTCAAAGGAGATTAACTTTATGGTTGGTGGGGAGGCAGGGCAAGGAGTACAGACGATAGGATTTATTCTGGCCAAGACTATGTCGCGCGCTGGTCTGGAAGTATTTGCCGACCAGGACTATGAATCTCGCGTTCGGGGAGGGCATAACTTTTTTAGAGTTAGGGCCGGCAATAGTGAACTGCTATCGTTGTCAGAGAAGCTTGATGTATTGATAGCTATTGACCAGAACACAGTGGAAAACCACCAACAAGAAGTTAATGATGATGGTGTGACGATTTTCGATCATGACAAGCTGAAGACGGAGGGAAAGAAAGTAAATTCATTAAGTATCCGCTTGGAGAAGATCGCTGACGATATCACATCAAATAAATTAATGGCAAACTCCGTGGCTATAGGTGCGGCCGTTGCTGTTGGGGGATATAAATTCGAGTTTCTCAAAGAAGTGATCAAGGAACAATTTGCACATCTGGGCCAAGATATAGTCGATTCCAACATTAAAGCAGCCAGTGCGGGCTACGATCATGCTATGAAAAGCAAGCCAGAGTTTATACGCGATCCGATCAAACCACGTAAATCAAACCATAAGATGTTATTAACCGGTAATGAAGCTATAGCTCTGGGAGCGATGGTGGCGGGATGCAAGTTTATTTCCGCTTATCCAATGACGCCGGCATCATCTATTATGGAGTATATGGCTGAAAAAGAATCCGAATTTAACATGATTGTGATACAGCCGGAAGATGAAATTGCCGCCATAAATATGGCTGTAGGTGCCGGTTATGCCGGCGTTCGAGCAATGACTGCGACCTCAGGGGATGGCTTTGCGCTGATGACAGAGGGCTATGGCTTGGCGGGCTGTACAGAGACACCAGTAGTTATTGTTATAGCCCAAAGACCGGGGCCTGCAGTGGGATTACCCACAAGGACAGAACAGGGGGAATTAGGATTCGTTATTTATGGCGGTTCGGGGGAATTTCCCAGGGCGGTACTGGCGCCGCGCACTATAGAAGATGCCTTTTACACGACGGTAAAAGCGTTCAATCTAGCTGAAATATATCAGATTCCCGTGGTGATACTAACAGACCAGCACCTCGCCAGTTCTTATCAAACAGTGACTAAATTCGACTTACATAAAGTAAAAATTGACCGTGGGCAGCTTATCACTGATAAAGAAATGAGAAATATAACCGATTACAAGAGACATAAGTTTACCGATTCCGGTATATCACCCCGTATGATACCAATGTCTGGAGGGCCACTGGTTGTGACAGATTCTGATGAACACGATGAGGCCGGGCATATGATAGAAGATGCCGCTATTCGAACCAGGATGATGCTTAAGCGTATGAAGAAAATCGAAAGTCTTAAAAAGGAGACAGCCGGCTGTCGCTTACATAGCAGGCGGAACGCAAAGGTAACGTTGATCGGTTGGGGCAGTACTTATGGCGCCATAATGGAGGCAGCATCACTACTGGAGCGCGATAATTTGAATGTAAACGTACTGCAGTTGAACGAGTTGTGGCCGTTTCCAGTTGATGCCGTGACCTCTGCTCTTAACACGACCAAGACCGGTATCGTGATAGAGAACAATATCACCGGACAGCTATCAAAACTGATCACCGCTGAAACAGGTATTAAATGTGCTAATAGCATACATAAATTCGATGGGCGTCCATTCTCACCGTCGTACATTGTAAAAGAAGTGAAGAAGGAGGTGGTCTAAACATGGTAATTACAAATAACATGATTACCTTATCAGACTATAAACCGTCGATGGCCATCCAGTGGTGTCCGGGATGTGGGAATTTTGGAATTCTTACGTCAATGCGGCGCGCATTGGTTGCAGCTAAACTAGAACCCAGTCAGGTTCTTATGGTGTCGGGTATAGGGCAGGCGGGAAAGTTCCCACACTATGTACACAGTCACGTCTTGAATGAGTTACACGGCAGACCTATCCCCGCGGCCCAGGCGGCCAAAATAGTTAATAACGAATTAACGGTAATTGCATTTAGTGGAGACGGGGATGGTTATGGTGAAGGTGGTAACCACTTTATATCAGCTATGATAAGAAATGTGAACATGACTTATGTCGTGCACAATAACCAGGTTTATGGATTGACGAAAGGCCAGGCGTCTCCTACAAGCGATATTGGTTTTGTAACCAAGACAACGCCGCTCGGTGCCTGGCAGCCCATGAGACCTCTGGCTTTAGCTATAGCATGTGACTGCAGCTTTGTGGCGCGCGGATTTTCGGCAGATATTGAACATTTAGCGAACATATTTCAGGAAGCACTACAACATAAAGGTTTTGCACTTATTGAGGTGCTCCAGCCGTGTGTTTCATTCAATCATCAAAATACTTATGATTGGTATCGAGAAAGAATCTATAAACTTAGCGATGACTATGATCCAGGGGATAGGATGAAAGCCTTTGACAAAGCTCTGGAGTGGGGAGAACATATACCAATCGGAATAATATATCGGAAAAAGCCGCCCCGTATATGAAGAGCAGTTTGAGGCGATTAAAGAGACTCCATTAGTCAAGCAACCAATTAATCCTTTGCAATTCGAGAAACTGCTGGATGAATTTATATAAAAGGTGTGAAGGATGGTGAATAGAATGGTGCAAGGTATAGAAAAAGCTAAAATGATTGAGGGCAAAGAGCTGCCGAAACAGCTTCCGGAATTGGAATCACTGCGTCCTCTATTGGCACCGAAGACCGTGGCCATTATAGGAGCATCGCGGCATCCGAGTACTATCGGCTATCGCTTACTGCAGTGCATGGTGGAAGCAGGATTTACGGGGACGGTATATCCAGTTAATCCTAATGCGGACTCTATCATGTCAATTAAGGCTTATCCTTCAGTTATCGATATTCCGGGCGAAGTTGAGATGGCTGTTATCGCCGTACCCGCAAAGCTAGTATCTAAAGTTGCCGAGGAGTGTGGTGAAAAAGGTGTGAGAGCACTTATTGTTATCTCCGATGGATTTAAGGAGATAGGACCTGATGGGGCAGCGCGCGAAGAGGAACTCGCCGGCATCATCCATCGATACGGTATGAGGGTTGTAGGTCCTAACTGCATGGGAATTATAAATACAAATGATTCTGTACGTATGAATGCCACTTTCTCGCCGGTTTATCCACCGATGGGAAACGTCGCTTTCATGTCCCAGAGCGGTGCCATGGGTCTTACCATCCTGGAGCAAGCCAATAATTTAAATATGGGTGTCTCGACTTTTGTCAGTGCTGGAAACAGGATAGACGTTGAATCAAATGAGTTGCTTGAATACTGGGAGAGTGACCCAGCGACTGAGGTGATATTGCTTTATTTGGAATCGTTCGGGAGCCCCAGGACATTTGCTCGCATTGCCAGGAGAATCTCCCGAAAAAAGCCAATAGTAGTGGTCAAGAGTGGCAATACTCCCGCGGGATCCCGTGCCGCGGCATCTCATACCGGAGCGATAGCTACATCCGACGTCACCATCGAGGCCCTGTTTCATCACGCGGGTATCATACGTGTAAACACAATGCAAGAGCTTTTCGATGTAGCTACACTGCTATCTAATCAGCCGCTTCCCAAAGGAAGAAGATTGGCTATCATAACGAACGGTGGTGGTCCTGGGATAATAGCTGCCGATGCTTCAGCACGCAACGGCTTGATCCTGCCACAATTTTCTTCTGAAACCGAAAGCGAACTTAAATCTGTGGCATTACGTGACATCCGTATTAATAATCCACTCGACACCACGGCCGGTTCAACACCGGACGAATTTTGTCACATGCTGGAAATACTGGCCAATGATGATGATAACGATGCGGTTTTGGCAATGTTTGTACCCCCGGTGGCTGTAGAATTATCGGAGATGGAGAATGCCATCAGAAATGTAGCGCCTATTTATTGGCGTCGACGTAAGCCGCTTTTAGCCTGTTTTTTAGGAGAGAGGGGCTTCAAAGCGAAACTGGGTTCTAAGGGGAAATTTGTTCCGTCATACCCGTTTCCTGAGGAAGCTATCTCGGCACTAGTCAGGGCGATCGAGTATGTGGAAACGCGTAATAAACCTGCAGGAAAGATTTCCCGATTTCATGGATTGAAGAAGGAAAGCGCACGTAAAACTGTGGAACTTGCCCTGAACAAAAGCGGCAATAAGCCGGTATGGCTGACCGCTGCTGAAGCCTACGAGTTGCTGAATAGTTATGGCATAAGACAGGCAAAGATGAGTGTGGCACATACGGTAGATGAAGCTGCAAGTGTAGCCGCGCGACTGAATTTCCCGGTAGCAGTTAAATTAGACTCGTCGACCCTCATTCACAAGACGGATGTCGGAGGAGTCATTCTGGGACTTAATTCCTCGGAGGAAGTCAGGCAGGCTTTCAATGAGCTCAGCAGTAAATTAACAGAGCTCGGACGTCAAAATGAAATGGCTGGGGTAGTAGTGCAGGAGA
>Ga0116202_10001647_pt1 | contig 13090 bp, 9 predicted proteins | sample LakKivw325mmetaG_FD_94479 | JGI IMG/M metagenome (GOLD analysis project Ga0116202, IMG submission 94479) | Anoxic lake water microbial communities from Lake Kivu, Rwanda to study Microbial Dark Matter (Phase II) - Lake Kivu water 325m metaG | ecosystem: Environmental > Aquatic > Freshwater >...
GCCAGGGGCAGCGACACGGCGATGGCAAGCAGGAGGTAACCCAGGAGCATCGGGAGGAGGGACTGGCTGCGGTCGCCCATGTCGGGCCGCAGCTTGATGGCCTGCAGGAGGCTCGCGGCGAACATGCAGCGGTACTCCCGAACGTGCTGCATCTGGAAGGCGGCATTGGCGATGGTGGCTGGAGGCAGGCCGCGGGTGCCTGTGAAGGACAGCAGGAGCTGATCGGGCTGGATGGGCCCGAGGGGCCAAAACAGCCCGCCCTCGGCCACGAGGCGCATGAGCACGACGTTGTGGACAAGGTACAGGCCGAAGAAGGCCAGGCCGAAGGCTGCGGTGAGGTCGGCGGCGTGGCACCAGACGCCGATGACCGCGAAGGACCCCAGCAGGCCGAGCACGGCCAGACGCGGCGGAAGGACGTGCCGGCCCGCTGCCTGCTCGCCGGCGTCGAGGAGGCGCCGGAACTGACGGCGTCCGGTCCACAGGAACAGGGCGAACAGGGCCAGGTAGGCGCCGCCCCCCTGCTGCTCCAGGTACGGGAAGCGGGACAGGGGCGGGGTGCCCGTGCCCAGCAGCCCCGTCAACGCCCCCACGAGGTGCTGGAGCTTGGTCAGCAGGTAGAAGACCCAGAAGCTCAGCGACATCTGGGCGGGCAGCAGGAAGGTCAGCCCGATGACCGAGGGATACACGCAGAGGCTGAAGGGCCGCAGGGCGCGCAGGGGATGCTGAGAGAAGATCGGGTCCAGGGGCACCTCGCGCAGGTTGGGCGCGGGCACGGCGGGCAGATACTCGTGAAGGCTCTCGAGGGAAAGCAGCAGGAAGGGCCCCAGAGCGCCCAACCACACCAGCGCGTCGCGGAAGAAGGGCGACAGGGCGGTCGGGACGGGCGAGGAGGGGCCGGTCTCGGTCAACGCGAGGGGAATGTCAACGAGCGGGAACTGGAGCCGCTCGCGCTCTATCCACTGGTTGCTCAGCAGGGCGCACGCGCATCCGAGCATCACGTACAGGGCGAGGAACAGGGGAAGCCAGGCCACCAGCACTGGCGCCCAGGCCGCCCAGGGCACGGCCGCCCCCGGGCGCAGGCCCTCGAAGAGCGCACGCACTACCTCGTCCTCCCGCGGCCCGATCCAAGGCGGCACGTGGCCCAGGATCAGGTCCTGCCAGTGGTTGGCCGGCGTCGCGTAGTAGCGGTGGGCGGTGACGTTGGGCAGCAGGAAATGCACCAGTCCCCGCGCCGGAATCCCCGACACCACGCCCAACACGGCGTATAAGAGGAGAAGCTCCGCCCTCGTGAAGGCCAGTCGCGGGCGCGCTCGATACAGCAGGCTGTTGACTGCGGCGACGAAGAGCACGAAGAGGAAGAAGGCCCCCAGAGGGGGGAAGCTGCCGGCCATCAGCGAGGCGTTGACCACATAGTCGCCCCATTGCGTGAAGAGGCACAGTACGGGTACGGCAAGGAGGGCCAGAAGCACGGCCCGACGGGTCATGCCCCCGGTGGTCTGCAGAAGAGCACCTTCCTGGACCGCGGGATTCCGGACGCCATGGTCTCGCCGCGCTGAGTGGGATGCCGGCGGCGCTCTTCCACCGGGCGCGGGGCGATTCCTCCCACTCGCCCGGGGTCGAAGGCGCCCCAGGCCTCCCGCACGGAAGGGCCAATAGAGAAGGCACTGCGCCCGCGACACCCAGGTCCCGCCCGGGCCGTACAGGATGGACGAGCTAGTCCTACCGCGGTTCGAGCTCGAGTTCGACCGCGGCGGTGCCCATGGCCGGCAGCGACAGGTGCACCTTGCCGTCGCGCACAGGCAGGTCCCGGGCCCTCAGCACATCCGTGGCACGGGCGGCCCGGCCGGCCCCATCGGGCAGGGGCGACACATCCGCCTCGACCGTCTGCTGCTCGTCGGCGTTGACGACCAGCAGCCACGCCTTCCCGCCCGCGCCGTAGTACCAGCCGACGTGCAGCTTGCCGTCGGCCAGCGAGGTTGTGGCCCACTGGGGCTGGACGAGCGCTTGCTGCAGCGCCCGGTAGTCGGCCCCGAGGTCCACGAGGCTGCCCCACAGCGCGGGCTGCTTCTCGGGCAGGTACCCGCCCAGCTTCCAGGGCCACTTGCCGGCCTTCTTGGCCTCGGCGTCGTAGCCCGTGTAGACGTGGTAGCAGTAGGCGATGCTGCCGCGGGCTCCGTGGGCCAGCGACAGGTACTGCATCACCCGCTCCTGCGCCGGCGTCGGGGTCAGCCAGGTCGGGTCGCGGTCCAGCCCCTCGACCACGTCATAGCCGAAGGTCTGCGGGATGAACCACACGGGCTTGCGCCCGGCCGTGGACTTCCAGGCGTGGTCCATGCGGTCGGCGATGTCGGTCAGGGGCCGCGGGCTGAAGGTCACCGGGTAGACGTCAATCATCACCACGTCGTAGCAGTCCAGGTAGAGGGCCTCGTTGGCCGGGACGTTGATGCAGATGGTCACGGGATGGTAGGGGTCCTCGTCGCAGAGCACGTCGTAGACGCGCTTGAGGTCCCCCGGCTTCTCGTTGGCCTGGCTGGGCGAGGGCTCGTCTATCAGGTAGTAGGCCAGCAGCGCCGGGTGATTCTTGACCACGCGGATCGCCTCGCGCAGCTTGTCCTCATCGAACTTGTCCACGAAGGGGCGCGGCAGGTGCACGATGCCCCACAGCCCCAGCCGCTGGCACAGGTCCAGCCACTTGCGGCACCACTCGGGGTTGCTGTTGTAGGTCAGGACCGCGTTGTAGCCCGCGTCGGCGATGGGGCGGGTACGGTCCTCGTCATCCGGCGCCCCATAGAAGCCGCAGGGAAACAGCGGCTTGCCGTCCACGAGCAGACGGTTGGCGTCGTCAATTGTCACTTCGTGCGGGTCGCCCGGGGGCAGGACCTTCAGCGGCACTTCCAGGGCCTCGACGCCTGGCGCGCCCTGCACCTCGACGAGCAGTCGCCAGTCGCCCGGCCCCAGGTCCGCCGGCCCGAGCGCCAGCCCCTCGACGGCCGCCGTCATCGTCCGCCACTGCCGCGTCTTGGGCTCCTCGTCGGCCGGCACGACGGCCACGGAGTACTTCAGGTTGCCGTAGACCTCGGGCGTGGCGTGGGCGCGCAGCTCCGCCGCGAGGGCCGCCGGGCGACTCTTGTCGTAGATGGCGTTCCGGTACCGCGACGATAGCAGGGCCACCTCGAGCAGCGGCGGGGCCGTGAACTCCGCGTAGTCCACCGCGGCATCTCCCACGCGCAGCAGGGCCGAGAGCTTGTCGCCCGTCGCCGCCTGGAACTCGACCCGCGCGCCCTGCCTGGCGCCCTTGCCCTCGGTTCCCCCAAGCTCCCTGTCGGTTGCGTCCAGCAGGGCGACAGTCCATTCCTGGTCCGCGGGGGCCGAGACGTCGGCCTCGTAGACGCGGCCGTCCGGCAGGGCTTTGACGTCGCCCCCCGCGGTCGTCTGGATCCCGAAGCTCCCGGCCTGCGCGAGCGAGGCGTCATCGTACCACACCTCCCCCTCGCCAGCCAGGCGGACCATCACGCGCATCTCGACAGCGCCCGGCTTGGCCTGGAAGCGCCACAGCCCCAGCCGCCAGGTCTCCGAGGCAGGCAGATAGCGGCTGTCGTACTGGGCCTGCGGCGTCTTCCACGAGGCGGTGGCGAAGGGCTCCCTGTAGGTGATGACGCTTAGGTGCGGCCCCGCCTCGGCCGTGCTGCGATACCGGACGGCGAACAGGTACTCATCGCCCGCCGTAACGGGCAGGACCGGGCTGATGCCCAGCTCGTTGATCCGCCCTGTCTCGGAGGACAGGCCGACGAGGTGGACGCACTTGTCGCCCGTGCGGCCTGGGGTGGTGAACTCGTGCTGACTCGTGCCGTGGTCCCACTTGGCCAGCTCCCACTGCTCCCCCTCGAAGCCGGGATCCGGGAGCAGATTCAGCGTGGGCGCCGCGAGGACGCCTGCCAGAACCAAGCACAGCGCGGTCATTGGCTCCCCTCCTTGCGACTGAGCCCGAGCGGTGGTACCTTCCCCACTCGACCGGCCGGCCCTTCGGCACCACCCAACCGCGCCCGGCCTCGGGTGGCGCGGCGCGAGGAGGCGGCTCACACCCTTGGATTACGACGCTCACAACGAGCAGGTAAGACAGGTGTGGGAGGCGTACCACCAGCGGCAGCCGGTCCGGGTGCCCATGATCCTCGGCATCTCGGCCCAGTGGAGCCTGTCCATGCCCGAGGCCAACCCGCAGGGCTACAGCTTCAGGGACTACATGACCGACCCGGAGGCCATGCTGCGCCACCAGCTCCACAAGACGTGGTGGACGCGCTACCGGGTGCCGCAGGATGCCGAGATGGGGCCGCCCGACGCCTGGCGCCTGGGCGTGGACGGACAGAACGTCTTCGAGGCGGGATGGCTGGGCGGCAAGATCACGATACGGGAGAACCACCCTCCGTCCGCGGAGGCCGTGCTGACCGACGATCGCAAGCACGAGATTCTCGATCGCGGCATCGCCGGCCCTTTCGAGGGCGAGTGTGTCGACTGGAACTAGGAACGCCACAGTCTGGCCCGCCGCTGGGAGGAAGAGGGCATGGAGTTCGAGGGCAGGCCCGTCAGGGCGGGTGACCCCGCCGGACTGGGCAGCGACGGGCCCTTCACCGTGGCCTTCCAGCTTCGTGGTGCGGACGCTCTATGCCTGGACCTGTACCTGGACCCCGACTACTTCCATGCCCTCATGGGCCTGATCGTCGAGGCGACGATTCAGCGGATCAGGGCCTACCGGCGCGAGATGAATCACCCCGTGGAGACCCGCACCTGGGGCTTCGCAGACGATGCCGTGCAGCTCGTGTCGCTGGAGACCTACCGCGAGCACGTGCTGCCCCACCACCGCCGGCTGGTCGAGGCCTTCGGGGCGGATGGGCCCAACGCGATTCACCTTTGCGGCGACGCGACCCATCTCTTCGCCACGATTCGTGACGAGTTGCGGGTGCAGGCCTTCGATACGGGGTACCCGGTGGACTTCGGGGCGCTGCGCGCTGAGTTGGGGCCTGATGTGCAGATCAACGGTGGGCCCCGGGTGACACTGCTGCGCAACGGGCCGCCGGAGGCCATCGAGCACGAAGTCGTGCGAATCCTGGCCAGCGGCGTGCGCGAAGGGGGCCGATTCGTGCTCCGGGACGCCAACAACTGCGCTCCCCACACGCCTGTCGAGAACATAGCGGCCATGTATGAGGCCTGCCGGAAGCACGGTGGGTACTGAGTCGTGCCCGGAAGGGGCCCGGAGCCGTGGCCTGAAGGCAGGGCGAGAGCGCGATTCAGGGTCCGTTGACCCACCCGCGAAGCGGCTGCTACAATCTCCTGCAGCCGTAAGGGCCAATCCGGGCGCGCACTCCCCGAAGCGACCAAGGGGGCAACTGAGGAATGTCACACCACGACGGCAAGATGATTCTGTTCCTGGGGGACGGGATGGGGGGCCGGGACGTGCCATCGCTGGGCGGCAGGACGTGCCTGGAAGCCGCCGATACCCCGTGTCTGGATACGGTCGCCCGCCTGGGCGCCTCCGGGATGATGTACCTGGCCGGCCCCGGGGTGCCCGTAGGCTCCGATACGGCTCACATGACCCTCGTGGGCTATGACCCCTTCACCCAGTACCGGGGACGTGGCCCCTTCGAGGCGCGGGGCGTGGGCTTGGAGGTGAGGCCGGGCGACGTGGCCTTCCGGTGCAACTTCTCGACGCTGGACGACGAGGGCCGCATCACGGACCGCAGGGCCGGGCACATCAAGTCCGGCACGGCGGAGCTGGCCGCAGCGCTCATGGAGCGGTGCAAGGGCGGCCTTGACGGGGTGCAGGTGTTCTTCAAGGCCTCGGTGGAGCACCGGGCGGCCCTGGTGCTGCGCGGCGAGGGCCTGGACTACCGCGTCACAGACGTGGACCCGCACGATGTCGGGCTTGCCCCCGCTGTTTGCAGGCCAGCCCCGGACGTGCCCGACGAGGCCAGGGCCGCGGCCCAGAAGACGGCCGACCTGGTCAACAGATTCGTCGAGATCGCCCGAGAGGTGTTCGGCGGGCATGAGGTGAACCGGGAGCGCCGAGAGAAGGGCTTGCCCCCGGCGAACGTGGCCCTGCCCCGGGGCGCCGGGGAGGCCGTGCATCTGAAGCCCTTCGCCGAGATACACGACGGGCTGAGCGGGGCAATGATCGTCGAGGTGGACCTGGTGCGCGGTCTGGGCCTCTACGCCGGCATGGACGTGCTGGACGTGGACGGGGCGACGGGCGGCGCGGACACGGACGAGATCGCGATCGCGCGGGCCGTGGCCGACAACACGGGGCGCTATGACGTGATTCTGTGCAATATCAAGGCGCCGGACCTGGGCGGCCACGACAGCGACGCCCGGGCGAAGGTCAGGGCCATCGAGAAGGTGGACCACGCCATCGGGTTCCTGTTGGACACGGTGAACTGGGGAAGCACTACGATAATGGTGGGCGCGGACCACTGCACGCCCGTGAGCGCCGGCGACCACACCGGCGATGCGGTGCCCGTTGTCTTCTACGGCAACGGGGTCCGGCGGGACCTGGTCGAGGTCTACTGTGAGCGGACAGCGGCCAGCGGGGGCGTCGGCCAGCTAACAGGGGCCCAGGTCGTCCCGCTGCTGCGCAACTTCGCCGGGCGTGTGACGAAGTTCGGGGCTTGACAGGGCGTCGGGTGGGCACAGAGCCCACGGATGAGACCATGACGCTGCGACATCGTCCGCACAGAGTCCTATATGTTCCGGCAGACGACCGGCCCTGCAGTGTGCAGTGGCCGCGCCTGCTGTGCAGGCTGGTGGACTGGGACCTGGTCGAGCCGCCTGCCCAGCTCCTGGGGTGGTTCACCCAGGCCGGCGACCCGGAGGAGATACAGGCGTGGGCGGTGGAGGTGGCGCGCGAACCTCTGGACGGCGCCGTGCTCTCGCTGGACATGCTGGCATACGGCGGCCTGTACGCCTCGCGGGCGCCCGGAACGCGGACGGCCCTGGCTCTCAGCCGGATGGAGGCGCTGTGGAGGGTGCGGGAGGCCGCGGGCGATGTGCCGATCTTCAGCTTCGGGTCCATCATGGGGCTGACGACCCTCACGCGGAGTGACGAGAGCGCGAGGTACGTGGATGCCCTGCGCGAGTTCTCCAGGAAAGCCGACGCGGAGATGGTCCTGGGCGACCAGGGCGCTCTCGATGCCCTGGGGGCGGACGACACCGGGATCCCGGACGCCGTGCTGGGCGAGTACCTGGCGATCCGTAGGCGCAACCACGAGGTGAACCGCCGCGCCATCGAGGAGCTGGCGAGGGGTTCGCTGAGCTACCTCGTCCTGGCGCAGGACGAGGCCGCCAGCGAGGGGGTACACCTGCACGAGCAGGCGCGACTGGCCGAGCTGGCCTGGGAGTTGGGCGTGGGGGACCGGCTGGTAGTGAGCGGCGGCGGCCCCGAGATGGGAATGGTGCTGATCGCGCGGGCGATTCACGCGCACATGAACAAGACGCCACGGGTCCGGCTCGTGTACTCGTCGCCGGAGGGCGCGCGTCGTACCCCACCGGGCGAGGACCGGCCGCTGTCAGAGATGGTGGCGAAGACGGTGAGCCTTCTGGGCGGCGAGATCGTGGAGACGGGCCAGGCGGATGTGACGGCCCTGGTGAACTGCCCGCTCTCGGACGAGGCCGATCCCGCCCTGGACCTGCCCAGCGCCGAGGACCACCTCCGGGACGTCGCGAACCTGCTCGGGGAGGGCGAGAGGCTGGCGGGCGGACGGGGTGTGGCCGTGCTGGACGTGGCGTACCGCGAAGGCGCGGACGACGCCCTGGCACGGGGTCTGCTGTCCGGCGGACAGGACCCGGCGCGATTGCTGGCCTTCTCGGCCTGGGACCGGGGCTCCGGATGCCTCGGCATCGGCCTGGCTCACGCGGCCATCCGCGTGATCTCGCTGCAGGACAAGGGCGCCTTCGACCTGGCCCAGCTCATCGCCGACCTGACGCCCATGCGCTACCTGGGACTGCTGGACGCGCTCATCGAGTCGGAGAAGGCGCATGTCACGCTGCTCTTCTCGCGGCTGGTCGAGGACTGGCTGTACCAGTCGGGGATTCGGCGGCGGGTGCAGGAGCACATAGTGCGGCTGGTGCGGGGCGCCATCGTGGACATGCGTCAGGTGCACGAACGGGCGGAGAGCATGATGAGTGACCTGCTGACGGGGGCGGCGGCCGACCTGTGGATCGAGCATTTCCTGGGCCGGCCGTCGGTGGACATCGGCATGGAGCCTCACAGGAGCTCTCTGATGCTGGCCGAGCTCGAGGAGACGCGACTGCGCCTGCCCTGGAGGCGGTTGGCTGAGGTGGAGGTAGGGATCGAGTTCGGCGTGGAGCTGGTGGCGGAGTAAGGCGCCCTGAATCGAGCAGGAGCAGGGGCGCGGGAGCGATTCCGGTGGTGGATTCCAGGCCGGCGGAGGCGTGGTGGCGCCGCTGTCGGATTGACTCGTTGGCCGGCGGAGCGATATACTGTCGGCAGAAGCCAAACCAGGGCACCACACTGGTGGGGGCCAAACCATGACCAATCGCCGTGGCCAGATAGTCGCAGCAATATCGGCCGTAATCGTGCTGCTGGCCGTTGTCCTCATGGTCGGCCAGCTTCGGGCGCAGCCGCCGGGCGGCACGCCGCCTCCGGACATGGCAGGCGCGGCCGGCGGTACGGCCCCGCCCATGGACATGGGCAGTATGGGCCCCGGGATGATGGGGCCCGATATGGGTATGGGAATGGGAATGCCCGGAATGGGGGCAGGAGGCGGGCAGCCGCTCGAGTGGTCCGAAAGCGAGATGCCGGAAGAGCTGACGATGACCTATGACCAGTTCGTCAGCGAAACGGGCGTGAAGCGGGCGGGCATCCCCAGCGTCTACCTCAAGGACGACGAGGGCAAGGACATCAAGCGGACGCGGAACTCCTGGTGGCAACTGCATCGCATCTACGCCGCGGAGCTGGCAGTGGCGGCCGAGCGCCTGAAGGGCACGCCGGGGGGATCGCTCGAAGCGGAGGTGCTCAAGGAGTACGCCGCCAAGGACAACGAGGTGGCGATGATCCAGCGGGTCTACAAGTCCTGCCAGGACCTGTTCAGCTTCGAGATGAGCGCCCCCGTGCCCAACGGTGGGGACGGCGCGCACCGGAATGGCTCCTTCGGCTGCGCCGTCGTCGTGAGGGTAAAGCAGAGCAACGTGCGCCGGCTGCTCAAGACGATCGAGCAGGAGTTCAGCCGGTTCAGCCACTACGGGATGCGCCCCGGCCAAGGACGCCGTGCCTACAAGCTGGTCACCTACGACCGTGGTGTGTGGCGGCCCAAGTTCTACTGGCTGAGCGATGAGGCCCTGAACGAGTGGGACCGCCTGTGGCGGAGTCACCAACTGCGCGTGCGGGCCTACGGCACCGACGGCGAAGTGGTGGCGGAGGCCACGATGAACCTGGGACACAGCGGCGCTACACCAGGCGAGCTCCTCTACCCCCCCGACATCAAGACCGGCATGCTGGCGCAGGAGCACTGGCTGCTGGACGTGCAGCGACTGGGCGCCCGACGGGGGTTCGACGGCGGGCCCGGGATCAACTGGAAGGACCCGCGCGGATGGATCTATGCGTGGAGTGTGAGCGGAGCCACCGCGGACCTGTCGCGGGTTGACGCGGCCGAGGCCGCCTTCGTGGTGGCGGAGGGCGAGATGGGCTCGCGGCGGGTCTTCGGGCGGCTGGTGCAGAAGGACGCCAAGTTCGCGGCCTTTGCTCCGGATTCTCGACCTCTCAGCTCCTCGCTCCAGCCCTTCCAGGGCGACATGCTTACAGGTGGCGGGGGCGCGCGGCCAGGCGCCGGCGGCCCCGGCATGGGGATGCCGGGCGAGATGGGCGCGATGCCGGGCGAGATGGGCGGCATGCCTCCCGGGATGCCGGGGCTTGGCTCCATGCCCATCGGGTCGGGCTACGCGCCGGAGGTCCCGCCGACCGCTGCCCTGATGCCGGGCATCTAGACGGCCGGGATCGAGCGGTGTCGGCTGGTCGCCGAGGGCCTACCCCGGCGGGTCCCGTCGGACCCGGCGGACCGCCTGCCTCCTGCATATACAGCCATGGCGAGCCTCGTCTGCGGTGAACTGATGAGTCTGTGCACCCAGGCCTCGGCCGAGCAGGCCGGCGGAAGACTCGCGACGCTCATCCTGTGTCTCTCCATGATAGGCGGCATCGCGGTCACCTTCGGCCTCCTCCGGCTCATCTTCCTCCGGGAGCAGAAGAAGCAACGGGCCGAGTCGAGGGGCGAGGACGCTCAGACAGGCCCTGCGCCCGGGGACGACGCCGGCGAGGGATAGTCGGCCCCGGTACTGGCAGGCCCGAGAGGAGCGACGCGGTATGGTCCTGTCAGTGGTGTGGAGTGCGGTGAGCCAGGTTGGGGCGGACGTGCGCCCGCCCGGGGACATCGCCTTGGCGGCGCAGCTCCTCTTCTGGGTCATGTTCCTCGGGTCCGTCGCCTGTCCGGTGGCCCTCTACTTCGTCTGCCGGCGACAGGCGCGGCGAGAGGGCTGGCTGCGGGCCCTGGGCGTCGCAGCGACATGGTCAGCGGCAGAGCAGGACGAAGCACTGCCCCCGATAGAGGAAGAGGGGGACGCGGAGTAGGCGGCGGGCAGGCAGGCCGTCGGGCACTTCAGGCCAGCGCCCGGGCCAGGGCAACCGGGTCGTCGCTGGTGATCGAGGGAATCCCCAGAGCGGCAAGCCGGCGCGCTTCCTCGTCGTCGTTGACGGTCCAGGCCCACAGGCTCAGTCCCCGGCGCAGCAGCACGTCGAAGAACCCCTCTGTGACGATCTTGTGATGGACGCTCAGGCCCTGCAGGCCCCCCTCCAGCGCGAGCGTTGCGAGCTCGTCGGCGCCTCGCTCCCCACCGCCGATCAGCCAGAGCACGGCCAGGCCCGGCAGGATCTGCCTCATGCGCCGGCAGGTGTCGTAGCTGAAGGAGACGATGGTGACGCGGGGCACGGCGCACTCACCGGCGAGGACGTGGGCCACGTGCTCTTCGATCCGATCGTCCTTGATCTCCAGGATCAGGTGCGCCCGATCGCGCATGAGGTCCAGGACTTCGGTGAGCAGGGGCACCGGCTCGCCGGCGTACTTCGGGTCCTTCCACGCTCCCGCGTCCAGGCTCCGCAGCTCGTCCACGGCCATGTCGCGGATCGCGCCGCTGCCGTCCGTCGTGCGGTCAACGGTGTGGTCGTGCATGACGACGAGCTGGTCATCGGCCGTGAGATGCACGTCTACCTCGCAGGCTGGGGCGCCGGCGTCCAGGGCCATGCGCAGGGCCACCAGGGTGTTCTCGGGCGCGAGGGCTGAGTACCCCCTGTGGGCGACGATGAGAGGAAAGCTCATGGGCCTCACCTCGGCGGGCGGATGTGGGGCAGGCTATTCCGGGCCGCAGGGCGTAGGACCTGCGCCTGGGACCGTGGGCGGCTAGATGGCGCGGCGGCCCTCACGGAGCACGCCGAGATGGGCTCCCCGCGCGCCCTCGGGCACGAGGTCGAGGGCCTCGGCCAGGGATGACACGCCCTCGGCCACGGTGCCGCGGAGCTCGTCGGCCATCTCCGTCACGATGATCAGCCGCGCCTTGCGCCGCACGTGCCAGAACATGACGGCGGGCGACAGGGCGGCCCAGTCGGCGTCTACGTAGCCCTGCCTGCGTCGCTCGGCCAGGTCCGCCAGGCGTCGGTCGCCGTCGGGCGCCAGGGCGTCGCGATCGGGACTGATGGCGCCCCAGCCGCGCGGGCATCGGCCCAGAAGGACCACCGTGCCGCCGGGCCTGACGGCGCGCGTCGCGGCGGGGAGAGCCTTCTTCGCCTGCACCATATCCACGTCGTAGGGCGTGGCCCCCGGTGAGGCGATGACCACGTCGAAGGCGTCGCCCGCGGCGACGGACAGGCCGTCGCGGCAGGCGGCGCGGGCATCTGCGTGGGCGTCCCAGCCGCCGGCGAAGAGCCCCGTGGGCCGGCCCGCGCTGTCCAGGGACAGGCAAAGGAGGAAGGGGACCGGCACGGCCGCCTTCGCCGCCTCGACCAGGTCGGCGTAGACCTCATTGCCCTCGGTCTCGGCCGGACGGGGACCGGTGAGCAGAATGAGCGTGTGGTTGAAGCTGATCGCCCGGGCCGAAGCGCAGCCGGGGAAGAGCAGCTTGGGCCCGCCGCTGAAGCCCGCCAGGTAGGTGGGCTCGACGAAGCCGACCAGGGCCAGCAGATCGAAGCCCTGCAGGAGAGGATGAAGCTCGATGGGCGTGCCGCGGTTGGTGAGGCCCAGTGGCCACGGGGGCGTGTCCTCGTCCCAGCAGGTCTGGTGGGCGGCCGGCACGCCGAGGTGCTGGCGCAGGCCGTCGGGGGACATGGGCCGGTGGCGGCCGAGAGCGACGACGACCTCGTAGGCGACGCCCGCACTGTCCAGGGCCTCGCGAAGGGGATCGAGGAGACGACGAGGCGAGGGCCTGGTGGCGTCCACCGTGACCAGGCCCACGCGCAGGCCGGGAGTGACGCGGCTCAGGAGGGCGGGCAGGGCGTGATCGCGGAGTTGCTCGTCAACCTGCTCCCAGGAGATCGGGGACCTGGGGCCCGGTGTCAGCGCGTCGGCGACCTGGGCCCCCGCGGGCACGGGAGCCGTCTGCAGGTCGTCGCCATAGGGAAGAGCCAGGTCCTTTGACATCCAATAGCACCGGGCGTAAGCTACGCGGGATTTGCCGAACCTTGGCTAAGCTCCGCCCGGCTCCGCAGGGCCTACCCCTCTTCGAGGTGATGTTCGTGGACTATTCTACGATCCTCGTCTTTGCCGCGCACCCCGATGACGAAATCAGGATGGCCGGCACGATGGCCAAGCTGAGCCACGCCGGCGTGAGGGTCGTCGTGTGCCAGTTCACCAACGGCTGCGAGGGCTACCCGAAACCCGAGTGGCGCGACCAGATCGTCGAGATGCGCCGCAAGGAAGCCGACGCCTGCGACCAGGTGCTCGGCATCGCCCGACGGTACCACGTGGGCAGGCCCGACATGGCGCTCGTCAACGACAAAGAGACCTTCCTCGAGGCGATCCGGATCATCCGCGAGGTACGGCCC
>Ga0116202_10001648_pt1 | contig 13082 bp, 14 predicted proteins | sample LakKivw325mmetaG_FD_94479 | JGI IMG/M metagenome (GOLD analysis project Ga0116202, IMG submission 94479) | Anoxic lake water microbial communities from Lake Kivu, Rwanda to study Microbial Dark Matter (Phase II) - Lake Kivu water 325m metaG | ecosystem: Environmental > Aquatic > Freshwater >...
CCGCTCGTTGATGGTAATCGAGTTGATGCGCACGTCCGCGCCGGCAATCGGCGTGACCTTGACCGGGAACGGGTTCTGCCAGAAGGTCGAATCGCCCGGGTCCGGCGTCACCATCCAGTCGTTGTGGAAGATGTTCTGAAAGGTCGTCTTGCCCGCGAGCACCGACGCGGTGCTGCTGGCGGGGCTGAGGGTCCGCGCCACCTGCGCGGTGACGATGGTGGTGGTGAATTCGTCGTTGCAGGAGCAGAAGAGCACAAGCCCAAGCACAAGCGGCAATACGCCGTACGCTATACGCCGTACGCCCGACGCAACATCTGACATCTCACATCTCGCATCTGACATCTGACATCATCCTCATTCCTTGAACCTTATCTCAACCCGATTGCCCGCGAAGCCGACAACGTCGAACGGCACGGAAAGCCCGCGCGTCACGAGCCCGTCCCTCACTTCCTGCGAACTGGTCTCGGACAGCACTTCGATGGTCGCGTTCGTGCCGACAAGGTCTCTTGTCACGACCGTGATGACGCCGCGCAGCTTGGACCGGATTTCGCCGGCGAGTTTCTGCACCCGCTCGAAGCTCGCGTTATCGGCGGCGATGACCGTGACGTTCTCGTGCTTCTTCCAGCCGGTAAGAATCTTCCCAATCAACTCGGCCGCGACCGAATCCCCGGCCTGCTCGCGCGACTGGTCCGAGCTGAACGGCACGTCGCGGTACAGGGCCGATGCGCCGAGCACTTCCGCGGTCTCGGTGTTGATGGCCCGGGCCGAGACCGAAGTCTTGTAGAAGTCGGTGATTTCTCCGAGGTACGGCTCCTGGGTCCTTCGGGCCGAATACTCGACCGTGCCGGCGATGATGATTTCCGCTCCGGAGCGCAAGCCCAGCTCGGCCGCGGCCTTCTGGTCCCCGGCGAGCACTTTCTTGAGCTGCTCCTTTGCCAGGTTCTCCCGCACCGTCGCCGCGTCCACGACCGGGAACCCCTTGGACTGGAACCGGTCAATGATTCTCGTTTCGAGCATGGTCTGGTTCATCTGGTCAGCGCCGAGCGCGTCCAGCCCTGCGGTCACGTCCTTGACCACGACCATGATGCGCGGCCGGCCCTGTTCTTTGACCAGGATGCCGATGGCCACAAGGTCGTTCTCCAGGTTGTCGGTCTTGACCTTGGCCCGCACCACGACCCGGTACCGTGCGCCATCAATCCCCTCGGCCATGACAAGCTCCTCGGTCACGATTCGGTACGAGGAAACGTAGCCCGTAGACCGGGAGTAGATGCGGTCGGACAGGAGCTGGAAGTTCTCGACCTTGGTTTCGGAATTGATGAACGTGCCGACCGCCTGCTCGACCGCCTTGCGCAGCGCGTCGCTTATCGCCCCATCGCGGGCGATGTCCGTACCGCCGCCTGAAGGCAAAGCGGCCATGCCTTCGGCCAGCACCTCGACGCCTTCTCCGCCCTGGACGATGACCTCCCGGCCTCCGGCCGGCACGGCCGTCGTCGGCACGCTCGCGGGCTGAGCGGTCGGGGTGACGTGGCTCGGCGCCATGCAGCCCGCAATCACGAGCAGCGCCGCGGCTATGGCCGGCATTCGCAGTTCGACATTCGACATTCGCACTTCTCCTACAGCAGCACCTTCATCAGGAACCGGCCCGCGCCGACCAGGTACTTGAACCCGTCTTTGAGCCACTTGAGCTTGTCCGCGTCTCCGCCTGAGAGCACGATGTCCGCGCCCAAAAGCCCGGTGACCTTCTTGACCTTGAGCACCAGCGGCACCTTGGCGAACTCAGGCCGCGCCAGGACCTTGTCCAGGTCCGAGATGAACTGGAACGCGGCCTGGCCCGGCTGGCCCAGGTACGCGGCGTATTCGCGGGTGTCGAGCAGCAGGTTGCCGTTCTCGTCGTAGATTTTCGGGAACATCGCCGGCTTGACCCCGGCCGCGCCGCCGTCAAGCACCAGACCCGAATACTGCTCAAGAAACTGCCTGACCTGCGGGCTCATGCTCGCCTGCACGTCACCCGGGCCGCTCCCGAGCACGGGCACCAGCGCGTCGGTCAGGCTCTGCTCGCCGTATATCGGCACTTCGAGCTCGACCTCGACCGTGCCGGCGATGGAATCGTACTTCGCCGGCCCGAGCTGGCGCGCGCCCTTGATGATGCCGTCCACCCGGGAGTAGACCACGTCGTAGTCGGTCATGAAGTTCTGCACCCTGGTGTCGGAATCTACCCGCACGCCCTTGATGATTTCCAGGAGGTTCCTTTGCGCCACAACCACCGCGGCCCGCTCGGCCATCAGCCGCGCCTGGGCCTTGTTGGTCGCGCCCGGGTCCAGCACCCCGGTGCCGCGCGCCCGCACGGTCTTCGCCGACCAGTCAATCACCCCGCCGGGCAGCGGTTCCTCGACTTCGCCGGGCTGGGCAATCGGGCCGACCGGGCCCGGCGCTTCGAACACGGTAGTGTCAACCGGCGCGACCGTCGGCGGCCGGACCGCGGGCTGGGAAGCGGTGTTTACCCGCGTGCCGGTCGCGCACCCGGCCATGAGCGCGGCCAAGAGGCAGATAAGTGAGAATCGCATCGTGCAACTCCTATGGTTTGTTCAAAGGGTAGAGCGCGGCGTCGAGCGCGGTGCGCAGCGCGCCGTCCGCGCCCTCGAAATCCGAACCTTCGCCGGTCGCGGAGTAGAGCACCTCCGCGGTCTCGACCGCGATGAGCTTGACGTAGAGCTCGGCCTCGCGGTACTCGGGCGAATCCGAGAAGAAGTCGTCGTGCTTCAGCCGGGTGATGTTGACCGTCATCACCGCCTGCGCGCCCAGGAGCTTGCCCAGCCGGACCGCGGTCGCCGGGTCAACCATCCCCGAGCTTCCGAACTGCTGCTCGCGCAACAGCGCCTCGACCGTGGCCCGGTCGAGCAGGGTAAAACGGTTGGTCTTCATCAGCGCCATGCCCGCGTAGTCGTAGAGACCGGACAGAGGCTCGGTTTCCGCGCCGCCGGTCGGCGGCAGCACCGCGGTGCGCCAGGTCGGCTGCTTGTCGAGCGTCGGCGACATCGCGTAGTTGCGGGCCGGCTGCACCATCGCCGGGTTCACGACGCACCCGGCGAGCAAGAGGGACGCCAGAAGCAGGGGAACGGTTCGATTCACTCAGACTCCTTTCATGCTGCCAGACGTGATTATCCCCGTTGCGCTTCCGAAGTCAACGCCGCCACGGACAAAGTTGCCGGGACAAAGGACAAAGCAAGTACGAACAGGAAACTGGAGAGTCCGGAGTCGGCTTTCGGCTTTGTCCTTCAGACTTTGTCCTTTGTACTTGGCTGGCCGACCACCTTCTCGGCGGTCACGGCACTGCTTTGATTCTGCCGAACTTGACACCGCGCCGTTGTCAGGTGAAGATTGTTGGTGAATTCACTCATGGCGCTCTGTAGATGCCCCAAGACGCCCCGCCCGGCGCGCATCCATTCCCGCGCCGCCAGTTCGACATTCGGCCTTCGGCCTTCGACATTTTCTCGATGACCTGGCACTACCATTGTCCTTCCTGCGGCCAGGAGCTGGCCGTTGACTGGGCCTGGCACAAAGACGAGGTCACCTGCCCGAGCTGCAAGAACACCCACTACCCGCCCACGCCGTACGAGGACCGCTACGCCTGGTTTGCCGGCGACATGTGGCCTCAGGAGATGACTGACGCGGTGACCCGGCTGCGCGGCATGACCTGCGGCGTGCCGGGCTGCTTCCAGTCGTTCTCGGTCCTCGTCCACCGTAAGCCGCCGGCCCATGGCGGCAAGACCTCGGTTGACAACCTGCAACCGCTCTGCGCCGAGCACGCGCGCTCGAAGGCGGACCATGACTATGACGAATGGCTGGCCGGGCTCAAGGCCGCGGCTCCGGAGAAGCCGGCGATGGAAATCACCATCACCGCCAAGGCCCCGCCGCCCCGGCCCGAGCCGGCCCTGCGGCCGCTCTCATTCTGCCAGAGCTTTGCCGGCAAGGCCGGCCCGCTCAAGCTGCCCGACCGCCTGAAGCCGCTCTTCTCCATTCCCTTCCTGCCCGGGCCGATAAACCGGCTGGTGTTCAGCTACGACTGGCGGCTGGAAAGTGAAGGCTCGGCCAAGGTGGTGCTGCTCGCGTGGCCCCACGACCAGCCGCCGCGCAGCCTGGGTCCGGCCGCGGCCGACTGCCCGCAGGCCGCGAACGTCCACACCGGCAAGGCCGGCGAAACCGGCTCGTCCCGGCTCGAACTCCTGGTCGCGGAACCGCTGGAGAAACGCTGGGTTGCCGCGGTGGTCACCGAATCCTCGGGCGCACAGATTTCACTCACCGAATACCTGCTGGCCGGAACCGACTAAGACAAGTACAAAGTACGAACTCCGAAGGTCGAACGTCCTGTCTTCAATTCGACATTCGACATTCGAAATTCGACATTTCCTAGAGCGTAGCTCTCAGGTGCTCGCTGATGACGTTCGCCGGCACCTGGGTCTGCTCGCCGGTCTCAAGGTTCTTGACCGAGTACACGCCGTGGGCCAGTTCGTCCGGCCCGATGATGACGCAGGCGGACGCTCCTTGCGAATCCGCGGCCTTGACCTGGTGCTTGAACTTCTTCTCAAAGCCCAGCGCGTCGAAGTCGAGCCGGGTCGGAATCCCGGCCGCGCGCAGCCGGTCCGCAAGCTTCACCGCGTGCTCGAGCTCGGCCTCGCTGAACCAGACCACGAACGCCAGCCTCCGCCGGGCCGGTTCAGGAGTCGGCGGGCTCGCAAGCATTGTCCGCTCAAGGCCGATGGCCAGACCCGCAGCCGGCGTCGGCGGGCCGCCGAACTCCTCGAACAGGTAGTCGTACCGGCCGCCGCCGCCCAGGCTGTCCTGAGCGCCGAGCCGTGAGGAAGTGTACTCGAACGTGGTCCGCGAGTAGTAGTCAAGCCCGCGCACCAGCCGGTCGTCAATTTCGTAGGCCAGCCCGCGGGAATCGAGCGCCTGCCGGACCACGCCAAAGTGCTCCTCGCAGGAGTTGCACAGCCCGCTGCGCGGCTTGGGCGCGTCCGCGACCGCGACCTTGCAGGTCTCGACCTTACAGTCGAACACCCGCATCGGGTTACGCTCAAGACGCACCAGGCAGTCCGGGCAAAGCTCGGGCCTACGCACCGACAGGTACCCGACCAGCTGCTCGCGGTACGCGGGCCGGCACTCGCGGCAGCCGATTGAGGTCAGGAGCACCCGGCAGTCGGTGATGCCCAGTTCGGAAAAGAAGTCCACGCCGAAGGCGATGAGTTCGGCGTCGGTCCAGCCGCTCGCCTCGCCCAGCGCCTCGACCCCGACTTGTCCGAACTCGCGCTGCCGGCCCTTCTGCGGCCGGCCATAGCGGAAGTACGAGCCCAAGTAGTAGAGCCGGGCCGGCACCGCCAGGCGGTTTTCGAGCACCGCCCGGACCACGCCCGGCGTACCTTCGGGCCGGAGTACCAGCTCGCGCTCGGCCCGGTCGCGGAACTGATACATCTCCTTGAGCACGATGTCCGACGTCTCGCCCGAAGCCTTGACGAATACGTCCGCGTGCTCGAACGTCGGGGTGATGATTTCGCGGAACCCGTACCGCGCCGCGACGCTGCGGGCCACGCCCTCGACCGAACGCCGGCGCTCGGACTCGGGCGGTAAGAGGTCCTGCGTGCCCTTGGGCCGGGTCACTTTGGGCTGGCTCATCGCCTGAGCCTCGTTGATGCCTCATACAGCGCGAGCCCGACCGCCACGCCGATGACGTTGGCCAGAAGTTCGACGTTGTCGTAGGTCCGGTAAGGCAGTTTCTTCTGGGCGAGTTCGAGCCCGACCGCGAGCGGCAGGGCGACGCCGACTGCGGCCCACGGCGCCGCTGCCTGGGCCAGCGTGCCCATCACCGTGAACATCGCGGTATGCGCGACCTTGTCCAGTCCGCGCCAGAACACCTTGGGCATCCGGTCGGTCGGCACGACGAGGGCGACAACCACCAGCGCGGTCCAGGCGCCAAAAAGCAGCCACCTCAGCAGCTTGCGCTTTCGGTTCAGGATGTCCGCCACTTCATCACTCTATCTCTCTATCACTTTATCTCTTGGTCCCGTTATCACTTCCTGATAATCTCCTTCACCCTCATCAGCCTCGTCAGGTCGCCGCGCTCGGCCTCGGCCAGCTTCAGCACGATGAACTTGACCGTTTCCTCAAGGTCCGGAATCAGGACGAACTCCAGCGCGTTGACTCGGCGCCGGGTCTTCTCCATCTCCTCGGCCAATAGCTCCAGCGCCTTCTCCTTCTCCGCCAGCACCAAAAGCGAGTCGAACAGCTTGTCCAGTTCGACGAGCGCCCCGTCCAGGTCCGGCGAGGTGTGCACGAACCCGTAACACCGAAGGTCGCCCGACACCTCCTTCTTGAACACCGGCACCTTGATGTTGAGGATGTTGCGGGTCGAGACCCGGACCGACAGCTTGCGCGTCGGCAGAGCGAGCGCGGCGTCGAACACCTCCGGCTCCTCGTACGCCCGCGCGACCGCCAGCCGGCCCATCACCCGGCCGGTTTCGCTGTCCACCCACGCCCGGTGCTCGGTGACTTCGCCCACCAGGCACAGTATCTGGCGCATCAGCTCTTCCTGCTTGTCCCTCAGCAGCTTGTGGCCGCGTCGGGCCACGCCCAGCCGCTTCCTGAGTTTCATCAGTTGCATCCGGGTCGCGCTGACTGCCAATCTCATGGAACGCTAAGTGTAGGAATCTAACCGCCGCCGGTCAAGCGGATAAGGATGAAACACGAAGCACACCAAGAGCACCAAGTCGGAGGACCTGAAATGCCGGAGGATGAGAACCTTGCACCGCGGCGAGGCAGCACGCAAGTTGGTTCAGCAGATAGGGCGGCCCGGTCTGTTTGATCTTGTCCGGACTCTTCGTGGTCTTTGTGCTCTTGGTGTTTCGTCCGGCCCGTTCAGAGTGCCGCCCCGGGCGGCTGGATGGCGTGGTATTCAAGCCCGTGCCTTGAGTGCCAGGCCGCCGGGTCCGCGAAGTAGCTCGTCACCTCTTCATACTCCCGGTCGGTCAGGAGGCTGATGTCGCGCGGCACCTTCTTAGACAGCGCGGCCCGCCGGTCGGTCAGATACCAGAGCTGGACCCCGAGCTCAGCCAGGTCCCTCTCCCCGCCCTGACGCCGGTCGAATATGACGAAGCAGGCGTCAATCTCGCCGCCCCAGGCCCGGATTTCGTTCACCACCCTAGCCTTGGTCCAGCCGTGGACCAGCGTGTCGTCCACGAGCAGCACCTTCTTTCGGAAAAGCTCGTGGCTCTTGATGCCTTCGAACAGGCTCGCCTCAGGATACCGCCGCTCGCGCCGGGCGAAGAACATCGGCCTGTTCATCCGCTGGGCCAGGGTCGCGGCGATGCCGATGCTGCCCGCCTCGATGCCGCAGACACAGTCGAACTTGAGCTGGTGCAGCAGCAGGGCCGCGGACCCGAGCACAAAGTCGTTCACCGCCGGGTAATTGGCCAGGCACTTGACGTCAATGTAAATCGGACTGCGGTTCTTGCGCATGTCCACCTTGAAGAGCGGCCGCAAATCTCCGAGGCTCACCTTGATTGCGCCGACCTGCCAGAGCACCGCGGCCACGGTCTCGGCCAGGTTGCCGGACATCGTCCGCCGCACCGCCAAGAGGTCCGGCCGGACGATGCGCTGCTCGCGCAGCAGCCGGTAGAACTTGGTCGCCTCGTCGGCCCCGAACTCGAACGACAGCCTGGTCTCCTCGACGTCGTAGACCGCGTGGAACCGGCCGAGCGGCCGCTCGGCCGCAAGAACCTGCCACGAGTCCGCGTTCGACTCGCGCCGCTTCTCGCCCAGCCGGTCCGCGGCCGGGTTGACGAGCGTGCGGCAGACGTCGAGCACGTCCCGGGCCAGGCTTTCCGCTTCGCTGTATTCGAGGATGTAGGGCGTGACCGCCTGGACCAGGCCGCCGGTAAGCTCTAAGTCCCGGAGCGGGACCTGGACCAGTTTCACCGGCTAGTCGCCGGCCGGGGTCTCAGGGCCTTCGGTGTGCATCTTCTGGAACCGGGCGCTGTAGAAGAAGTTCCAGAGCGCCCGGGTCTTGCGCTTGAGCTCGGCCAGCGAGCCTTTGTTCTCCAGCACGAAGTCGGCCCGGCGCCAGACCTTGGCGTCCGGTTCCTGCAGCACGAGCCGGGCCTTGACCTGCTCCTTGGGCACCCCGTCGTCCACCAGCCGCTTGAACTTCAGCCGGTCGGGCGCGGTTATCAGGATGGACACGTCCATCAGCTTGTCCAGCCCGACCGTGAACAAGAGCGCCGCGTCGAGCACCACCAGGCCCTTCCTGCTCTCTTCCAGCTCGCGCTTGACCCGCTCGATGATTGCCGGGTGGACGATCTTGTTGAGCTTGGCCAGCGCCGCCTTGTTGGCGAACGCCAGCTCGCCCAGCACCCGCCGGTCAATCGAGCCGTCCTTGGCCAGGATTTCCTTGCCGAACGCCTTGACCAGCTTGGCGTACTGGGCCGTGCCCTTGCGCAGCACCATCCAGCCGAGCTGGTCCGCGTCAATGATTTTCGCGCCGAACCGCTTGAGCTCGAGCGCCACCGTGGTCTTGCCCGAGCCCGAGTTGCCGCCGATACCGATGAGCAGCCGCTCCTGAAATAGCTTTCTGTCAAACACCGCCGCCTCCGGTGCAGTTTGCTCTGCAATTCGACATTAGCAATTCGACATTCGACATTCGCTAGATGACCTTCGCTTCTTCGTGCAGCAGCCGGACCAGTTCGGGCACGGCCTGCTGCGGCTCGCCGTCGAGCCGCCTGCCTGCCTTGCGGCCCGGCGGCAGCCGGTCTTCAAGATGCTCGACGCCCGCACTCGCCGCCGCCGGGTCGAGCCCCAGGTCCTTAGCCGAAAGGACCGGAATCTCCTTCTTCTTCGCCGCCATCATCAGCTTGAGGGTCGGGTAGCGCGGTTCGAACTTGCCCTTCTGGATGGTCACGAGGCAGGGCGGCTTGGTCTTCACCACCTCGGTCGCGCCCTCGATTTCCCGGTGGCAGACCACCGTGCCGTCCTCGGCCGCGAGTTCGGGCACGACCGCGACGTGCGGCACGTCGAGAAAATGCGCCAGCGCCTGGGGCACGAACCCCAAATCGTCGTCAATCGCCTGCTTGCCGCAGAGCACCAGGTCAAAGCCCTCGCGTTTCACCGCCGCGGCCAGCACCCGGCCGACCGCCAGCGGCCCGGCCTTCTCAAGGCCTGAGTCCGCGACATGGACCGCGGCGTCAAGCCCCATGGACAAGGCGGTCTTGAGCGCGGTCCGGGCCCGCTCCGGCCCGAACGTCACCGCGGTCACCGTGGCGGTTCCGAGCTTCTCCTTGACGCGCAGCGCGGTCTCAAGCGCGTACTCGTCGTACGGGTTCACCACCCACTCGACCTCGCTTGAGTCCACGAACCCGGTCTGGGTGCTGACCCGGACCTTGGTCTCGCTTGAAGGCACCTGCTTGATGCAGACGATAATCTTCATCTTGCTTGAGCTTGGGCTTGTGTTATGGCCAGGCAGCAGTTGTGCCCGCCGAATCCGAACGAGTTGGACAGCGCGGCCCGGATTCGCGCCGGCCGGGCGCCGCCCTTCACGAAGTCGAGCTCCACGCCGTCATCCGGTCGCTCGAAGTTCACCGTCGGGTGGACCTGTTGGGTCTCGACCGACTTGACCATCGCCACGAACTCCATCGCGCCGGCCGAACCCAGGCCGTGGCCGATCATTGATTTGGACGAGTTGACGGCCAGCCGCCGCGCGTGCTCGCCGAACACCTCGGCAATCGCCTTCACCTCGGACGCGTCGTTCAGCGGCGTCGAAGTGCCGTGGGCGTTGATATAGTCCACGTCCGCGGGACCGAGCCCGGCCTCGGCCATCGCCATCCGCATCACCTCGGCCGCGCCGCGCGCATCCGGGTCCGGCGCGGTGATGTGATAGCCGTCGCCGGTCGCGCCGTACCCGACCAGCTCGGCATACACCTTCGCCCCGCGGCGACGGGCGTGCTCAAGCTCTTCGAGGACCACGATGCCCGAGCCCTCGCCGATGACGAACCCGTCCCGGTCCCGGTCGAACGGCCGCGACGCCTTGTCCGGCGCGTCGTTGCGCTTGGACAAAGCGCCCATGTTCGAAAAGGCCGCGACCGTGAACCTGGTAATCGCCGCTTCGGCGCCGCCGGCGATCATCACGTCCGCGTCGCCGTTCTTCAGATGCCGGAACGAATCGCCCAGCGCGTGCGCGCCGGAAGAGCAGGCCGACACGGTGCAGTAGTTCACTCCGCGCAGGCCGTAGGTTATCGAAATCTGGCCCGCGGCCATGTCCGGAATCATCATCGGGATGAGGAGCGGCGACACCCGCTTCGGGCCCCGCGCGATGAACTGCGCGAACTGGGTCTCCCAGGTCTGGACCCCGCCCATGCCTGAGCCGACCAGCGCGCCGACGCGGGAACGGTCCTCTTTATCGAAATCGAGCCCTGAGTCCGCCACCGCTTCGGCCGCGGCCCAGAGCGCGTACTGGGTGAACCGGTCGGTCCGGCGCACGAGCTTCGGGTCCAGCCGCTGCTCGGGCTCGAACCCCTTGACCTCGGCGGCAATCGTCACCGCCATATCGGCCAGGTCGAACGCCTTTATCCGGTCGAAACCGGTCCGGCCGGACAACAGGCTCTGCCAGAAACTCGCCACGTCGTTGCCGATGGGCGTCAGCGCGCCCAGCCCGGTGACTACTACCCGTCTGCCGCTCATGGTTGTAACGTTGCTTTCGCCGGCACTGGGGCCTTTGCGCAGAATCGGCAACCGGCCGGGCTACTTGCCCTTTTCAGCCAGCTTCTTGCCCAGGTACTCGACCGCTTTGCCCACGGTCACGAGCTGCTGGGAATCCTCGTCCGGGATTTCGATGCCGAACTTCTCTTCAAACGCCATCACCAGCTCGACGATGTCGAGCGAATCCGCGCCCAGGTCGTCAACGAAATGCGCGGTGTCGGTCACTTTCTCGGGCGTCACGTGCAACTGCTCGACGATGATGTTCTTGACGTCGTCTATCAGCGCCATCTTTCCTCCTTGGAATGGCCTTACCAGGCTCAAAACCGGTCAGTCTGAGCCTTGGACCGGTCTTAGCCGGCAGCCCGCTAGAAAAACGGGGCGCAAGGCCCAACGGCGGATTTTACCGGAAACGCTCCCAAAGTCAAATCAGCCCGGCCGGCGGTCGGCTGCAGGCTGATAGCTGTCTGCTCCTCACCGGTGGAGGCTTTCTACAAACGCGCCCTCGCTATTCCCTAGCCCGGTTTCGGACGCGCGGCGAATTCCGCGGCCAGGATGCCGTAGGTTTCGAGGTCCTCGTACCGGCCGCGGCGCAGCGCGTGCCGGCGCAACCGGCCCTCGCGTTTCATGCCCAGCTTGCGCATCACCCGGCCCGACGCCGGGTTTCGCGGAAAATGCGTAGCATAGACCCGCTGGAGTTTGAGCACCCCAAACGCGAAGGCGAGCACCGCGCGGGCCGCCTCGGTGCAGAAGCCCTGATTCCGGAACCGGCTCGCGGTCCAATACCCGAGCTCGGCCCGATGGTGCTCGGTGGAAATCGAAGACAGGCCGACCCCGCCGACGATACTACCGTCCCGGCGCAGCGTAACCACGAAGTTGAGCATCGTGCCCTTTCTCCGGCACTCGGCTTCCTGCTTCAGCCAGCGCGTAGCGTCCTTCATAGTGTAAGGAAAGGGGATACCGAGCGTTGTGGCGGCCACGCTCCGGTCATTGATTGCCTGCACCAGGGCCGCAAGGTCGCTCCGGCGCAGACAGCGGAGCAACAGCCGCTCGGTCGTAATCAGGGCCGGTGTCGCCAGTCGCATGGCCGGAGTGTAGGCGCTACGGCCGGCGAGTCAACTCAGCGGGCTCGGCCCGGCCGTGAACTGCAAGCTATCGGCTGTCGGCGGCCGACTCCGCCGTCCGCCCCTGTTTCCTGTCTACTGTATTCTGTCTGCTCTTCTACTTTCCCCTCACGGCCCTTGACGGGCCCCAGAAAACGAATGGTTCGGCTGGCAGCCGCTCGCGTACGCTCAGCGGGCCGGCGCGGCTACCCAGCGTTGCGACAGCCGGCGGCGATGCGCGACGCAGTCGCGCAGGTACAGATTCATCAGGCCCTGGTACGGCAGCCCGGTCTCGACCGCCAGGCCCTTGAAGTACGCGACCGTGGCCCGGTCGAGCCGGATGGTAATGGACTCCTTCAGCATCCGGGCGTAGGGATTCCGCCGGCTCTTCCTGCCGGCAAAGTCGTAGCTGGTCCTCGCTCTTCGCATGGTTACATTGTATGTATATCAGCCATACAGTCAACACCCAACACGCGCGAGCTGCAAGCGGTGCGCTGCTAGCTGTTAGCTGTCGGCTGTCAGCCCCCCTTGGCCGGAGGCTTTTCACAGAAGCATTCCCGTTGTCCCCGTTATCCCAGCCGTCGTCTGAGCGAGGAAAAGTCAAAAGGCAAGACCTGACCCCAATGTCAGGAAAAGGGGCCAGAAACCATGGGCAATGTGATTCTAGGGGCACAACGCCAGGAAGGCAAGAATGCGGGCTATGTTCTGATTTCTCAATTCACTATTCACAATGGACCTTGTTACCCTCCCCAGCCCCCCCGGTGGCTCCGAAAGCCAGTTTGGATTACAGCACGAAAGAGAGCATGGAAGAGAAAATGAAAGACAGAACCAGAGACAGCTTGAAAGACACTTTTCCGAACAGCGGCAAAGACAGTTTGCATGACAGTTTGGCTGACAGCAGCAAAGACAGAAGAAAAGACAGAAGCAAAGAGAGTACGATTTACACAAGAAAACAGAGCTTGAAAGGCAGACTGGAAGAGAAAATGGAGGAGAAATCGAAAGACAGCACAAGATGCAGCAGGGGCGAAAGCACGAGGAGAAGAACAGCGGTCGCGTCCGGTGTTGGCTTCGATATCAGCTTCGATATTGGCGAGCATATTGGCCTGCAAGAAGGGGAGGGAAGAGAAGAGAAAAAGAGAGATAAAGAGATAGAGGGAGAGAGTTGGAGGACAGTCCAGGCGAAGGCAGAAGTCAGAATGAAGAAGGCAGAGTGCAGAATGAGGGCGGAGGAGGAAAGCGGGA
>Ga0116202_10001649_pt1 | contig 13080 bp, 18 predicted proteins | sample LakKivw325mmetaG_FD_94479 | JGI IMG/M metagenome (GOLD analysis project Ga0116202, IMG submission 94479) | Anoxic lake water microbial communities from Lake Kivu, Rwanda to study Microbial Dark Matter (Phase II) - Lake Kivu water 325m metaG | ecosystem: Environmental > Aquatic > Freshwater >...
AACTTACCCCATCGTTTTTCTTAATTTTTAAAAAGGAGGAAAGCTGTGTTATGTAAAATAGCTATTGGTGTTCTTTGGTCCGTTCTTCTGTTAATTTATGCCTTTATTGCTAATTTTATCCCTAGGGGGATTGTTAAGCTAATGAAGAAATATGCAAAAAATATTAGCTCAGACAATAGAGGAAGCGGAGAATATACGCTACCGTTAGGAACAATTGAAATATTCAGCTTCGCTTTATCAATAGTATTAGGAGTAGTTGCTTTTATTGGTGTTTGGCTTGGCGTAAGGACACTAAATAGATGGAAAACTAAAGATAGGGGGGAAGGGCCCACGGAGGCTTGCGCAATTAACATTTTCCTTACCGGCAATCTTCTTTCAGTTCTGATGGGTGTTCTTGGCGGTTTATTTTTTAAATGGCTTTCTAATTTATGGGCAATTGCGGATATTCTTAAAATAAGCTACTGAGTTGGACAGTATAACTTTTGTTAGTGAATAGAAAGGATAAGCCTATGAAATGGTGGGGATGGCTAGGTATTGGAATTGTATTTTTTGCAGCTCTGTATTATAAGGGTTATATGTTTGTAACAACGGCCACTACGGATGTTAGTGGAGGTTATGGATTATGTACTATCGGCTATGCGCTTTCCCATTTCCCATCAGCAATACTTTTTTTAATGGCTGGTTTAATGATTTGGATATCAGCTAGAAAATAAGGAAATAAAGGAGGCAGCCTGATTCTTAGAAATCCCAATTCCCAAAACGGCTTGGGATTTTTGGTTTAAAGGGGTATAATATAAGGTAAAAGGGAGCGTAAGATGGAAATCAAAGTGCAGAAGTTGAATCAGGAGCAGTTAAAGAAAATGGGAGTCTTCGGTTGGCCTATCTGGGAAAAAGAGGTATCGCGCTTTCCCTGGTCCTATGACAGTACAGAAGAGTGTTATATCCTTGAGGGCGATGTTACCGTCGAAACCAAAGACGGAAAGAGCGTGAAATTCGGCAAGGGCGATTTTGTCACCTTTCCCAAGGGGCTAGTCTGCAACTGGAATATAAAAGCCCCGGTTAAGAAACACTATAATTTCAGATAACCCCTAATGGAGAACAGGCCACCCGAAAAGTGGTACTTTAAGCTTCCCATCCTAATCATTGCGTTTCTCTGCGTCGGCCCATTCGCCCTTCCATTAGTCTGGTTCAACCCACGCTTCAGCAGAAAAACAAAGATAATAACAACCGTTGTCGTACTCCTCCTGACTTACTATTTGTGGTGCGCCCTTGCAAATTCATTGAAGTCGATAAATCAATACTATCAGGCAATCCTTCAGGGAACCCTCTAAAAACTTAAAAATTATGAGATACTCCAAAACCCAAAGACCCGCTATCTTAGTCACCGCATTACTTGCGCTGTTTACGATAACAATTAACCCCGCCTATCCGACAGGAGACAGTAACATGGTCAAATTACCCGAACCCAGAACTAAAGGAAAAGTTTCCCTGGAAGAAGCCATTAACGCCCGCCGCTCCGTCAGGCAGTTTACCCAAAGGGATTTAACATTAGAGGAAATCTCCCAGCTCCTTTGGGCAGCCCAGGGCATCACCGATAAGACAAGGTCCTTGCGCGCTGTTCCGTCGGCGGGGGCGCTTTACCCCCTGGAAATTTACCTTATCACCAGGGATGGCTTATTCCGCTATATCACAGAAAAACACGCCCTGGAAATTTTAGAAAAGCGCGATTTGCGAAGCGACCTTGCTGCCGCGGCTTTAGGCCAGTCATCGGTCAAACAGGCAGCAGCGGATGTCGTTATCTGCGCTGTTTTCAAGCGCATTACTTCCAAATACGGAGAACGGGGGACCCGCTACGCGTACATCGAGGCAGGCCACGCTGCCCAGAATATCCATCTTACTGCAGTCAGCTTAGGACTGGCTTCGCTGCCGGTAGGCGCCTTTGATGACAAAAGCGCCCAGGCAGTGCTTAAGCTGGATAAAGATACAACGTCTCTTTACATTATCCCGGTCGGAGCCAAAAGAGACTAAAGGGAGGATAAGATAATTTATTCCCAAGTCCTGATTTCGCTTGATTTTTTGTCAGCGGTAGTATAATAAGAATACAAGGAGGTGCGTCATGTTTGAAAAATGGAACGAGCGGGTCAAGAAGTTAAATTTTATCGACATCAAACTCATCAAATGGGGTGTTTTCTTTGCCACTATCATCATCGTCAAAATTTTTCCGCAGCTGCTTAGAATTGACTACTGGGTCCTCATCGTTTTGGTAATTCTTTGTTCGGCCCGGCCCTTTTACAGAGTCTGGCTGAAAAAATAAATTTGCCCTGATTATATTTTTGGGGTTATAATATTAAGGTAAGAGATAACCTATGAAAAGGCATTTTTTAATCCCGCCCACCTTAATTCTAACCGTATCCTTTCTACTTTCACCCGCAATCGCCTTTGCCTTTGAACTTCCGAAATGGTTTCCTTTTTCCAGCGAGCGCTCCCTTGATGAATGGGAGACCAAGATATGCAAGTGCAGGGTAAGATTCGAGGTTGAAAAGGAAAAATCCGGCGCTTCCCTTCATGCCTTAAGTTTCAGCTCCGCATCCGCTATATTTTACCGCATAAAGGAGCGCTACCGGGTTCAGGATTATCCTTTGCTTAGCTGGAAGTGGAAGGTTGTCAGGTTTCCGGATAAGGAAAAACTAAAAATCCGTAAGGGCATTGAAAGGGATGATTATGCTGCCCGGGTTTACGTGATATTCCCTTCCCTGAATTTTCTTTCTTCAAAGGTGCTGGAGTATGTCTGGGACGAACTCCTGCCTTTGGAGGCTATTTTTAACAGCCCTTACTCCGCAAACATAAAATTGATTGTCATCCAGACAAGCGCAAAGGAACTCGGCAAATGGGTGACCGAAGAACGCAATGTCCTCGCGGATTACCGCCGGGCATTCGGCAAGGAACCCATGTTAAAGGTAGGCGCGGTTGCCCTGATGAGCGATGCGGACAATACCGCCGATATAGCGGAGGCCTATTTCGACGATATCAAGATAGGTTATAAAAAAGAGAGGTAGAGATGCATAAGCCCAATAGAAGGAGAAGGTATTTTATCAAATCAGGACTGCAAACCAGGTACCTGCGGCTCATTCTTACGGCGATAATATTGCCGGCGGTTTTATTCGGCGCGTGTTTATATTACCTTATTTTTTACCTTATGGCAGAGCAGCTCGGTATCCCGGAGTCCATCGCTTATAATATAACCCCGGTCCTCGGCAAGATAAACCTCATACTTCTTTTCGGCCTGCCGGTCATCGCTGTCGCGGTATTATTCTGGGGCCTGCTTATTTCCCACCGTATTGCCGGCCCGGTTTACAGACTGGAAAAAGAGCTGGATAAGATTGCCAAAGGGGATTTTTCGCTGCGTATAAAATTCCGCAGGAAAGACGAGCTCGCCTCGGTTGCCGCGGGTATCAACAAGGTTCTGGATAAGATAGAAGGGAAAAAATAAAGGAGACTCTGATGCGCTATCTGTTTTTGACAGGGGTAATCTTGTGCCTGGCGGTTACGTCAGCCCAGGCCGCAGATGTAAGCCTCACCGCCACCCTCACAATTGATTCCATAATGTTTAAGGGCGATATTATTGATAATATCAGCGCCGGCTCCAAGGGGACCGCAGAGTTAGAGGATTCCGTCAAGACCTACAGCAAGGAGATTGCGCTTCAGCCTGACTGCGTCAAGAGCGGTTATTCCATCTTTTGCGAGGGCAAGCTCTACAAGTTTGACGCTGCCAGCAACGCTAAAATCGAAGAATTTTTAAAGAAGCCGGACAGCAGTTTACAGGTGACAGCGATGGTTAAAAAAAGAAACGGAGAGCTCAGCCTTGTTTCCATCGAGAACCGAGAACAATAACTTGCGCTTTGAGGAACTTAAGGGCGAACTTAAGGCCATAGGTTTCGATACCCTGCGCATTGAGCGCGAGGATTACCTTGAGTTAGTAGTTACCAACGATAAATTGGGGGCGCTGAATATCAGACTCGTATTTCTGCTTGGCCCGGCTATCTGGCCTTCCCAGAAAAGACTGGAGGCCGAGGTAGAGGAGGGGCTTAAGGACTTCGGCGGCATCATGCCCGGACAGTCCCTTTATTTTAAGCGCCAGGGGCGCGAGGTATTTTTTGTGATGCTCTGGCCCTGGAAAGACAGCCAGCATACTACTGTTAAGGTTATTAAAGGAATCCTTCCTCAACAAGACTAACCCCGTTTCATTCTATTTATCCGATGCTGAAAATCGGCAATCTCAAATTAAAATCCAACCTTATCCTTGCGCCCATGGCCGGGATAACCGACCTTCCCTTTCGGCTCCTGAACCGTAAATTCGGCTGCGAACTGGCTTTTGTGGAGATGATTAACGTGCGCTCGCTGGGTTACAACAGCCGTAAAACCCAGGAGATGCTTGCTACCGGAAAAGATGACCGGCCTTTGGGGGTGCAGATTTTGGGTTGTGAGCCGGATTTTATTGTAAGGGGATTGGATATCCTGCGGGATTACCGCTACGATGTCCTGGATTTCAATGCCGCTTGCCCGGTCAGGAAAGTTACCCGCAGGGGAGAAGGCGCCACTCTTTTAAAGGACCCCCGGCGTTTAAATAAATTACTGCAGTTGGTAATCAAAAATTCCTCCGTACCGGTGACGGTGAAAATCCGCAGCGGCTGGGATAAGGGTTCGCTTAATGCGCTGGAGTTGGCGCTGGCTGCCGAGGAGGCCGGGGTGAGCGCTTTATTCATTCACGGCAGGACTAAGGCTCAAGGGTATAGCGGCAAGGTAGATTACGGGACTATCGCCAGAATAAAAGCAGGGTTAAAGATACCGGTTATTGCCAGCGGTGATATACTTTCTGCGCTGTTGGCGGCGAAGATGTTTGAGGAGACCGCTTGCGACGGCGTCTTAATCGCGCGGGGGGCGCTGGGAAACCCCTGGATATTCCGGCAGATTAAGGGTCTGCTTGAAGAGGACAAGTTGCCGGTCTATCCCGGCAGTGCCGAGATAGCCGAGACTATGCTGGAACATTTAGACGGCTGTATCAGTTTTCAGGGTGAGAGAAACGGGGTGAAGATTTTTCATAAGTTCTTCGGCTGGTATGTCCGGGGCAGACGTGGTATCCGCCGCCTGAAGGAAAAGGCCTATCGCGCCAAGGGCAGGCAGGATATGGCAGCCGTAATCGAAGAGTTCCGCAACAAAAAATCCCCGGTTCGCGGGGATTTTTTTGTAGGTGATAGGCCTGATGGCTTACGCTATCAACCAACCTCCTTGGTATAATACGTGCACTTTAAAATATGCCATATTTTCCGGCATAAATCAAGGGTAGTGAGCAAAAACAGGAAAGCGTTTTCCGCGGATTCAAAAAATATTGTCCTCATCAGTCCGCTATGTTATGATAAATAGCAAGGATGATTTTGCGATGAATGCAAGGACCACCACATTTGTTGTGTTATGTGCGGCGTTTTTCTTTCTGGCAGGCAGGGCCGTTGCCGAAGAGGTTGTCCTTGATGCCGAGGTTGACAAGGCCAGGATTAGCGCCGACGCTATCTTTAGTTATAAGTTGACTATCAGTTCCTCCTTAAGCCGCATCCCCAAGCCGAAATTTCCGGATTTTTCGGGGTTTAAGGTTTTGTCACGGACTAACACCTCCCAGATTACCATAGCGCAGGGCAAGACCAGGACTACCCTCGCTTATATCTTTGTGCTGGCTCCGACGGCGGCGGGGGTTTTTACCATCAGCCCCGCAGAGCTTAAAATCGGGGATAAAACCTATTCCAGCGCAGAATTAAAAATAGAAGTGGAGCCCTCGAAACTTAAACCCGGAAACATACCCGAGCCTCATCCTGAAATCCCCGCTGACGACTCGCTGCAGCCGGAAGTTACCCTTTAGCGATGAACAAATTACTGGAGACGCCGGTAAGATATCTTAAAGGGGTCGGTCCCAAAAAAGCCAAGGTCATTTCCGGCCTCGGCATCAACACCATCGAAGACTTGCTTTACTATTTTCCCCGCCGCTACGAAGACCGCACGAACTTAAGCCCCATCTCGGCGTTAAAACAAGGCGAACTCCAGACTGTCAAGGCCAGGGTCTTGACTAAAAATGAACGCCAGTCTATGCGGCGCCGGGGTTTCAGCATCCTGGAGGTAGTGGTCGGCGATGACAGCGGTAAGATTTTCTGCGTCTGGTTCAACCAGCCATATCTGGCGGATTATTTTAAGCCGGGCATCCCGCTAATACTCTACGGTAAAGTGGAAAGTTATGCCGGAAGGCTGCAGATGAGCTCCCCGGAATTTGAAATCTTAGACGGCGACAGCGACGATAACTTAAGCAGCGCGAGGATTGTGCCGGTCTATTCTCTGCCGGCAGGGATAACCCAGCGGAGTTGGCGCCAGTTGGTCAAGCAGTCCCTGGATGAGTGCCTTCCCACGATGCAGGATTTTTTAAGTTATGAGTTAAGACTGCGCAACGGCCTTCTTAATCTCGCAAAGAGCATTGTTAATATCCACTTCCCGCAGGACCGCGAGCTGCAGCAACAGGCCTACCAGCGGCTTTCATTCGAGGAATTTTTTATCTTTCAGCTCCCGCTCGCCTTAAGGAAATCCAGAAGAAAAGAGAAGGACGGCATTGTGCATAAAATAGAAGAGGCAGCAGTTGCGGATTTTATCGCGCACCTGCCTTTTGAGCTGACCGCAGCGCAGAAGAATGTCCTGGCGGAGATAAAAACGGATATGGCAAGCCCCCGGCCGATGCAGCGCCTGCTACAGGGAGATGTAGGGTCGGGTAAAACCGTAGTTGCTACCATTGCCAGTCTCATTGCTGTGCAGGCAGGTTATCAGGTTGCCTTTATGGTGCCTACGGAAATTTTAGCCCGGCAGCACTACGAAAAAATCAGCCGTCAAATGTCTCGTGTCCGCCGGGAGAATCGCCTGTCGAACGCAGAATCAGGAACAGACAGCCGCCGGAAAAAGCGCTTAAAAGTGAGCCTGCTCACCAGCAGCCTGGAGAAGAAAGAGAAGGCGCAGGCTTATGCGCAGATAACAGCAGGCAAGGTCGATTTGGTAATCGGCACCCATGCCTTGCTGGAAGAAAAAGTTAAATTCCGGAAATTAAGTTTAGTTATCATTGACGAGCAGCATAAGTTCGGGGTAGCCCAGAGGGCGCTTTTACCCGCCAAGGGCACCAATCCCGATGTCCTGATTATGACTGCGACGCCCATCCCGCGCACTTTAGCCATTACCCTTTACGGCGACCTCGATATCTCGGTGATTAACGAGCTACCGCCCGGTCGCTTGCCGGTAGAGACTATTTTATTCAATGAAGAGGAAATGCAGCGCGCCTACGGCCTTGCCAAAGAGCAGCTTAAGCAGGGTCATCAGGTATATATCATCTATCCGGTAATCGAGGAGTCATACGCCTTGGATATCGCCGGAGCAAGGAAGATGTATGAGGAATTAAAGAGTAAGGAATTTAAGGAGTTCCGCCTCGGCCTGGTGCACGGCAGGTTAAAGCAGAAGGAACAGGACAGGATTATGGCCGGATTTAAAAACCGCGAGATTGATCTTCTGGTTTCCACCACGGTGTTAGAAGTGGGTATTGACATCCCCTCTGCCACTTGTATGCTGGTGGCGCATGCCGAACGCTTCGGCTTGAGCCAATTACATCAGCTGCGCGGCAGGATAGGCCGGGGCAGCGCTAAATCCTTTTGTATCCTGGTTTCGGATTCTTCCACCCCGGAATCCCGGAGGCGCTTAGAGGCAATGGTGCGTTACAGCGACGGGTTCCGCATTGCCGAGGAGGACCTCAGGATTCGCGGGCCGGGCGAATTTTTCGGCAGCCGCCAGCACGGGCTTTCGGAGTTACGCATCGGCAACCCCTTAAGCCAGATGCAGCTCTTGAAGAAGGCGCGCGAAGAGGCGCTTAAGCTTGTGAGCGCCGACCCCAACTTCGAGCTTAAACAGAATGAGCCGGTCAAGAGGAGGTTGTTAACCCGTTTTCCGGAATACCAGGATTTAATTATGGTAGGTTAAGATGCGCATTATCACGGGCAGTAATAAGGGCAGGGCAATCAGGATGCCTGCGGGTATCCGGCCCACCCAGAATAAAGTCAGGAAGGCGCTTTTCGATATCCTCGGGGATATCGCGGGGCTGTCATTCCTGGAGTTGTTTGCGGGCTCAGGCGCAGTGGGATTCGAGGCAGTTTCACGCGGTGCAGCGGGATTAACCCTGGTGGAGGACGACCCGCGCTGCATTGGTGCGATTAAGAAGAACATTGCTTCCCTGAAACTGCGTTCCTGCAGCCTCTATGCCTTTGCGGCCGAAGATGCCGTAAAGGCGCTCTTTAAGGCCGGCAAGCGCTTTGATATTATCTTCCTTGACCCGCCTTATTATCGTGGTTTGGCAAAAAAAAACTTGCAAATCCTGGACGCTTATGATATATTAGCGCCCAATGGTATTATAGCAGTGCAGCATTTCCGCAAAGATATTCTACCGCACGACCTCAAAAATTTAGCCCTTGCCAGGCAGAAACACTACGGCGATACCGCGTTATCATTTTTCCGCGAAAGAGGATAGTTGACGATGTGCCAGACCGCAATTTATGCCGGCAGCTTTGACCCCGTTACCTACGGCCACATTGACCTCATCAAGAGGGCGCAGGATATTTTTTCCGAAGTGATTGTGGCAGTGGCGCATAACTACCATAAGAAACCTCTCTTTAGCGTAAACGAAAGGGTCGCGATGCTCAAGAAAGCCACCCGCGGGATGCAGGGGGTGACGGTGGATGATTTTAAGGGCCTGGTGGTGGATTATGCGCGCCGTAAAAAAGCCAGGGTGCTTATCCGGGGTTTGAGGATGCTTTCGGATTTCGAATACGAATTCCAGATGGCCTTGACGAACCGCAAGCTCGCCCCGGATATCGAGACCATTTTCCTGATGCCGCAGGAGTCTTACAGTTATCTTTCCTCAAAACTTTTAAAGGAAGCCGCTTCTTTGGGCGCTGGCCTTTCCAGTTTCGTGCCGCGTTTCGTGGAGACGGCGTTAAAGAAGAGATTAAATAAGGCGCGTTAATAACCTGGCGATGAAGATAGATGCCCGACAGATACCGCCGGAGGGGCTGGTTTTAGAAGAGACCATCAACCCCTCGGAGTGGGAGCTGGATACGGATTTAGTGAAGTTGCGTGGGTCGCTGGAGTTAAAGGCCAGGCTTTCCAAGGTTACCAACGTCGTCACGGCCCTAATTAAGGTAAGAGGGGCAATGTCACTGGTGTGCAGCCGCTGCCTCGCTGAATTCGCGGCGCAACTCGAAAGGGATATCCGGATAGATTACCCGGTGCACAGCTCGCAGCCCCTGATTGATTTTGACCCTGAAATAAGGGACCAGTTAATCCTGGGATATCCGGTGAAGCCCCTCTGCCGCCAGGATTGCCGGGGGCTCTGCGTTAACTGCGGCAAGGAACTTAACCAGGGCGATTGTAACTGTAATAATAATTAAGAACAAGGAAAGGAGCAGCAAGTGCCGCTACCGAAAAGAAGACATTCTAAGGCGCGCGGGAGAAAGCGCCGTACCCACTGGAAAATAAACAGCCTCAACCTTGTGCCATGCCCGCAGTGTAAACAGCCCAAATTAGCGCATCGCGTCTGTCGGGTGTGCGGTTACTATGACGGCAGGCAGGTGTTTGAGGTCAAGGTAAAAGAAAAGAAGAAGAAACAATAAGATGGCCAGGATTATTGTAGATGCGATGGGCGGAGACTATGCCCCGCGGGTGGTAGTAGAAGGGGCGTTAGCCGCGGTCAAGGAATATGAGGTCGAGGTGGTGCTGGTCGGCCGGGAAGAGGTTTTGAAGCCGCTTCTCAAAAAATCCCGTTATGACAGCAGCCGTCTTTCTATTCATCATGCCGGCGAAATTATCGAAATGTCCGAACCGGCTGCTGCCAGCGTGCGCAAGAAAAGGGATTCTTCAATCGTCGCGGGGTTAGAGCTGGTTAAGGAAGGCAGGGGCGACGCCTTTTTTAGCGCCGGCAATACCGGAGCAGCGGTGTGCGCAGCGACTTTAAGCCTGCGCCTTTTACCGGGCGTAGAGCGCCCCGGTATCGCCCTGGTCCTACCTACCTTAAAAGGCATTTCTCTGGTTATTGACGTCGGCGCTAATATCGACCCCAAGCCGATGCATTTGCTGCAATACGGCATTATGGGCGATGCCTATTTCCGTTATATCCTCAACCAACCCACCCCCGAGGTCGGGCTTTTAAACATCGGCGAAGAGGAGAGCAAGGGCACGGAATTTATGAAGGAAACCCACGAATTATTTGAAAAGAGCAGGCTTAATTTTATCGGCAATATCGAAGGCAAGGATATTTTTTCCGGCAGATGCGATATCATTGTCTGCGACGGTTTTGTGGGCAACGTCGCGCTCAAGGTTTCCGAGAGCTTAGCCGAAGCGGTTCAGGAGCTTCTCAAGCGCCATCTTAAGAGCAGCCTGACCGGTATTATGGGCGCGATGCTTTTAAAGAAAAGCTTCTCGGGTATTAAGAAAAAACTGGATTATTCCGAATACGGCGGAGCGCCGCTTTTAGGAGTGGACGGCGTGGTTATCATCGGTCACGGGCGTTCCAATGACCGCGCCATCAAGAACGCCATCAGGGTCGCCCGGGAAGAAGTGGAACGCAAGTTTAACGAAAAAATCTCCGAGGCAATCGGCCCCGTCAGTGCCGGCCAGCCGTTTAATCAATAAGGGATAAATATGAAAAAAATAGGGATTATCGGCGTCGGCAAGTACCTGCCCGAGAAAGTCCTGACTAACGCCGACTTAGAGAAGATGGTGGATACCAGCGACGAGTGGATTACCACCCGCACCGGGATAAAAGAGCGGCGCCTCGCAGCCAAAAACGAAGCCGCTTCAGACCTCGCCCTGGCAGCCTGCAGGCAGGCATTAGCGGATGCCAAGCTCAAGCCCGAGGAGGTTGAACTCATTATCGTCGCCACGGTCACGCCGGATATGCAATTTCCTTCTACTGCCTGCTTGGTGCAGAGCGGGCTGGGCGCTAAAAATGCCGTCTGTTTTGATATCTCGGCTGCCTGTGCCGGGTTTATCTATGCCTTAACCACTGCCCAGCAATTCCTTGCCTGCGGAACATATAAGAATGTCCTGGTAGCGGGGGTGGAGGTTTTATCATCCGTTACCGACTGGCAGGACCGTAATACCTGCGTGTTATTCGGAGACGGAGCAGGGGCAGCGGTCTTATCTGAGGTTGAGTCCGGGGGGATACTTTCGACATACCTCGGCAGTAACGGAGATATGACCGAGCTTTTAAATGTCCCTGCCGGCGGTTCGCGCCTGCCAGCCACTAAGGAAACTATTGAAAAGCGCCTGCATTACGTCAAGATGCGCGGTAACGAACTCTTTAAGATTGCGGTAAAAAGCATGGCCGATGCCGCCCTGATTGCGGTTGAAAGGGCAGGCTTAAAATGCAAGGATATTGACCTGGTTATTCCGCATCAGGCGAATATCCGTATTATTTTAGCGGTGGCAAAGAAGCTCGGGTTTGTCGAAGACAGCATTTACCTTAACATTGCCAGATACGGGAACATGTCTTCTGCATCTAGCGCGATTGCCCTCTGTGATGCGGTAAGGGAAGGCCGGGTGAAAAAGGGCGATACCATACTTCTTGATGCCTTTGGCGCCGGCCTGGTCTGGGGCGCGTGCGTGATACAATGGTAGCTTTTCTTTTTGCCGGACAGGGGGCGCAGTATGTAGGGATGGGCAGGGATCTCGCAGAAGCCTTTCCCGAAAGCAAGGCGGTATTTGAAAAGGCGGATAGCGTTTTGGGTTTTTCCCTTTCCCGCATCTGTTTTGAGGGCCCTGCTGAAGAACTCGTCAAGACCAACAATTGCCAGCCCGCAGTCCTGACTGCGACTATCGCTGCCTTCCGGGCGCTGGAGGCGAAATATCCCGCCGCGCTTAAAAACGGAACAAGTTATGCCGCCGGCTTAAGCCTCGGAGAATACTCGGCATTAGTGGCAGCAAGGGCTTTAAGTTTTGAAGATGCGCTTTATCTCGTGCGCAAACGCGGCGAATTTATGGAAGAGGAGGCATTGAAAAAGCCGGGCAGGATGCTTTCCTTAATCGGCTTGGATTTGGAAGCCGTTAAGGAGGTTTGCGCCAGGGCTAATACCGAAATCGCCAATCTGAACTGCCCCGGACAGACCGTCATTTCCGGCGGGGTAAAGGAGATTGCCGAAGCCGAAAAGCTTGCCCGGGAACTGGGCGCTAAAAGGGCGATATTATTAGAGGTAAGCGGCGCATTCCATTCTTCCCTAATGCAGGGGGCCTCAGCAAGGTTAGCGCAGGAACTCCAGAAGATTAATATCCAGAGCCCCAAGCTCAGCGTGGTCAGCAATGTTACCGCCAAACCCGCAGCTAATCCCGCTGAAATCAAAGATAACCTCATTAAACAGGTTGCCTCCAGCGTCCTTTGGGAGGATTCAATGAGGTTCATATTATCCAAGGGTATTAAGAGTTTCATCGAATTTGGCCCCGGCAAGGTCCTAAAGGGCCTGATGCGTCGTATTAATGAAGAAGCTGAGGTTGTAAATATCGATAAAAAGGACGATATTTTAGGTTGTATGCTTAGCTAAAAGGAGAGCGATAAAAATGCGGTTAAAAGGCAAGGTAGCTTTAGTTACTGGGGGCGCACAGGGAATTGGCAGGGATATTGCCCTGGCCTTTGCCCGTGAGGGGGCAGAGATTATAATCGGCGATATTAACCTCCAGAAGGCCGAGGCAACCCGCAAGGAAATCGAGGCCTTAGGCGTCGAATCCCTGGCAATAGAGCTCAATGTTACGGACTATGCCCTGGTCGAAGAGGCGATAAACAAAATCCTTGACAAATTTACAAAGATTGATATATTAGTTAACAACGCTGGAATCACCAAAGACAATCTTTTGCTGCGGATGAGCGAAGCGGACTGGGATGCGGTGATTCAGGTTAACCTTAAGGGTACCTTTAACTGTACCAAGGCAGTATCCCGTCCGATGATTAAACAAAGAAGCGGCAGGATTGTC
>Ga0116202_10001650_pt1 | contig 13072 bp, 8 predicted proteins | sample LakKivw325mmetaG_FD_94479 | JGI IMG/M metagenome (GOLD analysis project Ga0116202, IMG submission 94479) | Anoxic lake water microbial communities from Lake Kivu, Rwanda to study Microbial Dark Matter (Phase II) - Lake Kivu water 325m metaG | ecosystem: Environmental > Aquatic > Freshwater >...
CAGCTGACCGATCTCCTGGAGGCGAGGGCCGGAGCCAGGCCCCCAGGAAAGAAGCCTGGGAAGATTTATGTCTGCAGCGTGGATGGAAAAGACCCTGCAAAGATCAAGAGCATCCTCGATAATATAATGGCGAATTATACAGGCGCCATGGGCACGAGCGCAAAGGTCATGGCGGAACAATCCGGAATTCCTCTGGACTTCACCTACGGCGTCATCGACAAATGCATCCTCAAAGCTCTCACAGGCAAGAGCTCCCTGATAATGACCTCAGGAGGGATGGTGGACCACTCCCTGCAGAGGATTGGCGCTTACGCCCTGGAGTCTGGGGTCAAGATCGAAGCAGTCAAAATATCCCAGGAAGCCAATGACAGGGATATGCCTATGCAGAGCTTGCTAAAAGACGGTCATGTCGGTGACGGAGACGTTGAGGTATTGCAAAACTGCAAGGCATCATGAGATTACCGAAATCCTTAAGTAAATTAAGTTGTTTAAAGTAAAGTACATTGGAATATGTTATTCCATGCGTCCATTCTGCACCAGAAACGAGGGCTGCCCAATCAGCCCTCGTTCTGGATCTCCCATTGATGATTTAATAGAATCTTTCATGGAATTTAACATATAGTAGTAGCGAGAAACATATGCTTTTTGGGCTTGGGATGGCAATCCCTTCGTCGGGGACCACAAGACTGCAGAGGAGGATGTTTGACCGCCCATGCACGCCGAAACAAAGAGTCCAAGGATCTTGGAACAATTTGAGTATGAGCGGGTAGGGGAGTGGGGGTTAGTAAAAAAGATGAGTGTACCCGCTCACGATCTTGAACCTTTTTGATCGTATAAATACTTTTCTGGCAAGAATTTAAAACTGTTTTTGGCCATACGCTTTTTGTCTGGCAATCTTTGCAGCATAAGCCCCGGCCACGAAACCAGCATCCACATTGACCACAGCGAGGACTGAGCAGGACTGGAGCATGGAGTAGAGGGCCGCCAGGCCTCCTCCACCCAGGCCGTAGCCGGTGGAGATAGGCAATCCGATCACGGGGGCTTCCACCAGCCCTGCCACTACCGCGGGCAGCGTTCCCTCCCGGCCTGCAGCCACCACGAAGGCACCGACATCCAGCATCCTCTCCAGGCAGGGAAAGAGGCGGTGAATCCCTGCTACACCCACGTCGTACTCGCAGGCGACACTGCAGCCCATCTCCTCAGCCACCACCCTGGCCTCCTCGGCCACTGGGATGTCAGCAGTGCCGGCGGCCAGGATGCCCACCTTTCCCATTTTGGGCCCCACACTACCGCATCTGATGACAACGGTTCTGGCCCGGGAGTTATGCTCCAGGCTGGCACCAGCCGGAAGCCGGGCAGCCTGCAAAACCTCAAGCTGCTCTTGAGAGACACGGGTGATGATCACACTGCCAGTTTCCTCCAGATGAGCTAGAGATATGTCTGCCAGATCCTTCTTGTCCTTGCCCTCGGCCAGAATCGCCTCAGGAATGCCGATGCGGTTCGCTCTGCAGGTGTCCAGCTTGGCCACCTCTCCCACGGTTCGAAAGCTCAGAACCCTGATGCGGCTCAATGCCTCCTCCAGAGTCATCTTGCCCCGGCCATAGCTCTCGAGCAGCTCTCTCAGGCTTTCTTGCACAGTTAAGAAGTCGTGAGATGAGCATAAAGGGTTTATCCCTGGCGGGGAGATCCCGGAGGGATGAAAGTCAACATGGATCTTCACATCCATTCCAAGTACTCGACCGCAGTATCGCAGGATATGGACCTGCCGGAGATTGCCAGGGAAGCAGCGCGGAAAGGCGTGAAGATCGTGGGCACAGGAGACTGCCTCTTTCCCAAGTGGCTTGATGCGATCAAAGCACTACCGGAGAACGACGGGCTCTTTGCTCTAGGCGATACGCGCTTCGCCCTCACCGTGGAGGTGGAGGACTCGCATCGGGTTCATCACCTCATCCTGCTGCCGGACATCTCCAAGGCGGAGGAGCTGAGAGAAGGCTTTTCCCATAGATCGACCAGTCTGGACTCGGACGGACGACCCAGGCTGCACATGAACGGAGCAGAGATTGCAGACCTGGTTCTGGAGGCAGAAGGCCTGATCGGACCGAGCCATGCCTTCACTCCCTGGACAGGAATCTTTGCCTACTATAAATCCCTTCAAGAGTGCTACCAGGAGAAGGCTGATGGCATCAGGTTCATCGAGCTGGGCCTGAGCGCCGACACCGACTACGCCGACAGGATCGAAGAGCTTTCCAGCCGGACCTTTCTCTCCAACTCCGATGCTCATTCGCCCCGCTCCAACAAATTAGCCCGGGAGTTCAACCAGATGGAAATGGAGACCTTGAGCTATCAGGATCTCTGTTTGGCAATAAAGAGAGAGAACGGGCGGCGGCCCACACTGAACGTCGGCTTTTATCCTGCGGAAGGAAAGTACAACCGCACTGCTTGCACACGCTGCTACCGGCAATACAGTGCAGCGCAAAAGGACGAGCTGATGGGGCGCTGCCCGGCTTGCGGTGGCCGGATCAAGCTAGGGGTGAGGGACAGAGTCGATCTGCTTGCAAATTATCCTATGCCGATGCACCCCGACCACCGGCCGCCTTACCTGCACTTGATTCCGCTGGCGGAGATCATCGCCATGGCCATAGGCTACAAGAGCGTAACGACCGTTGCCGTGCAGAAGCGCTGGAACGAGCTGACCAAAGAAAGAACGGAGATCGAGGTGCTGGTGGAGGCAGATCTGGCGCAGCTGGAGGCAGAGCCCAAAATCATCGAGGCAATCCGGGCCTTCCGAAACGGCCTGGTGGATGTGGTGCCGGGCGGAGGCGGGAAGTACGGGGAAGTGAGGCTGCCGGGAGCGGCAGCTGAAGAGAAGCAACCTTTACCAACGCGCTCTCTGCCCGATAAAAAGCAGAAATCGCTGCTTGATTTCTAAGACAATTCCTGTCGGCCTTCAAGACACCAATTCATAAGATTCATCCGCTTCCGGGCAGCTGAAGGGGCAGGAGCTGTCATCCTCGTCGTCACACCGCGCCAGCACAGGGTCGAAGTATGACGTTTCATTGGACATTTCTTCCTGCGAAAGAGCGCAGCTTGAGCAAGCTGGACCGACAACTTCCGAATCGGGCGCGCAGCCGCCGAGCCAGGAACGATCGATAATCGATTGGTTCCACACCGCAGCCTCTCCAAAGCTGCTGTTCCCCGAAATCCCGACACGATTGACGATATTTGGATCGCATCTTTTGACGTCCAGATTGATCTTGATCGCCACTGTATCACCAATGGCGAGGTGTACCAGCGTCCAGTTGGAGCTGTTCTGGTTGAGCTGAGAGGGCCGCAATGAGGAGTTGATAAACCTGGCTCCGGTCGGGAAGAGATCCCACAGGAGCAGCGGACCAAAGGAGGCGTTGCCGTCGTTTGTGACGGTGATGGTGTAAGCCGCCACATCGTTTTGCAGCTTGCCGTCCTTTCTGATATAGAGATGAGGCTCGTCGTACTCCAAAAACCCGGAGCGAGTTATCCTTCTCTTCAACTGGTAGTCGCCTATAAGAAGTGCATCCTGATCCACCTGCCTGGATTTGCTTTTGCCAAAAACCGTCCTGAGTTCAGCTTTGCCGGAGAATGATGCTTCGCTCTCCAGCTCACTGAGGCTTGCGGCAACCGCCTTCTTTTTCAGGCGCTCAGCGCTGGAGTACTCCTCGCCGATGAAGCTGGAAGCGGTCTTTGACCACATTCCTTCCTCCCATTTCTGAGATATATTCAAGGAAGTGTGAGGTGTGACCTTGTAGCTAACGCTGTAGTGAGCTGCATCCAGGTCCTTGGCCATAAAGCCAGCAAGCGTTTCTATCCGCTCCTCGGACCGATAGGCTCCTGTGCCCGACTCGTGGCTCCTCTGGCGATTTCCTGCCTGCGTGTCCGAGGCGACATAGCCGCTGCCTGAGACCGACCGATCCTGCATCAGATCCTGGCCAAAATCGTAGATGCTCTCTTGAATCCGGAAGCTGCCCGCATATTCTTCCTTGGTGAAGGTGTCTCCTCCCTTCGCCATAGAATTAACTGGCTTTTTCAGTGTTCCGAGGTTTGCCAGCCCCTGGAAATCGGATTTGATATCCAGCATGGAGCCGTTCTCATCTAGATCGAAGTGGCTTTCGGTGTCAAGCCTGGTCGAGTATCTGTACAATTCTCTGAATGATGTTTTGGTGATACCGTTCCTAGCACGACTCTCCACGGACCAAAGGGAAGAGAAGCTCTGCGAGCCATTTCCAGGAAGAATAAATTCCGTAGGATGGTAATTCGCTCGCACGCTCCGATTCAGCTTTATAGATTTGTTCTCTGTTAGAAAACGCAAATCCTCCCTGCTCTCATAGGCACCACTGCCATGCTCACGGATGCGAAGATCCGTCCCCTCTTCACCGAGCACTTTAACCTTCGCCAGGGCAGATTGCTGCATCTGATCAGAGACTACGTAGACTCGATTGGTGAGAGCTGAAGGTTCCCTGGATGTGGTATAATCCCGATATACTCTGACAAAGCCTTCTCCTTTGATCTTCTGATGGCTTTCATACTTCACATCTATTCGAGGAACGCGTACTGTCAGGCCGATCTCAGCGCACTCGCCAGGATCAAGGCGGGCAAACTTCCATACCCCGTTGCTTGCCTGAGGAGGCCAGGCTGTGATGAACTCCACCGATGAGTCGAAGACATCCCTCACCGTGATATTGGTAGCTGGCTGGCCGCCATTGTTGCAGATTTTTATGACGTAGCTTACCTCCTCGCCCCGACGCACAGCCTTCTGAAGCGCTGTCTTGTTGACACCAAGCTTTGTTCCGTTCAGAACCTCGGTGTAAATAATGCCCGTTTTCGGCCCGAGTTCACAGCACTTTATAGAGAAGCGATTTGCTAACAGTGCGCCGTGCGCCAGCGTCTCGCTCACCCGAACCCTGATCGTTATGATGCGAGGGTCGTTCGGCGCAAGCTGGGGTATCTTCCAGGTATCGCTCGTGTCATTAGGCGCCGGATCAGAGGAAAGGAGGACGACCCGAGGGTCCAGCTCATCGATTACGATCACATCGTTAACATCACAGCCGCCTTCATTCTCATAGGTAAGGGTATAGGTGAGAAGGCCACCCACTTCGACTGGATCTGGCTCTGCTTTCATGCTGATGAAGAGACCCATGGTGGTTAGCCTACAGGAGGCACTTTTCTGGTAATCGTTTATGCCGCCAGAGCCCGTTCGCTCCGCGGCGCAATCGCCAGCCAGGCTGGTCCAGGCGATCCTGGCGCTGTTAACGACCTCACCTCCAGGTTTTGCCAGGATAGTGGCATTGAACTGGAGCCGGACCTTATTGTTTTCGTCCCAGGTGAGGGCCAGGTCTTCAAAGTGCCATTTTACTGCAGAGGCGTCAAAGGTCGCCGCAGGCCCTGACAGGACCTTCGCAGAGCCAGGCGAGTAGGCCAGGCCCTCCGGAAGGACATCTTCCAGGTCCACATCGAAGGCAGGGGCGTGGCTCTGAGAGGAGTGATAAAGGGCTAAAGTGAAGGAGAGATTATCGCCTGCAGCAACCATGGTATCTGATGCCAGCAGCTCCAGGGCCAGGTCTGGCTCAGCCACGATCAGGTCCCCGGCCTCATCATCATCGGTCTTTGATCCTCCCTTATCCATCCAGCTCATGCCGGCCCTCGTTCCCTTCAGGACAGAGCCGTCCTGGCTGTCCAGCACATTTTCCAGCAGGCAGTTGTAAGCGATCTCGATGACATGAGAAGGGCCCACATCCCCAAAGAACCAGCCTACCTGCACAGATCCGTCGCCATTCATGGTCAGTATCTCCTGCTGCAGAGCAAGTCCGCGTACAGATAGGCTGCTCTGGTTGTAGCTCAATCCCTTGGGAACCGTATCGTTGATCCATAGTTCTCCGCCGCCCTTGGGCAGATCGGCAAAGATCTCGTAGCTGGCCTGCCCTCCCACGGCCAGGCTGCGAGAACTGTCCGGCCGCTTTCGAAGGGCGGTCCGCTGGCTCACATGGCTGACAAGGCCGGTCTCCTGACAGGGACCGCAGCCCCAGCTGGCATTGAGGAGATCGGAGTAAGAGTCCTGAATTGACACCACCCCGGTGGAAAGTTCGACCTGGACAAACTTTCCAGGTGCCAGGGAGGCGTAGCTCCAGGCCAGAGCCTGACCTGGTGAATTGATGCTCACCAGCTGCAGACCCGGCCCGAGAGTGTCCCTGACCTGAACACCGTAGGCGGTTCCATTTCCATCGTTCTTCAGCTGGAGGATCCAGGTCACCACATCGCCCTCTGCGACCTCAAATCTATCCGGCGTTGCAGAAAGCTTCAGATCACCTCTTCTAACAATTATGGGAAGCGACTGCGCCGAAAAAGAGCCTGCCAAAGATGATAGATCTGCCGAAAGGGCCCCTCCGCTGATAGAGCCACATCCGGGCGTGAGATTGAACGCCAATGCCAGAGATTCACCGGCATAAATATCCGAAGAGCTTCCACCATTTGGCCCTCCTTTGGTGGACGCCTGAAATCTCCAATCCAGATCGTTTCCCAGGTCCTTGCCATCTGGATAGCGCGCCCAGCACAGATTGCTGTCTTTTTCATCCTTGCCTTCCAGCGTGCGGTCGATCTCTCGGCCTGCAGAATCAAAAAGCGTGATCCTGGTAGGGTAAGAGTTGATAAGCGTGCCATTGGTCCAGGGTACTATTAGGTATCCGCCCGCCATGAGGACTGTGCCCGGCTTGATGGATACGGTTTTTCTGTAGTAGCTATCGACGAGCCTCCATCCGCCGATATCCGCATTTTGGGAAGAAGGGTTGTAGAGCTCAACCCATTCCTTTCCTCCGTCGGTACCCTTTGGGTTCTGCTCCCATTCATTGATCACTACATGCCTGCAGGCTTTCAGTGCAAAGCTCAGGTCCCAGCTCAAAGACTGCCCGCTCACAACCGGCCCGCAAGCTGATTCGCTGCCGCAAAAAATAGCTCTGGAGTTTCCTGCATATTGGAACCCCTCCGGAATCTGAACCGAGGCCGAAAGGCTGCTAGCATCCGCGCTGCAAACAAAACTCAAGCCGTAAGCTCCGTCTATGCAGACATCCACCTCCGTCGGAGCCGAGAGGCTAAACTCCGACGCTGCGGCGGGCGATAGGATAGCCAGCAAAGCCAGGGAAAGAAAGAAGCTCGATTTCAAGAAGCTGGCAAGACCTGGCAGAAGCAGAGATCGAATCCGATGATGAGACGAATCACCACTGCAACGGATCAGTCCATAGGATAAGAATTGAGTTCTTGAGGCACTTTTATCGTCTTTCAGGCACGCTTCCGCCTTACAGCCCGCTGAATAAATATCGGTAGACACAAAGATCGATACACCTTACTTTTAATACTTATCTTTATTACTGATTTTAATTAAGGATTATTTTAACTTTTCCTATTAGCCGACTCAGACGAGAGTATCAAGAATCAGGAAGGAGGGCCGAAATCTGCAAAGAAGAAAGAAGTTTACAGATAATAAATATACGAAAATAGATGTCTCTTTTTCCACCGATTTGACCAAAACTTGTATTGCATGCCACCGGCCGAAGGCCTTGCCGCACGCTTTGCCGTTAGGCCACTATCCGCGGTCTGCGACGCCTCGTGGCTTCCAGCGCGCGAGGGCTCCGGTAGCTCAAGGGGCGCGCTGCAGTGCCTCAGGGATATTAGTAATAGCCGCAAGACGACTCTCCAGGTCTCTATGCATTATCCTGATCGAGGGCAGCTCTTCCAGCGCCGCGGCCAGGCCTGACACGATGGCATCGAGGCCGTAGATGGACACGGCCAAAGCAGAGTCCAATTCTTCTTCCGTTTCCTGCTCCCACCCGAAGCCTCCGGTGCAGGTTTCGCGAAATCGCAGCGCTCTGGTCAGACGGCCGTCCTCGTAGAGAACGAGCCTGATATCAGAGCTGAAGCTGCGGTCATCGCCGAGGGGAACGCTCTCCGATCTGCTGAAGATGGTGATGGACTTGCGGTAGTAGGCTTCGCTGTCGTCCAGCAGGGGAACGAAGGGCGCGACATGCTCCAGGATCTGCGCCAGGACTTCCGCCTCTCGCTTCAAGGTTTCTTTTTTCACGAGGGCGATTTTCTCGGGCAGAGGAGAAAGATCATTGAGAGCTGCGTCGATCTCGGCCAGAGAAGCGGGCAATTCAGACTGCCGCTGGAAACGCCGCTCGAACATCCTGACAGCATTCTCCAGGCGGTTGGCCCTCCCCGCACAGCCCTGCGCTCTCAGCTCCCCGTCCCTTGATTTAACTCGCTTTAGGAGATCCATCAGGCCACCGCGAGGGCACCAGGACTCAGCGAGCCCATTACAACATTCAATGCTTGCGATTTCGGGCTTGTGCCTTCTAAGAGTATCGTTCCGGTCATCTCAGCTCCAACTAAGAGATTAAAATATTTAACTCTTTTGCTCTTTTAATATCTGGAGAGAATAAATAATTTATAGCTAGATAGAAAGATACGTGGAGAGTATGGAGACGAAAAAAAAGGAGCAGGCCAAACTAAATATCTCCTTGTCGCCAGAAGTGGCCGCAGCATTGCGAAGATTCGCTTTCGACTCCACCGGACACATGCGTGGCGTTTCAGATGTCGCAGAAAAAGCGATACGCGAATATCTGGAAAAGAACGGGGTTAAGATTGAAGGACAGGATTAATCTCCAATTGCTATATTTAAGAGCGTATGCCACAATAGCGATTATGTACGGTCGCTCACGAAAGGTGTAGCCTGGAGAATCCCGTTCGAGGGAGCTGTCGGGGCTCTCCAGGAAGGAGGGTTTCAAAATGTGCTGGCTTGATGGCCAGTAATGATAATATTAGGAGCCAAATGTATTTAAAATTTTTGAGATGATGGATTCGTTAATTAGTTACGATTTCGGCTAACATAACCGCTATATTTCCCAGCATCGTGAGCTCGCCATCCCTGGAAACAGTTAAAAATCATAAATACAAAATACTTACCGCTTCCTTCCCGCCTTGTATTTCGGCCAGGATTGATATCTTGCCCCTTTATCGGCAAAGCTCCTAGCTACGCTGTCAGAGACGGCCCGCTCTATCCTCTCGTCGCGTGACCTTCTCTCCGCAGCCACCTTCCTCACTATGAAGTAGTTGGCCGCCAGGAAGATGGGGACCAGCAGGATACATATGAGGATTATCTGCCAGATTTCCATAAAAATAGATCGCCTCAAGAATATAAAAGCATCACCTGAACGCCTCCAACAGGAGCAAATGCATCACCGGAACTTCGCCAGCAGCCTGCCATAAAACTCCCGTTCCGGTCCTTTCGTCGAGCGCACCAGCCGGTCCAAGATCAGCTCAGGGGTGCTGCGGGCCAGGTAATTGTACCTTGGACTGCGGTCCACGATCAGGTTGTTGTTCTCATCCAGGCCCGAGGCCTCGATGCCATCCACGCGAACAGAGGTTTCGGCGAAGCGCCGTACCTCTTCAGCCAGGTGGCTTACGAACACTGCTGTGCAGCAGCGCCGGTTAAGCTCGTCCAGCATGCAGGCGATGATGCGCGCGGAGGCTCCAGGCTCGGTGATGGACTCCAGCTCATCTGCCAGTACCAGCTTGCGCTTCTCGTTCTCCACCACAGCAAACTTGCGCATAGCCGTCTCGAAGGCCCCGGCAGAGAGAGTCCCACGGCTCTTGCTGAAGTAGTACATCTCCTGAAAAAGGCCTAAGCGGCACTGCTGGGCAGGAACAGGCAAGCCCATATGGGCCAGAATGACTATCTGAGCAATGAGATCCAGGAGAGAGGTCTTTCCTCCCGAGTTCACGCCGCTGAGCAACGCCACGTTCTCCGGATGCTCACCTGTGCCCAGAGAATAGCTCACAGCATCCGGTTTATCCAGAAAGAGGTTCCTTCCACCCTCAAAGCAGAGGCTCGGCTCCTCGGAGATCTCGGGCATGCAAAGCCCCACTGCCAGGGCGAAGCGGCCCAGAGCGTGAGCAAAGTCAAACTCCATGAGGGCGTGGACCAAATCGATTGCTGCCTCACTCTTTCCCGCGAGAGCCCTGGCCAGCTCTCTCTCGGATTTGAGCCTCCGCTCCTCCATCCGGCTTCGCAGATCCTGCTCAAAGGAACGCAGAGCCTGGCGATTAAGCTCCAGTGGATAGCTGATCTCGGAAGAGAAGATCTCGTCCAGCCAGATAGCCTCCGGCCCTGCCATCCTTAGCTCGCAGGCGGCTTTGGCCCTGGCCTCTTTCAGGACATCCTGGAAGACGCCCTTCATCTGTATCTCGAAGAGCTCCCGTACACCCTCGCCCCGACTCATCAACTGCAACAGATCCGTGCCTTCAAGGGTGATGGAGCTCTTCTCGATCTTAGTTTTCAGTTCCTCGTTGGCCCAGGTGGCAGCCTCCGCCACGCACTCTCCCAGGCGCAAAAGTAGATGCGATAGCCTCTTCGCCTCGCTGTCTTCTCCTTTCCCCAATCTGGCGATAAGTTCCTCCAGCTCATCCAGGCCCACGAAACGGCAGGCGCCCGCCGCCTGCAGCCTTCTCGCCGCCTCCGTCGCAGCTGCGAGGATCTCCAGGTTATCCTTATAAAATCCCAATACCGCCTCAGGCACGAGGTACCACTCCTCCAGAGACTCGGCATGCTCGACGCCAGATGGCACATCCAGCTCTTCGCCCACCAGGCTGACGTGGCTGTAGCTGTTGACCAGGCCCATCAGCTCCTGGGGGCTCTCTGCCAGATGCAGGTCGATCAGCTTGTCCAGGCCTCGTGCCTTCAGCTGCCCGAAGACTTCTGTCGAGGTGGCGGCCACTGCCCTTTCTCTTATTCGCGCCGGTGCTTTTTCCCGCAGGGGCCTGATCCTTTTCAGCAGCTCATCCATGTCGCTGCCCTGCATCAGCTTGGTCTTTTCCAATGCCGCCTCGGTCAATCTTCGGTTCTCGGCCAGAAGCTCCCGAGAAGATGATGGGAAAATTGTGCCTATCTTGAACCGGGCATATTCCGTATGGGCATAGCCAGCCAGGCGCGAGATCAGCATCTCATGAATCTTGACCCCCTCTTCGGTGGCCAGGAAATCATCTGGCTTTACACCATACTTCATCCCTCGAGCGCACTGAACCAAGGAAAGAGCCTGACGCTCGCTCAATGCCCTAGCCAAACCTGCAACATCGCCCCTCGACACGGCTTCCAGGGCCTTCTCCTCGCTGCCGTAATGCTCCAAAAGGCGTTCCTTAATACGAGAGCCCACACCGGGCAGATCCACCAGCTTCAAACACTCCACATTTTGCCAGGAATATAATATATCTATTCCGGCGGCCGAAAGTAGAAGAAGCTTGATATCCTGTGGGCCAAAAGAGAGGCCTTGTGCTTCTAAATCGATTGCTAGACCTGGGAGAAGAGAATAGCGTGTTATTAGCCGAAGAGTCCCTGCAAGATCTGCTGGACCTTCCCGCCACTGCAGAGATCCTGGAATCCAGCCTAGACGCGGATGCCTGCATAGAGATCCAAGGGCTGGGCCGAGCTCTGCACCTTTCAGATCCCGCAGAGTTCTGGCTGCTGCTGACGGATAAATACTCAATTCGTAAGATTCCTGAAGACTATTTCGATGAACTTGGCGCGGAGAGCCGCAGAATCGTGCAGGTGGAAGAGAGCGATTTTTTCCTGGCCTTGACGGAGTACTTTGCCTCGTCCATGGCTGGCGAGCTCTTTTGCGACAGCTGCCCTGTGGAAGGGGCTCCCCTTTACGTAAAAGATAGAATAGAGAGGCTGAAGGGCTTTTTAGAACCATTAATCCCTCAGGAAGCGAGCATTCTGGAGGTCGGCTGCGGCAGCGGTATGGCCACCCAGGCCCTCCTCCAGCTGGGGTGTCAGCCCATGTCCATGGATTCAGACCGCTGCGATCTCTGTCAAGCTCTGAAGAGCGGCCTGATGGCTCCCATGAGCAGTTTCGTCCTGGACGCCAGGCTCTTGCCTTGCTTCTTTCCAGCTCAGTCTTTCCAGATTGTCCTGGGATTCATGGTTGGTTTGATTGATGATTTCAACTGGACTCTCTGGAGGGACATTCTCCTCAAAGCCTCTTCCCTGGCCAAGGAGAGGATTCTCTTCACCGTTTACACTCAAAAGGAAGCTGAACTCATCGCGAAGGCTTTAGGCAAAGCTGGCTGGAATGGCGAGGTAATCGATAATCGCGACTCTAAAGGAATTTATGATCAGTGGGCTTATTTGGGGCTACGGGAAGGATGACGGAAAGGTTAATTACAGTATCCTCAAGGGATGATTTGGGGTGAGACTTTTGGCTGAATTCAAGAAACGAAATGCGGAGAGGAAGGGTGGCAAAAAAGAAGAGATCAAAAGCAAGAAACTCATAGAAGAGAACCTCGATGATCTGAGAGGCAGGGGCGAAGAGGAGAAGTAATCCATCACAGGATCAATCTATAGCCGGGAGATCTTAATGACCCAGTCAAGTCGAGACCATACGCTTGATCGGACTGGATATAAAAAGATCTTCCAGGCTTTGAAGATCCGGGACTTGCGATGCTGAAAGGAGAGCGTGGTGTACTTTCAACCACCTCATCTCTGGCAACTTCCGGAGGTCACGAAGGTGTGACGCTCAGGCCCCGGCTGAGTTCCTTGAGCTTTTCTATGCTTTCCATGGTCTTGGCGGATTCTTTCCGTTTCTCATCCTCAAAGTGCCTTATGATATCACCCAGGGATATGGTGAGCCTATAGACCTTCATGGGCCTGCCTTTTCCATCCTTCTTGATCTCCCGTTCCTCCACCCAATTGTTATTGCGGAGGGTGCGCATGGCTATGCTCACCTCAGGCTGCCGGAGGTTGGAGCCGATCTCAATCTCCCGGGAAGTGGCCTCTTCCACGTTGGCCAAATAAGTGATCATGCTGGCCACGTTCCTGGGAATGCCTAGCTCCCTGAGCACCTCTACGAACTCCCTGTCAGCATCATCCAAAACTTTCACGGAGAATTGTCTCATAACGACCTCATTCTATTTTTGTATATAAGAAATACTTTATGATATAAATAGTTTATTTCGATGCCGCTTATTTTTGTATAGGCTAAGATTATGAGGATAA
>Ga0116202_10001651_pt1 | contig 13067 bp, 11 predicted proteins | sample LakKivw325mmetaG_FD_94479 | JGI IMG/M metagenome (GOLD analysis project Ga0116202, IMG submission 94479) | Anoxic lake water microbial communities from Lake Kivu, Rwanda to study Microbial Dark Matter (Phase II) - Lake Kivu water 325m metaG | ecosystem: Environmental > Aquatic > Freshwater >...
AAATGCAGGAAAGTTGCTCGAATCTTGCTTAATTCGGCGCGACATACTTATTCCCCTCAAGGTTCATGTTTTGACTCGTGATGAATTAGAGTCGTGACGTGGTCTCTCAAGACTAGTGAGCATGTGAGCAGTTCATCATGGTCATCCGGTTGGGATGCGCATAATCGGAGACGTGGCGGTTCCTCATGTGGTGTAAATGTGAATGCTGAGGAACGAACGCGAGCTCAGAGGTTGCGGTGGCTTAGAAGTAGATCCTTGAGGCAACTCAGGAATCAGAGCTACGACGGCGTGTGACCGTGACAATGTGAGACCCTGAAACATCAGGGTTGATGACCAGCGAGATTCTTCAAGCCACGCACAAGTGATGAGATTCATACGTTGAAGTATCGATGCTGTCGCCCTTCCCTTGAGGCTTCCCTATTGCATCTCAAGAGCTGTCCAAAATGCGGTGCTCCTGGTTGGCTCGTTAGAGACTACCGAGAAATTGCCGGCAGACTCTACGGGCCATACCCCGTCGTAAACCACTACGTTACAAAAAGAGGCGGTCATAGCCTGAATCGGCGTTGTTTCATTAGCCTCAAGAAACTTCACCCAAGCGAGGAAGCCCACATCAGAAATCTACTCGCTCAGGAAAAAACACATGACAAATTGGGGAAGACATAGGCATGAGAGCATGAACGTTGAATAAGCGATTTCTCGGTCACGCTATGCGTGACCACGGGACCCTGTTTTTGTGGGTATGTTCTTTTTGTGTACTCCCTGTTCTGTTATGTCCTATTAGGTTCTCTTCCCGTTATTTCCAGTTATTTCTCTTGTTTCTCTCTGCTCTTTCAGCTCTCTCAACGCCTTCAGCTCTTTCCGCTCTTCTCAGCTTTCCCAACGCTTCCAGCCCGCTTCCCGCTAAAATTCTAACAGGATTCCAGAACCCCTTCACCCGTTCAACACTCTTCCAGAAACCCTCAGACCCGACAGCCCGTGGGTAAACGGCAACACGGCGGCAGGGTTGATTCGGCGGGGATTCGCCTGTCCGCGCTGCTATGGCTTTGGAGATATCGGGCGTCCATCTTTGATCAGTTCCTCACAGTCTGTTGTGATCCGATGGTTCGGATTGTGACGCGAGCGGCATTGGCCCGCATCCTATGCTTCGTCATGCGGTGGTGGTGAGCGTTCTCACCAGTTTTCTCTTGTCAAGTGGCCTGGCTGTCTGCAACTTCCGCGGTCTTGTGAGCTACATCGTCTGCATGTTGGACCGCGCGACAGAATAGTTCGTCCAGCAATACGGAGCGGAGCACACAGAGGAAGGGAAGAAGGAACTCAAGGAAGCGACACACGAGGCGGAATCAGTCCAGCCCGACGACGTTGACAAACAGCTCTCCGTTGCGATGGACGTGAAGCTCAAGAAAACGCTCTACCACATCATCATGAACCACAAGTTCGACTGTGAGATCTACAAGATCCCGATACGAGCGCATGGGGACTTCATCAAGCGGGTCGAGGACAGCGATGGCTGACTACTTCTAGTGCAACACGTGCGGGAGGACGTTCAAGATGGCTGGCGAAGGGGAAGAGCACATGAACTCCAACAATGATCATTACGTCTCGCCCAAGAGCCACGAGGGATCACTGCAACGAGAGGCACAAGGTTGAGGATCCCAAGAACCATGTCATACTCGCCCCGCATCCTGTAGGGGACGCCCCACAAGTCAGCTTCCAAGCAGTTTCAGGCTTCGAAGGGGTCCGTTTAAACATTTATAGTCTGAGTACTATAACATTATAGTATGGGGACTATACAACGGGTGATTGCAATGGACGAGACGACGTTCAGGATACTCGACACGTTGTCAAGGGAGCTAGGCAGGTCGCTCTCCATACTGGAGCTCACCAGAAGGATAGAGCACTTCCACGGAACCGCATACTACGCCAACATATACGAGAAGCTCCGAAACCTCGCCGCCCACGGGACCATCACGCTTGAAAAATCCGGCAAGTCCTCCATTGCGAGCCTGAACTTTGGCGATTATTTCCTGCTAGACCTGCTCACTGAGATGGAGCTCACGAGGAAGCGAAGGCTCTTGGAAAAGCGGCCAGAACTCCAAATGCTCTGCGCGGACATCGACAGCCGCTGCAATGGACTGCCCTTCATACAGTCAATCTCTCTTATTCACCCCGAGAGAAACATCAAGCTCAACAAAGCAGAGCTGCTCATACTCCTTCAGAAGCGAAGCTCCGACGAGAGGCGCAGGCTGCGCGAAGTCATCAGCACGCTTGAGCGCGCGCACAGCATAAGAATCGACTACCTGCCTCTGGACAGTGGAGAGCTTCTTGGACTGCTCAGCTCGGACGAAGCAAATCCGCTGAAGGAGATGCTGCCCGAGTCGGTTTGCATTTTGTCGCCTCAGGCGTTCTGGTCCGAGATGCTGGCAGGCGAGCGCAGAGGCTTGCGGATAAGGCTGGAGGAGGGCGAGACGGACCCGAGGAAGCTATCCGAGGGCGAGCTGGTGTACAATCTCGCAAGGCTCGGCTACAAGGAGTTCGGCACAGAGGCGAGGCAGTCGCGGGAGATAGCCAAGGAATTGCTTGCGCCTTCACTGCTGTTGAAAGGCGATGCTCGGCGGACAGATGCAGTTGCAGTTATTCTAGCAAAGGGTGGCACGCGGTGGGACCTGCTCGTGTTCTTAGCGCAGAAGTATGGCACGGGAGGGAAGCTCTTGGGCCTGCTTAAGGCGCTGAACGGCATAAAGCCGGAAAGGGAAATCAGCGAAGCAATCGCAGCGCTGGAGTCTGCCAATGTGAAGGAAGAGAAGGCAAACGGGAAGAGCATCGAGGACAGGTTGAGGCTTTACAATGTCATTGGATAAGCGCAGGCTAACGGACTTCCTTGAAGAGATAGACAGGGCGCTGAGCAAAAACATCACTCTCGTAGCGGCAGGCGGCACGGCAATGACATTACTCGATGTGAAGCCGTCGACTATCGATGTGGACTTTACAGGTCCCGCAGAGAGCATAAGCGAACTCAATGTTGCAGTCGATAGGCTACAGCCCGGCTTCAGGGTCGATAGCTGGTCCGATGGCATGGTGTTCAGCCAGACGCTGCCCGACGACTATTTGCGAAAGAGTATCCCAATCATAACAAAGTACAGGCACATCGAACTGAGAGCTATGAATCCGCTAGACATCGTGGTCACGAAGATAGGCAGGCTCGACAAGAGAGACTGGGAGGACATCGAGCACTGCATAGGAAGATTCAAGCTCACGCGAAGCCAGATCAAAAACAGGGCGGCGCAGGTCGAGTACGTGGGCAACGAAGAGGTCTACAGGAGCAACGTGGAGAGCGTGCTCGCTAGATTCTTCGGAGACAAACCTAATTGATTCATTGTCGTCAGGATTGACGTTAGAAGTCTACGGGAACGCTTAGGGATTTCATAAGTAGTTCGGTTCGGCTTTTTTCGATCTGTATAGTTTGACCTTGATGGGGCCTAGCTTTTCCAGTTGCTGCTGGGTGAGGATAGGTTCGCCGCTATCCGTCGCCATGCGAACTTGTTGAAGATTTCGAAGTCGGCTCCACCCATTCATGCTGCTTCCTGATCGCTTTGCGAGCTGAAGACTTGGAAGTCCGGGGCCCGCTAGTCTCGCTGACCCATCTGCACGATAGCCCAATCACGTACCACACATGGATAGTGTCCGGTCTCGGAGTCGTAGATCCTCAATTCAACGTGAAAGTCACGCCATGCGCGCCCACGCCTAGCTCTGTTCTTGTGAGTATCCTGCTTTTGTTCACACCCTGTGTCCTGTTACGTCCTGTTGGGTTTTCTCCTGCTTTTCCCTGTTCCCCTTTTTCCCCTCTTCCTCTTCGGCTCTTTCGGCAGTTCCTGGCGCTTTCCCAGCTGAGCCATGACAAGATTCCAGAGCACTGACCCGCTCAACACTCTCAAACAACCCGCGCTCACTTCCAGAAATCCTCAGACCCGCACCCCGTGGGCAAACGGCAACACGGCGACAGAGACCTGACACATTACGATGGATAGAGCGCCTCCCTCATTCGTCCTCGTCCTGAGCTCGAACTAGGCGAGCTACCAGCAGCTGGTTAAGACATTTCATGAAGCCCGCTTCACCTGCACATTTCAGGCGAGGTTTCTAGAGGATCAAGTCAGTGACTCCGACGCTGTGGAAGGGGTAGGATGCTCTTGCTCGCTGACAACGGCTCTCCAGACAAGGCCGCGGAAATGGGCAATTTGTCCTTCTAGTGCGGCATCTTCCGTGTGGCAAGCATCGTGATCGAGAATGTGGCAAGTATGACAAACACGTTGATAATCTGAAGGGCAAACTCCGGGACCGGAACGCACCCACTGCTAGGGCACGGCATCAAGGAACCCGAGAAATAGATGGTCCCCGTGAAGACTTTGACGGTGCCAAGGAAAGCTGTCTGGTAGCCAACTGCTGCCCCATACAGATCGTATGTTCCTGGCGGGACCTCCAATTGGAATGCGCCATGATCCGCAGCCGTGAACGAAGCGTTCACGTCCACGGCTGAGGCGTCTGTTCTATGTGCCCTAACACTACCCGGCACGTCAATTGGATCCTGATAGCCAACTGAACCACAGCCACTCTTCGATCCACAATTGAGGGTACCCTGAATCTTGGCGGTGGTTTGACCATAGGTAGGTTCCACACTCCAACAGACGACACATAAGCCAAGAGAAAGCATCACGATTGCCAAGGCTGCACTTGCGCGTTCTCTCAAGGTCTACAACTCCACCACTGGCTCCAGTGCCCTGTACGTGGAGATGGCGAAGAGAGACTGTGAAATCAGCCATTAGTGTCTTCTACGTCTAGTCAACGTCAGCGCCAGCAGGCCGGCTACGAGTCCGATGAGGATGGCTTCGACTGGGAAGCCGGGGATGCTTGAGATTGAGAATCCTTGTCCTTGAGTCGTTGCCGCCGTCTGGATGATGCTGGTTTCTGGCGTGGTCGAACTGGCGATGCTTATAGTCGAAGTGGCGATGCTTGCTGAAGTCGAGGCGGTCGTGGAGGTCAGTTCGGCCAGTGTATTGTCAGAAAACACGAGCTCAGCCCAGTTGTCTGGAGATAAGACATCTACCATAGGATACAACGCGAAGTAGCCAGTTTCGCCACCGCCGATACCGACCCAGAAACCACTTGCTGACGCTTTGAACGTGGACCTCGGTATCTTGAACTCATATATCTGATGAGAAGCTGTCGAGTGAGGATCGTTCTGCGCATCCGTCGAAGACTTGGCTTCGAAACCTGAAGGTAAAACTTGCCAATTCTGTCCTGTCCAACCGTGCCACTGCATTGCTCCCATGCTCACTGTCGGAGTGTTCCAGCGTATTAGGACGGCGAGATCATCATCCTTGACTTGGCTTCCTCCATCATTCTGCGTATCTAGGCCGATAAGCGCACCGTCTCCCACCACCGTCGTGATTCTGCTTACGAAGTCGACGAGAACGTAGAAGTTGTTGTCATCATGTTTCATGCTGAAGTACGCTTCACCAGAGCCCTGCGCGAAAGTGAGTGGGAACTCTGAGGCATCGGTCCACTCGTGCGCAGAAGTCCACTTCCCGTCGATCGTAACAGGCTGTTCCAGCTTTGGGCAAGCAACGGTAACACGCGCAGTAGATTGCGGAAGAAGCATCGAAGAAGCAAGGACGAACAGGAGAGCCAACGAAATGATTACGAATGGGGTCTTTCTCAATTCTACCACGTTATGGCCTGTACATCTGGATGCATTTGACACTTTCGACATATTCGTTCTCCCGGCCTAGGAGGGAACCGGAAAAAACAGCTGAGCGGTCCTGGTGACTACATTGCATGTCGCCAAGAAACTGAGAAAACGGGGCCTTCAATGGAGAAGCATGAAACTCGTCGGGACCCACGTGAACGCCCGCATGCGCAGATGTGACCAAGGCTGGCGACTACTCAACTAACTTCGCTCGTGCCGTACTGTATCCGTTGCATCTGTCGGTAGGTCACAGTAGCGCAAGGGTTGCGTCAATTGCTAAAGGATCTTGTTGCGGCGTGGATGCCCGTTGTGACGGAGTCTCCTTGTTTGGACAAGGAATTGCAGCCTAATGGGGAAATGAGAAGCGGGAAGATGCTGATATCCAAACCAAAGTCTTAAGCCAACATGTCAGTGACTTGCTTCCGGGGCGCACCTGGCGGTCGTTACGTTGCAAATCATCAGATTTCAAGCTGTATCGCTTGCCTTGATCATCATTGTCTGTGGTGCCGTTCCAGCAGTTGTCGCGCAGTCCCAGCCAAACAAGTCTTCCGATTATCAGCTCTTCAGCGGTTGGGCGATATTCGATGTGAATTTCGACGGGAAGGTAACCGACACTACCGAGTGGTCGGATGCTTACGCGCAGACCGTTGTCCTATATCACGAGGATAGTAGTCTCACGGCGAACTATCGGATAAAGAACAATGACATCTGGGTCTATTTTCTAGTAACCGTGGAATTCAGTAGCAAACGCCCCGATGAAACAGGCATCTCGTACTACTGGCCATTCTTTCGACTTGGGAAATGGGAGAAGAGCGTCTACGGTGGAGTGTATCGCTGGAATCAAACGATTGACATGTACGGGTGGAATGAGACTAGTTGGCAGAACGCTTCCCCAGGACAGGAGAACGTGAAGGGAGCGGTCACATGCTCTGCCAATACGTGTTCGTTTGAATATGCCAAGAAGTTGGCATCGGGCAACGCATACGATTGGAGCCTGATCCCTGGTGATACTGTTGGTGACAAAGATCTTGTGATAGGCGTCGGCTTTGACACGGGCCGGTATGAGCGGTACGCTGTTCTCCACTTATCTGAGAGGACTGACGAGTCGCCTTCCAGAGTTGAGTCGCGATTCACTTGGCAGCCCGAGGGGAAACTTGGTTTCGGAAGATACCTGGTTTCTCCGGATTTTCTTCTCGATGTCGGACCTGGAACGTACGGGTTGGAGAAGGTCAGGATTGAATCCATCATTAAGAACCCCTCTAGTGGCCTTCAGATTTTCGAGATTGGAGTAACCGTTGGCAGTGCCCCCGGATCATTCGCATTAGAATGCAGCGAAAGCGACTGTAGACGCCTTTCAAGCAACAAGTACTACGGGGTGGCTCTGATGCTTGAACCGGCAGCTTCTGGAGGCCAGATGGTCGAAACCGAAATAGACTTTCGGCATGCACAGTTTTCTGTGAGCACATCAAACAGTTCACATCTGCCGACGTTGTTTTATTTTGTGCCAACTTTGGGCTCCTTTAGCTACGATTCGACTTTTGCCACGTCCCGCGGGATCTACCTCAATCTAGTATTCTGGTCGGCATACACCGGCATGAAATTGGGGGATTTGGCCGTGCAGAATGCAATGGTGGACATCACTCTGATCAAGGAACAGAGGCTGAAGGCCATGATGCCTAAACCGCGTCTAGAGAGCACCTGGACTTGGGCTGCCCCAAGACATTCTGAATCAACCGTAGCAGCTGGAACCGCCGTCTCTGATGACGGCAAAGTACTTGCAGCAATAAACAGTGGGGATTCGGCCGAAGTATACTTACTAGATGCAGCAGGACGAACGGTATGGTCAAAAACCTACGCCAGTAGCCAGTTCTATTGGAACCTTTTGAACGTTGGGTTGACTCCAGACAGCAAGTTTGCCACCTATGCAATATTCTCATCGGCGAACTCTAGCAACGCGGGCATCTGGTACGTTGACGGAAAGGGTAATCCAATATGGGTTCACAATGAGCCTTGGTACCATTCGGTGGCAACGTCTTCAGATGGCAAGGTCGTTGCTGCAGTCAAGGCAGTCAAGCTCGTGAGTGGCAAACCGCAACCTGACGGGAATCTCCTAGTGCTCGATGAACTTGGTCAAGTTCGTTGGCAACAGAAGTTCACAGATGAAGTCCCGATGAGAGTCGCTGTGTCGCCGGAGGGAGAATTTGTGGCAATTACGACCGGGGTTGCTCCTCACGTTCTGCCACAAGCTTCGAGATCAAGCGTAGACTTGTACGACAAGGCTGGAAAACTTCTTTGGAGTCATGCTGGATCTTCCATAGCAAGGTGCATAGATGTCTCGACGCAAGCGCAAAGAATTGTCGTAGGCTACAGTGACGGGACAATAGAGATACTCGATCACTCCGGGCTGGTCGTTAGTAGGTACCTTCACAGGTACCAAGTGGCCAACCAATACGAAGGAAGCGACACTTGGGGAGTTGCAATAACAGACAACGGCGTCGAGTCTGTCTCAACAAGCGAATACAGTCTTTTCGTTTTCGGAGCCAATCTTACATCGTTTATTGCCATGCGACCTTTGTGGACTGGTGAGGGATCGGATTACAGACGACTTAGTGCAACAACCGTAGCCGTCTCTTCAGGGGGCAAGTTCGTCGTCGCCGGAACCTCGGATGGGCACCTACTCTCTTTTGAAATGAATACAGACCCACTGTTGGAGTACTGTCGCATCCTTGATCAAGAAGTCCATGATTCAGGCGTGACGCTTGGGGGCCCAGGACTCGATGAGATCACGAGTCTGGACTCTCAGGGGAAATGGCTCGAAGCGAATGTAGCGGCCGAAGAGTTCGTTAATGCGACTGCTACAGCATTTGTCGATGAGTACTCTGACTCGCAAGGTCGGGCAACAGTTGCCTTATCAAGAACCTTGGAATCACTCAACGCTACAACCGCTCGCCTAGAAGTGTCAAGACTCGATTCTGTGCAGCTCAGGAACGCGACTGATCTGCTCTCTCAAGCTGAAGAATTAGCCAACCTAGCACGACTGAACTTGAACAAGGCTCCTGATGAATTCCAGTCAGGTAACTATCCACTCGCTGTGAGAATCCTTCACAACGCTATTGAAGACGCGCAACAAGCACAGACGAAAATCGACGATGCCAATGCAACGATCTCAGAATCAGTCCCAACTTCAAGCATGAGTATTGCAGGTATCCAGCCGGTTGGAGGACTGCTCATGATACTCGTCGCCGTCGTTGTTGTCTCAATAACGGCAGCTGCCCTCATCAGACGAAAGAAGCGAACATCTCGGGAGAAATCCACTTAGGTTGTGCGAATGGGTTCAAGAAGGGAAAGCCACGCGCAGCGAGCGGGTGTCTGGTGAAAGAGATCAGCCTCTTCCTGATATCTTGCTCCAGGGGAGCATAACAAGCCTACAATTCTGGTCTTGTCGGAGGATCAGTCCAATTGCCGGGTTATCCGGACTCTGCGAAACGCTGCTTCTCCCATATCCGCGATCACTGCCATACCGCTGCTGTTCCACTCGTTCAGGCTGACCTTGGTCTGTTCAAGTCTCGATCTTTATGGGCGCTGTCGGCGGAAGGTACTAACGACACTCTTCACTTGTCAGAGCAAATGGTGCTGGCAACCACAGTTCTCTTGGCTCATTCTGACTGGGACCTGCATCCGATGACTACAATTGGCCGGCGCCGACTGGTCAGTAGCACGTTGACGACGCTCTCTATCTCTTTCAGTACGTTCTCGAAGGAACAGTTGACCTCATCCAGGCTTAGGACAAGGTACAGTGCCTTCATCGTAGCATTTATGTTGGCGAGCCTGGCGAGCGTTGACGCAATCCATACGGTTGTTGAGGCTATCACTTCGACGACCTGTTTGGCGCGTAGCTTGTAGAAGTCTACTCGTCTTCCAACCGTTGTGCCAAGTCGGATTTGTGGTTTCCAGCCCGCGTGCTCCATCAGGTCTGTCAGGATTTCGTATGATTCTGATTTCTCCTTCAGACTCCTGACTCTGTGGTCGGATAGTGAGCGGAGGACTTGGCGGAACTCGTCTGAGGTGAGGAGGTCGTGTCCGCCGGAGATGGTCGCTATTTGCTCGACTCTCATTGCCGTCATGCCGTCAAGCCATATGGATGGCTGACCCTAGAATATAAGCCTGCCGTCAAGCCATCAAAACGGCAACCTTAAGAAATCAGACAGCTGACTACCAACCAGACGACACTTGAGCGAAACAACAAAGACCACACTGAGGCTGCCACGTCAACTCGTCAAGCAGCTGAAGCGTTTGGCCCTCGAAGCCGATCGTTCCTTGCAGGACTTGGCTACAGAGGCCTTGCAGGAATATCTTGACAGACATGAGAAGTGAGCGAGTGGTTTCACTCGTTCTCGTTTGGCCGACGCTGATCTTTCAGCGTCATCGCTTGAGCTGCTTTGATGTCCGTCTCAACAGTCTTTTCATGTAGCGCCTCAAGGGCAACTATGAGGAGAGCCTTGTAGCTCACGCCCAAACGCTCTTTGAGCTGACGAGCTATTGATGCGGAGCGGCCTGTCAGCTTCGTATTAACGCGTACCGGGTCGGTGATCGACTCACTCGCGGGCATGCCCCTCACCTGGACTAGATACGACGGGAGGGGCTAAATAGGTTTAGATGACTAAACCTAGTTTAGGCCCCTGATATGACCCGCTGGAGAGGACGCTACCCTAGTGAGATAAGCAGAATCGCCATGGAAGATGTGCTGAAGCTTCTGCCGGCAGACGGGAAGCCGGTGCGCTGGCAGGAATTGCTGACAAAGGCCAAGAGCATCGGAATGAGTTCGGCCACACTCAGCAAACACCTGAAACAACTAGTCCATGCGGGCATGATCGCTAGAGGAGTTGACTCGCGATCGTATCCACCCCGAGTCCTGTATCACCGAATTCCTCACCCCATCCCCGCGATGGACTCGAGCTTTCCAACCGACAGGATGGACAGCGTATGGCTGACACTAGAGACGATGCCGGCAATTTCACGCGTGCTGAGCACGCTTTCGAACAGGATCCAAGCCGAGACGTACCTTGATAGGATTCTGAAGTACGACCTTAGCAGACTGGCAGCATACTTAGCTTGGGCCATTCGAGAAGTCCTATCAGAGAAAGACATCAAAGACGCAGACCAACGCATGACAATCATCATCGGCACATACATCGCATCATGGATACGCGGCTTAACAGAAGTCTGCTACAACAACAAAGATATCTCAACCCGAGTATTGTCGAGAAGTGCAGCAGCAATCCTTGACACCACCAACGACAAGCTCGATGATCTCATAACTACCGACGTCATTAGGGTCATGCAAGAGCGCACCTTCGGAATCGATGCGCGAGCTGGAAGCGGACGCAAACGGTTCGCTTAACACACATCCTACGCGGAGAATCCGGACCCTGCTACTACATGACATGCTGCACACTCTATAGGGTGAGACGATGGTGGACCGGGCGGGGTCTGAACCCGCAATCCGCATTGTAGGCTGTTTTCCTACGGCTCGGGAGGGACAGTTGACAAGGAGGGCTTCTTAGGTTCTTGCTCCAGTATTCTCTCGAAGTGGTATAGCTCTTCGTTTCTTTCGTGAACATCACTCAGGATCTTCTCCGCCTCGTCCGGTCTGTTCCATGTTGCATCAAGGATTTCTCGGACTTCTCCCTCAGCCTTCGCGCTTTGGCAGACCTTCTGAATGCTCACGCCTCCTTTGCATCCGCGTTCACGTAGTTTCTCGTTGAAATCCGTCGCCTTCAGGAGGCTTGTGTTTAGGCGGCTGGCGTACGAGGCGAGGCTTATGGTTTGGTCTCCGAGGCGAACGTTCTCTTTGGGGTTGAAGGCGGAAGCGGCGAAGACGCCTGTAACTCCCTGCCTCACTTGTCGGCCTTCAGGCGTGTCGACGCCGAAGTCGGTGCTCCACCGGAGGACATTGAGGAAGTCATCCACATCCGACTTTCTGACGATGCCCCACTTGCATTCTAAGACGTAGGTGGTTGGCGGCGAGAATATTCCTGGAGTTACCGTCCAGACGCGGTCAACTTCGGCATTCATCCTTCTGCCACCAACGTTCTTGATCAGATGGAGAGTTATGCGTCTGGAGTCCATGCCGGCGGTTCTGTGTGGTTGTTCTCGGAAGGCGGCGCCGACGGTGAACTTGTCAACGAACCATTCCACGGCGGCTTCCCAGTTGTGGCCGACACGGTTGGCTCGGCCTTTCGTGACGCGGATGTAGTTCTCCTTGAATCCTATTGCGGCCTTCAAGTCCTCTTCCGTCAATGAAGGGGCGTGATAGAAGTAGCGGTAGGCGTCGAAGATCTTCACTTCCCTCAGGTCCGTGTACAACTGAAGCGCCCGCCTAACCGCCTCCTCCGCCTTCGCGTCCGAGCATTCGAGCTTGTTCTGGACGAAGTCGAAGGCAACGAGGTCCCGGAGCTTCGAGGACTCGATGATGATGTCGCGGATTCGCTGTACTCGTTCAATGATCGGGCTGGTACTGCTCTGCTTCGCAAGCGTCACGGTTGTCCTCTCAATGGCGTCCTGAAGCGCCTCATCCCGCTGCTTGCCCCGATCGATCCAAGTTAGCAGGTAGCCTTCCTTGAAGGGCGTCTCTCGATCATTCGAACGGTAGCCGCGAACATAGACAAGACCCCGCTTCTCCCACCGCCGGACATTGGACATTACATCTGCAATTCGCACGCTCTTCTCCTTTAGTGCCTCTGCGACCTGCGTTGAATAGAACGCCCTCCCAGGGTTCTCTCCTAGATACTCCTGGATGATTGCAGCCTTGCTCTTTGTGCCTCCGCCACGAGCATCCAGATAGCGTTTGGAGAATGACACGTACTCATTTCCGCCAACCTCAAGACGATTCATATTCTTCGGCTTGAGGACGTAGAGATGGTAGGAGCGGAGGTTGCGTCTGACGCCTGCTCGGCCTTTGAATAGTTTCTCCGGCTCATAGAGTGGCTTCTTGGTTCTCAGCAGCAGGCCTCTCTCCCACGCGCGTCTGAGCGACTGCCAAACCGCAGGTTCCGATGACCCAGATGCTCTCACAATCTCACGATGACTCTTCGGCTTCCCATCTGCGAGTAGGCCTAGAATCACATTCTGAGATGAAGCTGGTCGAACCAAGAAGATACGCTTCGACACTTGGAACATGGTTACGGTAGTTTTAAACCTTCACTCGAAATGCAACTCGCACGCAAAAGCCGGCAGCAAAAATTGACGCCGAAAAGCCCGAGAAGAGCAAGAAACATGCTCTAAAGGGCGTTTGGAGATGGTGGGGCCGGTGGGATTTGAACCCACG
>Ga0116202_10001652_pt1 | contig 13064 bp, 13 predicted proteins | sample LakKivw325mmetaG_FD_94479 | JGI IMG/M metagenome (GOLD analysis project Ga0116202, IMG submission 94479) | Anoxic lake water microbial communities from Lake Kivu, Rwanda to study Microbial Dark Matter (Phase II) - Lake Kivu water 325m metaG | ecosystem: Environmental > Aquatic > Freshwater >...
ATACCTGGGCATCGATGAGCATAGCTTCAGACACCAGGAGCTGGTGCACATCATAACTGAGGTAAAACAGAGAAGAGTGCTGGGGATTCTCAGAGATGACCGCATAGCCACCTTAAAGAAGTTCTTAACCAAGATTCCTCAATATAAGGTTAGGGAAGTATGTATTGATATGAAGGAGTCTCTCCGCAAACTGGCTGAGGCGCTATACCCTGAGGCTAAAGTAGTAGCAGACCACTTCCATGTAATTGCCGACTCAAATAGGAGAATGGATGAAGCCAGGCGAATAGAACAGGATGTCCGCCGGAAGAGGAAGGTTCAGATACCAAAGAAAATATTTCTGATAGGTGGAGAGAAACTAAGTGAAGAGGCGAGACAGAAATTGAATGGGCTTCTGGAGAAATATGCCAGCCTTAGAGGCTTTTACTGGGCCAAGGAAAAGATGAGGGAACTTTACCGGCAGGAAAGTAAAGAGGAGGCAGCTCAAGTCCTGGATAACATCATCCTGAACCTGAAATGTGCAGATGATGGTGAACTTATAAGATGGGGAAACACTCTAAAACACTGGCGTGGGCCGATACTGAACTACTTTGACAAACGTACAACTAACGGCTTTACCGAAGGCTGCCACACCAAGATCAAGATGCTAAAGCGGGTCTCCTATGGTCTGAAAAACGTGGAGGTCTACTGGAGAAAGATGCTCCTGGCGTTCGTGCCATCTCGAAGCTGTTTCCACAGTATTTGACATAGAGCCTATCAAGACTTGACATTACACCGCAGGACTTGCTCGAATAAATTGTTCTCGTCTATAATCATGATAGTGCTCTCTACTGCTCATTACTAAAATTATTTCTTTACTTTCTCCCTTCCTCTAAATTTCAGCGGAGGGTCATCCCGCAAAGCTCTATCTTTCTAATTCTTCAAACCAATAGGCACCATTATCCTTCTTAACGAAGGATACCTCATCTCCTATGTCAGGTGGCTTTCCCCCGGGGCTAATAATTCGGCAGGTTAGCTTAATCCCCCTATCCAATTCAACTATACCAACATGGTACGGAGCTTGGCTCTCAAAGCCTAAAGGTGGCACCCTAATAGTAGTATAAGTAAGAACTTTACCTTTCTGGCTCAATGCCACCTTTTTGAATTCGCTGTTCCCACACTCCGGACACATATACTTTGGAGGAATATAAAGCTTCCCACAATTTACACATTCAATTGCTGTTAATTGCATTTTATCTCCTTTTCAGAATATGGACACAACATACTGCTCCGGTACCTCCGGCATTATGAGTTAATCCTATCTCGGCTCCCTTTACCTGATTCTCATGCTCTCCGCGGAGTTGCTTTACTATTTCATATATCTGTCCCAACCCAGTGGCTCCTACAGGATGTCCTTTAGATAGCAAGCCACCACTAGGATTTATGGGGAGCTTACCATCTACCTGGGTTATACCTTCCTCCACCGCCTGGCCCCCTTTCCCCTTTTCGAAGAAGCCAATATCCTCAGAATCAATGATTTCAGCGGGAGTAAAGCAATCATGTAGCTCCACCACATCTATATCTTGAGGCGTAAGTTTGGCCATCTCAAAAGCTTGTTTCGCTGCTGAAATGGTAGATGGACAGCTTACTAGGCTTACTTGCTCATATAAACTGCTATACCCGGTAGTTTGAGCTGAGCCAATTATGTCTATGGGCTTGTTATGAAATTCTGCAGCCATATCTGCACGACAAAGAACAGCGGCTGCAGCTCCATCAGAGATAGGACAACAGTCATAAAGTTTTAGTGGGTCACTAATAAGTCTTGAACTCATCACCTTATCAAGGTCTACCCTGTCTCGGAATCGAGCTCTCGGGTTAACTACAGCGTTGTTGTGATTTTTGACCGAGACCAACCCCATTTGTTCTATCGTGGTGCCAAATTCATACATATGCCTTTGAGCCATTAATGCAAAGTATCCAGGAAAGGTTAACCCTGTTGCCCCTTCCGTTTCTATATCGATGGATGACGCTAGAGCTTGGGTAACCTTCTCTGTAGGAGCTGAAGTCATCTTTTCTACTCCAGCTACTAAAACAATATCATAAACTCCACTAGCTATAAGCAAATAACCCTGTCTCATAGCTATGGAAGAGGAGCAGCATGCTCCTTCAACTTTAGTACATGAGATATCCTTATTTAGTCCCAGGCTATTGGCGATTAACGGAGCTATCGTCTCCTGCCCCAAAAGCATGCCGGAAATATAGTTACCTACATAAAAAGCTTCGATCTGCTTTCTATCGACTCCAGCATCTTTGATAGCTTCATTGCAGGCGACAGTGGCTATTTCTTGCAAGGTTTGTCCTTCCAATATGCCAAATGGCGTACACCCAACACCTATTATAGAAACTTTCCTTAATGCCACTATTGACCCCTTTCTTTAATTAGCTTTAAAAAGTGCCATTTCCGAAGTTTTCAGGTAACTTCTAAAATTATCTCTTTACTTTATATCCTATGCTCTCTCTATCCCAAGTATTTTTCGTAATTCCGGCTTCTCTAAGTTTTGCTTTTTGGATTTTCTCGTTAGGTGTCTTGGGAAGGCTATCTACAAACTCTATATACCTTGGGACAGCGAAATAAGGCATCCTCGGTTCGCAAAAGGCAAGTAGTTCTTCTGGAGCCAAACTCTCTCCCTCCTTCAATACAACTACAATCTTAACTTCATCCTCCCCAACTTCTGATTTAACACCTATAGCAGCAGACTCGGCCACCTTTGGATGGCTATTGACCACACCTTCGATTTCGAAAGAGGATATATTCTCCCCTCTCCTTCGAATATAATCCTTTACGCGATCACGGAAGTACAGATAACCATCTTCGTCCAGATAGCCAGCGTCACCAGTATGGAAATAGAAATTCCTGTAAGTGTCTACAGTCTTATCAGCTAGATTATAATATCCAGGAGACATAATCCAAGGAACTTTGCTTCGGACAACAATCTCTCCCACTGTCCTCGGTGGCACTGGTTGATCATCCTCATCTACAATCTTTACCTCAAAGCTCTTAGTTTCCTTTCCGCAAGAGCCGATTTTCGGCATGTCATAGGGGTTATAAGTAATTATTCCTGTTTCCGTTAACCCGTAGCCCTCCACAACCTTAATGTTAAACCTCTTCTCAAAATCTTTGAAGATTTCTGGAGGCATAGGAGCAGCCATGCAAACTCTGACAGGATTATCACCATCATCTGCTTTTCTTGGTTGATTATATATAAAGGTAGCCATCGCACCGAGGGAATTAAATATGGTAGCTTTGGACTTCCTAATTTGATTCCAAAATCTGGTAGCACTTAGCCTTTCGTAGATGACTACCTTCGCATCCAACAACATAGCAGGAAGTATGCATAACCATCTGGCATTGGCATGAAAAACGGGCAAGCAAGTAAAGAAAATATCCTCCGAAGTGGCTCTTGTTGCTTCAACATACTCACAGGCAGCCAAATATGACTGTGCATAGGTTGTTACTACACCTTTTGCAGGACCAGTAGTTCCAGAAGTATAAATTATACTTTGTGCGTCACTAGGTTTAATATCAGCTTCCGGTCTTTCGGAGGAACTCTTACACAACTGTTCGTAATCGGTAACGTCAAACCTCAACTTGGGTATCTCTTTAGCAGGACTCCTAGACCAAATAATTACCTTCTCAAGCTTCGATAGATCGTTCTCGATGAACTTTAGCCTATCGATAAGCTGCTGATCTATCACAATAAATCTGGCCTCAGAATCATTCAGAACGTGTGAGAGGAAATACCCTTTGTTAGCTATATTGATGGGGACATCCAGTACTCCCAATTTAGAACATGCAAACCATATATATACAGCTTCTAGTGAATTGGGCATAAATATAGCCACTTTCTGCCCTTTCTTAATTCCAAGCCTAATCAGTCCATTTGCAATTTTGTTTGTAACCCTGTCCACCTCTTGATAGCTAACCTCGTCTCCCTCTTCGAATTGAAGATAAGCTCTATCCCCATTCAGCTCAGCTTTATCTTTAATAATATTTCCTAGAGTTCGATGACTATATTCATAATTTTTAATCATAGCACTTCTTGCCAGTTGCCTTTAGCATACTTATTTCTTCAATTTCTTCGCCTTTTCCCTCTCTATGACCTTGGTTACTCTTGCCCGAATGTCCTCTTGTTTAGCCATAAACTCTGGGTCCTCCTTAGCTTTCCAGAACAATGGCTCTGCAGCCCAGTCAGGTCTGTGCTTGAGCAATGGGAAACCTCCTCCACAAAATGCAACATATAGTTGAGGCAATGTATTCATCATGAACTGCTCATGCTCTTTCATGGTAAAGCTCCCCGTTAAATCGCGCCTATCATACCATATTGATTCACCAGCTGGGCCTATTGAAACTGCAGTAGCAATGGTACATCCTTCGAGGTATCCCAGAACCAGCCCAGCGAATCCGTAAGAAGCCTGGCAACGGCACTCAACACCCATCTCTGCAATAGCCGCTGCTGCCCAACTTTGAGCCATTCCAAAATCAAAGTTTTTCCAACAGCAATTAGGTCCTGTGAAAAATGCCCCTGCCCCCCTGTTTTCTCTGCTGTAGCGATTAAATTCAGCACAGGTATTGAACCCACACGCCCCACAGTTCCAGGCAAGGTCAGATGTGGTGCCATCCACCCCAATCAGCAACTCAATAATTGGAGTCCCCGCCTCGAGAGCCCTCTTGCCAACAAGTGCATCGCCAGAGACAAATGCATTAGTTTCGCCTATAATCCCCAAAATTTCAATTAGAGGGGCTACCTCCTCATCGGTCAAAATCTCCATCTTAATTTGTGTGTTAGCCAGCTTTGGGGCATTCAATGCCGCTGCTGCCCCAATTTTAGCGGCGACCAATAAGTTCTCATTCGCAGCTTTAATTCCGTCTAGAACTGCCATTCTTATTTCTCCTCCTTCTCAGCTATTTCTTTGGGACGCCAAGTCCTATAAGCAAACCAGTGTACTTGTCGAGCAGTTACATAATTCTTGCGAAGCTGACTAATAGCCTTACTAAGACTAAGATACTGATAATCTGGAGTAATATCCCAGAACGGACTCTTCTGTAGTGCTGCTATAGGAAGACCTACAACGATTTCAGAATTAGGGCAATAACCCAGCTTTTGTCCAGCCACCCCCACAGTCATCATTGGCCTACTATCAACTAATAATCGTCGTGCTATAAAGGCAGCAGAGCCTACTGCATAACCTAAGTCCCCCACCCAAAAAGCGCATAGCGGGCCATCAATCATAGCACGAGCCCTTTTAGCCTTCCCCTCAACTGCATCTATTTGTCCATACTTGGAAGATTTCTCAGTGTACATTCGGCTACAGCCTACTGCGCCACTGCATATTCCACAGTTTAGATCGAACGGACTATCTCCAGCTCGATAGTCTCCGATAAATAGAATACAATCAGCTTCCCTAACCATTATTGCTTCTGATCGACAGATGGGTTTCCACAGCCTAGTCTCCGGATTTAGATCTGCCAAGTCCTCCACTTTCCTGGCTATCTCTTCTTGTTCCTCCTGGCCATAAGCTATGGCACATTCTATTTGGTCAACCCCTCCTCCTTTTGGTGCGGTGAACGCAGCAGCTGCCATTAGCTTAGCAGCAGCAAGACTTCCCTCCCTCCTTGCTAAATCTGCAGGACTATATGGCGGCCAATCACTTATTTGTATTTTAGACATTATCTCGCCCCTTTCTCCCTAATTTTTCTTGAGATTACTCACTTCTCGTGAAGTCGACCCCTTCTGTTTTTAATCACCATTTCTTCAATAGGCATCACTTCCTTACTGAAGGCAAAATTAAAAGAAAAACAGCTATTACTCCACAAATAATCCCAAGAATTTTTCTAGCTAGCTATCACTTCTTCTCCTTCATAAATATAAAGAGGCACCCAATTTCTCAGTTGCCACTACTATTTCGTAACAGTTTAGCTTTTCCAAAATGAATCTTGGTTCATAGTATATCACCCACCCCCCCCGCACTGTCAAGCGATTGTGGGCTCTATTTTAAAAGTTGTGGAAAAGTGATAAGGTGGTAAGGACCCCAGGAAAAGAAAGGAGGACTTACCACCTATGGCTAGAAGCCAGGATAATGGTACCACAATTCTGTTGGCGCTTAAAGGATATGAGGTGGGGAAGGTAACTGAAAGCGAGGGGAAGATAACAGTGGAGGTAAGGACTAGAGAAAAGAAGCCCACCTGTCCTCACTGTGATTCGGCGGGGTTATATCGGCACGGTTTGGGGAAAACAAGAAAGGTGCTTCACGCCTGGATAGGTGAGGAGAAGGTTTACCTTGAGTTACATCGTCAGCGCTGGCGGTGCCGGGAGTGTGGTCACTCCTTTAATGATGGCGTAGAACTAGTTCGACCTTACTCCAGGATGACCAGAGCTAATAGCAGAACAAGGACTTCTATCGTGTCTGTCATAATTTTCCGGTTATTTCGAGGATAACAACTGATTTGGCAATCTTAGGCGAAGACAATTCCGTGGAAATCGCCGCAGAATTCAAGTACGAACCAGCCCACAGCCGCAAATACCTTAATATTTGGCCTACCAAGTTTCCGGTCGTCCCCTGGAAAGGCGAAGGCAGCGTCGCCAAAGACATAGAGCACATCCGCAGATCCGTCACTGAAGGCGGGACTAGAACAGCGTATGCAATACTGATAGACGAAGGTAGATACTTTGCTTGGCGTGATCCCTTTCCCGGTAGCGAATGGCTGGATTGGGGAAACGGCATATCCGTGCTTTGGGCACAGCTTAGGAAATCAGAATGACAGGGTCGATACAAGGGCGCTTAATATGGGCGATTGAGCCGGACACAATCACTCAGACTGTGTGATTAACGAAGTAGCTGAGTACCTGTTTATGATACTCAGCTACTCATTGGGGTCCAAATACCTGGGGTCCAAATACCTGCGGTGCTCTACGCCTTGCCTATCCTGAACATCTTTGTGCCACACACAGGGCACACACCCTGGGTGGCCGGCCTCCCATTCTTCATCTTTATTGCCCTGGTGTTCTTCATTTCTCTCTTCCTGCGGCATTTCATACAATATCCCTGCATTTGTACACCTCCTTTATATTAGGAAGCATAAGCTATGCACTCCTGAGATGTCAATAGCTGCCATGTCCTATTAGCCCACCGTGACGGGTGTTGGTGGCTTATCGCCACTTCTGACGAACCAGAATAGCGGATTGCGTAATAAGTTGCGGTCAGTGTTTGTTTAGTAGCCTTTTCAAATAAGAGTAGAGAGTTGCCTCACCCTCTTAAGCATATTTGGATGAGTAGTAAAAAGCTCGGCTAATTTTTGGCCAAAGCTCAGGCGTATCTGCTTTTGCCGAAGATCAGCCAGGTCATCATAACTGATCACGCCTTTCTTACCACGGTCAATCTGGGAAAGCTCCCGGACTTCGTACCAGGCCCGGCTAGGGTCATTGACGAAGAAAGCCTTTACTGTTTCAACCTTCTTCAGTTCTACCTTGCCCTTATAGCGCGCATCATTATAAGTAAGCTTGTAAAGAGCGGTAGCCAGCTGATGTGGCTGGTTTCCTAACTGAACGCTCCCTGCGTCAGCATAATATTCACGTATCCTGGACCCGTAAAGCACCAACAGGTTGGTAATCAAGTAAAGAAGGAAGGCAACGAATCCAATAAGTGCGGCGTAATTACCTCCCTGCCGGCGGCTGCCAACAGCGCCGCCCCACAGCAGACTAAAAGCGAGATAATAGAGAACCATGGGTATTACAGATAGCAGGGTGATAACGGCCATATCACGGTGTTTGAGGTGAGATATCTCATGCCCGAGTACAGCCTTAAGTTCGTCCTTGTTCAGTATATTAAGAATTCCCCTAGTGACACATACTCGTCCATCCCTTTGTGTCCGCCCAAAGGCAAACGCGTTAGGTATGCTTATTTCGGAGATACCAACTCTGGGTTTGGGCAAACGGGCTCTTTCAGCAAGCTCAGCTACCATCTGGTGTAGCTCCGGTGCTTCCTCTTCTGAGACCCACTTTACCTTCATCGTCCAGGCAACCAGGGAGGGTCCGACCAAATACTGGATACCCAGGAAAACAAAGGCCAGGATTAAATAGGGTATCACACCCCCTATTCCCAGCCAGGTGCCGACACCGACGATTACACCGTAGAGAATGCCAAAAAGAACGGCAACTAACAGATACATTCTAATTTTAAGCCACATATTCTAAAATCCTTCCTAGGATTGTTTACAATCGGACATCCGAGTAATTTTACTCCATATATTTTAGGGCATAACTTAATGACAGGCAAAAATCGATGATTACAATTAAGCGCAAAAGGGGACAAAGCGAAGTCCCTGAGCTTTCCTGCCGACTTTTTTCTATGAACAATCGTCCATATTGTTACGTTCGGATGCCTAGTACGACCGAGGTCTCGATTTGACGCTCGGGAATATCCCAGTACTTCGTGAGGAGTTCATCTTTGTTAGGCATAAGTTCAAAGCCATGCTTTTGGTAGAATCTAATTGCCCAAGTGGCATCTGCCCAGGTCCCCACAAGCAGATGCCCGGTCTTCGCCTTCTGCCTTACATGGTTAAGTAGCCTCGTGCCAATATGCTTTCTCTGGTAATCGGGCAAGACATAAGCATGCCTGATCAGCGTAACGTCTTTGACTGGCTGGAAACCCATAACGGCAACTATACTACGCCCCTGTTCCCAACCGAAGAAAGTCATCCTTGTCATCTCGTGGAGCAACTCTTCCTTCGACATATAAGGGTCATGGTAGCAGTCACTGGGGATGACACCCTGATAGGCATGAGCTGCCTTGTTTATAATTTCAAGGATGGCGTCTGCGTCTTTTATGGAGGCTTTTCTTATCATGTCATCGGTTAACTGCGCTCAGAGATCGCTTACTGTTATTATAATACCCTCACGATACAAGTGGTACAACTCCATTTGGATAACTAAGCCTCATTATGTTATTTGATAAGAGGTCACTTTTGCGTATTTTGTTCAGCTGGTCATATTAGTGGAGTGGCTATAGATTGGCTTGCTGCTACAAGCGTTACTGAGGCTTGTTCGCTCACTGCTGCTATTGTGGGCATTGTCTATCTTGTTTGTAAGCTATTGAAAGCTTAGATTCGCACCTTTCCCGGGTCTATCGGAATATGCCCTGCACCTTTCACGGCACGAAATAAAGACATCTGGGTTATTGTTATTATTGCCAATTGTAAGCGCTGTTCCAGCATCACTGGTGCTGTCTGCATGGCTTGCGCAATAGTAATCAAGTTTTCGAACCTCTTATTGTTGTTATTGTTGCTATTGCAGCCATTGCTTCAATAGTTGCGGCTGCTTAAGACCATTCCCATCGCAACAAGTGGTTGCAGCAGTCATTTTGACTCCTTATTCCGTCCAATAACCATTGAAGATACTAACGCTTTTGCTCAAAAAACTTAAGAACAGTGGCTAGTGGCAATTGCTTTAATTATTGGAACAATTACAGAGATAATGTCTGAAGGTATTAATTGCTGTTAATTGCAGTTTCTAAAGAAAGCAGCAATGTTAAGACGATAGCGAGTAAGGTCATGCAGTAAGTATAAAATTGCCTGGAGATACGAGGACCCGGAAAAATGCTTCCTCATGCAGAAAGAAAAACCAGTAGCGAGTCTTTGGTTAACTCCCCTAACGCTAGTCCGCTGTCCCTTTGATTCTGTGGCTTCCCATCTGCTGTTTTATCTGTACCTGCTTCGACGATGCGTTGACTTCCTTTAAGTCAGTCGCCGATAAGAGTTTATAGTCTCAGCGCCGTCCGCTCCTAGCAGGCCAAATCAGCTGAGTCCTCAACAATTCCTAAAAACTCCTGAATATCAAGACAACTGCAGAAACAGAAAAGGCTTTTCTAACAACAGCAGAAAAGAGTAGTAACGGAGAATTCCCTTATTAAGCCATTTTAAGCCATTTCGTTTAAGTTTTTTCGTTCTTCCTAACAACAGCTACAGTGTGGTTTTTAGCTGTTTCTGTAATTGATTGTCTTTCTTTATCCGTCAGCCCCAACGTTTTCAGGCTGCGAAGAAGTTAAATCGTTTTGCAGCCCAGTGTTCAGTTCCTTTTTTTCTCTAATCTCCTCTTCCATCTTCTGCTGTTGTTTCTTCTTTAAGAGCAGCTCGCCGGAGATAAACCTTCTTTTGCCTGCTGCCTCGTATGGACGAGTTCGCAAGATTACTCAATTATCAAGCTCTCTTTACAGGTTAAAGAGCTCTATAGACAGTCCGAAAGGATTAGGCGATTTTCGCTGTTATTGGAATTCTCTAGTCCTGATGCTTTATGGAACGGCTTTAGAGTGGCACCTGAAACCGGGGCCTGAGCCGTAGTAGAGCTCACCATTTCTATGGAGCATCAAAACCATAACTTTAGTTATTGTTGTTGTTATTATTGTTGTTATAGCCAATTGTAAGCGCTGCTCCAGACCAGTGGTGTCATCTGCTGGGCTTGTGCAATAATAATTGAGCTTTGTGAACCTCTTGTTGTTATTGCAGCTGTTGCTTCAATAGCTGCAGCAGCTTAAGAGCCTTAACATCGCGACAATTCGTTGCAGTAGTCATTTTGACTCCTTATCCCTTCCAATAACCATTGAAGATGCTAACGCTTTTGCTCAAGAAGCTTAACAGCAGTGGTTACTAGCAGTTGCTTTAGTTATTGGAACAATAGAGAGGTAATGTCTGAAGATATTAATTGCTGTCAATTGCGGTTTCCAAAGAAATGAGTAATGTTGGGATGGTAGCCAGTAAGGTTACGCGATATGAAATTGCCTGGAGATACGAGAACCCGGAAAATGCTTCTTTAAAAACAAAAAAAGCGCTTTTCTAACAACAGCAGAAAACAGTAGTAACAGAGAATTCCCTTCTTTAGCCCTTTTCTTAAGGCATTTTGTTTAAGTTTTTTTCGCTCTTCCTAAGAGCTATAGTGTGGTTCTCTAACTTTTTCTTTAATTGATTGTTTTTACCGTCTTTCTTTATCCGTCAGCCCCAACCATCTCAGGCTGCGAAGAAATTAAATCGTTTCGCTGTCCCGTGTTCAGTTCCTCTTTCTCTAATTTCCTCTTCCATCTTCTCCTGTTGCTTCTTCTTTAAGAGCAGCTCGCCGGAGATAAACCCTCTTTTGCCTGCCGCATCGTACAGACGAGTTCACAAGAGTACTCTATTATTAAGGTCTCTTTACAGGTTAAAGAGCCCTATGGACAATGCCAAAGAATTAGTCAATTGGCACAACTATTGAAGTTCTATAGTCCTGGTGCTTTATGCAATGGCTTTAGAGTGGCAACCCGAAACCGCAACCTGAGCCCCAGCGAAGGCGACCATTTGTACAGCGCATCAAAACCATAACTGTACTGAATGTTTCTTTGTTATTGCTGCAGTTGCGCCTTTTTTTGAAGTTTTCCAATCTTTTCTATTTTGTGCGTCTTGTACAGGTTTTGTTCCTTTGAGAGTGTGAGGAAAGGGGGATCTCGACTTATTGTATTTTTTGGTTTTCTATAAGAGTTTTCTATAAAAATACCGCAGTAACTGCCCTAGTCTTCTTTATTTCTGCAGTTGTTTATTTTTATTGTCGTTTAGCGTTTTTACTGACTGTCTTTCTGCAAATACGGATCTTGGTTCCGAAAGCATGAACGCAGGCTATCTATTGTCTCTATAAAACTCTTTATAGTTTTCCTCCAAAAATTTGTCTTTGCCGGCTTCAGTTCAGTGACAATACCCGTAATCCATTACTCCACTCGATTTCAGATACTCCCGCCACAACGCTAAAAAAGGTATCCTACTCCCCTATGGGAAAGGATACTTTGGAAAAAGAAAAAGATTAGAGAAAAAGCACAAGAAGGCGGCTGACCAGCCGCCTTCTTGTGTCTGGCTTCTCTTTCTATAACTTTCTATAAAATGCTTTATTAGTAGACTACCTAGTCATTGAATCGCTTGATGTGCAGGCTCTGACAGCCGGGCGGATGGTAGGGGTCAATCGGATGCTCTCCAAAGCCATTCCAGAAGTCCAGCAGCCACAGAGTATAGCCGAAGTAATCCTGTCGCCGCAGCTCATAGACCCTCTCGGTGAAGATACGCACCGAGCCTCCCCGTGTGCCCCTTAACACGATGACACCGGGCACTTCTTTGTCACCAGGCATAGGGCTCTCTACTGTCATCCGGCCAAGTTTCAAATCCTCTACCCAATAGTGAGAGCCATGACCGCCATAAGCCCCGATATAGATATCCTTTCCTTCCAGCTCGGCGAGGACTTCCATAAACTCCTTGAGTGCCTGCCGTCTCCTTCTGGCCAGGTTGACATGACATGCTCGAGTGCCTAGCCTGACTGCTGTACTGGGCTCTGGTCGTCTGACCTCTACCTCAGCTTCTCCAAAGATGCTGAGCTGTGTGGACATTTGTTCACCTCCTTTCTTTCAGATTTTGGACATAGATAGCCCTATCCATAGGGCAATGTTAGACCAGGCTTTGCTGTCTGCCGTATGTGTTTTTCTTCTTTTCTGCCTCTAGTGCATCCCTAGGCACGGAGTCCCGTATTGATTGCAGATTATCTCTGAGCCGTCTTACCGCCTTCTCTATGTTCCACAGAACGGCGTGGAAGTGCTGGTCGACGTACCCAGGAATATCGGGGATTTCCAGAGCTGCCCTGGCGACTTCCTTTGCGCACTCCAGAGGCTCAATAGCTGCGTTAATCTGTTTTTCCAGCATGTCGGCTGCCTCCATCACCCGCACAGCGCTCCACTTTATATTTATAGGCATAGATATCACCTCCTCTCCGGGCTACAGTAGCCCTATATTGGAGCATTGGCAGCTCACCACTGAGGAGACGTCTCTATCTCTTCAGGTGGTAAACAGCTGACTTTCCAGAGTTATCAGGATAGCCTCTTTCATTACCTCACTCCAGCACTCCAGCCCGAACTCCACACCTTTCTTTACCTGACGCAAGAATTCCTCTGTAACTATCCTCTCGGGGTCGTCCATCCCCGGCAGGTCAAGCTCTTTCAGACATTGGACAACATCATCTCTGGTCAGGACG
>Ga0116202_10001653_pt1 | contig 13060 bp, 11 predicted proteins | sample LakKivw325mmetaG_FD_94479 | JGI IMG/M metagenome (GOLD analysis project Ga0116202, IMG submission 94479) | Anoxic lake water microbial communities from Lake Kivu, Rwanda to study Microbial Dark Matter (Phase II) - Lake Kivu water 325m metaG | ecosystem: Environmental > Aquatic > Freshwater >...
AATGTAAGGAGTGTAATAGGGAATTTCCAATCAGCCCAGTCCACGTTTGTGAATTTTGTTTCGGCCCCCTTGAAGTTGTTTATGAGTACGGGGAGATCAAAAAAGTCCTTACAAGAGAGAAGATTAAGCAACGTTCCAAATCGATGTGGAGGTATCAGGAACTCCTCCCTCTCGGGGGTGATCCGACCGTGGGAATCAATGTGGGATTTACCCCCCTCATCAAGGCAGAGGGATTAGCAAAAGCCCTTGGCGTAAAGGAACTCTATATCAAGAATGATGCGGTCAACTGCCCTACCCTTTCTTTTAAAGACCGGGTGGTTTCAGTGGCGGTATCAAAGGCCAAGGAGTTTGGATTTGATGTCGTTGCCTGTGCCTCCACGGGAAACCTTGCCAATTCGGTTGCAGCACTTTCAGCGGCAGGAGGACTCAAGAGCTATATCTTTATTCCTTATGACCTGGAACAGGGAAAGATCCTCGGAACGCTCATCTATGGAACTAACCTGATCGGGATCAAAGGAAGCTATGATGAGGTCAACCGGCTCTGCAGTGAGATTGCCGAGAATTATCGGTGGGCCTTCGTCAATATCAATTTGAGACCCTTTTATTCGGAGGGATCAAAAACGTTCGGATTCGAAATTGCAGAGCAGTTGGGCTGGGAGGTTCCCAGACATGTCGTCGTCCCCATGGCAGGAGGCTCCCTTATCACCAAGATCTGGAAGGGGTTCAAGGAATTCGAAGAGATCGGAATCTTGGAAAAAGTCGATACAAAAATTTACGGGGCACAGGCTTCCGGGGCTAATCCCATTGTCTCAGCGTTTAAGAAAGGGATGGACTGGATTAAGCCACAGCGCCCTCACACCATTGCCAAATCCCTTGCCATAGGAAATCCAGCAGATGGATATTATGCCCTTAAAACGATCCGGGGATCCGGGGGATGGGCTGAGGATGTATCCGATCTGGAAATCGTGGAGTCGATGAAACTCTTGGCCAACACAGAGGGAATCTTCACGGAAACAGCAGGAGGAGTGACCGTTGGGGCGACTAAAAAATTGATCGAGCAGGGGATCATTCCAAGGGATGAATCCATTCTGATCTCGATCACCGGCAATGGTTTGAAGACACAGGAAGTGATCCAGGACAGGGTCGGAAGGCCTTTGATCATTGAAGCCAAGCTCTCCGATTTCGAAGAGATCGTTCAACCAAAACATCAGGAGGGGAGGAGGGTTCAAGCCACTCTCTAAGGGAGAATAAGGAGGATCGGATGGAAGTTCATGTTCGTATACCCACCCCACTCAAAAAGATCACGGGGGAGCAGGATATCGTTAAGGCAGAAGGAAAGACTGTGGGAGAAGTGATCCGATGGCTGACCACAACTTATCCGGGCCTGAGGGAAAGGCTTCAGGATGAGAAAGGTGAATTGAGGCGTTTTATCAATATCTATGTGAATGATGAGGATATCCGATTCATCCGGAATCTGGAGACCCCACTGAAGGAGGGAGACCGGATCTCCATTATCCCGGCCATTGCAGGGGGTTCCTCCCTGAGGAGGAAGGTTACCCTTTACTTTCCGCCTGAACGGATCAGGGAGCCGGTCATCTACAATATCGGCCATCGGTTCAGTCTCGTCACCAATATCCGGAGCGCCAATGTGTCAGAGAAGGTGGGATGGGTGACCCTGGAGATTGACGGAGAAGAGGGCGAGTACAGGAAGGCCCTGAACTATTTGAATGAGATCGGCGTGAAGGTCGAACCCGTAGAGAAGGGCGTGATTGAATAGGGATGACTCAGAAGGTGTGAAAACCATACATTCAATCATTTTTAAAGGGACGGATAGATTTCCGGGCCTTTAGAACGGTCTTATTCTCAGGGAGTATATGGTAAAGAGTGAAAAGGGTCCTCATTTAAAATTTAGTCACGGGAGGGAATAGATGGGGGAGAAATTCAAACAGGTCTTCTGGAGGGTTGCAGGCCCGATCTTAAGGAAGGCATTGAAGGAGACTCATAAGGAAATTCCTGAGATTTCGGTTCATGAGGTCAACCGTCTTCTTCAAAGGGAAGAGCGCATCGTTCTTCTTGATGTCCGGGAGAAAGAGGAACGATCCTTGGGATACCTGAGGGGATCGATCTTTATCCCGAGAGCGGATTTGCCTGAGAAGGCGGAGGTACTTCTCCGTGAAAAGGAGGTTCCCGTTGTGGTCTATTGTGCGGCAGGCGTGCGCTCTCTTCTGGCTGCAAAGACCCTCAAAGGGATGGGATATACGAATGTCTCTTCGATGAAAGAGGGAATCGATGGATGGAAAGCCAAAGGTTTTGAGATTGAAAGCGATTCCGGCCTCACCTCTGAACAGATGACCCGTTACAGCCGGCATATCCTCCTCACAGAGGTAGGAATCGAGGGGCAGAAGAAGTTACTGGGTTCGAAAGTCCTTCTGGTCGGCGCGGGAGGCCTGGGATGCCCGGCTGGCCTCTATTTAGCGGCTGCAGGAGTGGGAACACTGGGGATCGTTGACTCCGACACAGTGGATCTGACCAATCTCCAGCGACAGGTCCTTCACCGGACCTCTGATGTGGGAAGGCCGAAGACCGAGTCGGCAAAGGAGGCCATCGCAAGGATTAATCCCGATGTAAAGGTCATCACCTATCAGGAGCGTCTGACCAGTGACAATGCGATTGGGATCTTTCAGGACTATGACGTCATCATTGACGGGTCTGACAACTTCCCGACCAAATATCTGGTCAATGATGCCTGCTATTTCACCGGGAAACCCTATGTCTTTGGAGGCGTATTTCAATTTGAAGGGCAGGTGAGCGTATTCTCTCCCAAAGAGGGAGGCCCCTGCCTGCGATGCCTTTTCCCGGAGCCGCCTCCTGCGGGTCTTGTACCCAGCTGAAACGAGGCAGGGGTCCTGGGAGTTGTACCCGGGCAAGTTGGAATTCTGCAGGCCACTGAGGCCATCAAACTGATCCTAAGGAAGGGGAGACCCCTGATCGGTCAGTTTCTCATCTACCATTCCCTGGAGACAGAATTTCGGACCTTTCCGGTGAGAAAGAATCCGTCCTGTCCTCTCTGTAATGAAGAGCCAAAGATTAAAGTCCTTGCCGGTTACGAAGAGGTCTGCCAGATCCATACAGGCCCTTCAACCGTTTAGAGAGGTGTTGATGATGCAGAGGGATTTAAAAGATAATGGAAGGGTTGGCGGAATAGTGATCCTCCTCATTTTTATTCTCTTCGGAGTGGCAGAGGCTATTCCCAATGGTGGGTATTCACGGCCCGACTTATTGATTCAGCCTGATGAGTTAAAGGAGCTTATCGACAGGAAGGATCCCGGCATCCGGATCATCGATGTCCGAGAAAAAATCAAATATCTGGCCGGTCACATTCCGGGTGCAGTCCATATCTGGCGACCTGATATTGTGGACAAGGATCATCCCATCCCCGGGATGATGGCTCCCCAGGCCCAGATGGAGGAACTCCTGGGAAGGCTTGGAATCAACGACCGAAATAGGCTTATCCTCTATTCCGATGGAGCTGATGGTACCAGGCTCTGGTGGATTCTGGCTTACTACGGTTTTCCAATCCATCAGATGAAACTTCTTGACGGAGGCCTTGATGGCTGGAAGGCAAAGGGTTTTCCGACCGAGATGATCCCGCCTCAGGTCAGTCCGGCACTCTTCAGGTTGTCCGGCAAGATGAAATCCACGGAACCTCTCCTGTGCACCCTGCCGGATGTTAAGGAGGCTCTGAAATTAAAAGGTAAAAAGGTCGTTCTCGATGTCCGGGCAAAGACAGAGTACCTTGGAGAGCAGACCCTGTCCGGTGCAGCGAGACCCGGAAGAATCCCAGGGGTGGTCTGGATCGAGTGGAAAGAGGTCCTGATTAAGGAAGGGCCTTATAAGGGGTACTGGAAATCCGGTGAGGAGATCAGAAGATTATTTGCAAATATCGGAGTCACCCCAGAGAAGGAAGTCTATATTTACTGACAGTCCGGGGTGCGTTCGACTCACAGTTTGGTGAGTCTCTACCTGATCGGTTACCCTCTCGAAAAGCTTCATAATTATGATGGTTCATGGATTGAATGGAGCCGAAGCGACGAGGCTATTGAGATCGGACCCTCAAAGAAATAGAGACCGGAGATGATAAGGATTCCAAAATCTATCTATACCACCATACTCGAGCATGCGAAAAGGGAGAAGCCCCTTGAATGCTGTGGGATCCTGAGCGGGAGGGACGGGACCGTCGAGAAGGCTTTCGAACTTCGGAACAAAGAGTTGAGTCCTGTTCGATATTCAATGTCCCCGCAGGACCAGTTGAAGGTCTTTGAGGAACTGGAAAAGGAGGCCATGGAGATGGTCGCTATCTATCATTCCCATCCCGAGACCGTAGCTTTTCCTTCTGAGTCGGATGTGAAGATGTCTTTTTATCCCGATCTCCCATGCATCATCATTTCTTTAAAGGATAATGACCACCCCGAGGTAAAGGCATTCCTGATCAGGAGAGATGGGATCAAGATCGAGGAGATCGAAGTGACTTAATCCCCATTTCCCGGGAGAGAGGGTAAAGGCGAGGGATTAAAATTGGAAGCGTTTATGGAAGCCTTGCAGATAAGAGAACCATTCGATTTCAAAAGGGAGCTAAAAAGGGAGAAACCCTTTTCCCTGCTCTCCTCGATCGGCCATACCCCCCTGATTCAGATTCAAAAGATCACAGAACACCTGCAAGGGATTCAGATATTTGCAAAAGCCGAGTGGTTCAATCCAGGGGGTTCAGTGAAAGACCGGGCCGCTCTGAGAATCATTGAAGATGGGGAAAGATCGGGTCAACTCACCCGTGAAAAGGTCATCCTCGACTCCACCTCGGGCAATACCGGGATTGCCTATGCGATGATCGCTACCATCAAGGGTTACCGCGTGGAGCTGGTCGTTCCTGCCAATATCAGCGAGGAGAGAAAGAAAGCCCTTGAGGCCTATGGGGTGAAACTGATCTTCACAGATCCTATTTTAGGTTCAGATGGAGCCCTTCTCGAAGCCAGGAGAATCTATGAAGCGGATCCCCAAAGATATTTTAAAGGGGATCAGTATAATAATCCCTCCAACTGGCTGGCCCACTACGAGACCACCGGAGTTGAGATTCTTCATCAGACCCAGGGGAGGGTCACCCACTTCGTGGCAGGCGTAGGTACCGGGGGAACCCTGATGGGCACAGGGAGAAGGCTACGGGAGTATAACCACCGAATAGGACTTTTCGGGGTTCAGCCGGACAGTGGCTTTCATGGGATAGAGGGGTTGAAGCATATCGAGACTGCGATCCGGCCTGACATTTATGATGATACGATCCTGAACAGGACATTCTTTGTGAAGACAGAAGATGCCCTTGAGATGGCGAGGCGTCTCGCAAGGGAAGAAGGCCTCTGGGTTGGTCCTTCTTCAGGTGCAGCCCTATGGGCATCCCTCCGGCTGGCAGAGTCGATTCCATTCGGGTTCATTGTGACCATCTTCCCTGATGGAGGGGCCCGGTACCCTGAATACTGTATTGATTGTGAAAGACAGAAGAGATGGCTCTCAGTTGAACACCCCATGCTAAAGCCTTCACCCCCCTAAAGGTTTAGCAGTTTGGCTGGGAGCCGATTTTTTTCTCAAACTGTTTGAGGTTAATGGATTGAACTATTTTGATGAAAAGAGGAGAACGTTTTTGAGGATCATTGGTACACTGGTCATTATCGCTATTCTCTTTTCCTACGTTCCGGCGATCTCTATGGATGGTTGTCCTGAAGAAGACCATTCCGTCAATAAAAAAATGGATTGCGGGTATGTCTTTCACTGTCCGGCTGTTTATAATCCAGCCATTCCACAACTGTCGATCCTCTCCCTTCATGGGGAGTTGAAATGTGTGGTCATTTTAAGAAAGACTGATGAATTTCGGAGACTCATCTTTCATCCCCCCGAAAGAATATTCAGTTAAAATCATAATTCCGGGGAATGAAGGAATTTGGCATAACGATTGCTTATAAAATTTATATAGAATTGAGCATTTAAATAAATTTCTTCCCGTCTGGGGAGAAAAAAGCTATCAAGTTTTTATAACTGTTTATAATCAATATAAAAGCTCTTGGCCGAGGGTCTGATTAAAATCAGGCCCTATTTGCTAAAGCCTTCACCCCCCCTAAAGGTTTAGCTATGAGGTCAAGAGCTTTTGTTTTATTCTGATACAGTATGGGTCTAAAAAAATACATATTCATGACTTGTTAGGGTATAATGATCTTAAAATTTTATACCTCAATTAAAACTATTTCCTTATAAAATGGATGAATAAAGGAGAGTGATGAAAGAGTGAGAAGAAGAAAATATTTATTAAAAGTTCTTATTCTAATGTCTCTCGTTTTCATTCCCGACTATGTCATAGCTCAATCTGAAAGACCTTTACTAAAATTAGATCTATTGATTGAGGAGGCACTCCAGAATAATCCTGAGATCTTAGCCTCGAAGAAGAGATCAGAGATCTACAGGGAGAAAATCCCTCAGGCCTCTGCATTGGAAGATCCGATGTTTGGTTTCGGAATCCTCAGCCTTCCCACCAATTTCAGTTTCAGGGATGAGGATATGACCATGAAAGAATTTTCGATTTCCCAAAAATTTCCTTTTCCGGGAAAGAGGCCATTGATGAAGGAGATGGCTGCAAAGGAGGCAGAGTCCATCTCCACAGAGACTGAGGAGAGGTCGAACCGGATCATAAAAGAGGTGAAGGCGGTTTACTATGAGCTGGCCTATCTCTCTCATTCCATTGAAATTACGCAGAAGAATAAAGAGATCCTGGAGAATTTTGTGAAGATCACCGAGACCCAGTATGGCCTTGGCATGGGGATCCAGCAAGATTTGCTCAAGGCCCATGTGGAGGTCTCCAAGATGGTGGATGAATTGATCATGTTCGCTCAAAAGAAAAAAGCCCTGGAGGCAAAGTTAAGGGCCCTTTTAAACCGGCCCCCGGATACTCCCATCGGCGAGCCTGATAAGATTGCCCTGAAGAAGGTTTCCATTCCTATTGAAGGCCTTCAGAAAATGGTTCTGGACTTTAACCCTTCATTGAAGGGAATGAAGAAGATGATCGAGGCAAAGGAGAAGGCTTATGCCCTTGCGAGAAGGGAATATTACCCGGATTTCAATTTCCGTTTTGCCTATGGCCAACGGGATAACGGGCCGGAGATGAAACGGAGGGATGTGCTGAGCGGGATGATGGAGATCAACATTCCCCTCTTCTATAAATCGAAACAGGACCGGAAGGTGGCGGAGGCAAAGGCTGATATTCAAAATAGCGAGGCCCAATATCAGGCCATGAAGAACGAGCTCCTTTTCATGGTTTCGGATATGGCTTCCATGATTCAGCGCATCGAAAGACAACTGGAACTCTATCAAACCGGGATCATTCCCCAGGCGAGCCTTCAGATCCATTCGGCCATGAGTGCTTACCGGGTGAACAAGGCCGATTTTATGACTCTCCTGGATAGTCAGATGACTCTCTATCGATATGAATTGGAGTATCATCAGGCTTTCGCAGAGCACGGGAAGAACGTGGCCAATTTGGAATGGCTCATTGGAAGACGTTTGGACCAATAGGGGGAAAAAGATGAAACGATGGATTGGATTAATACTCGTGATCATTCTGCTTTGGGTGGTCGATGGTTGTAGTAAGGGTCAGGAGGCAACTCCTCATAAGAATCATGAAGGTGAAGTGAAACAGGAGGCAAAAAAGGCTGAAGACCTCGACATCAAGGGGTTAACCATGGAGGCGATCGAGAAGGAAGGCAAGGTGAAAGAGGTCGCTCCCGGCACGGTTCAGATCACACCGGAGCGGCAACAACTGATCGGGGTCAAATTCGGAACGGTGGAGAGGAAACCCCTTGAGAAGGTGATCCGGACAGTGGGCCGGGTGGATTATGATGAAAAAAGGATTGTTACGGTTTCACCCAAAATCGGTGGCTGGATCGAAGAACTCTATGTGGATTTCACAGGAAGATTCGTCAGGCAGGGAGAATCCCTTCTCACGATCTATAGCCCGGAACTGGTCTCGACTCAGGAGGAATACCTCATTGCCCTTCGAGCAAGGAAAGATCTGGTCAAAAGCCCTTTTCCAGAGATAGCTTCAACCGGGAATTCCCTTGCAGAATCTGCCAGACGACGCCTCAAACTCTGGGATATCAGTGACGATCAGATCAAGGCCTTGGAGGAAAGCGGACAGGCTCAAAAGACACTTACTCTCCACTCCCCCTTCAGCGGATTCGTTCTTGAAAAGATGGCCTATAAAGGGATGAATGTAATGCCGGGAATGGCCCTCTTCAAACTGGCTGATCTCTCGGTGGTCTGGCTCTATGCGGATATTTATGAATATGAACTTCCTTTCGTTCGATTGGGGCAGAAGGCATCTGTTCAGCTCTCCTATCTTCCCGGAGAGACCTTCACAGGGAAGGCGATCTATATCTATCCCTCTCTCAATCCGGAGACCCGGACCGCAAAGGTGAGATTCGAATTTCCAAACCCTCAGGGCAAGCTCAAACCCGAGATGTATGCCAATGTGGAGATCAAGGTCCATCTCGGAGAGAAGTTGGTTGTCCCGGAAGGGGCGATCATTGATACGGGTCTCAGGCAGATGGCCATTGTGGATAAGGGTTCCGGGTATTTTGAACCGAGGGAAGTGAAGGTGGGTACGAAGGTTGATGATGAGTATGAGGTGATCAAAGGTCTCAGGGCCGGGGAGAGGGTGGTCACCAGTGCCAATTTCCTGATTGACTCCGAGTCGAAACTTAAAGAAGCGGTGGGGAGTATGCCCGGGATGGAGCACGCAGGACACGGAAAATAAGAATTGCGGATTTCGGAGTTCAAATTGCGGAATTTTTTTAAGTTCTAAATTCGCAATCTGCAATCTGTATTCCGCATTAGGATGAGGGAGTTGTCCATGATCAATAAGCTGATTGAGTTATGTGCTCATAACAGATTCATCGTCTTCATCTTCATCGCCATGGCTGTTCTGGCAGGGTATTATTCGATTCGAAACATTACCCTCGATGCCATCCCGGACCTTTCGGATACTCAGGTCATCATCTATGCCCGCTGGGACAGAAGCCCGGATATCATTGAAGATCAAGTCACTTATCCGATCATCTCTTCATTGCTCGGGGTTCCGAAGGTAAAGGATATCCGCGGGTTCTCCGATTTCGGCTTCTCTTATGTTTATGTCATCTTTGAAGATGGAACAGATATCTACTGGGCCCGTTCCCGGACCCTTGAATACTTGAGTAATATCCTGCCCAAACTTCCCCAAGGGGTTAATGTGGAACTGGCCCGGGATGAAACGGCCATTGGCTGGGTCTTTCAATATGCCCTGGTGGATAAGACCGGAAAGAATGATTTAGCTCAACTGCGAACCTTTCAGGATTGGTACCTGCGGTATGCGATCCAGGCAGTACCGGGTGTGGCGGAGGTTGCCCCGATTGGCGGTTTTGTAAGGCAGTATCAGGTCAACCTCGACCCCAACAGGTTAGCCGCCTATAATATCCCGATTGACCGTGTCATTGAAGCCATCCGTGCCGGAAACAACGATGTCGGGGGAAGGCTCGTTGAGTATACGGGTCGGGAGTATATGGTCAGGGGCAGGGGGTATATTAAGAAGTTGTCAGATGTGGAAGAGATTGTAGTCGCTACGGGCAAGACAGGGGGTACGCCCATTTTGGTCAGACACCTCGGTTCCGTCACTCTGGGGCCGGATATCCGTCGTGGCATTGCGGAGCTCAACGGGGAAGGGGAGGTGGTGGGCGGCATCGTCATCATGCGGTATGGAGAGAACGCCCTGAAGGTCATCGAGCGGGTGCGGGTGAAGCTTGAGGAGATGAAACCCTCCCTTCCTCCAGGAGTTGAAATTGTGACGACCTATGACCGTGGAGAATTGATCGAAAGGTCTATCGATACCCTGAAAGATACGCTCATCGAAGAGTTGATCATCGTCAGCCTTGTGATCATGATCTTCCTCTGGCATATCCCCTCTGCCCTCGTTCCGATCATCACCATTCCGATCACGATCATTCTTTCCTTCATTCCTATGTATTTAATGGGGATCACGGCCAATATCATGAGCCTCGGCGGAATTGCCATTGCGATCGGTGCGATGGTGGATGCGGCCATCGTCGTGGTCGAACAAACACATAAAAAGCTGGAACACTGGGATAAAGGAGGCCGGCCCGGGAGTTACAAGGACGTGGTGATTCATGCGGTCAAGGAAGTGGGAGGGCCCAGCTTCTTTGCCCTCCTTGTGATTGCGGTTTCGTTCATGCCGGTCTTTACCCTGGGGGGGATGGAGGGCAGGCTCTTCAAACCTCTTGCGTTCACGAAGAACTTCTCCATGGCCATTGCAGCGATTCTGGCCATCACGCTCGATCCTGCCATCCGGCTCCTCTTTACCCATATGGATCCGTATATTTTCCGGCCCAGGTTCCTCTGCAGAATCGTTAATACCATCCTGGTCGGAAAGATCCACGGTGAGGAGAACCACCCGATCAGTCGCCCATTAATGAGGATCTACCATCCTGTCTGCGAATTCGTATTGAAACACAGATGGGCCACGATCATCGGGGCCCTGTTGGTGGTCATTTTGACTATCCCGATCTTTGAAAAACTCGGGTCAGAATTTATGCCTCCCCTCTTCGAAGGTTCTTTGCTCTATATGCCCACGACCATGCCAGGCCTCTCTGTGACCGAGGCCCAAAAAATTCTCCAGATACAGGATAAGGTTCTCAAGAGTTTTCCCGAAGTTCACCATGTCTTTGGGAAAGCTGGCCGTGCAGAGACTGCAACGGATCCGGCACCCTTCTCCATGATGGAGACGGTCGTTCTCCTCAAGCCGGAATCCGAATGGCCCAAAGTCCCCCGGTGGTATTCTTCATGGGTCCCTGATTGGCTCCAGAAAATCCTGAGACGATTCTGGCCTGATCACAGGAGTTCGGAGGAGTTGATCTACGGACCAGGAGGGCTTGACGAGGCCATGAGATTTCCCGGGGTCTCTAATGCCTGGACCATGCCGATCAAGGCCCGGGTGGATATGCTCTCCACGGGAATCCGGACGCCCATCGGCATTAAGATCATGGGGGCAGACCTGCAAAAGGTTCAGGAACTTGGAGAACATCTGGAGATGGTTCTCAAAGAGGTCCCGGGAGCAAAAAATGTTTTTGCAGAACGCACGGCCGGAGGATATTTTATTGATTTTACTCTCAAGCGATCAGAACTTTCCAGGTATGGATTAACGGTTGATCAGGTCAACAATATCATCATGTCTGCGATCGGTGGTGAAAACATTTCCACCACCATTGAAGGGAGGGAACGGTACCCCATTAATGTCCGTTATTTCAGGGAGCTCCGGGATGATGTGGAGAAACTGAGGAGGGTTCTCGTTCCTGTTTCCCCGGGAGGTGCGGTTTCAGGAGGAATGGGGGGAGGAATGGGCGGTTCTGGTAGGATAGGATCCTCCGGAGTCATTCAGGTCCCTCTCGGCCAGCTTGCTGAGATTTCCCTTAAAACAGGCCCAGCCATGATCCGTGACGAGAATGGACGGTTATCAGGATATGTCTTTGTCGATCTCGATACCTCAAAGCGCGACATCGGAGGCTTCGTGGCGGATGCAAAAAGGGCAGTGAATGAGAAGGTCAAACTCCCATCAGGTTATCAGCTCATTTGGAGCGGCCAGTTTGAGTTTATGGAGCGAGTCAAGGAGAGACTGATCATTGTCGTTCCCATCACCATCTTTCTTGTCTTTCTTCTCCTCTATTTCAACACTCGGTCCGTGACCAAGACCATGATCATCCTTTTGGCCGTTCCGTTTTCGGCGGTGGGTGCCATCTGGCTGCTCTATCTCTTGGGCTACAATCTGAGCATTGCGGTTTGGGTGGGATTGATCGCCCTCATGGGTGTGGATGCTGAGACCGGGATGTTCATGCTCCTCTATCTGGATCTTGCCTACCAGGACGCAAAGGCAAGAGGGGAGATGGGAAGCTGGAATGAACTGAGAGAGGCAATCGTTGAGGGTGCGGTCAAAAGGCTCCGGCCTAAAGTGATGACGGTTGGCGTGATGTTCATGGGGCTGATCCCCATCATGTGGGCAACCGGTGCCGGTTCCGATGTGATGAAAAGAATTGCCGCCCCGATGATCGGGGGCATCTTTACCTCATTCATATTGGAGCTCATGGTCTATCCTGCCATCTACGCCATCTGGAAATGGAACTTCGAATTGAAGAAAGAATTAAGGGGGAAGGCGCTTTCCCCTTCCCCATAATCCTTGAATTTAAAAATTCAATGGATATATTAATCCTTAAGGAGGGAATAAAATGAGAAGATGTGGTGAGTTTTTTATAATTTCATTATTGAGTATGTTGTTTTTTATGCCAATTTCCTTTGCTCAACATGGACATGGGTCGATGAAGGGTGAGTCGATGAAGATGGATACTCGTGATGTCCTCGTAGAAGGGGTCAAAGTTACCTTCCAGATCATGGGAAACGAAGAGCATAAGAAGATGCTCAATGATATGAAGATGAAAGAGGATATTGAGGCAGGAACTACCCATAATATCACAGTGACATTGAAGGATGAGAAGACCCAGAAAGAGATCACCGATGCTCAGATCAATATGAAGGTGGTCGGTCCGAAGGGGAAAGACCAGATCAAGGCTTTGAAGTTTGAAGAGATGATGAAGAGCTATGATGCCTTTTTCAATCTTCCTGAGAAAGGGAAGTATCAGGTGATGGTCCTTTTTAAGATCGGAGAGAAGAAAAGGACAGCAGGAACCTATTATGAGATAAAATAGAATAACCAAGCTCCAAATCCCAATTACCAAATAAATTCCAATCATCAATGACCAAACATGATTTCTATTTACGAATTTGGTAAATTGGTTATTGACGATTATTTGGGATTTGGTTATTGGAATTTCATTGGAGACGAATGCTAAATGGGATCAGACGGTTCTAAGGAAAAATTGGAACGCATTGACCTCCCTATTTCCGGGATGTCGTGTGCCAGTTGTGCGGC
>Ga0116202_10001654_pt1 | contig 13057 bp, 9 predicted proteins | sample LakKivw325mmetaG_FD_94479 | JGI IMG/M metagenome (GOLD analysis project Ga0116202, IMG submission 94479) | Anoxic lake water microbial communities from Lake Kivu, Rwanda to study Microbial Dark Matter (Phase II) - Lake Kivu water 325m metaG | ecosystem: Environmental > Aquatic > Freshwater >...
GGTCGGCAGGTTCGCATAGACGGCGTTCAGGATGAGGTACCAGATGGAGAGATCGACGAGCCCGAGCCCGACCACGGTCAGGCCCATGACCATGCCCGAACTGAACGCGACTCTCAGCCCGGAGTTCAGACTCTGCTTCGCGGCCCAGGTCGTGCGGGCGCTCGAACGCACGCCGACCGACATCCCGATGAAACCGGAAAGCCCCGAGAAGAAACCGCCGGTCAGGAAGGCGAATGGCACGAACCAGGTCTGGAGCCCGAGCGCAGCCAGCACGCAGAGCAGCACGAAGACGATGCCGAAGAAAAGCATGAGGCCCTTGTACTGCTGCTTCAGATAGGCCATCGCGCCGACGCGCACCGCCTTGGCCACTTCCTTCATCGGCTCGGTTCCCTCACTCCGCTTCATGTTCTGCAGAGCGAGAATCAGCGCGGTGACCAGCGCGATAACCGCGCCGCCCGGCGCTATCCAGAATATCGGACTGACGTTCATAGAAGCTCCTTTTTCTGGTACTGCGGAATCCTGACCGGCTGGCAGGTTCGCCTCATGCCGGCCCGCCTCTGCGGGCGGTTAGTTTAGGCAACTCCACCCGGAAGTCAATACACCGGAACGCCTCGTCTCAACGAATGGCGCAAGGAACATCATGCCTCAGTTCGGCGGCGTCTCCTGCCCCATCGCACTCCCGATCGTTTGGTCCCTCGGTCTCTCGACTCCTTGATACCCTGACTTCTTGCTCCATCCTGTGTTCGCGACGCCGTGAATCCGATATCGAATCACCGAGCGCACAGATAGCACCACAGGTATAGACCAGACTTCGGCCAGCACCCGGCTCTGTGTCCACGGTGACCTCTGTGGCTGGTCCTATGTCGGGTTTGGGGCCGCCCCGCTTGCTTGACTACTCCGCGGGCAGCGGGTATTGTTATTCGGGCACGCGGCGCGCACCATTGTATTGTCCGCGTGCCGGTCAGGCCCGGGCCGCTCGGTGCTGACTTGCGAGGCTGCCGAGATGGCGCGGCATGTCCGTGAAGAGATTCTCGGTTCGTAAGGAGGTCCAATGCGCACGTTCAGGGTTCTGGCAATTCTGCTGACTTTTGCAGCCGCTGCCTCGGCCGGCAAGGTCGGCGCGGCGTGGGTCAGGCAATACACCGGCGTCACTCAATCTCAGTACAATCAGGCGGCGGACAGCTACCTGGACACGCTGACTGGCTGTCTCTACGTCGTCGGCTCCGGCGAGGTGCCCAACAACCCCGGCGGGACGGATTTGCTTGTGACCAAGTACCGGCCCGACGGAACCATGGCCTGGGTCAACGGATTCAGCGGCACCGACGTCAGTTCGGAGGACATGGCTCAGGCGGTCGCCGTCGACTCGAACGGCAATGTCTACATCGCGGGCATGACCGACAATTCGGGGCCGCAGTGGTACGATGCGGCGTGGGCCAAATACGACTCGAACGGCAACGAACTCTGGCACCGGACATCAATGGTAGCCGGAGACGACGTCGCCTACGGCATCGCCATCGGCAACGAGGGCGACGTGTACATCTGCGGCGCGGACACCGGCGACGGCCTGCTGACCGGGTACATGGTGGCGCGCATCAACCCGGCCGACGGCGACCCGGTCTGGACGCGCAGCTACATACTCGACACCCTGGCGCTGAAACATGGCAACCGCGGCCGCGACCTGCACCCCTACTACTTCGACGACTACTACTTCTGGGACAACAGCGCCGCCGCGATTGCCGCGTCTCCGGGCGGCGGGGTCGTGACCACGGGGCACGGATTGAGCTCGGAAATGGACTTCGAGTGGTGGTCCATGCGGTTCGACGCCGCCGGCACCCGGCTCTGGAACACGACCCATCACCGGCCCAACACCATCTACCATGACGAGGACGTCGCGTTCGACCTGGCGGTGGCGCGCAACGGCGAGGTGTATGTGGCCGGGTTCGACTATTACGAAACCGAATCCGCCTACCAGGGCTACAACTACGCGGTCGCGCGCTACGACACGTTCGGCGTCGAGGTGAACTACCGCAGCATCAACGTGGCAGCCGAGGACGGCGACGATTATGCGTTCAGCGTCTGCCTCGATGACTCGGCGCCGCAGAACGTCTATGTCACCGGGGTGCTCGCCTACCCGAACTCCGAAGACATCGCGACGATGAAGTTCAGCTCCGCGCTTGTGTCCCGCTGGGGCTCGGCCGGCGCCGTGTTCGGCGGCAACAATGACGACCGCGGCTATTCGGTGTTCTACCGCAAGGGCCGGGTTTACGTCACCGGGATGCTCGACCAGGAAGTGGTAGCGCTCGGCTACACCGCGACCAACGCCGCCAACAAGGACACGCTCTGGAGCTACGTCTACGACTCGCCCGATGCGCGGGAAGACTTCGGCGCGACTATCTGCGCCTCGGACTCAGACCACGTCTACGTCTCCGGCCAGTGCGAGCGCGCCGGCACGCCGCTCTGGAACAGCCTCTACACGGCGCGGCTCCGCTACGGCCATCCTGACATGGCCGTGACCTCGATTATCGCCCCGCAGGGGCGGTACGAGCACTACGACGCAGTCACCCCGAAGGCGGTTATCACCAACCGCGGCGATGTCATAACGAAGTTCAACGCCTTCATGTACATCGGGTTGCCCTACGGCGACACCGTGCAGGTCACCGCCGCCCCGGAACCGGGCGACTCAGTGGTGGTCGAGTTCCGACTCTGGGAGGCCGACCCGACCGGGCTCGTGCCGGAACGCTGCAGCGTGGAAGCGGTCGGCGACGTGAACCCGGTCAACGACTTGCTCATCGACACCGTCGAGGTCGTGCCGATTGACGTTAGCTGCCAGCTCATCATCTCGCCGGTCGGGACAATCGACTCCGGCGTGAGCGTCACGCCGGTCGCCCGGTACAAGAACTCCTGCCTCTCGCCACGCACCTTCCCGGTCTGGTTCAGAATCGAGTACCTGACGGCCAACCAACCACGTGGCCTGTCTCCTTCCTTCACTAGACCACTGGACCACTCGACCACTGGACCACTTCTCCAGGTCTACGAAGACTCGGCAACAATCACGCTGGGAGCGCAGGAGAGCCTGGACGTCTCATTCGACCAGTGGGAAGCCTCGCCACCCGATACCTATCTCATGCAGGCGTTCACCACGCTCTTCGGCGACGACAATCCGGGCAACGACACGGTGGCCATGCCGCTGGTTGTGCGCCATCCGGTTCACGACGTGGGCGCGGTCGCCATCCTCGCGCCGGCCGACACTATCGATACCGGAACCGTGGTCATCCCGCGCGCCGCCATCACGAACTTCGGCACCGTCGAGGAGACGTTCCGAATCAGCTTCACCATCGGCACGTTCTTCTCGAGCGAGACCGCGATGACGGTCGCGGCCGGCGTCTCCGACACGGCCGAGTTCGCCCCGTGGCACGTGAGCGAAGTCGGTATCCACATCGCCCGCTGCTCGACGATGCTCGCCGGTGACGCCAATCCCGCGAACGACTTCGTGCAGAAACGGGTTGTAGTCCTGGGTCTGGGAATCGAGAGCCCGGATAACGTCTCCGGGATTCCGCGCGAGTACGCCCTCGGCGCGCCTCGCCCTAACCCGTCAGTTGGGCGGGTGCTCATCCCCTACGCGCTCCCGGCCCGCGCCCAGGTCTCCCTACGCATCTACGACGCCTCCGGCGCGCTGGTGCGGACATTGACCTCGGCCGAGCAGCCCGCCGCGTACCATCGCGTGCTCTGGAACGGAACCGACGAACAGGGCATGCGGGTCCTGCCCGGAACCTACTTCTGCCGGTTCCAGGCCCCGGGCTTCACCCGGGTAGCGAAGCTGCTTCTGACCGACTGACGCCCCTCTTCCGTTTTCGGGCGGCCTGACTCACCTCAGGCCGCCCCGCTTGTCGGCGGGATTCGCCGGCTCTAGACAGCGAAACGGGGCCCGAAGGCCCCGTTCGAGTTTGTGATTTGGGATTTGGAGCTTGGGATTTCTCCTGGCTAGGTTCCGTGCTGCCAGCTTGAGATGTAGGCAGCCTGCTCCGGCGTCAGCTTGTCAATCTTGATGCCAAGAGTGGAAAGCTTCACCGTGGCTATCTGCTTGTCGAGTTCCTCAGGCAGATTGTGGACACGCTTCTCCAGCTTGCCCCTGTTCTTGAAGATGTACTCGGCCGCGAGAGCCTGGTTGGCAAAGGACATGTCCATCACCATTGCCGGGTGGCCTTCGGCCGCGGCCAGGTTTACGAGCCTGCCCTCGGCGAGCAGGATGAGTCGCTTGCCGTTGGTGAGCACGTGCTCGACGCAGAACCGCCGGAGCTCGCGGCTCGACTTCGTTATCTTGTCGAGCGCGGCCTTGTTGATTTCCGCGTCAAAGTGTCCGGAGTTGCAGACAATCGCGCCGTCCTTCATCGCCAGCATGTGCTGCTTGTCAACCACGTTGATATCGCCGGTGACGGTGATGAATACGTCGCCGACCTTGCAGGCGTCAATCAGCTTCATCACCCGGAACCCGTCCATCCGCGCCTCCAGCGCGCGCACCGGGTTGACCTCGGTGACGATGACATCGGCCCCGAGCCCCTTGGCCCGCGACGCCACGCCGCGGCCGCACCAGCCGTACCCGCACACGACAAGCGTCGTGCCCGAGAACAGGATGTTCGTGGCCCGGAGGATGCCGTCGAGCGAGGACTGGCCAGTGCCATAGCGGTTGTCGAACATGAACTTGGTTTCGGAGTCGTTGACCGCGATAACCGGGAACGCGAGCACGCCGTCCTTCTCCATGCTGCGCAGCCGGATAACGCCGGTCGTGGTCTCCTCGGTCCCGCCGTACACCGCTGCAAGCCGCTTGCCCTTTTCCTTGTGCAGGGTCGAAATCAGGTCCGCGCCGTCGTCGGTCGTAATCACCGGGCCGTGCGACAACGCCTGCTCGATGTGCCGGAAGTACTGGTCCCGGTTCTCGCCTTTGATTGCGAAAGTCGGGATACCGTAGTCCTTGACCAGCGACGCTGCGACCTCGTCCTGGGTCGAAAGCGGGTTCGACGCGCACAGCCGCACGCTCGCGCCGCCCGCCTTGAGGGTGCGCACCAGGTTCGCGGTCTCGGACGTTACGTGCAGGCAGCAGCTCATCTTCACGCCCTTGAGCGGCTGCTGCTTCTCGAACCGCTTCCTTATCTCGGCCAGCACCGGCATGAACCGGCCGGCCCATTCAATCTTGGTCTTGCCCGTCCTGGCCAGACTCAGGTCTTTGACATCGTAATCCATCAATCCTCCGTTCTGTAGGGAAGGGATAAAGGGATCGAGGGATCAAGGGATCAAGTGTCCGGACACTCTGTCCCTCTATCTCTTTATCCCTTTGTCCCTTGTTCACGAACTTCGACCTTCGGAATTCGGACTTTCCTATTTGAGCGCCCTGCGCAGTTCCGCCGCCTTGTCGGTCTTTTCCCAGTTGAAGAACTCGATGGTCTGTTTCCGTCCCCGCCCTGTCTTCAACTCCGAACTCTGGTTTCTGGACTCTGGACTCTGAACTGCCAGACTCCTCGCATACGGCTCTCGTCCGAAGTGGCCGTAAGCAGAAGTTGCCTGATAGATGGGCTTGAGCAGGTTCAGGTAGCGAATCATCTCGCGTGGCCGGAGCGGGAACACGTCCCGAATCAGCTTCACCAGCTTCTCGTCGTCAATCAGACCGGTGCCGAAAGTATCAACCGAAACGTCGGTCGGCTCAGCCACCCCGATGACATAGGCCAGCCGCACGACTATTTCCTTACACAGGCCTGCGGCCACGCAGTTCTTGGCGACGTAGCGAGCCATGTAGGTCGCCGAGCGGTCAACCTTGCTCGGGTCCTTGCCGGAAAAGGCGCCGCCGCCGTGGGCGATTCTGCCGCCGTAGGTATCGACGATTATCTTGCGGCCGGTCATGCCGGTGTCCGACTGGGGCCCGCCGACAACGAACTTGCCGGTCTCGTTCACGTAGAACTTGGTGTTCCGGTCGAGATAATGGGCAGGGACCACGTGCCGCGCCACGGTGTCAATCAACTCCTGCCGGGCCGCCTTGGTGATGCGATGTCCGGTCTTGTCGAGTATGCTCTCATCATGCTGGGCGGCGATGACCACGCTGTCGACCCGCACCGGCACGCCGTCGTCGTACTCGACCGTCACCTGCGACTTGCCGTCCGGCCGCAGGTAGGGCAGGATTCCGTGCTTGCGGACGTAGGCAAGGCGCTGGGATACCTTGTGCGAAAGGACCATCGGCAGCGGCATCAGCTCGTCGGTCTCCTTGCAGGCATAGCCGAACATCACGCCCTGGTCACCGGCCCCGCCGGTGTCAACGCCCTGCTTGATGTCGGGCGACTGCTTGCCGATGGCGTTCAGCACCGCGCAACTGTCGCAGGCAAGCCCGCTCTCGGCAGTCGTGTAGCCGATGTCGCGCAGCACGCCGCGCACCAACTTTGGCAGGTCGACCCAGGCGTGGGTCGTTATCTCGCCGCCGACGAGCACCATGCCGACCGTGACAAACGACTCGCAGGCAACACGCCCGTGCGGGTCCTGGCGCAGGACGTCGTCGAGCACAGCATCGGAAATCCGGTCACAGACTTTGTCCGGATGGCCTTCGGTCACCGACTCGGAAGTGAAAGTTGTCCGCATCAGACTAATCCTCCTCTACTTGAAGGTCTCAACATGATATTCTCCGCCGCGTTTGCTCACGCGGCACCGATAATAGAATCTGCGCGGCTCGCGCAGGACCAGCTTCTTCAGTATCAGCCGGTCGCTCGGAATCACCTGGTCCCACCTCTGAGCAAGATGCTCGAGCGGGAACCAGCGCAGGGCTCCCTCGACTGAACGCCGGAACCGAACCGACCTTGAGAACAGGCTGCACACCATGAGCAGGTAGTGCATCTCCAGCCGGCCGCCGCTGTACAGCTTCTCGGTCACTACCCCGTGCAGCCCTCGAAAGGCCGTGCGCAGCCCGGTCTCCTCCAGCACCTCGCGCTTCACTGCCTCGTCGACGTGCTCGCCGTAGTGAATCTTGCCGCCGGGCAGGCCCCAGAGCCCGGCGAACGGCGGTTTCTCGCGCTTGATGAGCAGGATGCCCCGCACGCTGAAGATTGCCGCCACTGCCACGGGCAGGGCCTTCTCCGGAACCTTCGAACTCAAGGCGTCAATCATATTCAGGGAAGCCGCCTCGGTCAAATCCGCCGTCAGACCACGCTTTCGGGGCAACTGACCGCCAGGCGCGACTGAGACGGGTCAGAGTCGGCGCTCAGTCTGCAATCAGCAACACCTTGCTGGCGCGGATGGACGCCCCGTCCCGCAAAGTACAGATGTAGGTTCCCGTCGGGCATCTTGCACCGTGGCAGTCCCGACCGTCCCACACCGCCTGGCATGAAGCGGCGCACCGCCTGCCCTGCACCAGCGTAACCAGCCGGCCACCAACGTCGTGGATGACAACCTTCTCCGGACCGGGAGCTGGCCATCGGAACTCCAGAATCCGTCTAGCCGGATTCCGCAGAACGAGAAGCTCTCCGATGCAGAGGTGGCTCACGTCCGTGATTCCAGTCGCGTCACCGATCCGCTGTACGCATAGACCCAGGCTTTCGCCCGCGTACGAACGGCCCCACATCACTACCGCCCCGCCGCGGGTGTCCGTTGCTGCGTAGACGTCCTTCTCCATGCCGCTGTCCACGGCGACACCGAGCCCTAGTGTCCCCCAACGAAGCTGGCCTGCCGAGTCTGCCCGCTGAGCATACACGTCCCAACTGCCTGTTGAGTCCGAGTGCGTCGGCCACACTACGATGCACCCCGTTCCACTATCGCCGACGGCGGCAACTTCTTGTCCGTCACCTGAGTTGGTACTCCCGACCTTCACGCCGAGGGTGTCCCACTGTCGGTAACCAGCCGTGTCGAGAAGCTGGGCGAACACGTCGTACACCCCGGCGCGCTTCTCGAGCCAAACCACGTACGAACCACAACGACCAGCGTCGCAGCAGGCTGCCCTCCATATAGGCCCGCTGGACGTGCGGACAGGTCTTCCGTCCAAACCCCACAGAACTTAACCTGCCGGGTCCAGTAGCTGGGCGCGAATCCGTTGCGCCACGCCGCACAGAATAACGTATCCTTCATGTGCGGGCCTCAGCGCAATCGGGCCGCCGTCTGAGCTGAGCACCTGGATGCCCCGGGTCGGCCACAGCAAGCGCCCACCGCTGTCTGCGCGCTGCACGGTAGGTCGATACTGCGAAGACTCTGTGGCTGACCAAGCAATGTACGCACCGCCGCTGCCATCCTCGCACATCTTGGGAGAGCGGATGTCCAGCGTGTCTGACATGACTACCAGTCCGGGGCTGCCCCAGCACGGACGACCGAGACTGTCGAGCCGCTGTACGCATAACGTGTCAACACCTGTGGACTCAGTCGGAGTCATGACCCATCCGACCAGGATCCCGCCGCGACCATCGGACACGGCTGAAACCTCGAAGACCCGGCCCAGGTTTGTCCCGACGACGACAACCCCAGCCGGTCCCCAGCGGACCGCTCCAGATGAGTCTACACGCTGGGCAGTCACCTGAAAGTCATACGGGCCCGCAAACGATTCGTACCAGACTGCAATAAGCCCGCCACCACCATCGGGGACGACGGTAAACTGGTGGGGTGACATCGTACCGCCCCTGAGGAAAACTCCGTTCCTCTGCCACACGACGTTTCCGTCCCGGTCAACTCGCTGAGCCCATACGCCTCGGTCGCCCCTCTTGTCAGACCAGACAGATATGATGCCACCGGAGCCATCAGCCGCGGCAGCCTGGTCTACCTCCCAGGTGCTGTCGCAGACGACCACGCCGCCTTCTTGCCAGAAAACGCGGCCTTGGGCGGAAAGCGAGCCGGCGCTCAGAGTGAGCGCAAGCAGCAGCACGGCCCGAAGGGTCTTGATTTTGGGGATGTAGATTCCGAGCAGACCGGACGTGGTCATCTGCCGAGCCTCCTATTGGACGCCAACACTTTACACCGTTCCCACGCGCTGTCAAACGCAAGAAACGACAAGGTTGAGGTCAAGGTCGAGGTTAAGGTTGAGGTTGAAGGCGATGGGTGGGAAGGGCGGACTGGTTACGAGCCGAGGGTCAGGCGCAGCAGCGGCTCGACCAGCCGAATCGCCTCAGCAGCATCCCTACACTCGAGCCAGTGCGCGTCTTTGAGGGACCGGAACCACGTCAACTGGCGCTTGGCATATGCCCGTGTCTTGGCCTTCGCCTCGGCGACTGCCTGCTCCAGGGTCAGCTCGCCATCAAGATAGCGCAGCAACTCCGCGTAGCCGTAGGCGTTGGCCACATAGGTGTCGCGCCCGAATCCCGACTCCTTCAGCCGCCGCACTTCATCAAGCAGGCCCGCCCGCATCATCGCGTCAAACCGGGCGTCAATCCTCTGACGCAGCAGCTCCCGCTCCATCGTCAGCACCGCGTGCACCGGTTCGAACTCAACCTCCACTGTTCCTACAGGGGCGAAGCCAACCTTAGCCTTAGCCTTCCTCGTCAGTTCGGTCATGGTTTTGCCGGTCGACTCGAACACCTCCAGCGCCCGCATCACCCGCTGCCGGTCGTTGGGGTGCAGCTTTGCTGCCCGCTCCGGGTCAACCTGTTTGAGCCGGTCGTGCAGCACGAGCGACGACTCGGCCTCGAGCCTGCGGCGCAGCGCCGGGTCCGGTTTCGGCGCTTCGAAGAACGGCTCGAACAGGGCCCTGAGGTACATGCCGGCCCCACCCGCAACGATGAAGCGTCTCCCCTCTTTTCGCAGCCTCCTCATCACCGCGAGCGCGTCGCGCGCAAAGTCGGCAGCCGAATAGGGCCGGTTCGGCTCAACCATGTCAACCATATGGATGCCCAACTCCCGCCGCAGTTCCGGTCCGGGCTTGTCCGTACCGATGTCCAGCCACGAATAGACCTGCCGCGAGTCCGCGGACACGATATCCAGATGGACCTTCCGCGCCAACTCAGCCGCGACCTGGGTCTTGCCCACGCCCGTAGGGCCGCAGAGAACCAAGACCTTGTGGTGAGTTGCGATTACCGACGCGTCTGCGTACATCAAGCTATCCTGAGGTCATGCCTGGCCAATTACCAAGTCCTAGTTCCTAATGACTAATCAATGTCCAATGTCCAAATTCCCAAAGACCTGCGCCGCACGGTTGGTCATTCCTTCATTGGTCATTAGTTAGGAATTGGGAATTAGGAATTCGTCATTGTCGCGTCAGGTTCTACCGAAGCGACGTTCAAGGTCCTCGACCGTTATCTTGATGATTGCCGGCCGGCCGTGCGGGCAGAAGTACGGCTCCTTGCAGGCGAACAGACGGTTGATGATTGACTCCATCTCCGGCGGAGTCAGGCGCTGGCCGGCCTTCACCGCGCCCTTGCAGGCAACGACCTTGGCAAGCTCGGTCTCGATGCCGGCGTCGCCCGGGTTCACCTTGGCGAGGTCGGCGAACAGCTCCCGCACCTCGTCTTTGCCCATGAACGAGCCGGCCGGAACCGTCTCCACTGCCACGGTACGGCCGCTGTACGGGGCGACTTCGACGCCCATCTTCGCCAGTCGGTCTTTTGCCCGTTCATACGCTTCGAACTCCTCGGCGGTCAGTTCCAACGTAATCGGGAACAGGAGTCCCTGCGGGGCAACGTCTTCCCTGCCCTTCATCACCTCCTCGAACAGTATCCGCTCGTGGGCCGCGTGCTGGTCCACAATCACGTACCCGGACGTCACCTGCGCGAGGATGTAGGTGTTGTGCAACTGCCAGAACTCCTGCGGCGCGGCATCCTCGGGCACGAATCCCCGCTGGTAGAGGAAGTCGGCCTCCGGCGTCTCCTTGCCCCGCTGGATTCCCAGGCCCTGCCGCACCGCCTCGGACACGAAGTCAAACAGGAACCGCTCGTCCGCGAACCTGACCTCCTGCTTGGTCGGATGCAGGTTCACGTCAAGGCGCGACGGGTCGGTCTCAATGAACAAGACGAAGTCAGGGTTGTTACCGGCAAGCACCGGTCCGTAGCCTTCGTACACGGCGCGCACCACGGTCGGGTTCCTCACCGGCCGCTTGTTCATGAATATCGCCTGCACCTCGTAGAAACTGCGTGACCGGCTCGGCTCCGCGAGGAACCCGGAAAGCGAGAGCAGCGGGTTATCCACCTTCATCTCGACCATGCTCTCCACCACCCGCTTCTCGAAGAGCGCCCGGATACGCTCCTTGACGCTGCCCGCCGGACCCAGCCGCATCACCTCCCGGTCGTTGGAGACCACGGTGAAACCGACGCCGGGATAGGCAATCGCGTAGTTGCGCACGGCCTCAACCACCAGCCGCGCCTCGTAGTTGTCGGACTTCATGAACGCCCGGCGGACCGGCAGGTTGAAGAAGAGCGCCCGGGCAGTTATGGTCGTTCCACGCGGCCGGGCGACTTCGCTGATTCCCTTTATCTCCCCGCCCTCGACCTCAAGCGCGGTGCCCGGGCCGGACTCGTCTGCGTTCGTCTCCACGGTCAGGCGTGTGACCGCGGCAATCGAGGCAAGCGCCTCGCCCCGGAAGCCGTAGCTTGAGAGTCGGGTCAGGTCCTCGGCCGTGTCAATCTTGCTTGTCGCGTGCCGCGCCACCGCCAGCCTCACGTCATCGCGCGTCATGCCGCAACCGTTGTCGCTGACCTTGATAAGGTTCTTACCCCCGACCTTGAACTCGACCCGGATGTCGGTCGCGCCCGCATCCAGCGAGTTCTCCAGCAGTTCCTTAACGGCGTTGGCAGGTCGGACAATCACCTCGCCCGCGGCAATCCTTCGCACCGTCTCCTCCGGCAGCAACCTCACCGCCCGTCGCGCGTTCACCTATGCCTCGCCCGCATTAGGAATTGGCAATTGGGAATTAGGAATTGTGGCCTTGAGTTGCTCAAGGTCCACCAGCATCCCATCCGACGCCGCGACCACCTTGCACCCGGTCCGCTCGCTCATCTCGCGCGCAACAACCCACGGCCGGGCCGTAAGCATCTTCATCCCGAAGTGACTGAGCACCGCCAGCTTCGGTCGAATCACCTTGACCAATTCCTCCGCATCCGGCGCGCTCAAGTGGTCGAGGTTCGACGCCTGCGGTCTGACTACGTTCATGATGACCACATCTGCCTTATAGTGCTCCGCCAGCTCCGCAAAGTACCGCGTATCCGCAATGTACGAGAGAGACAGAGAGGGATAGAGAGATAAAGGGATCGAGGGATCAAGTGCCGGTGTCTGCACCTCTGCATTCTGTATTCTGCCTTCTGACTTCTGACTTCGGCCTCTCTCCTCACCTTCTGCGCTCTGCACTCTAGCCTCTAGCTTCTGACTTCGCCCGGTTTCGAATCCCTGCTGCGCGTTCCCGGTCTGCACTTCTGCACTCTGTGTTCTAGCTTCTAGCTTCTGACTTCGCCCGGTTTCGAATCTAAACCCATACACCTCGCCTCGGTGCTGGTGCCTGACCGGGCACGAGAACCTGACCTGCCCAAGTTCGTACTCGCCGCCTTCTTTGAGCGTGACCACCTGTGTGAGGAACGGCCGCAGGTACTTCAGCACGACCGGGTCATCACCGTCGAGCGCATCCGCCGGCGCAAACAACCTTCCCCGCGGCGCGGTGCCGCCCATCGTCATCGCTTCAATCATGTTGTTTACGTCGCCGGAATGGTCGAGGTGCCGATGGGAGAGCAGAATCGCGTCCAGCTTGGTCGGGTCCAGATGATGTCGTGAACCGGTCATCTTCACCAGCGCCCCGGGACCGGGGTCGAGAAGGAACCGAATCCCTGCCAGTGAAAGCCAGATGCCGCCCGATGCTCGGACCTGCTTCGCAACGACGATTCTGGCTCCGCCTGAGCCAAGAATCACCATTCGGTCGCCGCCGGCTGCCGCAGTCATGATTCCACAAGATACCAGACTCTTGACAAGAGTCAACAAGAGCGCACCCAAGCCCGCGGGGCGGAAGTACAAAGGACAAAGGCCAAAGGACTAAGCAATGGGAAAGCGATAAGGCCGAACGCGTCTTCTACTTTCCACTTTGTCCTTTCCCGGTTGCGTTGTCCTTTGTCCTTGTTACTTTGTCCTTACA
>Ga0116202_10001656_pt1 | contig 13052 bp, 7 predicted proteins | sample LakKivw325mmetaG_FD_94479 | JGI IMG/M metagenome (GOLD analysis project Ga0116202, IMG submission 94479) | Anoxic lake water microbial communities from Lake Kivu, Rwanda to study Microbial Dark Matter (Phase II) - Lake Kivu water 325m metaG | ecosystem: Environmental > Aquatic > Freshwater >...
ACTTCAGCCACTGGCTGAAGCACATTCACAGCAAGATCCTGATCATCGACGGCCGGACGGCTTTTATCGGCGGAGTAAACATCGAGGAGAAGATCCGCCATTGGCGCGACCTCCAGCTCAAGCTCACCGGTCGCATAGTCAAGCCCCTCCTCCATTCCTTCAGCCACACCTATGAGAAAGCCGGCGGCCGCCGGCCTGCTGTCCTGAAATACAGCCGCCGCACCCTGACCAAGAAGATCAAGGCCTGGGTGACGGACAACCTGGAAGGCGCCGCCCAGAAATACTATCTCAACAACTATTACCGCCAGAAAATCAAGGGCGCCCAGCGCCTGATTCAAATCGTCACTCCCTACCTGCTGCCGCCCCGCTGGCTCCTGGCCCTCTTAGACGACGCCTGCCGCCGCGGGGTCAAGGTGGAAATCATCATCCCCCAGGACACCGACGTCAAGCCGCTCAACAAGATAAATTACTTGAACGCCTGCCGGATGTCGGCTTTCGGCGCCGACTTCTACTGGCTGCCGGCCATGAACCACGCCAAGATAATGGTCATCGACGAGGAAGAAGGCGCGGTCGGCTCGCAGAACCTGGACGTCTTTTCCTTCCGTTTCAACCTCGAAGCCGGCGTCTTTTTCCGCCAGAAGGACATTCTGGCCGACCTGATCCGAGTCATCGCCCAATGGAAACGGGAAGCGGCTTTCTTCACCGCCGCCCGAACTAGGATAAAGCCGGTCGACCGGCTGCTGATCGCCGTCTTCAAGGTTTTCTACCCGCTTTTCTAAATAAGCTTTTTCCCTTAACCCCCTTCTTGCCCTAGCCCGACCGGGCTTGTTTTTTTTCTCCCCTTCCGCTATAATAGACCTTAATAATTTTTAATCTCATTAAAATGGCGGGAAATTTCATCAGGATCAGGGGCGCGCGCACGAATAATTTAAAAAACGTTTCCCTGGACATCCCGCGGGATAAATTGGTGGTTATCACCGGCCTGTCCGGTTCGGGCAAATCCTCCTTGGCTTTTGATACGATTTTTGCCGAAGGCCAGCGCCGTTACGTGGAATCCCTCTCGTCTTACGCCCGGCAATTTGTCGGCCGCTTGGACAAGCCGGATGCGGACCTGATTGAAGGCCTGTCGCCGGCGATTTCCATCGATCAGAGGACGAGCGGCCATAATCCGCGCTCCACCGTGGGTACGGTCACGGAAATTTATGATTATCTGCGCCTGCTTTACGCCCGTTGCGGCCAGCCTTATTGTCCCCAGTGCCAGACAAAATTAAGAAGGCGGGCGGAAGAGAAGAAAAGCAGCAAAAGCGTCGGCGGCCGTTTGGTAAAAAGCACGCGCTTGGAGAGGTTTTTCTTCTGTCCCGACTGCGGTTACCAGCGGCCGGAACTGGCCCCGCGCGATTTTTCCTTCAACTCCGGTTACGGCGCCTGTCCCGAATGCGGCGGCCTGGGCACGAAAGCGGAAATCGATCCGGACCGGCTTTTCAATCCCAAATTGAGCGTTCCGGAAGGGGCGATAAAGCCCTTGGCCCACGCCAATTTAAACGGTAACGGCCTTATTACCGCCTTAAATGCTTTGGCCGACCGTCATAATTTTAGTTTGCGCCCGGCCGTGGGCGAGTTAAATAACGAACAACAGCGCTGGCTTTTAAAAGGTGATGATTATTTCCCCGGTCTCTTGCTCTATTTGGAAGAAAAATATCGGCAAAGTAAATCCAATTTCGTTAAACAGGAAATAGAAAAAGTTATGCGCGTTTTCCTGTGTCCAGTTTGTCAGGGAGCGCGCCTGAAACCGGAAGCCTTAGCGGTGAAGGTCAATAATTTAGGCATTAATGACTTGGTTAATAAAAGCATTAAAGAGGCCGGCCAGCTTTTTACCGCTTGGCTAAAGAATGGGGTTGCCGTTAATGGTAGCGCCAAGATCATGGCGCCGATAAGCCGGGAAATTTTAAAAAACTTGGAACTTTTGCTCAACGTTGGTCTGGATTATTTAACTTTGAGTCGGCCGGCAGCCAGTTTGTCCGGCGGCGAAGCGCAAAGAATCAGGTTAGCTTCCCAGGTCGGCTCCACTTTGTCCGGCGTCCTTTATGTTTTGGACGAACCCTCCATTGGTTTGCACCAAAAAGACAACGATAAATTGATAGCGACTTTGAAAAATCTGCGCGACAACGGCAATACCGTCATCGTGGTTGAGCATGACGCCGCCATGATGCTCTCAGCCGATTATTTAATAGACATCGGCCCGGGCGCCGGGGAACAAGGCGGCCAGATACTCTTCACGGGCACGCCGACGGAAATAAAAAAGGCTCCAGGTTCTTTAACCGGCGCTTACTTGGCTGGCAAGAAAAAAATCAAAACGCCGGCGCGTTTTCGTAACGGCAACGGCCAAGCCCTTAAAATCTTGGGCGCCAGCGAACACAATTTGAAAAATTTTGACGTGGCCATACCCTTAGGCAAATTAGTGGCCGTGACCGGCGTTTCCGGCTCGGGCAAGTCCAGTCTGATGACCGATATTTTAGCCAATGCCTTGAACCGCCATTTCTATCGGGCCAAGGTGGAAGTGGGGGCGCATAAAGGAATTAAAGGCCTGGAATTTATTGATAAAGTCATTGCCATTGATCAATCGCCCATTGGCCGTACGCCGCGTTCCAATCCGGCCACTTACACCGGCCTTTTCTCCTATATCCGCGATCTTTTCGCCGCTTTGCCCGAAGCTCGCGTCAAAGGCCTGACTTCCGGCCACTTTTCCTTCAACGTCCCCGGCGGCCGCTGCGAGAATTGCCACGGCGACGGCCTTATTAAAGTGGAGATGCAATTCTTAAACGACGTTTATTTGACCTGCGAAGTCTGCGGCGGTAAAAAATTCAAACCCAAGGTTTTGGAAGTTTTATACCAGGGTAAAAATATCTATGAAGTTTTGAATTTAACCGTGGCTGAAGCGCGGGAATTTTTCCGTCACCAAGCGGTCTTGGAGCAAAAACTGACCACTTTGGCCGAAGTTGGCTTGAACTACATCAAGCTCGGTCAGGCGGCGACCACCTTTTCCGGCGGCGAAGCCCAGCGCATTAAATTGGCCACGGAATTGTCGCGTCGAGCCACGGGCAAGACCCTTTATATTTTGGACGAACCGACCACCGGCCTGCATTTCGCCGACATTGAGCGCCTTTTGAAAGTTTTACAATTATTGGTGGAGGCCGGTAATACCGTCTTAGTTATTGAACATAATTTGGACGTCATTAAGTCGGCGGACTGGGTCATAGACCTCGGCCCCGATGGCGGGGATTTAGGCGGTTATTTGGTGGCCGAAGGCACGCCGATAGAAGTAGCCAAGATAGGCAAAAGCTATACCGGTCAATATTTAAAAAAGGTACTGTAATAATTCAGTCAATAAAAAGCCGGCTTTTCATGAGGTCGGTTTTTTAAATTGTGTTTCTTTTATTTAGATTTCCGCCAAAATTTTTAAATCCAGCTTTTTCGTTTCCGTGTTCAGGACCGCGAAGGTCGGGGCGTAAAAAGTGTTGGCTAAATTGCCTGGATTGACAATTGTAGTTTCGTTTCGTTTTTCCAGCCAAGGCTTGTGCGTGTGGCCGTAAAAAATAAAGTCCGGCCGCGCCTCTTGTTCGGCCGCCTTTTTGAAGACACGCGCGATCTTGAAGGATTCGTGGCAGAGACCGATGTTGAGGTTGGTGAGTTCAAGGAAGCCGATTTCCCCTTGGTTGCGGAGATTGGGAATATCGTCGAGGTCGCCCGGCCGGTAAATTTCCAAGTTGCCGCGAACTAAAAAAATCTCGCCGGCGAAATTGGCGGCGAGGTAATGGCCGGTTTCCTTGGTGGTCAGGTCGCCGCAAAAAATCATTTTTTCCACGTCTTGTTTGCGGCACCAGTTTAAACATTTGTCCAAATTGGCCAAATTATCATGAATATCGGAAGTGATAACGATGAGCATAAGCCTTATTTCTCCCCGCGCAGCCTTATTTCATAAGCCATTTGTTCTAATTTACGCAAATGGCCGCGGGCTTGATCATATTTAGTGCGTAAATAGCCGGTTAAGTCAAAGTCCACTAATTGGGCCATAATTGTTTCGGCCTGTTCCTTAATTTTATTGACGACGCTAAATTGGCCGGCCGCCGCTTGATTGGTGGCATAACGGACCAATTCGCCGATTAAGTCGCAAAGGCCGCCGAGATAGCTTTCATAGTCAAGGTTCAGGCCACTCTCCGCTACTATCGTTTTGCCTTTGGCGGCTGCTAAGAAAATTTGGGCTTCCAAGTATTCTTCGGCCGCCGCCCGATAACTACCTTCGCGGTTTAAGCGTTCCAAATCGAAACGTTTTTCCAAGTCTTGGAAAGTCTTTTTGGTCTCGGCCAATTTTTTCTCCGCGACCGCGAATTCTTTACGTTGCAAAGCGAAAATTATTTTTTTGGCGGCAAAGAGCAGGTTATTCGCCGCCGCGCCGATTTGCCGGCGTTCGCTTTCATGATCGCGGTAGTCGGCTTTCAATTGGTTTAAGAATTTTTGGTTAATCATATTTATTTCTTTCGGAAGTTTTTTCATTAAGCGCGTTTTAAACCACGCGCCAGACTTCGGCCAGACTGGTTTCGCCCTTTAAAGCCTTTAAAACGCCGTCTTGAAGCATGGTGACCATACCGGCTTTGCCGGCCGCCGCTTCAATTTCGGCGTCGGTGACGGTTTCTTGCTGCATGATTTTTTGGATTTCCGGGTCCATGGCAATGGTTTCGTAAAGTCCCAACTGGCCCTTATAGCCCAAACCGCCGCAAGCGGTGCAACCCGGACTTTCGTAAAAAACCAGTTTTTCCGGAATTTTCACGTCCGGATTTTTTATGCCCGCCAAAATTTTCTTGACCCGTTCCAGTTCGGTTGCGTTTAGCTTGGTTTCCCGTTTGCATTGCGGGCAGAGACGCCGCACCAGGCGCTGGCCGATGGTAAATTCAATGGCGTTGGCTAAACTTTGTCTTTCCACACCCAGGCCGGTGAAGCGGGAAATGGCGCCGGCGGCGCTATTGGCGTGAATGGTAGATAAAACCAAGTGTCCGGTCATAGCCGCTTCAATGGCGATTTTGGCCGTTTCTTCGTCGCGGATTTCGCCGATCATCATTATATTCGGGTTCTGGCGCAAAAGCGAACGCATGGCCGAGGCGAAAGTATAGCCGCGAGCCTCGTCTATTTGCGTTTGCATCACGCCGGGCAATTGGTACTCAATCGGATCTTCCACGGTGATAATTTTTACGTCCGGTTTATTAAGTTGGTTTAGGAGGCTGTATAAGGTGGTGGTTTTGCCCGAGCCGGTCGGCCCGGTGTTAATGATGATGCCGCGGGTTTTTTTCAAGGCCTCTTTAACGCCCGCCAAGGCCGGACCGGTCAAACCCAGTTTTTCCATGTCCAAATTGGCCGCCGGTGTGCTCAAGAGGCGCACGACGACGCTTTCGCCGTAGCCGCCAGTGATAATGGATAAGCGGCAGTCAACTTTATGATCGGGGAGATAAATAGTAAAGCGGCCGTCAAAAGTCGCCCGTTTGATGTTGGTGGGCGCGCCAGCTAAAATTTTTATGGCCGCGATTAAAGTTAAATAAGTGGTTTTAGGCAGACTTAAAATATCATACATGACGCCGTCCAGGCGGAAACGGATTTTGACGTCGTTTTCTTCCGGTTCAATGTGAATGTCGCTGGCGTCATTTATCGCCGCCAGAGCGCAAATGATATTAATAAGCTCATTAGTGGACACGTCTTTTAAACCCAAATGCGCTTGTTTCAAGTCGCGGCTTAGCTCTTTCGTCCGCACCATTTCTTCGCTTTTAATCTTGACGCCGCGGCCGATGGTTTGGGAAATAACAATGTCGTAAAGCTCGTCTACGTAGTCAAAATTGCCGACGACGCGGTAAATCTCGTCCAAAGAGGTGACGCCCTCCAAGACTTTTAAAACGCCGTCCTGCAACATAGTGATCATGCCGTTTTCTATGGCTTGTTGGAGGATTTTAAAGGCCGGCGCTTTGTCCACAGTCAATTGTTTAAGGTTTTCGGTCATGGTGAAAATTTCGAAAATACCGATGCGACCTTTATAGCCGATAAAATTACAGGCTTCGCAACCCTCGCCGGAGCGGTAAATTTTCGGCAATTCGGCCGGTAAGCTGACGCCGGCTTTGGGAGAAATGACCGCCAAAATCCGATTGACTTGTTCGCTTTCTAAAGCGTTTAGCTTATGCTCCTGACGGCAGTGCGGGCAAAGCCGGCGCACCAGACGTTGGCCGACAACGGCGTTTATGGCGGGGACAAGAAAATAGGGTTTGACGCCGATATCCAAGAGGCGGGGAATGACGCCGGCGGCGTCGTTAGTATGCAAAGTGGATAAAACCAAGTGGCCGGTTAGGGCGGCCTGAATGGAAATTTCCGCCGTTTCCAAATCGCGGATTTCTCCGACCATGACGACATTGGGATCCTGGCGCAAAAGCGAACGCAGGCCGTCGGCAAAACTGTAGCCGTGTCTTTCGTCCACCTGGCTTTGGTTGACGCCCGACAATTGGTATTCAATCGGGTCTTCCAAAGTAATGATTTTGGTGCCGGGCTTGTTTAATTGTTTTAAAACGGCATAGAGAGTGGTGGTTTTGCCCGAGCCGGTCGGACCGGTGGTTAAAATTAAACCGTTAGGTTTGGCGACTTCCTTTTCCAATTTCGGTCTGACTTCAGCTCGCAAGCCCAAGCTGGTTAAGTCCAAAACCGTGGTGGCCGAATCTAAAAGGCGCATGGCCACGCTTTCCCCGAAAGCCGTGGGCAGAAAGGAACAACGCACGTCAATTTTGCGTTTTTGCAAATAAATGGAGAAACGGCCGTCTTGGGGCTGGTCGGAAATGTTTATTTTTACGCGCGCCAAAATCTTCAAGCGGGAGATGATGTTCGGCCATTTTTCCCGTTTGATTGTAGCCGCCGTTTGCAAGACGCCGTCAATGCGCAAACGGACGCTAATGCCGCTTTCTTCGGCTTCGATGTGGATGTCGCTGGCTGCGACTTTTATGGCCGTGGCCAGCATCAGGGTGACGACGTCGGTGATGTTGACCGAGTTTATCTGTTCGTTCAGGTTCCGGTAATTGCCGATCGCATCTTTGAATTTTTCCAATTTTTCGGCGCTGATTTCCACGCCGGCGGCGATTTTTTTTACTTTTGGCAGGGTCTTATAGGCTTCCAGAGCGTTTTGCCAGCTGGTTGGGGAAATCAGATATAATTTGCCGGCGGCGAAATATTGCCGGCTTAAATTTTCCAACTCGGCCCTAACGGCCGCCGTCGGTTTCAGACAGCCGAGCCGAATATCGCGGCCGTCATAGAAAAAACAAATCGCCTCTAATTCCCGTGCCCTGTCTTCCGGGATTAAAGCCAGGGCCTCGGGGCTAACGGGGAAAGCGAAAAGATTAACGTAATCTAAGTCTAAGGCGCGGGCGCGCTTTTCCGTGGCCGCTTCCATTTCCTTGTTTTTTATTTCTTTTTGTTTTTTAGCAAAACGACCGGTGACGCTGTCTTCGTCATCGGTCGGATTGATAAGACTGCTAATAGAGGCGAGATCGCTCATAGTTAAAGAGCCTATGTTTTAAGCGTCTAAATTTAAGTCTGGGCGTCGCTTTTAGGCGCGAGCACGGCGAGAAAACAACCTTTCCAGTTTGGCCCGGCCGCGGTTGGCTTTAAGCTCCAAGAATAAATCCGTCCACGTAGCCGTTTGGAAGCTAGTCATAAAGGCGCCGACAAAAACGACCAAAATAATCGCGATTAAAAGCATTAAAATTATCAACCAGCTAAGGCCGAAAATTGCCCCGAGCAAGAATAAGGGGAAGATTAAAAGGGAAAGAATAATCAAAGCGGCCAGTCCGGCTAAAAAATTAAGGATAAAGAGAATTAGGGCCATTTCCACGCTGACTAACCAATTCTTTTTAAATAGTTTCCAGCCCATTCCCGTCGCCATTACCGCCCGCTTCTCGTCTAAAACATTATAGGCGATAGCGTATTTAAAAAGCAGGGAGACGGAGACGGCTAGGGGCAGGAAAATAACGAATAGAACCACGTAAATAATAACGAGGGCGTAGGCATTACTTAAAACCATAAACAAAAGCGGCAAGCTGAGGAGAAAGAAAATAAAAGTGATGAGAATTTTTACTAAAATGTTTAAACCCAGAAGCGACCAGAGATGTTTATGACCAGTGCTTAAGCCTTCGCGAATAGTCGTATCAGTCGTCAGTTTTTTTGTACTGATAATTTTTTTAACGCCGCTAACCAAAGCGCCTTGCGAACAAAGGGCGAGCCAGATAAAGAAAACGAGGAAAGCTAAAATGATTAAAACTAGGGTCAAAACATTGAGCATGACCAAAAAATTTTGGTGGAAAAAGGTATTTAAGCCGTTAGCCAAGCCGCGGCAAAGCTCCTGCCAAGCGATGAGGCTGTTCAAGCTGTTATAGGTGCCGTTGACCAAGTTTTGGTTGAGATTTTGCGTGATTAAGCGGTATTCCAAAGAGCCGCCGAAAATGGTTATAGAAGCAAAGAGGCCGAAAAACCACAGATATTTATTGCGCCAGGCGACCCTTAAAGCGCGTTTTAACAAAGAGCGATAAGAAAACATAAGTTTAAAAAGCTAATTTTACCCTTAGCTTGTTATTTTTTATTTATTTAAAATTAATTGAAAAACTTAAAAAAGTCTGATAATATTATATCATAATTCTCGATTAATACCAAATAATAAGCTTATCTTATATATGCCTAAAGTTAATGCGGATAAACAGGCGGTTAGCGAAGTTTTAACGCGGGGGGTGGAAAATATCTATCCCAGTCGTCTAGCTTTGGAGAAAAAACTCTTAAGCGGCGAACGTTTGCGTCTTTATTGCGGCTACGACGCTACGGCCCCGTCTTTGCATATTGGTAACACCTTGGCGTTGAATAAACTGGCGCAGTTTCAGGCTTTAGGGCACGAAGTGATTTTTCTAATCGGCGATTTTACCACCATGATCGGCGATCCTACCGACAAAAAACAAGTGCGCCGCCAACGCAGCCGCGCCGAAGCCTTAGCGAACGCCAAAAATTATCAGAAGCAGGCCGCCGCCTATTTGGATTTTAAAGGCCCTAACGCGGCGAAACTGAAATACAACAGCGCCTGGAACGACCAATTGAATTTTAAAGATTTGATTGGCTTAGCTTCCCATTTCACGGTTCAACAAATGATCCAACGCGATATGTTTCAGGAAAGATTGAAAGCGGCCCGACCCATTTATCTCCATGAATTTCTCTACCCTTTGACGCAGGCCTACGACAGCCTGATGTTAGACGTTGACATTGAAGTTGGCGGCAATGACCAAACTTTTAACATGCTTTGCGGCCGCGAGCTCTTGAAAGTTTTAAAAAACAAAGAAAAATTCGTTTTAACCTTGAAGCTTTTAACCGATGAGAAGGGCGAAAAAATGGGCAAAACCGAGGGCAACGTGATCTTTTTGGACGAAAATCCCCAAGATATGTACGGCCAAATTATGTCCTGGCCCGATAACCTTATCGTCACTGCCTTTGAGCTGGGCACGAAGGTGTCGACCGCCGAAATCGCTAGCATCGCCGCCAGTTTAAAGAAAGGCGAAGATAATCCTCGCGATTGGAAAATGAAACTGGCCTGGGAAATCACGAAAATTAACCATGGTCTCGCTGCCGCCGATAAGGCGCAAGCTCATTTCGTCCGTGTCATCCAAAAAAAAGAACTGCCGATGGAAATGGATGAATTGGCAGTCGCCAGAAGCGCGGCCAGCTTGGAAGAGCTGTTATCCCTTTTGGTACCGCGCCTCTTCGCCAGTAAAAGCGAGGCCCGGCGTTTATTAAAGGAGGGGGGAATAAAAATTAACGGCGCCGTCGTCAAGGATAGCCATAAGAAATACAAAATTGGCCCGCCAGGTTTAGTTTTACAGCGCGGCAAGAAAAGTTTTTTAAGGCTTATAAAAAAATAGCATGGATTTTTTTGAAGATTTAAAGAAAAAAATCCGCCGCTCGGCGCCAGTAGGTGCGGAGCTGGAGTTTTCTTATCCGCCGCGGCCAGAACTGGGCGATTTAAGCGCGGCTTGTTTTCGCCTAGATGAAAATGGTCGCCGTCAGCCCGCTCCGGCAGCGGCCCGAGATTTAAGTGCGACCTTAGCGGCGGATAAAAATTTTAAAAAATATTTTGACGAAGTAAAAATTTACGGCCTGTACGCCAATCTGGTGATCAAGCCTCTTTACTTGGCGGAAAAAATAATCAGGGCCGTAAAAAAAGAAAAAAATATCTACGCTCATAATGCCCTGGGCCGCGGCGAGAAGGTGATGCTGGAGTATGCCAACGCCAACACGCATAAGGAATATCACGTCGGTCATTTACGCAACATCGCTTACGGCGACGCCGTCGGCCGTCTCTTAACGGCTAACGGTTATAAAGTTATCCCCGTTTCCTATATCAATGACTTCGGCATTCATACCGCCAAAACTTTGTGGTATTGGCAAAAAGAGCCGGCTTTTAAAGATGGGCCGGAAGACAGAGGTTATTTATTGGGGAAATGTTACGCCGCCGCCAGTCAGGAATTGGCGCGAGAGCCGGAATATAAGGAGGCGGTCGCTGCCGTAATGAAAGAGATTGAGAAACGGCACGGAGATAATTATGAATTATGGCGAGAGACCAGAATTTGGAGCCTTAAGTATTTTGCCCGCGTTTACCAAGAACTGGGCGTGAAATTCAAGCATATTTTTTATGAAAGCGAAATGATTGCCCTGGGCGCCCGCATCGTCAAAGACTTGTTGAAGCGAGGAATTTTTAAAAAAAGCCAAGGAGCGGTCGTTGCCGATTTAGACGATTTTGGCTTAGGAGTTTTGCCAATTTTACGCTCGGACGGTACCGCCCTTTACCCGGTGGCCGATTTAGAATTAGCCAAAGAGAAGTTTGAAAAATACCACGTTTCCCAATCCCTTTATGTTGTTGACGTCCGTCAGAGCTTGTATTTCAAACAGCTTTTTAAAATTTTAACCTTGATGGGCCATAATAAGCCGCTTAAACATTTAGCTTATGATTTCGTCACTTTGCCGGCGGGCATGATGTCTTCCCGCGCCGGTAATGTTATCACTTACGAAGAATTGAAGGATAAAGTTTGGCAAAAGTTAAAAACGGAAACCAAAAAACGCCACCCCGACTGGACGGCCAGCCGCGTGGAACTGGTGGCCAAGGACTTGGCGCTTTCCACCATTAAATTTGAAATGCTTAAAGTGAACGCCGATAAAATTATCACTTTTAATTTGGAGGAAGCCTTGCGCTTTGACGGTTATACCGCCTGTTATTTACTCTATAGCTACGCTCGTTTAAGAAGCATTGTGCGTAAGGCGGGCTTTAATCTTTTCCGGCCGCGGCCGGTCCCGAAAGAGTTGCGGCAAGACCAGGAAAAGAGGCTGTTAATAAAAATCGCCAAATATCCGGAAATAATTAGAAGCGCCGGCCGGAATTACAATCCCAGCGAAGTGGCGAAATATTTGTTTGAATTGGCGCAGGTCTTTAATGATTATTACCACGAAACGCCGATCTTAAAGGCGCCGCCGAAAGTTAAAGCGGCTCGTTTAGCTCTTATCAAAATGGTTGCCCAGACGCTTAAAAACGGTTTTAATATTCTGGGTTTAAAAATTTTGGAAGAAATTTAATTTTATTATATGAAAAAAACAGTGGCGGACAACCAGCGGTTGGAAAAAATCATTTCCTTGTGTAAGCGTCGCGGCTTGGTTTTTCCATCTTCGGAAATTTATGACGGCTTCGCCGCCGTCTACGATTACGGCCCTTACGGCGTGGAACTAGCCAACAACATTAAACAGGCTTGGTGGCGCGTCATGGTCTGGGAGCGCGACGACATTGTTGGTTTAGACGCGGCTATTTTCATGAATCCAAAAGTTTGGCAGGCTTCTGGACACATGACCGGTTTTAGCGATCCTCTAACCGAGTGTAAAAAATGCCATAGCCGTTTTCGTTTGGATTCTCTTTTGGAAGAAGCCGGTGTTTTTGCCGACGAAAAGATGAGCGAGGAAGAAATCGACGCCGTCTTCAGCCGCCATAAAGATAAAGTCAAATGCCCGGTTTGCGGGGCGAGCGCTTTTACACCGGCCAAAAAATTTAATTTATTGGTCCAATCCAATTTGGGCAATTTCACCACTGATTGGACGAAAGCGCCCACCTATTTGCGCGGTGAAACTTGCCAGGGCATTTACGTGAATTATAAAAACGTTTTAGATTCAACGCGGGTGAAAATTCCTTTCGGCGTCGCTCAAATCGGCAAAGCTTTTCGTAATGAGATTACGGCGCGGCAATTTATTTTCCGGACGCGCGAATTTGAACAATTGGAAATGCAGTATTTCGTCCGACCGCAAGCGGCGGAGAAAGCCTACGAGTTTTGGAAGAAAGCGCGTTGGCAATTTTATCTGGATTTGGGGTTGCCAAAGGAACATTTGCGTTGGCATAAGCATGAACATTTGGTTTTTTACGCCCGCGAAGCTTATGATCTTGATTATCAATATCCTTTCGGCTTTAAAGAATTAGAAGGCGTGCATAATCGCGGCGATTACGATTTAAAACAGCACAGCCAATATTCCGGTCAAGATTTAAGTTATCTTGATCCGGAAAGCGGTGGAAAGTTTATGCCCCATGTCGTGGAAACTTCCGGCGGTCTCGGCCGCACCTTTTTGGCCCTGCTTTGCGAGGCTTATCGCGAGGAAGAGGTGGACGGGGAAACGCGCGTCGTTTTATCCTTGAAACCTAATCTCGCGCCGATCAAAGTGGCGGTTTTTCCTCTTTTGAAAAATAAGCCAAAATTAGTCAAAATCGCCCGGGGAATATATACTGACTTAAAAACTGATTGGCGGGCGGAATTTGACGACAACGGCAATATCGGCAAGCGCTATCGCCGCCAAGATGAAATCGGCACGCCTTATTGCGTTACGGTTGATTTTGAAAGTTTAGACAAAGACGATGTCACCGTGAGGGAGCGCGACTCCATGCGGCAGACGCGCGTGAAAATAAAAGAGTTGAA
>Ga0116202_10001657_pt1 | contig 13049 bp, 14 predicted proteins | sample LakKivw325mmetaG_FD_94479 | JGI IMG/M metagenome (GOLD analysis project Ga0116202, IMG submission 94479) | Anoxic lake water microbial communities from Lake Kivu, Rwanda to study Microbial Dark Matter (Phase II) - Lake Kivu water 325m metaG | ecosystem: Environmental > Aquatic > Freshwater >...
ATCCTTTCTTTTCCCCTCTTGCCAAGGGGTTCATTAAGATAAATTACATCTATAGGATACGCCTTCTATTTTACTCCGTCCACAACTTTGGGTTATATCTCACAAGAAAAAAGACTTTGCCGTATCATGGGACACCGCAAAGCTCAGTAACGGTCCATACCAGATCCTTGGCTTCATGAACGTCCGCGTAGTGGGCGTCGGAGAGGAGATCACCATCGGTCGTCAGAACATTGTGGATGTCGTTGTAGAAAATGAGTAAAAAAGCTCGCTGTGCATCAAGAGATGCACAGCGATTGCAATTTACAGTTTTCTACAGTTTTCTTGTTTACGCAACTGATACCGTATCGATGAGTCATCTTACACGCGGACTTGTTATTCCCTTCAAATCTATTGTACCGAAGAGCATCTGAAAAACACCTACACACCGCATAACATATTATGCAATACCGGCAGGGCATTTCAAATTTCTTTTGAATCATGATTTTTCTCTCCGGATGGTTCGTGATTATGATATAAGACATTCATGAGTTGCTAAACGAGATTTCTATCCTTGTATGATAGGTGCGGCAAAGGTGAGTGAACAAAAATTAGACCATGATTCCTTTGTGATTGAACCTCTTTCTTTTAGAACCCTGCTGCCGGCTCTCAGGCTGGTTGATCGTGTTTTTGAAAGACGAGAACAAGGTCAGGAACGGGCGGACGTCTTTTTCACGGCGAGCCTCTTTGCAGGCGGAAGGTTTTACCTTCGGAAGAAGGGTTACCCGTCCGTGCAATACTGGGTGGCCAAAGACAAGGCGACGGGACAAATTTATGGTACCGTAGGCTTATACACAAGGACAGACGACCTCGACGCCTACTGGGGAGGCTGGATGTGCGTAGACCCGAAGGAAAGGGGGAAAGCCATCGGACATGAGCTTGCCTTTAAAGCCTTAAGTGAGGCTAGAACAAATGGTGACAGAAAATGCGTCCGACTTTACACATCGACGGATCCCGCAGAGTCGCGGGCGCAGGAAATGTACGACAGAATGGGCCTGCGGGTCTATAAAGAGGAAGCCGATCCTCTCACCGGTTATACCCGCCTCTACCGGCAGATGCCGTTAAAATAGGAAGACGCAGCCTTTAACACAGAGCAAGATAAGGATCGCGGCTTCGGATATACTCCCGGATTTCCTTGGCCAATGCGGTATGGAGAACGATTTTGTCATAATCGATGACCACATTGTTGAGGTACTGAAGGATCAGGGAATCTCCAACGCGGGACATCGGAAGGATCCCGGAAAAGAAAAAACCCATGGACTCAAACTCCTCAGTGAGCAAGTAGGTCATAGGGTCTTGCAGAGGAAGAAATAGCTGGATGGCCGCCACGTGCTTCAGGCAAAGGTCCCGCACGATTTTTTTCGTCTCCCGAAGGATATTCGCGCCATAGCGGAAAACATGAATCTCCGCACAATTTTCCGTCGTCATAAGCTCCGTGCCGATCACAGCGGTCTCGTTGGAAAAGGCCGTCTCCGGATTTTCGGGAGTTGAGAAACAGTGATCCCGGGCCGCGATGTGGTCGTAAAGTATTCTGATCATATCCAGGTGATGCGGCGGGGGATAGAGTTTGAGGGGCTCGGGTTTTGATAAATACTTGAAGCTCAGGGCCACACTAATGCGTTGCGGGTTCTCACCGGCTATGCCTTTGAACACCCACGTCTCCGGGCTGGATGCCAGAAGCAGTCCGCAGTCATGGATTCCAAATCCGCGAACCCCCCGCTGGGTAAATTCATGGTTGGTGACGGAATAGACGTAAATGCCGTCCAGCGTGTATATCTTCGGACAGTTAAAGAGAAAGTCGGACAATTTCACCATGCAGCCCTGTCCCCGGTACTCGCGATTGACAAAGATAAATGTCAATTCCGCGATACGATCCTTGGGAGAGGGATACATGAGAGCGGCATGCCCCATAAAGACATTTTCCCGGGTTATGGCCACGGCGGAAATCATCTGCTCGCTTTTGTTCAACTCAATAAGGCGGTCGGGATAGTAGATGTGATCGTCAAAAAAAGTGTATCCATGCGATTTGTAGGCGCATCTTGAGATTTCGATTGCCTCCGAATGATTCATGCGACGGACATCGTAGTCGATCTTTCCCTTGATCGGCTCTGCCGGCGCCACTTTTTCCTGCTTCATTTCTTCACCGGTTAAATATTCTTCGATGTTCTTCACGGGCAGATACTTGACAAGGTGGGTTTCCTTGCCATCCATGCCGAGGTTGTGGAAGGACACTTCGTCCATGGATTCACGCATGAGAAAAATCCCCATACCGGATGTGGAGATGCTCTCCAGATCGACGGCCGGCGTATATTCCGGCAATTGCTCCGGGTCGAAGGGAATGCCCTTTTCCCGGATGATGATCTTCATTCCCAGAGGAACCCGTTCACAGAGGATATCGATGGTGTCGTGTTCATCGTCCTCAAAGGCATGCTTCATCACATTGGTTACCGCCTCTTCCATCGCCAGGACGATTTTATAAAGATCATCCCCCTCAAATCCAAACATTCCGGCCGTTTCCTGGACAAAAAGCCGGGCGATCGGGAAATAAGGCAGTTTGCCGGGTATTGAAAGCTTCAGGACATCTTTTTTCTGTCGTGTCGTCATGAATTGATTTCTCCCTGTGATGTGCAAAGAAAGTGAGGATTTTTCTTTTAGCACACTTGTATGTGAAAGGCTACTGTCGGTGTTTGAAAAAGGGCGAATGATGGCAGAAAGACAGATATTTTCCCAATGTTACGGCGCCGGAATATGACCATGTTTCAGCATGTCAATATCCATTTGAATATTCCGCCCCTGAGTGGTTAGATAATTTCCTATCATGAATCCGTTGGCGCCGGCAAAAAACATCCATGACTGGTAATCCCGGAGAGTTACCTCCCTGCCGCCGCATATCATGATATCCTTCGCCGGGTTGATCAGCCTGAAGAGGGCGATGCACTTCAGTGCTTCCATGGGCGGGAGCAAAGGCATGTTCTCCATTCGCGTCCCCGGAATGGGGTTCAGGAAGTTAAGGGGTATCCCGTCCACGTTGAGGTTCCTGAGGGTGAAGGCGAGTTCCAGTCGCTGCTCCCAGCTTTCACCAAGCCCCAGTATCCCTCCCGAGCAGACCCTCATGCCGGACGCCCCGGCGCATTTCACCGTCTGAATGTCTTCATCATAGGAGTGGGTGGTACACACCCTATCGAAATAGCTCCGGGCGGTCTCCAGATTATGATGGTATACGGTTATTCCACTCTTTCTCAAGCGGGCAGCTTCGGTTTCATCGAGCATGCCCAGGGAACCGCATACCGTGATATTCCCTTCCTGGGAAATGGTTTCCGCAGCACCGCAGATGGTGTCCATGTCATCATCTGTGAGCATGAAGCCGCTTGTAACCATGGAGAACCTCGTCGCCCCCGCTTTCTTCATGCTAAGGGCGCGACTGACAATTTCTTCCTTCTCCAGAAGGGGATATATGTCGATCTTTGTGGCATGGTGCGAGGATTGTGCACAGAACGCACAATCCTCGGTACACAGCCCCGACTTGGCGTTGACGATGGAACAGATGATCAACTCATCCTTATAGTGCTTCCTGACTCTGTGGGCACAGTACAGAACATCGATGGTGTCTTCTTCCGGAAAATGAGCAAGTTTGCGTGCGTCCTCGAAAGACAGGGCATGTTCGCCCTCACGCGTAATCTTTTCGGCTACCATGGCGACATCCGCGTTGGTCATATTTCCTCCTCTGCCGGCGGTTATTCTTATCCGGTGGCCGGCAACCACAGTGGCCATACCAGAGAAGAACATATATGTCAACCTCAAACATAAATATGGTTGACATATATGGGGATCGATGGTATGAGCCGACCCATGTCAACGAAAAGCCAACTCCTGTCATACCTGAAAGAAGAAAAAGGGACCTGGGTCTCCGGCGAGCTTCTGGGGCGCCGGTTAACGATTTCCCGGACGGCCATATGGAAACACATCTGCGTGCTGAAGGAAGAGGGGTACATTATCGAATCATCACGCAAAAAGGGATACATCCTGCGGAAGAGTCCCGATTCTCTCCTGGAAAGTGAGATTAAGGAAGGTCTTAAGACCTGCGTATTCGGGAAAAGCGGTATTTTCCATTTCAACGATACGGATTCCACCAACATCAGAGCCGAGCATCTTGCGAACGAAGGGTCGCCTGAAGGCGCCGTCATTGTCGCGGAATGCCAGATGAAAGGAAAAGGGAGGAGGGGGAGGATATGGTTTTCACCGGAGGGAGAAGGAATCTACGCTTCCGTTATTTTACGGCCGCAGATCTCACCGAACGAGGCGCCGAAACTTACCCTGATGGCTTCCGTGGCGGCGGCCGAAACCATCCTTTCTTATGCACCTGTCGATGTCGGCATCAAATGGCCAAATGACATCCTCATCAGGGGAAGAAAGGTGGCAGGGATATTGACGGAAATCAACGCCGAAATGGACAGGATCCATCATGTTATCATCGGCATAGGTCTAAATGTGAACACTTCATCCGAAAATTTCCCTCCCGACATCAGAGACAATGCCACCTCTCTTTTTATAGAAACGGGGAAGATTCTTCCGAGGGCGTGTATCCTGCGAACCTTCCTGGAGTTGCTGGAAAAGCAATACGAGACCTTCAAGAAACAAGGTTTCGATCCCGTCATGGACCGTTGGAAACAACTTACTGAGATAATCGGAAAGCGGATCAGTGTCGATGTAATCGATACCAAATACACAGGTCTCGTTCATGATATCAGTGAGGACGGCTTTTTGATCCTCGAGGATCAGGAGGGGAGGCTCAGGAGGATAATTTCCGGCGACGTTACCTTGATCGGTCAGTGAAAAGGGGCAGAGAAGAAATGAAAACATCAGGGCAACAGTATGAAAACCTGGCAGAGGACGACAGGAAATACCTCTGGCATCCCTTCACCCAGATGCGCGGCTATGTAGAGGAAAAACCGCTGATTATCGAGCAGGGGGAAGGATGCATCCTGACAGATATCGAGAGAAATCATTATATAGACGGCGTTTCTTCGCTCTGGACCAATGTTCACGGACACAGAAAAGAGGCTCTGGATCGCGCCCTCATAGACCAGGTGGGGAAGATAGCTCACTCCACATTGCTGGGACTTTCCGGCATTCCCGCAATCAGGCTGGCGAAAAACCTTGTTGAAATTGCCCCAGAAGGCTTGACGAGGGTTTTCTATTCCAACAGCGGCTCCACGGCAGTTGAAATAGCTTTGAAGATGGCCTTCCAGTACCACCGGCAAGCCCCGGGAGGAGATCCGAACAAGAAAAAATTTATCCACCTGTCCAACGGCTATCATGGGGATACAATAGGTTCCGTAAGCGTCGGAGGGATAGATCTCTTTCACGCCATGTACAAAGACCTTCTGTTCAAAACCATCAAGGTGGAATCTCCCTACTGCTACCGTTGCGCTTTCGGGAAGTCATATCCCGCCTGTCATATGGAATGTCTGAGGAAGATGGAGGAGGCCATGGCAAACCATCACCACGAGGCCGCCGCTCTGATCATCGAACCCATCGTCCAGGGAGCCGGAGGAATGCTCATCCAGCCGCCGGGATATTTGAAGGGAGCAAGAGAACTCTGCACACGCTTTGGTGTCTTTATGATCGTAGACGAAGTTGCCGTCGGATTCGGAAGAACCGGAAAGATGTTTGCCTGTGAGCACGAGGGAGTCGCGCCGGATATCATGGCTGTCGCCAAAGGGATTACGGGAGGGTACCTGCCGCTTGCTGCCACTCTTGCCAGTGAGGAGATCTATGAAGGTTTTTTAGGAGAGTTCGAGGAGTTCAAAACGTTTTTCCACGGACATACCTATACGGGAAACGCACTGGCTTGTGCGGTCGCCATCGCCAATCTGGAGGTCTTTAAAAAGGAACGCACTATCGAAAAGCTCCAGGCGAAAATTGCCCACCTCACGAAAAAGTTGCAACCGTTTACAGCGCTCACCCACGTCGGCGACGTGCGCCAATGCGGGTTCATGGTGGGCATCGAACTTGTGGCGGACAGGGAAACGAAGGAACCTTTCCTGCCTGAGAATCGCACCGGTCACCGGGTCATCATGGAGGCGCGAACAAGAGGGGTCATCATCCGTCCTCTGGGCGACGTCATCGTCCTGATGCCCCCCCTCGGCATCTCCTTCCCGGAAATTGACCGGCTTTGTGACGCAACCTACGAGTCGATCCGGACCGTCACCGGGGGTAAGATTTCACGCTGACCCTTCGCGCTGTTCAGGGGTTCGGCTCACGGGATGACAGCACTGTATGCCTGCTTATGAAATTATGTAACAGGGAACATAACCGATCCATCAATAAAGTAAAAAAAGACACCTGGGTGGGTGTCTTTCACTTCAAGCCTGACGACGGTATCTACCGGGATCATTTTCCCGGGTATCCCGTCGTCCCGGGAAGCTTGATCATCCACGCATTCCTCACGGCAGGCGGGGAAGCCGGCATCGCGGGAGGCAGTTTTACGATAGAGAACTTCAGGTTCCGGGAATTTCTCCTCCCCGGGTGCCATTCCTTTCGAATGGAACTCCGGGGGGACGCGTTGCACTGTTCCATCAGCCGGGATAATAAAAGGCTCGTAACGGGGGTATTGAAAAGATGAAGGAGACGTTTCCGGGAAGCCGCGTCCTGATTCTGGGAGGGTCCTGCGAGATTGCCCTCACCTTGGTACTATACCTGATAGAAGCATCTTTGTTACCGATTCTCACCTACAGGAATGAGAGAGGACTCCGGTCGATACGGGAAGCCCTGATGCCCTTTGCAGGGAGATACGAGACCCACCATCTGAACTTTGGAGACCGCGCATCGCTGGATACACTCTTCAGGAGTATCGATGACGATCTCGACTTTCTCATCGATTTCGTTCAGGAAGACTATGAGAGTTTCATTGCGTCGGCAGATGAGGAGAGGATCTGCCGCTTCTTCGCGGACAACGTCTCATTCCGGGCGGAAATCCTGAAGCGGGCCGGCCGGGCGATGCTGAAGAAAAGAAGGGGTCGACTCATCTATATTTCTTCATCAGCGGCGGAGAGGCCCAATCCGGGGCAAGGATTCTATGCGGCGGCGAAACTCGCATCGGAGGCGCTTTACCGCAATATGGGTCTGGAAATGGGAGAGCGCGGCATCACCACGGCAATCCTTCGTCCCGGCTACGTCGATGCTGGGCGTGGCGCAATATTCATGCGTAAACACGGTAGAGTGCTGCTGGAGATGATTCCGGTAAAAAGGGCGATAACACAAGAGGAGATAGCGCAAACCATCCTTTTTCTCCTTTCCGACAGCGCCATCGGCATCAACGCCACGGCGATTGTCCTGGACGGCGGGCTGACAGCCGGAAAATGAAAAGCGTAACAATGATAAACAGAAATCACAATATGCATTGAAATTCGACTATTTACGAGAACGTCAACGATCATAAAGGCAGGGAATTACATGGATATATTTGCGGAAATTGAAATAATACTTACGGAACTTCTTGACCTGGAAGAGAAGGAAATTACTCCGGATACGTACCTGATCCAGGATCTGGGCGCTGAATCGATTGATCTCCTGGAGCTGGCGGTGGCGATAAACAGCCGGTTCAGGGTTCCCGTGAAGGACGACGACATTTTTCTCACGCGCTTCAGACAGTATATGGCAGAGGCAGAGGAGCAGGGGACGGGCGCTGTTCCCTACATCGCGGAGAAATACCCGTTTCTCGCAAAAGACAGGATCGGGGAAATCGTTTCCCGAATGACGGAAGGCGGCCCCCAGCTCAAAATAAAAGACTTGGTGAACTATGTCATGTTTCAATCGAGGGGGGTGTGACATTTCTGCCATGACGCCTCTGGACAGACTGATCAACGCAAGAAGAAGCATCAGAAAATATAAACAGGCGCCGCCTCCGGAAGAGTGGCTGCAGGAAATGATCCGTACGGCCATGAGAGCGCCGTCCCCGTCTAACCACCAGCCGGTGAGGTTCGTCCGTCTCCGCTCTACAGAGGTAAAGGAGTGCCTTCATGAGGCCATGCTCTGTGGCCGGAAGAGACTGCTGCAAGCCGTCGTAGGCTCAGGCGGTCCCAAAAGACTGAAGAACTGGATCAATGCCTATTACCGCTTTTCAGCGTTCATGTTCGATGCCCCGGCGCTTTTCGTTGTGGGGACTTCGGCAGGGTCTCTCAGTCTTGCAGAACGGCTGCCCGGGGCAGGTTCACGTGGACGGGATGGAAGACACAGGGATCACGATATCGCCGTCGGCCTTGCCTTGATGGGCTATCTCCTGAAGGGAGAAGAACTGGGACTCGGTTCCTGTATCCTCACGGCGCCGCTCATTTTCATAGAGGAGCCGGAAAAGATTCTTCCGATAGAGAGGATAAAAATCAAGTGCTTCATCACAACGGGTTATCCTGATGAAGATCCGGCCCCCATCAGGCGGAAAGAGTTCGCTGAAATCTACAGGGAAGTCTGAATGAAACGAAGGGTTGCTATTACATCGGTGGGGGTCGTTTCCTCCCTTGGCCGCACCCCCGGCGAGATTATAAAATGCCTGAAAAAGAAGGCTGTCGCCTTTGAGAGACGGGTATCTGACGGAGAAGTTGTCACTGCTCCCGTTGGAAACTTTAATGTCCGGTCCTACACGGGATCATTCAAGGACAGCCGCTACCTGAACCGGGGAGCGCAATTTGCCGTCGCTTCCGCTCTTGATGCGGTGCGCAATTCGGGCCGCATGGGTGAACAGATGGCGGAAGCAGGTCTTTTTGTTGGTGCCGGTCCAAACCTGAATATCGGCGGCGAATTCCCGGATGTCAGTGGAGGAAACATTGACCGAACGGGCCTACAGGCCCTGTGGATTCTAAAGTTTCTGCCCAACACGGCCGCATCCGTCATCGCCAGGCTCATGGGAATCCACGGGGAAAACCTCACGGTCTCAACCGCCTGTTCAGCGTCTCTTCAGGCCATCGGGGAGGCTTTCCGAAAAATAAAGGGCGGGTATCTGAATTGCGCCCTGGCAGGGGGCGGGGATTCCCGGCTGAGTCCTGGCGGCATCCTCGCATACAGGAAGGCCAAGTCCCTGTGCATCAATGGCCACGATCCTGCAGAGGCAAGCAGACCTTTCGACTGCGGCCGCAACGGTTTCGTGCCGGGAGAGGGAGGGGCTTTCTTCCTGCTGGAGGAGTTCGAGGAAGCAAAGAAGCGGGGTGCGGAGATTCAAGCAGAGATATGCGGGTACGGGTGCTCACTCGATGCGTACAACATGACGGCACCCGACAGAAACGGACATAGGGGAAAGGCCGCCGTGACAGCGGCGCTGAGGGAGGCGGAAGTTTCTTCATCGCAGATCGACGCTGTATCCGCCCACGGCACCGGCACTATCCTCAACGATGAAAGGGAAGCCGATCTCATTTATGATCTCTACGGGAAAACGCGACCGCCGGTGATTGCCCTGAAGTCGTGGATCGGACATACATCTTCCGCATGCGGCGCCCTGGAACTTGCCGTTACACTCGTCTGTATGCGGGAAGGGTATCTTCCTGAGATCAGAAACCTGAATGAGCCCTGTCATGGGGAAGTCAATTTCGTCCGGAGCGGAATGCATTCTCCATTCGGCACGGCGGTCATCGAGAATTTCGGATTCGGCGGACAGAACAGCGCCCTTGTTGTAAAACGGATATAATGTATTGAGATCCCCGGGAACAGGATTTAAAGGAGCCGTGGCTGAAACGAAAATTGAAATTCATACAGGACTTGCCGGTTTCATCATGTTGGACGGCGTCCGTGAGGCAGGTGCAACGGAAATCACAGGTTTCCGTTCCTTCTCCGATGAACCCGTCTACCTTGGGCTGGAGGCGCTCGCCCAGTTGGGGGCTTTTCAAATCCGACGTTTTACCGGGTTTGACAGGCACATCTTTTTGCTGAAAATCGCCGACTGCCGACTTTCCACTGGAAAGTCTCTTAAGGGGAGATTCGTGCTGACCGGGAAACTCCTCAGCCGGAGCAACTCGGCTTTTTTTTGCCGGATGAAGGCGGAAAAGGGAAAAACACTTGTTATCGAAGGAGATTTTCTCTTTGCATCGGTTGACTATGATCAAAAATTTAAAAGGGAAACTCTGCGACGTCATTACGAGAGAATATTTACATGTTTGCTGAACGATATAAAACCCGGTTGACGCTCCAGCGGCAGGCGGGACTCTACCGCAACCCGCCGGAAGTGAGAAGACGGGACGGAAAGTACCTTCTCATGGGCACTGTGAGGGTTTTGAATTTTGCATCAAACGACTACCTGGGGCTCAGCACATCCGCGGAACTGGCGCGCATAACGGCCGGAAAGTTCCGGAAGTATGGAACATCATCTTCGTCATCCCGGCTGGTTTCGGGAAACTACTCTGTGATAAACCAGGCGGAAAAGGCGTACGCTGCGTATTTCGGCTACGACGACGCCGTCTTCTTCCCGAGCGGCTACCAGACAAACATGGCAGTTCTTTCCACCTTCCTCGAACAGGGGGATACGGTTATTTTTGACAAGCACATCCATGCAAGTAGCGTCAGGGGAATGATCATGAGCGGCGCCGGTTTCTATGGCTATAATCACAATTCTCTGTCCCACCTTGAAAGGCGGCTGGAGACATGCAGGCACAAACACGCCGCCGTGCTGACAGAGTCCCTGTTCAGCATGGACGGAGACCTTCTGGATGCGCCCGGCTTGCTCTGCCTGAAAGAACGCTACGGTTTTCTGATGATTGTTGACGAAGCCCATGCCTTTGGCGCGCTGGGAGACAGAGGGAGGGGAATTGCCGGCACGGTGGCGGATGTTGCCGTCGGCACCTTCGGAAAGGCTTTTGGATTTTTCGGCGCCTTTGTTCTCCTTCCCCATGGATTTAAAGAATACCTTTTCAACTTTGCGTCGCCCCTCATCTATACAACCACTCTCCCTGAGGCGCACGCCGCTACGGCCATCGAACTGCTGGACGTGATCGCCGCAAGCGAAGACAGGAGAATTCGCCTCAGAGAAATCAGTGCGTTTATGAAAGAGCGCCTGAAACGCGAAGGATTCCTCGTTTCAGGCGACGCCCACATTCTTGCCCTGGAGATCGGGGAAGAGACGAAAGCGGTGCAGGTATCCCGCCTCCTCCTGGAGAAAAACATCTTCGTCCTGCCGGCCCGGTACCCGACGGTGCCACGGAACCATGCCATACTGAGGATCGGGATCACGGCGCTTCACGAAGAAAAAGATATTGCCTCATTCATCGAACATCTGAAGGAGATTTATGGCTGTCTTGAATAGGAGTGCGGATATTCTTTTTGTCGTAGGTACCGATACGGGTGTGGGAAAGACGGTGCTCTCCCTTCTTTTGATACAATTCTTTTATGCAAGGGGCTATACACCTTTCTACCTGAAACCGGTACAAACAGGCTGTGAGGATCCATATGATACCGACAGCGACGCCGGGTTCATCTACCGGCACGTAAAGCCTTTACGGAACAGGGCCCCCGCCGATTCGATCATTTACTGCTTTAGGAATCCGAAGGCGCCCATTTTTGCCGCCCGCGATGAGAAAAGGACAATTGATCTTTCGTTAATAGAACGCGCCGTTACGGAAAAAGCCGTGATGCATGCACCTCTTGTTATCGAGGGGGCGGGCGGTGTTCTTGTTCCCGTGACCTAAAATGCATGCATGGCTGACCTGATTTCGTTGATAAAGGGAAGTCCGATCATCGCCGCACGGGCCGGGTTAGGAACGATCAACCACACCCTGCTTACGATCGAAGCGCTGAAATTCAGAGGACTTCCTCCCGCAGGGATTGTCTTCATTGATTCGGGGGAAAACAGTACGCCGCGTGAAATGATCGACGAAAACAGATCGGCTATCGAAAAGGCCTCCGGTGTGCAGGTTGCCGGAGTCATTGGCAGAATCGACGATTTTTCGCAACCGCCACCGGATTGCTACGATCCATTGATACGGATATTCGACAAAATCTGACCCTTTACGAGTTTATCACTCATTATCTAATCAAATTTTTTCAACGTCCTGCGTTGTTGACAGGACCGCGCTGACCCTATATAAAAGATCAGTATCTTTACAAAATGCACCTGTGCAACACAGGCGGCTCGGATGCAGAAGAAAATACACGAATGAAGGAAGTATCTGTGCTCTACCAGCCCGAAGACCGGAAGATTTGCGAAGATCTGCTGTCGCCATCCCGATGGAAGGGAAGCAAAAAAAGGTCGCTCAATGATTTGGCAGTCCTCGTCGGAAAGAATTTTCTGGGGGCTCCTTACGCGGCGAACACCATCGAAATGGAAGGGGGAGAAACCCTGGTCGTCAATTTAAGGCAGTTCGATTGCTTTACCTTTGTTGAAAATTGCGTTGTCCTTGCCCGATTGATCAAGGCGGGCAAAACCTCCTTCGAGGACTACACGGCTCAACTGGAGAAAATTCGCTATCGCCGGGGCGAGTTGAGAGGGTATTCCTCCCGCCTCCACTATTTTTCCGACTGGCTGTACGACAACTGGGAAAAAGGGATGGTGAAAGATATCACCGAGGAAATCGGCGGAAAACCCGTTCTGAAAGAGATTCATTTTATGACGACACATCCGGGGAATTATCCCGCATTGAAAAACGAGGCATCATATCGGGAGATGCTGGATGTGGAGAAACGTCTATCGTCAAGTCCCCGGTATGGTGTGCCTAAGGCCGGGCTTGAACAGGTTGAAGGCAGGATCGAGAACGGGCATCTGATCGGCATTACAACCGATATGGAGGGATTGGATGTCACCCATGTCGGTTTCGCTGTATGGGTAAAAAATCATGTTCATCTGCTCCACGCGTCCGAGAAGAAGGGGAAGGTCGTCCTCTCGGAAAGCAGCATCGACTTTTGCCTCTCCGAAGTCAATACGCGATCGGGCATTGTAGTTGCACAGGTCATAGCCTGCCGAGCGGCATGACGGGGTAGGCCGAAACAATAGGAGGAACGGCCATGAGACGCTGGAACGGCTGGGGGGACGACACAGA
>Ga0116202_10001658_pt1 | contig 13047 bp, 16 predicted proteins | sample LakKivw325mmetaG_FD_94479 | JGI IMG/M metagenome (GOLD analysis project Ga0116202, IMG submission 94479) | Anoxic lake water microbial communities from Lake Kivu, Rwanda to study Microbial Dark Matter (Phase II) - Lake Kivu water 325m metaG | ecosystem: Environmental > Aquatic > Freshwater >...
CATGAGAGATAATAAATCATAGCCGTAGGGGCCGTCAAGAAAACATGAAGGGTCGGATGAAGGGAGCTATGAACATTTAAAGAGAGGTGCCGCGGGCAGGAGCTAAGGGCTGAGCTAAAAAAGACGTTGAGATAGCTTATAAGCCAATTTTATGGCTTCGATCATACTCTGCGCGTCGGCAATTCCCTTGCCGGCGATGTCAAAAGCTGTCCCATGGCAAGGAGAAGTGCGGATAAAGGGAAGGCCCAAGGTGAGGTTGACCCCTTTTTCAAAGGCCTCAAGTTTAAAGGGGATAAGCCCTTGGTCATGATAAAGGGCGATGACCATCGTTTCAGCGCAGTTTAAGGCTTGGCGGAAGACAACGTCGGGCGGAAAAGGGCCGCTGATTCTCATTCCTTGCTTTTGCGCTTCCTTGATGGCAGGGGCGATTTTCTTTTCCTCTTCAGAGCCAAGCAGTCCATTTTCTCCCGCGTGGGGATTCAGGCCGGCGACGAGGAAGTGAAATTTCCCGGGCTGGAATTTTTCAAGGCAGTGGTGAAGGCGCAAGAAAAAGTCCTTCAGCTTTTCTTTTTTGACCTTTTTCAATGCTTCTTTCAAGGGAAGATGATGGCTGAAGAGGGCTGTTTTCATCCTGTCTGACCAGAAAGCCATGATGGCTTGAGGATAGATTTGGCTGAGGAAATCAGTATGGCCTTTCCATTTCAAGCCTGCCAATTTCCAGGAATGTTTTGATATCGGAGCTGTGACCAGAGCTTGGATTTTTCCCTTTCTTGCCTCCTTGAAAGCTTCATTGAGAAATGAAAAAGATGATATCCCATTCTCTTTGCAAGCAGCGCCCTTTTTTACTATTTTCAGAGGAGTTTCTATTTCAAAAAGAGAGAAAGAAGGAGAGCTTTTATCTCCGGCTCTTTCAAGAGGCCGAATGTCAAGGTCAATTTTTAGAGCCTGCTTCTCCTGCTCGACGACCAATGATGAGCCAAAAAGGATGTAATGAGCTTCTGGGAGAGAATTTAGAGAGGAGAAAGCCTTTACAATGACTTCAGGACCGATTCCCCCTGGATCTCCAAGAGTAATCCCAATCTTAGGAAGCATCATTTTTTTTCTTTGTTATCATTCGTCTTGTAGAGGTACTTAATCCTGCTCTTATAGATCAGCAAATTGGGAGCATCTTCTCGGTTAAGTTTTATACAGTTTCGATCGTACCATTCGATGTATCCTTGGACGAGTTCCCCGCCTTCAAGGACAACGGCCATAGGAGTCTTCTTGTTCATCTGTTTGAGGTAATAATAATTTTCGGCGTGAGTATCAAAAGGCGGATGAGCTTTTCTTTTTGCTGAATCATTTTTCATTTTTTCTTTGATCTCAGATAAGTTTGGTCTGATAAGCTTTCTGTTCATGCTTCACTTCTCCAAGATTAATGTCTGGAGAGTCGCTAACTCGAAATTTGACAGTAATCATAACATCTTATTTCTGAAATTTCAAGGGGGTTGATAGCTTATTCTATCCTCAAGCCTTCCAGCTGGACTTCTCCTTTGTCTGTGATAAAGGCAGGAGATGGCCCCATAGACAGTAGCTTTGTTCTATTGGTCGAGAGTCTTAAAATTTATTTGCCAGGAAGGTTAGACAAATTGATGTTCTTTTTCTTGAGGCTTACGCCCAGGGCTCTGTCCAAGCCGGCCAAAGAAAAATTGTAGTCAATGATGGCTTTGAGCTCATCTGTCCGGGCTGTGGTCAAGTCTGTCTGGTATTGAAGGACAAAATAGCTTGTGGACAAGCCCACTTTGAGCCTTTCTTCCTCGGCCAGTAATTTTTTCTCAGCCAGTTCTCTGGCAACTTTATAGGCCTGGACTCTTTTGTAATTTGTTTCAACTGCCCTGACTGTTTGCCTGATCTCAAGATAAATTTGCTGCTCCTGGTTCTTCAGCTTGAGTTCGGCCTGCTGGAGATTGACCTTGGCCTGGGCATAAGAGGCGCGTGAGAAAACGGAATCAAGCGGGAGGGTGAGGTTTAATCCCAGAGACCAGTTTGGATATTTAAAGTTGAGCACATCTTTCAGGGCATCAGAAGCGGGACTGACTATCGTATTAATCGGATCGCCAAAAGGATTTCTTGGGTCATATTCTTTCTTAGTTCCTGACAGGCCAGGGCTCCAGTAGGAAGCTGAGAGGCTTAAATTTGGAAGCAGCTGATTCTTAGCATAACTTAAATTTATCTCTTTATTCTGTAAATCAATCTTCATTTGTTTCAGTTCAGGTCTATTTTCTATGGCAGTCCTCAGCGCTTCTTCCAGGCTTATTTCTTTCAACTCATAGGCGGGTTTATCAACAGCGATAATCTCAGCAGCCTCTCGCCCTTCTTCTGCAGGAAGGTTGATGATTGTTTTCAAGATGTCCTCGTTGTTCTTGACTTGAGCCTCGGCCTGGAGAATGTCTGCTTCTCTCGTTGCCACTGCCGATTGAGCGCTGAGGACCTCAATAGGGGCTATAGTTCCCACTTCAACTTCCCTCTGATTCTTTGCCAGCAGGTCTTTAGCCAACTGTAATGATTGACGTCTGACCTTTAGGCTTTCGATGCTGTAGACCAGGTTCCAGTATGCCTGCTCCACATTGTAAATCGTGTCCTGGAGCACTTTGTTGAGCTGGGATTCTGTGATGTTAAGGTTATTCCTGGCAACGATGATATCTTTGCGGGTCGTCTTGATGCCAAAGCTTTTTAGAAGGGGTTGGGTGAAGCTAAAGGTCAGGGTGCTGTTATAGCGGGGATTGATGGTTTGGGCCCTCTGGTTAGTGTCAGTCGTGCCGCCGTCGAAGGCAATCGAAAACGTTCCTCCTGTGGGAACGAGCTGCGAGATTTGGGCTGTATATCTGTCGTTGAGACTTGTAACCTCGTCAGAAGACTCGAGATACGAATAAGAAGCCTGCATGGTGTCTCTTCGGCTTAAGCTAAAAGAAAGACCTGGCCAGAATTTTTCTCCGGCAAGAGTGACTGAGATGTCGGATAACTCTGGATTCAAGACTTCTATGGCCACCCCGAGGTTGTTCTTCATGGCTTTGAGAATGCAATCCTGAAGCGAGAGGGAAAGAGAATTTTCTTTTTGCTGAGGAAAAGACATCTGAACAAAGAATAGGCTCAGGAAAACGAAGATTCCGATTGTCCGCTTATTCATTTTCTTCCTCCTTCATTTGAATAATGATTTCCAGACAAGCTGACTTTATTCATACCTTAAGGCTTCGATCGGGTCGAGCTTTGAGGCCTTGCGCGCAGGGTAAAAGCCGAAAAAGATTCCTACCGACCCTGAAAACAAGAAGGCAAGGATAATGGAAGCTAAGGAGACCAGTGTATCCCAGCCGCCGAACTTCGCAATCAGCCTCGAACCGATTACGCCGAAACCAATTCCTATGGCTCCTCCCAGGACACTCAGAACCACAGCTTCTGTCAGAAATTGGAAAAGAATATCCTTCTCTCGAGCTCCAACCGACATCCTGATTCCTATCTCCCGTATTCGTTCGGTGACCGAAACGAGCATAATGTTCATGATTCCGATTCCACCCACAAGGAGTGAGACAGAAGCTATCGCTCCCAGGACAATGGTCATTGTCTTTCTTGATTGAGCCGCGCTTTCGGCAATATCAGCCATGTTGCTGACATTGAAGTCATCCTCAGCGCCAGGGGCAATCTTGTGTTGAATGCGGAGAATCTCCTCGATCTGTGCTTGCGCTTCATCCGTTTTATCGCCTGAAACTGCTGAGACATCTATCGAATTAATGTAAATGATTCCGAGGAGTCTTCTTTGTGCTGTGGTGTAAGGTATGACGATGATATCATCCCTGTTGAAGAAGCCTCCGGATTCTCCCATTGATTTAAGGACCCCTATGATTCTGAAAGGAATTTTTTTAATCCTTATGACTTGCCCGATCGGGTCATCGAACTCGAAGAGATTTTTTTTGACCTCGCTCCCTAAAACGCAGACTTTTGCTCCCGCTCTAACGTGGGTTTCATCGAAGAAAGTTCCTTCTTCAATTGGCCAGTTTCTGATATCAGGATAAGCAGAGCCTGCGCCCTGGATGCTTGTGTTCCAATTCTTGTTTCCATAGACGACCTGAGCTCTTCCTGAGACAGAAGGAGAGATATATTTTACAGCATCGCATTTTTCCTCAATGGCTTTGGCATCCTCGACAGTGAGATTGGTAAAGCTTCCTCCGCCGCCATGCACGCCACGAAAGGAACGACTTCCCGGACGGACAAAGAGCAAGTTGGTTCCCATCGACTCGAATCTTTTTTCAAGGTCTCTTCTTGCTCCCTCGCCGATACTGACCGTGGCAATGACGGCTCCGACGCCGATGATTATACCCAGGGCTGTGAGGAAAGAACGCATTTTATTCCGGCCTAAAGCCCTTAAGGCGACTCGAATCGTCCTTAATATCTTCATTTTATGACTCCTTTATTTCTATAAGGCTCTCAAGAATTTTCATCAATCTTCTTTTATTATCTGTCCGTCCTTGAGGTATATCCTATGGCGTGCCGCCTGCCCCACTCCAACATCGTGTGTGATCAGAACGATGGTCATTCCCTTCTCTTCGTTAAGCCTTTTGAAAATTTCGATGATTTCTTTTCCTGTTTTTGAATCCAGGTTTCCGGTCGGCTCGTCGGCAAGCAGCAAGGGCGGGTTGTTAACCAGAGAGCGGGCTATGGCCACTCTTTGTTGTTCTCCTCCAGAAAGCTGGTTTGTGCGGTGAAGCTCTCTCCCTTTAAGGCCGACAGAAGCAAGGGCCTTGTAAGCCAAATCTCTCGCCTTCTTGATCGGAACGTTGGAATAAAGAAGGGGAAGTTCGGCATTTTCCAAGGCCGTGGTCCGAGAAAGAAGGTTGAACGTCTGGAAGACAAAGCCGATTTTCCTGTTTCTGATGCCGGCCAGCTTGTTCTTGTCCAGAGTGGATACTTCTTCTCCGTCCAGAATATATTTTCCCTCTGTTGGCCGGTCCAGGCAGCCGATGATGTTCATCAAGGTCGATTTGCCAGAGCCGGAAGGTCCCATGATGGCCACAAAGCCTCCTTCTTTAACCGCATAGGAAATGCCTCTCAAGGCGTTAACTTCGATTTCGCCGACTTTATAAATTTTGATTAGGTTTTCCAGTTGGATTAGGTTGTTGTTGTTATTAACCATCTTCTTTTCTTCCTTTGATTATGAATCAGATATGAATCCTAACGCATGAACATCATGCCTCTCGGCGGACCTTGAGTTCCGCTTTGTGTGCTTCCAATCGCTCCAGTAATGACAAGCTGACCTTCCTTCAAGTCTCCTGAGACAACCTCTGTGTAACTGTTATCAGTGACTCCGGTTCTAAGGAAAATTGGCTTAAGCTTTCCCTTTTCATCTTCTATCCAGACCCGGGGTCTTCTCTGCCCTCCAGAACCGCCTGATCCTCCCATGGTGAAAACTCGTTGCCCTTCTCCTCCACTGGGCCTTGGAGCATCTGCCCGCTGGGAACTGAAGCCTTCAGACCGGGGGGCTCCAGCTTGTTGATTTGAGCCGCCACTTCTATTACCCGTTCTTGAGGAAAATTCCTGTTTCATGCTTTCCATGATTTTTTTCATTTCTTCTGCTGATGGAGTAAACCTGAGGGCAGCATTCGAAACCCGCAGGGCATTCTTGGCTTCTCCGGTGATGATCGATACCGTGGCTGTCATTCCTGGCAACAGCTTCAGCTCAGGATTCTTGACTTCGACAACGGTTGTATAGGTAACAACATTCTGGACGACCTGCGGAGAATACCTGACCTGCTTGACCGTTCCGGCAAATCTTTCCTCCGGGAAGGCATCGACCGAGAATCTGACATTCTGTCCTTCTTTGACTTTCCCGATATCCGCTTCATCCACGCTGCATTCGACCTGCATTTGAGTCAAGTCATTGGCAATTTTGAAGAGCACCGGTGCCTGGAAGCTGGCTGCCACAGTCTGGCCGACATTGACGTCGCGGGAAATAACGACTCCGTCGATGGGTGATTTGATAACGGTATAGGTTAAATCCACTTTGCTTGATTCAAGAGTTGACTTTGCCTGCTCTAATCTTGCTTGAGAAGCTTGGAGTTCGGCCTGATTGTTATAAAATTCTGTTTCAGCAGCGTCTTTTTCTTCGTAGGAAATTAGGTTCTTTTCAAAAAGGCTTAGAGACCGATCATATTTTTTCTTGGTGTTTTCGAGAGTCACCTTAGCCTTATCAAGGGAGGCGGCAGCGCTCTGGTAGTTGGCTTCATTCTGCTTGAGCTTGGTCAGGAATTGGGATTGGTCGATCTCAGCCAAGAGCTGTCCCTGTTTGACATGAGAGTTGAAGTCAACATAGAGCTTGTCGATTTTCCCTGAGACTTGGCTGCCAACCTCGACAGTGACCACCGGATTTAATGTCCCGGAGGTCGTGACGACAGCTTCGATGTCACCCCGACTCACAGCTTCTGTTTTGTACTTTGCCTTGTTATTTTCACTGCGACCAGATACGGTTAGGCCGACAATAACACCAACAATGACGACAATGATGACTGCGCCGATAATGATCTTTTTTTTCATTTTTCTTCTCCTTTATCATTTTGTTTTTTGCGTCTTTCATGTCTTTCTGGAGGCCTTCTTCTTTCTTGTTCTTTTTTCATTTGAGATTCAAACTTTTCAATCATCGCTTCGAATTTTTTGCCCTGCTCTTCACTCAGAACGTTTTTGATTTCATTCTTCAATTGAGTCCTTATCTGTGAGAGATGGTCGAAGAAATCTTTTCTCAAACTCTTGAGTCTTTCCTCGTTATTCTTAAAGATTTCCCTTATTTTTTCCTGCTGTTCTGAAGTCAGGTTCAGCTCTTTGGCCATCATATCTATAGAATGTGGAGGGGGCGGGCTGCTCCTTTTTTCCAGGGATTTTTGGATGAAGAGCTTGTCAATAAAAATTCCTCCGGCAATCCCTGCAAAGAAGACGAGAATCAAAGAAAGGATTATCCAGAATTTGTAATGGTTTTTCATGGTGAGTACCTCCTTGAATCGTTCTTTCCTTCAAGGGAGGTGAAGATAATCATCATATTCCTGTCCTCGATTTTTTCTGCTTCTAAGAGAGCCTTTGTTTCCTGAATGGGATTGGAGTTGCGGAAAAGAAGGATTCCGGACTGGCTGAGTTCTTCATTTCTGTGAAGAAAGGAAAAGACGAGAGCCGTGGTCAAGAGAACAATCAAGAGCAGCGAAAGAGGAATGGCTCTCATCCCCCATTGTTTCCAGAGCAGCCATGGCTCGGGTTTCTTGCTTTCCTTCAGTTTGGCCTGGAGACGTTCCCAGAAATAAGGTCGAGGCTCTGAGAAATCTTTTTCCTTCAGCGCCTCGAACAAGAGTTGATAGTCCTTACTTTTCTTTCGGCAGGAGAGGCAGCTTTTAAGGTGCTTGCCAAGTTCCTCTCTCTCTCCGTTTTTCAAACGTCCGTCAAAAGAGCGAAGAAGTAATCGCTCAGCTTTTTTACATTTCATGGAAGCCTCCTTTCTCGATTAAGAAAGGCGCCATCTTTTCTCTGAGCATTTTCCTGGCTCTGTGAAGGCGCGAATCCACAGTTCCAGGAGAAATCTTCAGAATGTTCGTTATCTCTTCATAAGAGAATCCTTGAATATCCCTTAAGGTCAGAATGACCTTATATTTTTCAGGCAGGGTTTGAAGACATTGATGAACAAGCTTTCTCCTTTGTTCCACAGCCTGTTCATTTTCGATTCTCGCCACCTCATCCTCCTCGACTGGCTGAGTCATTCGAAAGTTCTCGAAAGACATTTTTATCATCCTGCCTTTTTTTCTTAGATAATCCTTAACGTGGTTAACGGTTATCCGGTAGAGCCAGGTTCCAAATTCTGACTTGAATCGGAACTGGCCGAGCCCAAAGAAGGCCTTGATGAAAACTTCCTGTGCCAGGTCATCGGCTGTTTCCTGATTCCTGATGAAGCTGAATGCTAAATTGAAGACTTTCATCTTGTATTTTTTTACCAGAGCGCCAAAGGCCTCTTCATCGCCTTTCTGGCTCAGCTCAACCAGCTCTCTTTCTTCCATTCAAACATATCTCTTTTTTACCTCCGCACATTTTAGACGGAGGAGGTTTCGAAATCTTCCATTTTGATTTGATAAACTTCCCTCTCTTTGTTTTCGATTCAAATTTTAATTAAAAAATCAGACTTTTAGATATTATAGTTTAAATAATATAAGAAAAAATCTTTCTGGAAAAAGTGATAATTCAGAAAGTACTATTTCTTCTTGGTGGCTTTCCAGTCGAAGGTTCCAAAATCGCCCATCTGAACCTGGCCTGACATCGTGTCGCCTTCAATCTTCCCTTTGTAGGTTGTTGTGAATTCTCCTCTTGGTGTGCTGCGGGTCATCGACCATTCGATTTCGTTACCTTTGACGGTTCCTTCTGCTTTGATTTCTTCGCCTTGACGCCCGGTCATGGTTACGGTCAACTTTTCACCCTCTTGCTTAAGAGTGATAGTTTGAGGCGGTCTTTCTCCTCTGGGAGTTGTCATTGTCAGCTCCCAGTCTCCGGTCACGTTGACCTGCTGAGTGCTCAAGGAAAAAGCAAACAAAGCTAAAGCGAGAACTGTAATGAGTGGCAAGACTTTTGACATATTACTCTCCTTTCCTTTCAGATAATATATCATATAACATTTAGACGCAAGCGCCTCTATTCTCTTCCCGATATTATAGGGATTTTTATTTTTTTAGGCAATTTCCTCATTAAGGGCACAAAATACCAAATTGACCCCCTTTTTTACACTTTTAAAGTCAGCCTGTACCTGTAGCCAAGGTCCTTCAGCCTGAACTTCAGGGAGCGGATGACCCTGATTTCAGGGATGTTCCACTTGGCAATACATGCATAAACTTCTTTAAATCCCTGCTTTCTCGCGTAGTCGATGATTTCCAGATGAAGCTTCTTTGAAATTCCCTGGTTTCTGTAGGGCTTGGAGACGAAGGTGATTTGCAGAAAAAATTCAGGCGGAGCCCAATCAGAAGAGATGGGCAGGATGTCATACATGTTGTCCACTTCAGGAGCGCCCAATGATGGATAGCCCATCAGATAGCCTACAACTCTGCCCTCGACAAGGGCAACGAATGTTTTATACTTATTGCCAGGTTTCAGATAACGATTCCGGTAATCATCCACGCCTGATTTGATTTTAACGTCCTTAAACTTCTCTGCCAGCTCGGACTCCAGCTCCCTGACCATGTTTAAAACTTGCTCTAAATCCTCTGCCTTGTATTCTCTGATCTGGACTTGTTGGCTCATTCTCTCAACCTCAAAGATTTTCGATTAATGATAACACACATCCAACATTATTCAACCTTTCCTTGACAATCCTTTTTGACTTTAATTAAATATTCTCTCCAAAAAGGAATAGCTCGAATGTTTGTCTGGGTTTTTCATCGAGTGAGCGGGCTTTTGCTCATCCTTCTCCTCGGCATAAAATTTACGACATCCTTTTTCTTGATGACCAAAGACCAGAAACCTGACTGGGCTCTTGTCCTCCACACCAATCCTTTCTCAGACAGTCTGCTGATTGTTTTGATTGTCTTCCATGCGCTTTATGGCTTGAGAACGGTTATCATCGACCTGGGAGTGAAGAAAGAAAAGCTTCTTTTCTGGATTTTTACCGGTCTCGCTATTGTGCTCAGCGCTTCCCTGCTTGTCGTTTACTTTACCAGGAATTATTGATGGTCGATCAGGACATCCTTATCGTCGGGGGTGGATTGGCAGGGCTGGCTGCCGCCTTGTACAGCGACCCCGGACTCAAAGTTGCTGTCGTCTCCAAGGTTCATCCTCTTCGCTCCCACTCTGTTGCTGCCCAGGGAGGGATAAACGCTGCCCTGGGGAACAATCCTGACGGTAAAGATGATAGCTGGGAGCGTCATGCTTTTGATACGATCAAGGGCAGCGATTATCTTGCCGACCAGAATGTCGCCGAGATGATGTGCCAGAAAGCAATTCCAACCATCTTCGAACTGGAATACCTGGGAGTCCCTTTTAGCCGCTTTCCCGGTGGGGTCATAGCTCAGAGGCCGTTCGGCGGAGCAGGGTTTCCAAGGACATGCTACGCAGCCGACAGGACGGGCCTTGTCATCCTCCACACTCTTTTCGAGCAGTCGATAAAGAGACAGGTAAAGTTTTTTAACGAATGGCTGGTGACAAAGCTTGTCGTCAAGGATGGAAGATGCCTGGGCGTTGTCGTCTTCGATTTAGCCACAGGACAGCTCATGCCGGTCAAAGCCCGGGCTGTTATCTTCGCCACCGGCGGCTATGGGCGCGTCTATTTGAGGACGACCAACGCTTATATCAATCATGGGAGCGGTATAGGAATTGCCTATCGGGCAGGAATTCCATTAAAAGATCTGGAATTTGTCCAGTTCCACCCCACCTGCCTTTTCCCAAAGAATATCTTGATTACAGAAGGAGCGCGGGGAGAAGGCGGATATTTAGTCAATAACAAGGGAAAGAGGTTCATGGTTGATTATGCTCCTTCAGCCATGGAGCTCGCTCCGAGGGACATCGTCTCCCGTGCCATCCAGACAGAGATTGACAAGGGAAATGGCTTTGACAGCCAGTATGTCCATCTGGATTTGAGGCATCTGGGGGAGGCGAAAATCAAGAAAAGGCTTCCCGGGATAAGGGAAATTTGCATTGATTTTGCCGGCTTTGACCCTATCGAGGCGCCCATTCCCATCCAGCCGGCCCAGCATTATTCCATGGGCGGGATTGATGTCAACGGGAATTGTGCCTCCTGCGTCGAGGGATTTTACGCTGCCGGAGAGTGCGCCTGCGTCAGCGTCCATGGCGCCAACCGGCTTGGCGGGAATTCCCTGCTCGACACAGTTATTTTTGGCAGGATTGCCGGAGAAGAGGCTTCCAGATATGTCCAAGGAAGCAAAGCAGAAGAAGGCGAGAAGATTCTGTTCGATGAAGCCTTGGAGGTCAAGAAGAGGATTGAAAACTGGCAGCATAAGGATTCCGGCATAAAAGTTCATCTTCTTTTGGATAAGCTAAAGGTTGTGATGAGTGAGAAGGTTGGCATTTTCAGGAATAAGAAAGACCTGGCTAAAGCCTTGGAACAAATACGGGCTATAAGAGAAGACTATGGGCGAGTCTTTATCTCCGGAAAGTGCCTCCGCTACAGCCAGGAGCTGGTCAACATCCTCGAGTTTGATTCTATGCTGGATTTAGCTGAAGTCATCACTCTGGGAGCCCTAAACAGAGAAGAAACCAGGGGCTCCCATTATCGCCTCGACTTCAAAGAGCGGGATGACCGCAACTGGCTCAAACACACTCTTGTGACTTACAAGGACGGCAGGCCTCAGATTAAGTACAAAGAGGTGACATTAGGCAAATACAAGCCAGAAGCCAGAAAGTACTGAGATGGAATATAAGTTCAGGATATTCAGGTTTGACCCTCTCCAGGATGAACATCCCTACTTTAAAGATTTTTTGTATGAAACGACGGAGAAGAAATCACTCCTTGAAGCTTTGATGGAGATCCGCAACAACCAGGATTGCACTCTTTCTTTCAGGTATAGCTGCCGGGAAGCCATCTGCGGTTCTTGCGGCATGGTGGTTAACGGTAACTTTGACCTGGCCTGCCGCAGAGACCTCGGCTCGCTTCAATCTTCCTTGATTGTCGTCGAGCCTCTGCCCAACCTGGAAATCCAGAAAGACTTGGTGGTGGATATGCAGCCTTTCTGGGATGCTCTTTACAAAATCGAGCCTTATCTCTTTCCGCCAGAAAAGATAGAGGCGGAAGGCTTCAGAATCGAAGAGAAGGAGATGGAGAAGATATTCCAATTTGTTAACTGCATTCTTTGCGGCTGTTGTTATAGTGCCTGTCCGGTTGTTTCCAGGGATGAGAGGTATTTAGGGCCTGCTTCTCTGGCCAAGCTCTACAGGTTTGTTAAAGACCCCAGGGATAAGAGACCTTATAAGAGATGGTCCAGAGTGGACACAGAAGGAGGAGCATGGGGCTGCGATACAGTCTTCAAGTGCAACGAGGTCTGTCCGAAGAATGTCAGGCCGGCAGACGGCGTCGAAGGCCTGAGAAGAAAGCTGGTCGTAGAGAGGATCAAACAATTCTTCAGGTTTAAGCGATGAAACTCAAGCATTCCCTCTTCACCCGGCGCCAATTTTTGAGCGGCCTGTTTGGCGGCTGGCTCGGCGCCCTAATGGCTTCCCTCCTCTATCCTGTTATCAGGTTTATTTTTCCTCCAACTAAGGAGCCGGACCAAGTTGTTTTGCCTTTTCTTGATTTTAAGGATATGGTGCCTAATTCTGTCAAGAATTTTTCATGGGGAAGCAAGCCCGGCATTCTGAAAAAGAACGATGACGGCACTTATACGGCTTTTGTCGCTGTTTGCAGCCATCTCGACTGCAATGTCGTCTATCTTCCTGATAAGAAGAAATTCTTCTGTGCCTGCCATGAAGGCTGGTATAACGAAGAGGGCAAGAACATTGCCGGCCCTCCTCCACGTCCGCTGCGCAAGCTTGTTCTTGTTATCGAAGGCGAGAACTTGATCATCAGCAGAGAAGGATTTGAGGGAGTGCCCAAGAAATGAGAATCGGAATTCAATCCTGGCTCGATGAACGCTTCGGAATCTCGGCTATCATGGATTTCTTGAAGAAGAAAACAGTCCCTCAGCACAAGCACACCATCTGGTATTACACGGGAAGCTCGATTCTTCTCTTTTTCATCATCCAGGCCATCACCGGATTCATGCTCGCCTTCTATTACAAGCCCACTCTGGAAGAGGCCAACAAGAGCGTCGCCCGGATTATAACCGAGGTCCCTTTAGGCTGGATCATCCGCTCTGTTCATTTTTGGTCGGCATCTTTTATGATTGCCTTGGTCTTCATTCATCTAATCGGCATCTGGCTGGTCAAGTCCTACCGCAAGCCGAGGGAGCTGACCTGGATGAGCGGCGTTTTTCTTTTGATTGTCACCTTAGGCTTTGGCTTTACCGGCTACCTCCTTCCCTGGGATGCTCTTTCCCTTTCAGCCACCAAAGTCGG
>Ga0116202_10001659_pt1 | contig 13043 bp, 10 predicted proteins | sample LakKivw325mmetaG_FD_94479 | JGI IMG/M metagenome (GOLD analysis project Ga0116202, IMG submission 94479) | Anoxic lake water microbial communities from Lake Kivu, Rwanda to study Microbial Dark Matter (Phase II) - Lake Kivu water 325m metaG | ecosystem: Environmental > Aquatic > Freshwater >...
GATTTTCTATTTTTTACGTGGGATTCGCCGTAATTCCCATTATCATTCTTTTTTATCTCCATAGTCTCTATGACGATACCGGCAGCTTCATTAGAATTTCAGATACCCATTTCAGTCTTCTGCTGGTTATGGTCGGAATCATCTCTCTTATCGGTTTCGTCGGCATGCATACGGCTCTCAGGCGGATTGTAACCTTCACGGAAAGCATAAAAAAACCGCTTTCGAAAAAGTCGATGAAAAAGTGCTGATAGAGCTGGCCAAAGAAGAGGGGGAAGTCGCCGAACTGGCCAAGTCATTCAGTCAAATCCTGAATCGACTTGACGATAATCTGCATCAGCTTGAGGAGACAAAAAAAACGCTCCATGACGTTCTGAAGAAGGTAAGCGAAGTTCTTTCTTCCGTTGAAAATTTCGACAATTTGATCCGTCTGGTATTGGAAACGGCTGTTGATGCACTGGATGCGGAAAGGGGCGCCCTGTTTTCCGTTGAAGACGGCCGCTACATCCTGAGAGCGTGGGTCGGCAAAGAGGGCGTTCCTTCGGAGCGGGTAATGTCCGATGCGCAAGCGTACCTGGATCTGATTTCAAAAGAAAACAGGATATTTATTTTGCCGGCGATGGAAAGCGGAGGACAGACAGATAAACTGTTCGCCCCTCCGCTGGTCTGTTCGCCCCTCGTCTACCGGGGGAAAACATGGGGGGTTCTTTGTTTGTCCGGAAACCGTTATGGCGGAAATTTTTCGGACGACGATCTGACCATTGTTGCCAATTTAAGCCACCAGATCGCCATTTCTTTTGAAAACGCAAAATTGAATGAAGATGCGGAGCAGACATACTTTGAAACCATGGCAGCTCTGGCCATGGCAGTGGAAGCAAGGGATCCCTATTCACGCGGACATTCGGACCGCGTCGGTGAATATGCCCGGAAGATCGGGCAATCGATGGGCCTGCCGGATAGCAGCATTCAAACCCTTTGGGATGCTTCAAGACTGCACGATGTCGGCAAGATCGGAATCAGGGACGCCGTTCTGATAAAGCCGGGGACACTCAACATGGAGGAGAGGGATATAATCAGAAAGCATCCCGTCATCGGCGAAAGCATTGTATTGCCATTGAAAACATTTAAGCATCTTCTGGATCCCATCAGGCACCATCACGAACAGCTCGACGGATCAGGATATCCGGATGGTCTCAAAGGGGAAGAAATCACACCCATTACCCGCATTCTGGTAGTCGCCGACATTTATGACGCCCTGATGACCAATCGGCCGTACCGGGAGGCAATGGATCCCGATGTCATAAAGAAAGAATTCGACCATCTTGTGTCCGTAGGGAAAATCGATGCAGCGGTCGTCCGTCATCTGTATAAAATGATTGACAGAGGCGAAGCGCAACCCCGAATAAAAATCCTTTCTCCTTGACGCATATGTTAACTAATCGTATAAGTTAAGAAATATCAATCATGTATTGAGAGGTATCTTATCTGTGAACGATTCTATCCAGAGAATCATCGCTACCAGAAAAGGACTGTTCTGGGATAAAGGCTCGTTAGATCCGGAGGGAGACAAATTCGTTATCGTTGAAAGGATTCTTGAACTTGGAACGGAGAGAGACTTCCAAACGGTTGTTTCATACTACGGTGATGAATTCATCAGAGAGGTGGTTCGTAACAGCCGGAACCTCAGCCCCAAAACGGTTAATTATTTTGCCAGGTTATTAGATATTTCCCGGGAGGCTACACGATGTTTTTCCGATGTATCACCGCGGATATGGCAGCCATTCTGAAAAGCCCGATCCTGAGGGATCTCCCCCCGCAAACATATTTGGCGGGCGGCACCGCTGTGGCTCTTCATCTTGGCCATCGACTCTCCGTGGATCTTGACTTTTTCACGCCCCATGACCTGGATAGCCTGCAATGGTACAAGAGGCTGCAAACAGATCTTCCCGGGGATTTTAAATTATCAGCCGTAAAAATTGAGAGGAATACCCTGGTTGTCACCCTGAACAGCACAGGATTCAGTCTTTTTGCCTATCCCTATGACCTCATAGAGACGCCTGTCTCAGATGACGCCCTGCCGACGCCGGTAGCGTCGCTCCGCGATCTGGCGCTCATGAAGCTAATTGCTATCAACCAACGCGGGGCGTGCAAGGATTTTATCGATCTGAAGTTCATACTGGAAAGCGCCGGTTTCACTTTTGAGGCCCTTCTTCGGGATCTTGGCCGGAAATACGCCGTTGGCGAAGAGATGTTTTTTCAACTGAAGAAGAGTCTGATCTATTTTGACGACGCCGAGCGGGATTTGAACGTGAACATGTATACGACAGACAGAGGACGATTTGAACGACTTTCTGACCATGCATGGCGGGACACGAAACGTTATTTTGAGGATACGGTCATGACCGGAAAGTTTGCTATTCCTTTGACATGATACATAAATCGGCATTACGTCCCCGGAATATCCGGAATACTCCCACCGGAATATTCGACTCCTGCCAAAAAGGATTGATATAATGGAAAAACCCCTGCGCGTTTTAATTGTAGAAGATTCAGAAGACGATGCGTTGCTTGCGGTGCGTTCGCTCAGGAAGAGCGGCTATGATACGACCTATGAGCGGGTTGAAACGCCGGAAGCCGTGGAAGACGCCCTGCGAAGGAGGGATTGGGACATCGTCCTCGCCGATTATTCCATGCCTTGTTTCAGCGGCATCGCCGCTCTTGAGCTGCTAAAAAACGCGGGGATCGATATCCCCTTCATCATTGTTTCCGGAAAGATTGACGAAGAAATGGCGGTAGCGGTCTTGAAGGCGGGCGCCCATGACTACGTCATGAAAGACAGGCTGTCGCGCCTCGCTCCCGCCGTTGAAAGGGAACTGAAGGAAACGGAATCCAGAAGAAAATTCAAGCAGATGGCGGAAGCCCTCCATGCGAGCGAGGAACGCTGCCGTCTGCTTTTTGAGAACAGCGATGACGCGATTCTTCTGACCGCGCCCAACGGCACGATTTTCAGCGCCAATCCCGCGGCGTGCCGCATGTTCGGGCGCACGGAAGCCGAAATCTGCCGGGGAGGGAGAAACGCCGTCGTCGATACGACCGATCCGCAATTGCCGTTTCTCCTCGAAACGAGGGAGTGTACCGGAAAAGCCAGAGGGGAAATCAGGTATTTGAAAAGCGACGGACAGCCGTTCATCGGCGAAACGACCGCTGTGGTGTTTCGGGACAAAGACGGGCAATCCAGAACGAGCATGATTATCCAAGAAAACTGAAGGGGGATGACATTATCATGGAGGCCCGGATCATGTCTGTGGCCGACGTGGTGGAAGCCATGGCCTCTCACCGGCCCTATCGTCCCGCCTTGGGGATCGATGCGGCTCTGGCGGAAATCGAGAAGAACAGAGGCGTCCTGTATGATGCAGCCGTCGCGGATGCCTGTTTACGGCTGTTTAAAGAAGAAAAATACCGGTTTTAGCAGGATGCCGCCATGAAACTTCGGACCAGATTGTTAGTCCTTTATGCTCTCAGCACGATGTTCATCTTGCTCATCCTGGGAGGTGTTTTTTATTCGCAGCTTTGGGAGGAAAGATTAAGGTCAATCCAGGCAGACGTATCAAACGAACTTCAACACGTTGACTTTGTTTTGAATGCCTTTTTTGCCGAGGTGGAAAACGACGTCAACACTTTGGCGGCAAATGAAGCTGTCCTGTCGCGAAATGACTCTCATTTTACCAGCTTCCTCAAAGCTGACGAAAAAACCTTCAAATACCGCATTCTGGAGTCCGAGCAAAAAATAATCGATATTTTCAATAATTATCGCATGACGCATCCCTATGTGAACTCCGTCTACATGGGAAGGGAAAACGGCAGCTTTGTGCGGTCACACAAGCGTGAACGTTCCACCCGTTATGATCCCAGAGAACGTCCCTGGTATGTTTTGGCTAAAAACAATCCCGGGAAGGTGGCGATGACCGACGCGTACCCTTCGCTCACGACATCAGATGTCAACATCGGCATTGTCCGGGCCCTTGTCGATGGAAACGGCGTGTTTTACGGGGTCTTGGGCGCCGATGTAACATTGGTGAAATTGACAAATTATATTACTAATTTTGAGACCAATCCTCCGGGCAAGATCGTTCTTTTGGACAGAACCGGCGTGGTCTTAGCCGGCCTGAGCAACGAGATGCTTTTTAAAAACGTAAAAGATTATTCGCCTGAACTTCCGGGAGTATTGGCACAATCCAGAAAGGGATTTTTCTCTATAAATATCCGGAATGAGAAAAATTATGTGTTTTGGATGAATTCCACCGAACAGGATTGGAGAATCGCCATTCTTATCCCTTCGAGAAATATCGAAAAGCAGATCATCGGTCAGATCGTCATGACCGTTTCAGGTCTCGCGATCGGTTTGATATTATTGAGTATCCTTACTTATATCGGACTCAATGTATATGTTGTGAGACCAATAAAAAAGTTCATCGATGAAACCGATTACATCACTAAGACGTCGAATCTTGAGCGCCGCATCGATATTAACTCTCGGGATGAAATCGGATTGTTGGCGAATTCCTATAACCAGATGATCGATACCCTCAGCACAACATATAAGTCATTGAAAGATACGGAGGCCGATCTCATCGTACACAGGGATCATCTCGAGGAGCTGGTCAGGGAGCGTACCACCCGGCTTGAAGAGGTGAACGAGAGTCTTTCAGCGGAAATTAAAGAGCGTATTCAGACACTTAACGAACTTGCTATCGCAAAAGAACACGCCGAAGCGGCGGACAGACTGAAATCCGCTTTCCTGGCGACCATGTCGCACGAACTGCGAACCCCTCTTAATTCGATCATCGGTTTCACCGGCATCATTCTCCAGGGGATCGTGGGACCTTTGAATGACGAGCAGAAAAAACAACTGAACATGGTGAAAGGCAGCGCACAGCACCTGCTTTCGCTGATCAATGATGTCCTGGATATATCCAAGATCGAAGCTGGACAGTTGCAGATCGCGTATGAAAACTTCGATCTGCGTTCCGTTATAGAAAAAGTGGTGGAGACCGCCCGTCCCCTTGCCGGTAAAAAGGGCCTTAACCTTTCATATGCGATATCTCCCGAAATAGCCACGATAACCGCAGACCGCCGGCGCGTGGAACAGATTCTTTTGAACCTGATCAGCAATGCCGTAAAGTTCACGGAAACCGGTTCGGTAAAAATAGAATGTGAACCGGAAGGGGACATGATTGAGATAAGGGTTGTCGATACCGGCATCGGCATCAAGAAGGAGGACATGCAAACCGTTTTTCAGGCCTTCGGGCAGATCGATTCGGGAATGACCCGGAAATACGAAGGGACGAGCCTGGGCCTTTCCATATGTAAAAGACTTGTGGAACTTATGGGAGGGCAAATCCAATTGACAAGCGAATGGGGCTCGGGAAGCACCTTCAGTTTTTCCCTGCCAAAAGAGAGGAAAGAGGGATGAAAGGAAAAATCCTCGTGATCGAAGACAACGAACAGAACCTTTATCTCGTCAGATTCATTTTGGAGAAGAACGACTACGAGGTCTTCGCCGCGATGGATGGACAATTGGGCATCGAAATGGCGGCATTTCTGAAACCGGATTTGATCCTCCTGGATATTCAGTTGCCCGTCATGGACGGTTACACAGTTGCCCGCAACCTGAGGAAGAACCCGGACCTTGCCGGCACACCCATCGTCGCCGTGACGTCTTACGCAATGCCCGGCGACCGGGAAAAGGTCATGGAAGCCGGCTGCAATGGGTATATAGAGAAACCCATTGATCCGGATACCTTTGTTGCAAAAGTCGAACGACATTTCACTGTGAAGGATCAGCGGAGGGAAGGATAATGGTAAAAAAAGTCTTAATTGTCGATGACGACAGCACCAATCGATACATGCTGGAAATCCTGCTGAACGGATACGGTTTTGAAGTGATTTCGGCTGTGAGTTCTTTGAAGGAGAGATTTCAAAGGTTTCTCTGTATGTGGACTCAACGCTGATGCCCAAGTTTCTTTACTGATAAATATGCCATAATATACATTATGAGAAGAGATCTTTGGAAAACTTCTTTCAAAGATATTATGAAATGAACCCGTCATCGTATCCAGCGGAGGGGGGAAGATGAAGCCTGGTAAAGATCGTAAGGATGGATTTGTAAAAACAGGCCGTACCAAGTTTGTTAAAAGGCGTGTCAATCTAAGGCAGGAGGAAGATTTTTATCGTAACCTCGTGGAATCAACCAGTGATTCGTTATATCTGGTGGACATAAACTGCAAATATCTCTTCATCAATAAACCCCACTTACTGAGGCTTGGTCTGACAGCAGAAGAGGCGATTGGAAGGTCATATGATGAGTTTCACTCAGCAGCGGAAGGGAAAGCGTTTGCTGAAAAAGTCAAAAAGGTCATTGCTATGGCAGAGTCTGTTCAGCACGAATATAGAAGTGAAAGAGACGGCAGATATTTCCTCCAGACATTCAGTCCGATAAGTGGACCTGGTCCCGATGTTAGAATCACGGGTGTTGCGATTGTTTCCAAAGATATTACCGAACGTAGGCAGGCCGAAGAGTCATTACAGGAGAGTGAAGCCAAGTACCGGGCTATCTTCGGATATGCCAGCGATGCAATATTTCTGATGAGTGGAGAGACCTTCGTTGACTGCAATTTTAGAACATTGGAAATGTTTCGATGTACCAGAGAACAAATTATCGGGCAGCCTCCTTATAGATTTTCTCCTCCATTACAGCCTGATGGAAGAGACTCAAAAGAGAAGTCTCTTGAAAAGATTGGTGCGGCACTTTCTGGAAAATCACAATTCTTCGAGTGGAAACACTGTCGTTACGATGGAACCCTCTTTGATGTCGAAGTGAGCCTGAACAGTGTTGAGTCAGAAGGTAAAGTTTTCATTCAGGCAATTGCCCGCGATATTTCTGAGCGCAAGAGAGCTGAAGAGCTTTATAGAATCCTGACAGAAAGTTCTCTTGCTGCCGTTTTTATCGTACAGGACGGGAAGTTTGTTTTCATCAATACCAGCGCCATTGCCTATGCGGGTTACAGTGCAGAGGAGGTGATAGGATGCGAATCGGACATGATCGTTCATCATGACGATAAGGAGATGGTGAAAACGAAAAGCCGGGAGATGCTGGCGGGAAGAAGCAACCAGGCCTTTGAGTTCAGGATGATTACCAAGCAGAACGAGGTGAGATGGATTTCCCAGACGGTAACCCCCATTCAATATCAAGGGAAACCGGCCATTCTCGGCAATGCCATGGACATCACCGACCGCAGGCAGGCTGAAGAGCTTTATAAGATCTTGACAGAAAGTTCTCTTGCTGCCGTTTTTATTGTGCAGAACGGGAAGTTTGTTTTCATCAATACCAGCGCCATTGCCTATGCTGGGTACAATGCCAACGAACTGATCGGGCACAGTTCTGATATGATCGTTCATCCGGAAGACAGGGAGATTGTCAAAAGAAGAGGCCGGGAAATGCTTCGGGGTGGAGATGCTGCGCCGTACGAGTACAGGATGGTAACGAAACAGGGGCAAATCAGATGGATCATGCAAATCGTTTCTACTGTTCAATTTGATGGTAAGCCGGCCATTCTGGGGAATGCCATAGACGTCACGGACCGCAGGCAGGCTGAAGAACTTTATAAGGTTCTGACAGAAAATTCGCTTGCTGCCGTTTTTATTGTGCAGGATGAGAAATTTGTTTTCATCAATACCAGCGCCATTGCCTATGCGGGGCATTCTGCTGAGGAACTTATAGATCGGCAATCTGATATGATCGTTCATCCCGGCGATAGAGAATTGGTAAGACAGAAAAGCAAGGAGATGCTGACGGGAAAAAGCAACCAGGCTTTTGAGTTCAGGATGGTGACCAAACGAAATGAAATCAGATGGATTTCCCAGACGGTCACCCCCATACATTATCAGGGTAGACCGGCCATTCTCGGTAATGCCATGGATGTAACGGATTTGAGAGAAACCAAGATTAAACTGGAAGAGCAGAAAGCTTTACAGGCATCCATTCTGGCTTCAATTCCCCAAGTGGTTTTGGGGTTGCATAACCGTAAAATAATTTTTGCCAACGATGACGTGGAAAATATTTTTGGCTGGAAACCAGAAGAACTAAGCGGGAAAGGCATAAGGGTATTATGTCGAACAGATGAAGAATATGAAAAAGCGTTAAATATTTTTTATGCAATTCTGGAAAAACAAAAGACATATCACGAAGGGTTAGAATTCTTTTGTCGACACAAAAACGGTGAGGACGTCTTTTGCAGGATCAGATTATCGAGAATTGGTGAGAGCTTAGAGGACACGGTGGTTGTGACCTTTGAAGACATTACCGAACTCAAACGGGCGGAAGATAATTTACAAGCAGCAAGCAGGCGTTTTCAGGATATTATTGAATTTCTTCCCGAACCGACGTTTGTGATTGATGAAAAAAAAGAAGTTGTCGCCTGGAACCGGGCTATTGAAGAGATGACCGGCGTGATGAAGAAGGATATGATCGGTAAAGGAGATTACGCGTATGCGGTCCCGTTTTATGGCTATCCAAGACCAATTCTGATCGATCTTGTGGAATGTGATGATGGAGAGATAAAAACCAAGTACGGTTTTGTGGAAAGAAAGGGGAACGCCATTTTCGCAGAAACCAAAATCCCTGCTCTGCGCGGTGCGAAGGACGTTTATCTTTTTGGGAAGGCGTCACCGCTCTTTGACGCCATGGGGAATTTTTATGGCGGCATTGAAACAATCCGGGATATTACAGACCAGAAACGAACGGAGGAGCAGTTAATCTATATAAGTACCCATGATGAGCTAACAGGACTTTATAATAGGGCTTTCTTCGATACGGAGGTGGACCGGTTTGCACTTGGTCGGCACTTTCCTCTGAGTATTATTGTTGCCGATGTGGATGATTTAAAATCGGTTAATGATAGTCAAGGCCATGCGATGGGGGACAAATTGATACAATCTGCAGCAAATGTGCTAAATCAATCTTTACGGTCAGATGACATATTGGCCAGGATAGGTGGAGACGAGTTCGCCGTGTTGTTGCCTGACACCAGTGAGACAACTGCAGCATCCATCATAGAAAGAATTAAGAAAAATATTGGAATATTCAATGAAACCTGCAATGACTTTTCTCTGAGTCTATCCCTTGGTGCAGCTATAGCAGAAAGAGGTGAATCGCTATCCAAAGTCTTTGAATATGCCGATGAGGCCATGTATCGAGAGAAGGCTTCACAAAAAGAGCGTAGAAAGCAAGCTATAGAATAAGGTCATGGAAGCAGGCTGCAACGGGTATATAGAAAAACCCATTGACCCGGACACCTTTGTGGCAAAAGTTGAACAACATTTCACACGGAGAGATCAGCGGACGGAAGAATAATGCTGAATTAAAACCCCACGATGAGAGAAGGTATCATTGCGAAGGCGAATGCCCGAAGCAATCTTAGGGCATCAAATTGAATAATCCGGGAATAGTCAATATTTTTCATTTGACACATTATAAATTATCGGGTAAAAAATAAGTCATGATATACGAACGAGGCATAAACAGGATGATCCGGGCAAATCTGGTCAATGACTATATCTGTATCATTGTCGGGGCTCGGCAGACCGGCAAGACCACGATCCTTCGCATGCTCTTTGCCGAAGCGAAGGAAACCGGTCGGGTCGCTTACTTCATCAATCTGGAAAATCTTGAATTTCTATCCCTCTTCAATCAATCGCCGGAGAATCTCTTCAAGGTCGTACCGAAGCCGTCGGGATCGGGAGATTTTACCGTTTTCATTGATGAGATTCAATATTTAGACAGTCCCACCCATTTTCTTAAATATCTTTATGACACCTACGGGAAGGCGCTGAAGCTCGTTGTTTCCGGCTCGTCGTCGTTTTACATGGATGAAAAGTTCACCGACTCCCTCGCCGGGCGCAAGCGGATCTTCACGCTCTACCCCTTAAGTTTTCAGGAATTTCTCGTCTTCAAAGGGAGGAATGACCTCGGTGACCTGCTGCCGCAATCCTTTCACGCGGATAATTTCCACCTGCTGAAAGAGATGCCGCTCCTCTACCGAAATGATCTGTTGCCGCTGTTTTCCGATTATGCCCGTTTTGGCGGCTATCCCCGCGTTGTTTTGGCGGAAACGGAGGATGAAAAGAAAGCCGTTCTTGAGGACCTGGTTCATTCCGGTGTGAAGAAGGACGTCTTGGAAGCGGGGGTAAAGAATCCGCAGAAATACTACGACTTGTATAAAATCCTCGGCTCGCAGGCCGGCTCGCTGGTGAATCGCAGCGAACTGTCCAAAACCATCCAGCTCTCCCTGCCCGCCGTCGAACGCTATCTGTACGTCATGCAGAAGTCCTTTCACCTGACGCTGATCCGCTCTTTTCACTACAATATCCGTAAAGAAATCGTGAAAGCGCCCAAGGTTTACCTGCTCGACACCGGCATCAGGAACTATCTTCTCGGGGATTTCAACGATTTTGCTCTCCGCGCCGACAAGGGACCGTTTTTAGAAAGCCTCGCCTTCCGGCAATTCCTGAACCGTTTCCCCCTTGACGACATCAAATTCTGGCGGACCCAGGACAAGAACGAACTGGACTTCGTCATTCAGGACCGTTTCGCCTTTGAGGTCAAGGCGTCCCCGGAGAGCTTCTCGTTTGCTAAATACTCGAATTTCATGATAAAAAACCCGAATGTTCCTGTGAACGTCGTCACCTATGACCGGGTGGAAGATAAGGGCCGCTACCAGATCTGGCCGGCCTGGGGCATTTAAGAATTGGGAGAAGAAACATGATTAAGCCGCTGCGCGTTCTGATGGTTGAAGATTCGGAAGATGACGTCCTGCTGCTGATCCGGGCGCTGAAGAAGGGCGGTTACGAGCCCGAATATGAGCGAGTGGAGACGACCGAGGCCATGCGCGCCGCCCTCCTTGAGAAGACCTGGGACGTGATCCTGTACGATTACACCCTGCCTCGTTTCAGCGGACTTGAAGCCGTTTTCCTGCTCAGGGAAACGGAGCTCGACATACCCATTATCATCGTCTCCGGCGCCATCGGCGAGGAAACCGCTGTAGAGGCCATGAAGGCAGGGGCGCATGATTACGTCATGAAGGGTAACCTGTCCCGGCTTGTCCCCGCCATCGAGCGGGAAATAAAAGATGCCGTTATTAGAAGGGAGCGCAAGCAGGCGGAACGGCGTCAGGAATTGGTAAACCGGATTCTCAGCGCGCTGAACAGCCCGAATGAAATCACCAACCTTACACAGAATATTCTCCTCATATTGAAGGAATATATGGGGATTGAAGCCTTATGTGTCCGTCTGCGAGAAGGCAATGACTTTCCTTATTATGAAACAAATGGATTCCCGCCGCATTTTCTGGAAGCTGAGAGATACCTCTGCGCCCGCGACGAGAAGAATGAGATCATACGGGATTCCCAGGGGAAGCCCTGTCTTGAGTGTATGTGCGGCACTATCATCTGCGGCAGAACAGATCCCTCGCTGCCCTTTTTTACAGAGGGCGGCAGCTTCTGGACGAACAGCACGACAAAATTCTTAGCCTCAACCACAGAGGCAGACCGCCAGGCAAGGATGAGGAACCGTTGTCAGAGTGAGGGATACGAATCGGTGGCCCTCATTCCACTGAAGTCGGGGGAAGAGATCATCGGTCTTCTGCAACTGAATGACAGAAGGCTGGATCGTTTTACGAAAGAGATGATCCGGTTTCTCGAAGGGATCGGGGCAAGTGTCGGCATCGCGATTCATCGCAGGCGGACAAGTGATGCGCTGCGTGAATCGGAGGAAAAGTATCGCTTTTTAGCGTCTTCTGCAGATGCCATGTATCTTGTGGACAGAGAATGCCGGTATCAGTTCATGAACGAAATGCACTTATCCCGCCTTGGCGTGTCATTGGGCGAAATTAAGGGTAAATCCTATGCCGACCGCCATTCCGAAGAAGACTCGAGAGAGTTTTCTGAAAACGTGGAAAGGGTGTTTGAAACAGGCAAATCTTTCCAAAGTGAACGCAAGAGCCAAAGAGATGATAAGTATTTCCTCCGGACATATAGTCCTGTTAAAGATTCAAAGGGAAGCATTACTGCCGTAACAGTGACTTCAAAAGACATCACCGAGCGCAAGCGGGCGGAGGAGCACTATAAAACTTTGGCGGAAAGCTCCCTTGCCGCCGTGTTTATCGTGCAGGACGGGAAATTCCGCTTTATCAACACCAGCGCCATTGCCTATGCCGGATATTCCGCGAAAGAACTCATCGGCCGGAACGCCGATATGATTGTCCATCCCGAGGACAGGGAGATGGTGAAGTCGAAGGGCCGCGCAATGATGCTGGGGAATGACACATCGCCGTATGAATTCAGGATGGTGGCCAAAGACGGCCAGATCAAGTGGATCATGCAGATCGTATCCCCCATTCAATTCGGGGGCAAACCGGCCATATTGGGTAACGCTATAGATATAACAATGCGGAAAAAAATAGAGGAAGAACATGCTGAGAATTTTGAACGGTTGCGGAAGGCGATGGGTGCTACTGTTCATGCGATGGCCGTAGCGGTGGAAACGAGGGATCCTTACACGGCCGGTCATCAGAGGCGTGTGGCCGATCTTGCCCGCGCCATCGCAACGGAAATGAATCTTTCAAGCGATCAGATCGACGGCATCCGGACAGCGAGTGTAATTCATGACATCGGGAAGATTTCAGTGCCTGTGGAAATTCTCAGCAAGCCGACAAAATTAAACGACATAGAATTCAGTCTGATAAAAACACATTCTCAGTCAGGATATGACATATTGAAAGACATTGAGTTTCCCTGGCCCATCGCGAGGATAGTTCTGGAACATCATGAGAGGCTGGACGGTTCCGGGTATCCGAACGGGCTGACCGGGGAAAATCTTCTCATGGAATCAAAGATTCTGGCCATCGCCGACGTGGTGGAGGCCGTTGCGTCGCACCGTCCTTACCGGGCCGGCCTGGGCATCGATGCTGCATTGGATGAAATTGCAAAGA
>Ga0116202_10001660_pt1 | contig 13035 bp, 16 predicted proteins | sample LakKivw325mmetaG_FD_94479 | JGI IMG/M metagenome (GOLD analysis project Ga0116202, IMG submission 94479) | Anoxic lake water microbial communities from Lake Kivu, Rwanda to study Microbial Dark Matter (Phase II) - Lake Kivu water 325m metaG | ecosystem: Environmental > Aquatic > Freshwater >...
GTCACGGCCGGACTCCCCACGGTTGCGATCCGCATTCCACGGCATCCGCTGGCACTGGAACTGATCCGGCGCGCCGGAACGCCTATCGCCGCTCCCAGCGCCAATGCGTTCGGATTCACCAGTCCCACCAGCGCCCGCCACGTCCTGGATCACCTGGCAGGCAAGGTGGATCTGGTGCTCGACGGCGGATCGTGTCCGGTGGGCATCGAGTCGTCTATTGTCTCGCTGGCCGGGGAATCGCCCGTCCTGCTCCGGCCGGGTGGTATTCCGGCGGAGGATATCGAGGCGGTGACCGGCCCGTTGCAGAGGGAGCGGCACGGCAAGAGTGCCGTTGTCGCCGCGCCGGGCATGTTGTCGCGCCATTATGCGCCCCGCACTCCGCTCAGGCTGATTCCGGAAGCCGAGGCGTGGCCGATACCGGCGTCCGGACAGAAGGTGGGCCTTCTGGCCTTCCGGGAGGTTCCCGATCCAACGCCCTTCACCTGTGTGGAGGTTCTTTCCGGGAGCGGCGATCTGCGCGAGGCCGCCGCCACCCTGTTCGGCGCCATGCGCCGGCTGGACGAAATACATCTGGATTCGATTGTAGCACGACTTGTGCCGCAGGAAGGCCTTGGCCGGGCCATCAACGACCGGCTTACCCGGGCCGCAGGGCAGGGGACGTGAGTGAGCTATAGGAGTTTACAAAGGCCACGAAGGGTTAAGGTCTTCCCGCCGGAGGCGGGTAATAGTAATTCTCTTTGTGATCTCAGTGATCTTCTGTTCAAACTCTTGGTTTTGGTTCCGGCTATGCCAAGTTAGGATGGCTCAATTCGGCTGGCGTCCTCAAGAACTCTCGGCTATTCTCTCCCGCGATGAAAACCAAGGGCCAGATCGAGGCGGAGATCAGCGATGCCGTTACCCGGTTCGAACGCGAGTACATGGGCCGCGGGCCGGAATCGGCGCGCACGTACCTGTTGGAGGATCTGGTCATCGTCCGGTTGCGCGGTGTCCTGACCCCGGCCGAAAGCCATTTGGCGCGAAGCGACCCCGAAGGGCGCGGGCGGGCGCTCATCAAGCAGATCCGGACCGAGTTGGTGGAAAAGGCCCGGCCGCTCCTGGAGGCGATTATCCAGGACATTCTCGGGCAGTCCGTCAAGAGCCTCCACACCGATATCAGCACGCTCACGGGGGAACGGATCATTGTCTTTTCCCTGACGGCTCCCGTGAAGGTTTCCGACTGAGCGGCTTCGCTTCTTCAACGCGGGAGGTCCAATGCCTCCAGGGCCTCCTGTGCATCAAGCGTGAAGAGCGTGGTCACGCTGACTCCTCATCCTGGAGAGTTCTTCAAGCGCCGACTTGCGCGGTCCCGGTTGCTTCGCCATGCGGTCGGCGATGGCCAGGAGCCGCGCCCATGCCTCCCGACCGCCACCCCCGTCCCTTTGCGGCCGCGAAGTCCGCCGGGGCCAGCACGCCCACCGGGTAGACCGCATGGTCCTCGGCCACGTGGCGCACCAGTTCCGACGCCTTGGCTTTCAATTCCCGAATGCCGATTTCCCTCACGTTCCACCTCCACCGATAGGGTCACACAGGTGGCCACATGGGTCAAATCTCCACCCGTGTCCGGACTCCGCAGGGATGGCAGCGGTCGCCAAAAGCGGTCATCAACCGGTGTGTCGCGGCCGCCCCGGTGCAATGGCATGGCCACAGCGCCTGAATGTCCATTTCGTCCAGTTTCTCCAGGGTCCGGGTCAGGCGCTCGTCCGTGGCGGATCCAAGGTGCATGCCGCCCAGGAGGGCGCGAACCGGCCGCCGGTCAGTCAATGTGCGAATATGGTCGAGCGTGTTGACGACGCCGGAATGGGCGCAGCCGAGCAGCACGACCAGTCCGCCCGCGGTCTCGATCCACAGGGCCTGGTCGTCCTCGATCGGATCCGGCAGGGTTGCCTGCGCATCGAGGAAGAACGGGCCCCCGGTATCCTCGAAGGCCGTCCGGCGCGGGATCGGTCCCGTCACGAACAGGCCGGGCGCGATCTCCGCCGGTTCGCGGGTCCAGACGACCGAAGACAGGCGTTCGTTGACCTTCTCGCGCGTATGGGCGGGCATGCCGATCTCTTCGGCGTGTCCCCCGCGGCAGGAGTACCGGGACGCGAGTGCCGCGGGATAGAGGAACAACCGGGCGTGGGGCGCCTCCGTCAGGGCGTGCGACAGGCCGCCGGTGTGGTCGTAATGACCATGGCTCAGGACAATGGCATCGGCGCACTCCAGGCCCACACCCAGGCGTTCGGCGTTGCGGGCGAGGACGAGCCCCTGGCCGGTGTCGAACAGCACGCACGTCCCGGCTGTCTCGATCCATAGACTGAGCCCGTGCTCGCCGAGCAAGCCCGAGCCCTGGGCCGTGTTTTCGGCCAGGACCGTGACGGTGAGGGTGGAGGGGTTCATGGGCCCGGTCCGCCTTCCTGCCGTCGGCCGCGCTGTTGAATGCCGCTTTCGGCGAGGCCGTCCTGCCACCCGTTGCGAGTGCCGTCGATGCGGTCGAAGCGCGCCGTGTAGGGTTTGATGTCCAGGAGGGGCGTTTCGTCGAGCACATCGATCCCGTCCACATGGAGCACGCAACCCTCGAGGCGTAGCAGCCGGACCACGCTGAGTCCGATCGGATTGGGCCGGGCCGGCGCGCGTGTCGCGAAAACGCCATGCTCCACATCCTCGAGGTATGGTTTCACGGTCAGCCGGGCCGGAGGCGCGCGGTGCAGGTGATAGAGGAGATAAATGTGCGAGAAACCCTCCAGGTCGCGAAGGCCTTCCTCGAACTCGGGCCAGACCTCCACACGGCCCGGGAACCCGGCCGCAAAGACCGGCTGGATCGGCGTCCGCTCCGGGTGTGTGTGCCCGCTGTGGATCACGCCGATCGGGCGATACGCGATCTCCATCCTGTCGTTCATGCGGCCGAAAAACTCATCGTCCACTTCGTTCATTCTCACCTCTTGCTTATGGTTCCAGGTGCTTCTTGAGGGTTGCGATCAGCAGGTCGTCGCGTTGAACGCCCGTGAACCGTTCGACTTCCTTGCCATTCTTCAAGATGACCAAGGTCGGGATGCCCTTGATGTCGAATCTTGCGGGCGTTCCGAGCTCCTTGTCGATGTCGCATTTCCCGACTTTGACCAAGCCCGACATGGTCGCCGCCACTTTCTCGATGAAGGGCGCTTGCCGGAGGCAGGGCCCGCACCAGGGCGCCCAGAAATTCACCAGCACGACTCCTTTGCTTGTCGCCGTTTCGAAATTCGCATCCGTTAGTGTCAGCTCATTTACAGTGTCCATGTTTGGATCTCCTGGTCGTCACTTGTGAACATTGCTTCCTTGGCGCCCGGGCTGTGGCGCGCAGGAGGGCGGCGGCGTGGCGGAGCATGCGGTCGGTGGCGTCCCATCCTACGCATTCGTCGGTGACTGAAACACCGTAGCGGAGGGCTGCCGGGGCGCGACCGACCGGCTGGTTGCCCTCGAACAGGTTGCTTTCCAGCAACAGGCCCACCAGCGCGCGGTTTCCCGCGCGCCGTTGCTCCAACACGGCGTTCCAGACGGGTTCTTGCCGGTCGAACCGCTTGCCGGCATTGCCGTGGCTGCAATCCACCATAAGGCGCGCCGGCAGCCCACAGGCTTCCATGCGGCTGGCAGCGAGGGAGACGCTGTGAGCGTCGAAATTGGTGTTGGCGCGGGCGCCGCGCAGGATCAGGTGCCCCCAGGGGTTGCCGGCGGTCCGGACAATGGCGGTTCGTCCATGCCCGTCAATTCCCAGGAAAGACTGGGGCTGGCACGCCGCCTGCAAGGCGTCAACGGCCACTTGGAGGTCGCCGTCGGTCCGGTTCTTGAAACCGACCGGCATGGAGAGGCCGCTGGCCATCTGGCGGTGGGTCTGTGATTCCGTGGTGCGGGCGCCAATGGCGGCCCAAGTGACAAGGTCGGCAATGTATTGCGGCACGATGGGATCCAGCAACTCGGTTCCGGCGGGCAACCCAAGGGCGGCGATGTTCAGCAAAAAGCGACGAGCCAGGCGCAGTCCGGCATCCATATCGTCGCTGCCGTCCATGCGGGGGTCGTAGATCAACCCTTTCCAGCCGACGGTCGTTCGGGGTTTCTCGAAATAGACCCGCATCACGACGAACACGACGTCATCGATTTCGGCCGCCAGCGCCCGGAGGCGGCGGGCATAGTCCAGGGCGGCGGCAGGATCGTGGATGGAGCAGGGGCCGACGATGGCGACGAGCCGCGGGTCGCGCCCCTCAAGGATACGGCAGAGCGCGTCGCGGGCGGTGCAAACATTTCGCCGGATGGCCGGTGTGGCCCGGTGGAGACTTTTGAGTTCATCGGGTGCGATGAGGGCGCTCAAGCCGAGGATGTTGAGATTGTCCGTCCGCAGGGGGCGGGGGTTCATGAGGGTCTCCTGGAGGTCCTCACGAGCGAGGGGCGGGCCAGTTTCACGGGCTGCATGCTATGGCGCGCCAAAGTGGGGTGTCGCTCAGTGGTCACAGACGTTGACCCCCGACACCAGGGTTCCGGCGAGGTACTGTTCGGCGAGTCGTTCCGGATCGGACGCCGACGCCCCGACGATGACCTTGATGCCGTTCTCGGCGAACAGGGACTGGGCCCGCTGGCCCATGCCGCCGGCGATCACGACCGAGGCGCCCTGCTCTCGCAGCCAGCGGGGAAGCACGCCGGGCTCGTGCGGTGGCGGGGTGAGATATTGCCGGTCGGTGACGGTCTTGCCGTCCGGGCCGATGGTCAGGAGCGTGAATTGCCCGCAATGGCCGAAATGCATGCACAGTTTCCCTTGTTCCGTCGGTATGGCTATCTTCATCGTGGTTTCTCCTTTTGTAACGTTGTTCGATGTCTGCAGGTTGCGTTCTGACAAGGCGAGAATGGGCGTGACGACGCGTTCCAGCGCCTTGGCGGTTTCCGTGCCGTTGAAGTGATAGATGAACGGGGTCCCGGCGTCGCAGGCGGCGCCCACTTGGGGATCGAGCGGGATGCGCCCGAGGAACGGCACGCCCATGTCGCCGGCCATTTTCTCGCCGCCGCCGCGTTTGAAGATCTCCGTGACTTCGCCGCACTTGGGGCAGACGAACCCGCTCATGTTTTCCACCACGCCGAGGACGGGGACTTGCAGTTGCCTGCAGAAGTTGATGGATTTGCGCACGTCGGCGGTCGCGACGTCTTGGGGGGTCGTCACGACTATGGCGCCGTCCACGGGTGCGGCCAGTTGCGCCACCGCGAGGGGTTCGTCGCCGGTCCCCGGCGGGGAATCGATGACCAGATAATCCAGGTCGCCCCATTCCACGTCCCGGAGGAACTGGCCGATGACCTGCGCTTTCATCGGGCCGCGCCAGATCACGGCGTCGTCGCCGTCGCGCAGCAGGAAACCGACGGACATGACTTTCAGCCCCGCCCGTTCGACGGGCAGGATGGCGCGGTCTGTGCCTTGGACGCCAGCCATTTCCAGGCGCAACATCTTGGGAATGCTGGGACCGTGGATGTCCACGTCCAGCAGCCCAACGCGCTTGCCCGCCAGTGAGAGCGAGATCGCCAAGTTGGTCGCGACGGTGCTCTTGCCGACGCCGCCTTTGCCAGACATGACCAGGATCTTGTGTCGGATGTGTTGAAGCCGTTCCTGCAGGGTGTGTTGCTCAAGCAATTGATCGAACGTCTCCGGTGCCGCTGTCCCCTTGATCCCGCATTTGCTTGTCGCGGATGTCGCTCCACCCTTGTGCCCGCATTCAGGATGTCCTTCCATTGTTTCGTTTCCTTTCATGGTTGCATTGCGCTTTTGTTACGGATACGGGCGATAACCGTCTCTCCCGCCCGGACCGTCGCGCCGGGCTTCACGATCATTTTCACATCCTCTGACGGCAGGTAGATGTCCATCCGCGAGCCGAATTTCATCATTCCGATCCGGTCCCCGACGGCCACATCGACGGTTCTGTCGTGCGGCAACCAATAGACGACCCGCCGGCAGACCGGACCGACGATCTGATTGACCAGACACCTCGTGTGCTCGCCCTCGATCAGAATCTTGTTGTGCTGGTTCACCTCGGAGGACTTCTCCTGGAAGGTGAAGAGGCGTTTGCCGGGGAAATAGCCCAGGAATGTGGACCTGCCCGAGATGGGCGCCCGGTTGACGTGCACGTCAAGAAGACTCAGGAAGATGCTGATGCGCACGCAGTTGGTTTTCAGGTATCCGCCCTCATAGACGTTTGCGACGGCAGCCACCGTGCCGTCCGCACCGGCGACGACGGCGCCAGCGTCACAAGGAGGCGTCCGGGCGGGATCGCGGAAGAAATACACCAGGTAGAGAAGTCCGATGACAGCCGGCAGCACGCATAGCCAGGCAATACGCTGGAACGGAGCTGCCCGCACCCGCAGGATGAGAGCCAGCAGGCCGAAACCAAGCACGACGACTCCAAGGAACGGCAGGACTTCAGGTCTGATGGCTATGGCTACACGCATAATTGCTCCCACACCGCCCGGATGTCCTTGCCGGCCACCGAGTCCGGCAGTTCCACCACGGCCTTGCCTTGGATCTGCGCGGCGGTCACGGCGCGGTCGTAGCGCACGCGTCCCGCGACGGCAGCACCGGCTTGGCGCGCCTCGACCTCAATCCGTTCCGTCATCTCTTCGTTCAGGTCGCATTTGTTGACGCACACCGCGGCCGGGATGTCGAAATGCCGGGCCAGTTCCAGCACCCGGGCCATGTCGTGCGCGCCGGACAGGGTCGGCTCGGTCACAATGAGGACCCGGGACGCGCCTGTGACGGAAGCGATCACGGCGCAGCCGACTCCCGGCGGGCCATCCACCAGGACGAGGTCCGCTCCCCGCTCCCCGGCAAGGGAGAGGGCCGCTTCCCGGACTTTGCTGACCAGCTTGCCCGAATTCTCGCCGCCCGGAACGAGCCGCGCGTGAACCAGCGGGCCATGGCGGGTGTCGGACACATACCATTCGCCGCCCAGCCGTTCGGGGAAATCGATCGCCTTGACGGGGCAGGCCCAAACGCAGACGCCACAGCCCTCGCACGCGGTCGGATCGATGGCGAAGGCGTGGTCCTTCGAGCTGCCACCGGCGGCCCGCATGGCTTCCAGGATGTCCGCGAACTTGACGGGACACGAGCGCTTGCATCCGTCGGCGCAGTTGTCGCAGGCCGTGCGGGCGCCGGCCAGGAAGGCATTCTCCGCTCCATCCACCTGCCGCACCGCGCCGAACCGGCAGCGCGCGAGACAGGCGCCGCAGCCGATGCAGTCTTGCTGCCGGATGACCGCCTCATGCCCGCAGCGGAAGTCCTCGCGGCGGAGAATCCCGGGCGCAAGCACGAGGTGCAGGTCCGCCGCGTCCACATCGCAGTCCGCCAGCACGGTGTTCCGGGAAAGTGCGGCGAAGGAAGCGGTCAAGCTCGTCTTGCCCGTGCCGCCTTTCCCGCTGATGATCACGATTTCCTTCACGGGTGCCTCCTCAACAGGGCGATGGTCAGGACTCCCGCGGCGATAAGCGCCAGTTCCCCGGCCAGCGCGGCGAGTTCCTTTCTGCCGCGGCGCCCGGGAACAAGGTCCGCCAGGGCGATGTACAGGAAACTGGCGGCCGAAACGCAGAGCACATAAGGCGCCACGGAACGGAGGGCGCGGATTCCGAGATAGGCTGCCAGCGCGCCCGCCAGTGTGGCCGAGGCCGAGAGGGCATTGAGGAGGAGGGCCTTGCGGCGGCCGTATCCGCTGTGGAGAAGGATCCCGAAATCCCCGGCCTCCTGCGGGATCTCGTGGGCGATGACGGCCAGGGAGGCCGTGATTCCCATGGGCACGGAGGTCAGGAACGAGGATGCGATCACGAGGCCATCCACGAAATTGTGAAAGGCGTCGCCCACCAGGATCAGGATCCCGCTGGTGCCATGCACCGGACAATCCTGCTCGTGGCAGTGCCGCCACAGCACCAGGTTCTCGAGCGTGAAAAAGCCGATCAGTCCCGCCAGGACGGTCAGCATGACGGGGCCGGACGCCAGGCTTTCCAAGGCGTGGGGAATCATGCCCAGCAAGGCCGCGCCCAGCAGCGTCCCGATGGCGTAACTGACCAGGTGGGGGATCAGTCGGCGCGCCAGCCGTTCGGGTAGGGCGAGGACAAACCCGGCGGCTGCGATCGCTCCGAGACTGCCCAGCACGGCGAAGATGAAAATGTAGGTGGCGATGGTCATGCATTCAGCTCCGGCCAGGTCTTCCAGTGTTGTTGTCTCTCACAACGAGCGCGCCAACCGGCGCCCCGATGTCCGCGCCGATCATGGGGCACTTCACGGTGAGCAGGAAGAACACGCGCTTGTCCGTTTCGGACAGCGTTTCGTAGTTGCCCTGGCCCTTGGCGATGATCAAGTCGGCGCGGTGGAACTCGTCGCGGAACTCCCCGGAGCATTCCTCGACCAGCGTGCCCGGCGCGTCCGAACCGTTGGCGATCACCCTGGCCACACCGGCCAGGCCGGCCGTTTCCGCATCGTCCAGCGTGGCGTCATTGATCACCGGGAATCCCCGCACGGCAACCGTCACGTTCCGCGCGGGTAACGCATCGAGGAGGGAACGGTCAAACACGATTTCCCCCGCATTGTCGGCCAGGTACAGGATGTGCCGGGCCTCCGCGGCGGCACGGAAGAGATCGTCCACGCTGCCGACGAGCGGCATATCCCATATCGCATTCAAGCGTTCACGGAGTTCCTCCGGCGCGAGGCGGGTCTTGGACCCGGCATCCAGGAGATTCCCCGCAATCGCCAGCCGCGTCACGGCTTCGCGCGGGTCCCGATGGCGGAGCGCCCGTTCGGTCAGGGAGGGCAGCAGTTCGAGGGCTGTGCGGTTCATGCGGTCCTTGAGCGGGCGATAGGGGTCGGCCTGTCCTGTTTCCTCGCGGACGAGCCGTTGCACCCGCTGGGAGATCGACACCGGCATGGCAGCCCAATCCGCAGCCGCTATCTCGTGAAGCAGCCGTTTGAGAATCTGTTCCTTCCGCCGGACGTCGGTCGCTGCCATGTCGACCGCTTCCGCCGCCTGGCGCACAAGACAGGGAATACACTCCAGCGCCGTCTTCATGCGGGCTCCGATGTGTGGTTGGCTGCCGCTCCGCCCTCTGCCGTGCGGCGGGGCTGCGGGGTTGCGTCAATCTGGAACCCGGCGGCTTCGATCAGGTCCCGGTCGGCCTCCGGCCCTTGCCCCGGCGTGGTGAGATAGCCGCTGGTGAACACCGCGTTCGCCGGATAGAGAGCGAGCGCCTGCATGGGCCCCAGGCAGGATTCCCGGCCTCCCGCGACACATAGCTCTGTGGCGGGATGCGCGAATCGAAACAGCGCCAAGGCGCGCAGGCAGTCGGCGGGGCCCAGCCGCGGGTGGCGGTCGAGCGGCGTGCCGGGCCGGGGGTCGAGGAAATTGACGGGAATGGTGTCGGGGCCGAGGTCCCGCACGGCGAACGCCATGTCAACGCGGTCTTCCGCCGTCTCGCCTGCGCCGAGAATGCCGCCGCAACACAGGGCGAGCCCCGCGTTTGTAACGGCTTGGGCGGTGGCCACCCTGTCTTGATAGGAATGGGTTGTGCAAAGATGGGGGAAATACCGTTCCGAGGTCTCCAGATTATGGTGATAACGATCGACCCCGGATGCTTTCAGATGTTCCGCCTGCCTGGGAGAAAGCAAGCCCAGCGAGAGGCAGACTTGAATCGGCGCCTCCGCTTTGATGGCGCGGACGATCTCGCCGATGGACTCCACCTCGGTATCCGTGGGGCCTCGCCCGCTCGACACCACGCCGTATCGGGTGGCCCCCATTCGGCTGGCCTCGCGCGCCCCGTTCACGATCTCTTCCCGCGACTGCCACGGCGAACGGTGCGTGGCCCCGGGCCGGACCACAGCGGACTGGCTGCAATAGCCGCAGTCCTCCGTGCAACCGCCGTTGCGCGCGTTGCGGAGGACATGCAGGCGGACCCCGCGCCCGAAATGGCGCCGACGAACGGCAAACGCGGCGTCCAGGATGGACAGCAGGTCGTCGTCATCCGACCGCAGGATCTGCAGGGCCACGTCCCGGGAGATCTGCCCCCCGCCGGTCACATGCAGGGCGATATCGTACCATGGGTTCATGTCAGGCGTTCTCCTCGAGCAGCCGTTCCCACAGGCGCAGCATGTGTGCCGGCCATTCCGACAGGGCGTTCGACGCCAGTTGCCCCCGGGAATAGGACTCCGCCACGCGGCGGTCCTCGGGAATCTCCAGCAGAACGGGAATCCGTTGCTCCGCACAGAAATCGCGCACCCGCCCGTCGCCGGCATCCGACCGGTTGATGACGACCCCGAATGGAACCGCGAGCTGGCGGATCATCTCCACGGCCAGCCGTAGATCGTTCAGCCCGAACGGGGTCGGTTCCGTGACTAGAACGACGTAATCGGCGTCCCGCACGGTGGACACCACCGGGCAGGACGTTCCGGGTGGCGCATCCAGGATTGCCACACCGTCGGCGAGGGACTTTTTCTTCACCGCCCGGATCAGAGGTGGCGCCATGGGTTCGCCGACATTGAGACGCCCCTGGACAAAAGCCAGTTGTCCGGACCACCCGGTCTCGACCACGCCGATCGCGCGGTTTCCCTCGCGAATGGCCGCCGCCGGGCACACCAGGGCACAAGCGCCGCACCCGTGGCAGAGTTCGGCGAAGACCAGGGGCGTTTTCAGCACAGCAATGGCATGGTACTGGCAGATCTCCGTGCACTTGCGGCAGCCTGTGCATTTCTCCCCATCCACCACGGGCACCGGGATGCCCACCGGTTCTGTGGTTGTAATCGCGGGCGCGAGGAAGATATGGCCGTTCGGTTCCTCGACGTCACAATCGAGGTACTGGACCGACTGGCCGTTTTTGGCCAGGACGCTGGCAAGATTCGCAGCCAGGGTGGTCTTCCCGGTCCCCCCCTTTCCGCTGGCGATGGCGATTTGTATGGTCATGGTGGCCGCCTCAGGTCCTGCTGTGCTTGCCGGTTCCCGGTGCGGCGGTGTAGTGCGAAGCGCCTCCGCTTTTGCAGATACGGAGTTTTCCCGTCCGTGACAGGTTGCCGACGTACTTCGAAACTTCGTTCCGGTGCATGCCGAACGCCCTCGCGATCTGGATTGCCGTGCAGGGGCGCCGCTCAAGCATGGCCAGAATGGCTCCCTCCCGGGCGGCGAGATCGCCGCCAGCGCCGGGCGTGAATTCGGCGATCACCGTGGCGGCGGGAGTGAACAGCGCCGCCAGAGCCTCCATCTCTTTCCGGGGCAGGGGCAGGACGAACGCCTCGGCCGGCGGCCGCACGGCCGTGTTCAGATGAATCTCGTCCGGGGCGATCCGCGCGGCCAGTTCGGCAATCTTCCCGGCTTCGTCCGGGATGGCATTGATTCCCGCCACGAGGAACACTTCAAGCCAAAGCCTGCCCAGGAACTGGTCGCGGAAGCGCCGGTATCCCTCCAGGATTCGGGAAAAGTTGAGACCGGGGTGGGGGCGGTTGATCTGCTCGAACAAGGGCCGATCCCAGGCGCTGAGCGAAAGCTTCACGATGTCGGCCTGGCAGGCGGCCTCGCACACCCGCGGCAGCCAGAACAGCGTGCCGTTGGACAGCAGGACCGACGGCAGGCCTGTCTCCTCCCGCGCGAGCCGGAGGATGTCTCCGAAGCGGGTGTGCAACGTGGGTTCGCCCGATCCCGAAAGTGTGACATAGTCCGCTTGCCCACCGCCCCGGACCCATGTCCGCAGCTCCTTCCTGACCGAGCCAGACGGGACATACGCCCGCCGGGCAAGCGTCTTGTGTGTCGTCCGCCCCAACTGGCAGAAGACGCAATCCAGCGTGCACGTCTTGAACGGCGTGAGATCCACCCCCAGGGAGCGTCCCAGGCGGCGGGACGGCACTGGTCCGAAAAGATGTTGGTATTCCGGTTTCATCCCTGTTGGCGCCGGGGGAAGGCATGGCCTTCCCCCGGGCTTTTGTCACGTTCCCGTTTTTCCGGCCTCGAGTTCCCCGATCCGCTTCCGGATGTCTCCCAGCGCGTCCTCGAGGTTCCCGGCCTGGCTTTTCAGCGCGTCCAACTGTTGTTCGCGCGTTGGCGCCTGAGGGATATCCCCCGCTTGCCAGCCGGTGGCCCGCCGCCATCCGGTCAGCCCGGTGGCGAAAAACTGGTTACGCCATCCCCGGCCTCCGCCGCGTCCTCCGCCGCATCCCCGGAATCCCCGCCCCCGTCCGGGGACCGGATTCATATATCCAGGGATATTGTATCCCGCGCAGAATCCTGCCGTGCGGCCTGTCATGGGTCCCATTCCCAAGGGACCGGTTCCATTTCCTCCAGGCATATTCGCCTCCTTTCCTTATGTTGCTCTTTTCACCAATGACCTTCGACATCCGCGGCGGACGCTTCGCGCAGCGAACCGCCGCGGTACGCTGCCAGGGCCTGCCGGACGGTTCCTGAGGCGCCGGTATGGATGCGGATGCCCGCCGCCTGCAGGACGCGGAACGCCTTGGGGCCGATATGCCCCGTGAGGACGGCTTCCGCGCCGAGACCGGCGACTGTCTGCGCCGCCTGGATGCCCGCGCCCTGCGCGGCCTGCAGGTTCACCTCGTTGCTGTGCGCCGTGGTTTCCCCCGTCGCGTCATCCACCAACACGAAATACCGGGCGCGTCCGAAGCGCGGATCCACCGCGTCGTCCAGCGCGGGGCCGGTGGCTGTGATAATCAATTTCATGGTGCGATTCTCCTCATGGTTGCAAAGCAAGTGGCGCCCCGCATGCCGCCGCGTAGCGGCCCTCCGTGCCGCCGCCCGCCGCCCCGGCATGCAAACCGCCCCCGGTTGCATCCCGGCATGGCAAAGGCGGGGTTCGGGAGTTGTCCGGCAAGGTACGCGGCGATCACCTCGTCCACGGTTCCAGCCACAAAGGGAAGGACCCGCATGCCGCCAGCCGCCAGGAAGTCCATCAGCGGACGGGAGATGGCGCCGCAGACCAGCACTCCCGCGCCGGATTCCAGGAGGAACCGGGATTTCCCGGACGGACCGGCAC
>Ga0116202_10001664_pt1 | contig 13015 bp, 11 predicted proteins | sample LakKivw325mmetaG_FD_94479 | JGI IMG/M metagenome (GOLD analysis project Ga0116202, IMG submission 94479) | Anoxic lake water microbial communities from Lake Kivu, Rwanda to study Microbial Dark Matter (Phase II) - Lake Kivu water 325m metaG | ecosystem: Environmental > Aquatic > Freshwater >...
CTGCTGCCGCAGACGACTGGCCAGGGCAGGATTCACTGTACCCCTTGCTATACACTTATACTGGTACTAGTCAAGCACAAAATCGGCTGCAACCACAAAGCCGCAGCCGCTGTCAGCTAACCAATTATGAGCCGTTAGATGCAGAGCTTTCGATTTCTCTGGAAGGAGGAGCGGAGTCCTTAGTCCTCAGTCCTCAGTCCTTGGCGCCGTGACCCCAGGATGCCTTCGAGTACGGAACTGGAAACGCCGAAATACGGGCGATAGGTCCAGAGAGGGTTGACGCCGAAGCCGCACCCCGCATAGACGCTGACCGGCAACAGGTGTGAGAGGATAAGGTCGGTTCGGATTTCAGCGCCGACGCCGAGACGCAAGTTTGCAGTTTGCAGTTTGCAGGTTGTAGTAGAGGGCCAGTCGGTAGTGATTCCGGCATCTGCGAACACGGCGGCGTTGACGTTCTCTAGGAACAGCGGGCCGGTCCCGATGCCGCGTTCGACCCACCACAACGGCACTCTGAACTGGAGTCCTGCTGCGACGACTGAGCGTGCTGGTTCAGACTCCGCCAGGTAGCCCCGGACACCGAGCAGCCCCGGTCCGTTATCAAGCCCGTAGGCGTCAGCAGCTTCCTCGAACGCCGTTCCAAGGACGAGCTTAGTACGCAGGCTCCATTCTCGCGGCGGGCGGCCCAGGTACTCAAACCAGTAGCCTAGTACCCGCGTGAGGTCTTGTTCGGAGGAACTCCGGGGACAGTCCCCGTTCGGGTACAGTCCCCTACGTACGTCCGTGTGCAGACCGATGGCGCGGCCCTGGACTGGGGCGACGCAGAAGCGGTACTGGAAGGCGTTCGAGTAGGTCCAGTCTAAATCTGCACGGACGTTCGTCGCGGAGTCGTGTGCCGCGGTCAGGTCGAGGTCGAGCCAGCTCGAGTGCCTGGTTTGGAGAAAAGGCACCTCGACGTTGACCGAACCTCTCTGTCGATGTAGGTCAAGGTCGGCTGCGGCGCTGACTAGCGCGCGGTAGCGGCGCAGGGTGTAGGCGGCGGTGAGAAACGGAGAGGAGCGGTTGAACCGGTACCCGGCGGCAAGCTGGTACTGGTGGAACTCCAACGCATCCCAGCCCATCGTGAAAGCGCCGAGTTCCTGAAGCTGAATCTCGTCAGACAGCGCCGCCCAAGGCAGCCAGAATGCGGGCACGACGGTCGGGAACGGGCTGTAGTGGTAGAGTTGGTGTTCTCCGTTCGTCGCTTCTCGTTCCACGTTCATCGCTGCCAGAAGGGTGTCGTTGAACTCGGGAGCGGGCCGCCAATCGGCGGAACTCAGGTCCGTCACCGAGATGTCGTAGCCCGAGGCCGAGAAGCTCGTGACGGCTATGCGCCGATTGTCAGGAGAGATAGCCGGCTCGAAGACGCCGTACTGGGCGTTCGTGACCTGGAACGTCTTGCCGGTCGCAAGCTGGTAGGCGTACAGGTTGTAGACTCCGGTTCGGTCTGAGACGAAGAAGAGGAGCTTGCCGGTCCCTGACCAGGTCGGCGACAGGTCGTTGGCACGGTCATGGGTCACCGGGATTGTCCAGCCGGTGTGACGGTCGACCAGCTCGATGTCAGCGTATCCACCGGGACTATTCACACCGACTGCAATCCAGCGGCCGCCGGGCGAGAAACGAGGGCAGTGGTAGCCGGTGTGGTCTTCGGTATCGGTGAGCCGCGACACCTTGCCGGTTCTGAGGTCGAGCAGCTTCAGGTCGTTCTCGCCACCGCCATTAGAAACGAAGACAAGCAGGGACTCATCCGGGGCGAAGTCCGGGTCGCGCGCCCGCTCGCCGTGTGTCAGCCGGCGCACGCTGCCGGTCTGGACGTCGAGCGCGGATATCTCAGTGTATTCGTAGTAGTTTCCGGTGCGGTTCAGTTCGGCGAATGCCAACTGCCGCCCGTCGGGAGAGAGCGACAGGTTGCCCGTGACCAATCCTCGGTGCAGCACGTACGTCTGCCCGGTCGCGGTCACTACCATCTTGATGGCCGGGTACTCCCGCCCGGTCTGTGAGACGTAGTAGAGCCGGGTGCCGTATCGCGACCACAGCGGCGAACCGGTCGAGAATCCCTCGTGCGTGACCTGCCGGAATTGCGTCAGCGGTTTCTCTTGTACGAGCGCCGCAGTCCGCTTCGCTTCGGCGATGAGGCCGTCGCGGGTCTCGTTCCAGGCGCGGTAGATGCTGCGGCCGAGAGTCGGTCGAGCGTAGAAGTTCTCGAGGAACGGTATTCCGGCCGAGCGCCTGCGGTTGTACCGGTCCCATACGCCGGGATCGGTCGCGGCTGCCACGTGTCCGCACAGCAGGGAGCCATAGAGGTACGGCGCGTCCCCGCCGGGAAAGCGCTGTAGCTCATAGTTGCCGCAACGGTCAATCGGCAACAGCTTCTCCGAGTCCGCGGCAGCGCGCGCCATCATGTCATACTCAGCGCTACGGAGGCGGCCGAACTGGCTGAACCTCGTCTCGTTGTACACCGCGTAGCCTTCATTGAGCCAAGCCGGCGCGAGTGCATTGGGCATGGCTACGCGACCGAATACCTTGCGTAGCGCCGCCGGCACGCCCTCCACCTGGTCAATCTGCAGGATGTGGGAATACTCGTGGAGGATGAGAGTACGCAGCCAGTCGCCTTCGTTCGTCTTGCTGCCTGCGGGCGGGGTCGGGATTATAGTGATAACGTTGTTCGGGAACGGCGCTGCCCAGCCGTTCGAGTAGTCGTAGAAGTCGGCGACTACTATCTGGGTCCGGGCTCGCGGGGTCCAGCCTAAGGCCGGAGTGATGGCGGCGTGGATGTCCTCGGCGATGGCTGCAACCTCTCGCGCCAGCCCGACGTGCGCGCTGTCCGGGCGGCCGCGGCAGGAGAAGTGGACGTCAAAGTGGTCGGACTCGACCGTGTACCAGCTCAGGCGCGGGTCAATGTCGATGCTCCCGGGAACCTGGGCCGAAAGGAGCAGAGGAATCAGGCACACGGGGACAAGGGGACGGAGGGACAAAGCGATAGAGCGGCGGAGCCCTGACACTCGATCCCTCGATCCCTTGGTCTCTTTATCCCTCGTCTAAGGCAGTGACAGCCGCTTAATGAGCATGGTCGCATACGAGCCCGGAGGCAGGATGAATGACAGGACCAGCTTCTTAAGTCCCGGGTACAGGTCGTCGGGCTCGGGCGCGGACGCCTTCAGGCGTTCCGGTACGACTACGGCCTTACGCGGATAGGCCTTGAAGAACACGCCACGAATGCGCAACTTCAGCTTCAACCGGTCAAGGCTCAGTCCTTCACGGGCCAGGACCTGGTTAGCGGCGCGGGCGGCCCGTTCGCTTGAAAACTCCGCGTCCGGGCCCGGCGCCGGGATGACCAGCCTGGACAAGAACCTGGCGTCGGTCGGACTCAAACCGTCGCAGAAGGCAAGGGTGCCGTGCGAGTAAGTGAGCTCCCGCACCGGCACTTTCATTTCGGCGAGCAGCACGGAAAGGGTCTGGTTCCACAGCCACGCCTGATAGGCGTTGACGAAGAGTTCGAGCAGGGGACGTGGCATCAGATACGCGGCGCCCTTGAAGTTCTTCGGACTGCGGCAAAGGTGTTCAATCGCGGGCCTCGCCTCGGGCGGAGCGAGTTCGAGAATCCGCGCCCAGTCGCCCCAGTGTTCTTCGATTGCGGCCTTCTGTCGCCGAGTCCGGGAGTCGTCCGCTGCCGAAGGCGCGCCCAGCCAGAGCCGAAGCGCGCCGTTGAAATGGCCGGCGATGAGACGGCGTGCGATGAAGCCCTGACCGTGGCGGGCCGAGCCGAGGCGCTGCTCGTCATAGTAGTTGGGAAACCCGAACCGGTTGACCTTGGGCGCTGCTGCGAGTATCGCCGCTGCCTCGTCATCGGTGAGGGCGCGGAGCGTAATGCGGAACGAGTTGCCGAGCAGCACGTCCCGGCTGACCGGCTCGTCCGCCATCCCGGCGAGGCGGAGCGTGTAGTTTTTCCCGGCTATCAGCCTCGGCCCGCGGCCGGGCAGGGAAAGGTATTGCGTTGACAGCGCGTAGCGGTCCTTCAGGCCGGCGCGGCTCAGTCTTCTCAGTCCGTGGCGCTGTTCGAGGTTGTTGATGACGTCGAGCGTGTTCCAGTAGCGTTTCTTGAGGCGGTAGATGGAGTACTTACCCGCGCGCTTCAGCCGGAGCCTGAGGCGCTCCTCGACCCGGAAATCCTCAGGTCGGACCTTGAGCTTCATCCGAGGTCAAGCATCAGGATAAGGATGAAGCCTGAAAGGCTGAAGGATGAAATGTCCGGCAGTTCATCCCTCCTCCTTCATCCCTTCCGGCTTTTTCGCCTCGCTAGACTTGGCCGCTTCGGACGTTCTTCGCCAACAGCAGCACTCCGAGCACAATGAAGATGACGCCGGCACCGAGGTGCACCCAGCGAATCGGCAATACCCTCGCCAGCGTATTGCCCACGAGCGTGGCGAGGAGTGAGCTCGTGACCAGAGCCAGCGAGCTGCCGATGAAGACCGGCATCAGGGTGCTCTTGCCGGCGGCGAAGCTGAGCGTGGCGAGCTGGGTCTTGTCGCCGAGCTCGGCAAGGAAGATGGAGCCGAAGGTCGTAACCAATAGCTTCCAGTCCATTGAGGCCCTCCCTTACAATGCGGCTGCGGCGAGCGCTTCCAGGTCTGCGACCTTGCCGGCCGGCGAGACCGCGAGCTCGCGGTCAATCCTGCGGGCGAGCCCGGCCAGCACGTTGCCCGGCCCGACTTCGAGAAATTTCCGGCAGCCAAGCTCCTTGGCGTTCGCGATTGTCGCGGCCCAGCGGACCGGCGATATGAGCTGTCTTTTCAGGCAGTCGCGCACCTGGTCAACCGTCGTGACCGGCTTCCCGGTGACATTGGCGATGACCGGGAAGGACGGAGTCTTGATATCGAAACCCGCCAGGTAGTCGGCGAACTCCGCGGCCGATTCCTCAAGCAGCGGAGAGTGGAATGCGCCGGAGACCGGCAGCAGCACCGCCTTGAGCGCGCCGCGGGTCTTGGCCAGCTCGGCCGCGGCCTTGACCGCCGGGACCTCGCCGGAGATGACCGTCTGCTTCGGCTCGTTGTAGTTGGCGGGCACGACCACGCCGCTCACTTCCTTGCAGAGTTGCTCGACCGCGGCCGCCTCCATGCCGATGATGGCGGCCATCGTGCCCGGGTGCTTCTCGCCTTCGGCGTACATAAGAGCTCCGCGGCGCTTCACGAGCTTCATCACCGAGTCAAAGTCAAGCGCGCCGGCTGCGTAGAGCGCGGAGTATTCACCGAGGCTGTGGCCCGCGGCCAGCATCGGACCCATCTTCGGCAGGGCGGCCAGCGCTGCCAGCGAGTGCGTCAGGATGGCGGGCTGGGTGTAGCGGGTCTGGCGCAGCTCGTCTTCCGGGCCTTCGAACGACAGCGCCTTGATGGGCAGCTCGAGCGTCCGCTCCGCCCGCTCGTACACGTCGCGGGCCTGAGCGAACCTCTCGTACAGGTCTGCGCCCATGCCTACGAACTGCGAGCCCTGGCCGGGGAAGAGGAAACCGATTGGGTCACTCATCTTGTTACCTTTCTATGCGGCAAAGTCCGAAGTCCGAAGTTCGACCCTCGAAGCTCGGCATTCGGCGTTCCGATGGGCCGGCTGACGCCGGAGCACTGCAAACTGCAGACTGCAGACTGCGGATGCAGCCCCGTCCATCATACGGTTCGGACTGGCAGTGTCAAGCGTCAGGAGAAGGATGAAGCCTGAAAGACTGAAGGATGGAATGTCCGGCAGTTCATCCCTCCTCCTTCCTCCCTTCCGGCTTTTTCGCGGGTTGTTTGACCTGCGGGAAGCCGCCGAGTATCATCTGCTTCCAGTTGTAGATGAGACGAGTCGCAGTTGCCCTTTTTCTGGTCGTGGCGGTCGCGTGCGCGGTTTCGGTCGGGTATGTCTCGGTCGAGACCGACTCGCTGCCCGACCAGGTTTACCTGGATGCTACCTCGGTGCCGATGGCTGTCGCGCCGGCAGTAGTCGAGGCGCTGCCGGGCAAGCACTTCGTCAGCCTGTTTCCGCCCAAGAAGGTCTACCAGGCTGCCTTCGAGGAGGCGCCGGAGCAGTTCTGGGACAGGCTGCGCGGGCTCGGGGCCATTCCGGAAAGGCCCGGCCTGCTATCAAGCTATGAAGCCGGCTCGGTGCGGAAGGGTACCGAATGGGTATACGTAATGCCCGAAGATACGGTCAGGGTCAGGCTCTCGCACGCAGAGGTCATGAGGACCTATCGCCACGACACCGGCTGCGTTACCGGGACTTTTGTCGGCTGGACCCTTGCCATCGGCGCGGCCATGGTCCTCGCCATCATCTTCTCCCGCATCAACACCTGACCCCTGCCATTTTCGATTGCCGATTGTCGATTCTGGATTGACCTGTCCGGCCTTGGCTTCGTGCTTCCGTACCCCAAATCCCCACTTCTTACATCTAGCTTCTTACGTCTGACTTCGTCCGGCCGCGAATCCGCGTAGTCTGCGGATTCCCTCGTCCGGAAAGCAGCGGGCGGGCAAGGCCCGCCCGTAGTTTGACAAGACAGTATTACCAGCGGTTGCCGCCCTCTCCGCCGCCGCGGTTACCGCCGCCGCGCGGGGCGCGACCCTCGGTGCGGGCCCGGGCCTCGTTCACGGTCAGCGGACGGCCGTCCATCTGGTACTGGTTCAGAGCTGCGACAGCCGCCGTCGCCGCCTCGTCCGAAGCCATTTCCACGAATGCGAATCCGCGGGAACGCTCGGTGAACTTATCCTTAACGATCTCAGCCGAGACCACGTCGCCGTGCTGGGCGAACAGCTCGCGCAACTGGTCTTCGGTCGCGCTGAAGGGAAGGTTCCCTACAAACACGCGCTTTCCCATACATCTTCCTCCGACAGGTTTGGCTTGGGGCTCGTTACGGAACTACGGGTGCGGGCAAGTAGGACGTACAGACCTGACTCATAGGCTCCCGGTCGACCACAAGCATTCTCGAGACCTCACGCTACGCGCCGGACACCAGGCCTCTCGGCGTCCGGCGGATCATGTTAACTTCCGGGCTTATTGTGTCAAGAGAAAACAGAGGGGGCGGCACAGGGGCCGACGGCCTGCGGCCCTCGGCTCACGGCCGGCGGGACTGAAGCTGCCAGCCGTCGGCCGTCAGCTTGGGCTTGCGCTTGAGCTGGCTTCGGGCGTGTGGCCTGAGATTCGCGGCTTGGGCCGCGACGCCGTCGCCTCAAGGAACTGGGGCGTGCCCACAAGACCACCTCGACCGCTTCCGGGACCAATTCGCAGTGCGCCTCGAGACTTCCGATTCGCGGGCGCTCCCCATATACTCCCCGTCCTGCTCGGGCCCGCCCACTCACAGCCCGACCGCGAGCCGTTCTCGCTTCACGTCCTCAACCGCCTCCTTCCAATCCTGCCGTTCGCCCAGGCCGTAGCCGACGTACGCCCCGCGCAGAGTTCCGCCAAGGGCAAAGGCAATCAGCGGCAGGTCAAAGGTGAAGCCGTCATGTCTGATGATGATGGTGTCCCACGCGTTCGGCTGGAATACCACGCCGCGGGCTATCGCGACGGCGAGCAGGCCGACGCTGGCCCCGACCACCCAGCCTGTTGACATGCCGAGGAACGTGCAGAGGATGCGGTTGGGCGCCTGCATGCGCTGACGGACTTCGCGGTCAGTAATCGGGTCGCCGAAGAGGTCATACCCGGCAACGCCCCTTCGTTCCAGGGTCGCCGCGCCGCCACGCCTTGCCTGCGCCGCGCCCAGCGCCAAGCCGGCACCGGCTCCGGCTGCGAGCCCGGCGCCGGCAACGCCCGCGTACGTTCCCCGGTTTACGTCGTACACGTCAACCGAGTAATGGTACCAGTACGAGCCGTATCCCCAGCAGTCGTGCATCTCCAGCGACTCCTGCCGGCTTTCCATGAACTTGATGGCGCCCATCGCTCCGATTGTCCCGCCGGCGCCGAGCCCGAATGCCGCTCCGGTCAGTCCGTCCATAGCCAGGTTTGTGCAAGCGGCCCGCGGAGGCGGGCTAACAGGATGGGCCCCGGTGTCTTTCGGGCTCCGGCCGATTCCCTGCCAGAGGTCAAAGTACGTCGCCTGTCCATTCGGCAGTGCTCCGAGTTCGCCGACCACCTCCTCGTAGCGGTCTACATAGTGCCCGATGCGCCGGAACCGCTCCGGCGTGACCGGATACCGGCTGACCTTCGCTGAGTCAGTGGTAATCTCCAGGGAGTACGTGCAGTCCGGCATCCTGAAAAAGACCGCCGACGTGAAGTCCTCGAGACCGGGGAACAGGTGGAACGAGCGGCGTTCGCGCGCGTCTATCTCGGCGCCCACGCGCGGGCTCACTGCCACAGCAACGGCAGTGTCCTGAGCCGGGGGCGGAAGGCTGTCGGCTGCCACCAGCGCTGCCAGCAGGAAGGCAAGCATGGGTCAAAACCGGACCGTGACCAGGTCCATCCGCACGGCCGGTGACGTCTGCCCTGAGGATGTCCGGTTCAGTGAAAGACCGGCCATGGGCAGGCCGACCCGACCGGCAGCATAGTGGCGTGCATAGACCGGCTTGCTGTGCTCGTAGCCGATGACAGCGCCGGCGGTGGTTCCTGCCAGCGAACCCAGCGACGTGAACAGGTAACCTGTTGACGTGTTGGATCCCGACAGCAGCAGGTCCAGACACAGTCCGGCGCCGGCCCCGACGAGGTTGCCGGCCAGCGCCCCGGCCCATGACTGTGCCAGGTTGCCGCCGGGCTGCTCCCGTTCGCCGGCCGAGAATGCGCCGTAGGCCGCTGCCGCCGGCGCTACGACCACCGCTGATGCGACCGAGGCTCCGTACGCAATTGAGATCATAGTCCTGGACACGGCGTTGGAGCCATGCACCGGCGAGAAAAGGTCCAGGCTGCCCAGGGTATAAGCCAGGAACGCATACATCGGTATGACCCCGACACAGCCGCCGACAAGCCCGCCGCCGAGCGCGGCCCACACCTCGCCCTTCGAGCCGGATACGCGCCCCGGCCCGGCGCCGGCGTGCGAACTCAGCACGGCATGGCGGGCGACAATCCAACCGGTTCGGTTGTCGGGCAACAGGACTTCGTACCAGCCCGCCGATTTCGCAAGGACTTGGTAGGGCTCGCCGGGTTCGGCCGTGCGCAGGGGCGAAGAAAACGGGTCGGGTTGCCCGTAGATGCGGCAGGAGCCGTCAATCACCCACGCTCTGAGAACGGGCTGGTCTGCGGCAGACGGTCTCTGCGCAGAGAGAGCAACCAGGGTCAGAAGCGCGCCAGCCAGCCCGGTCATGGCCGAATTCTAGGACTCGCGGGCGGGGATGTCAAATCCGCGGGCGGAATTGGGGCGTGGCCGATGCCCTTGACTCGCTTGGGATTAGAAATCTGGGAAGTGCCCCGCTTTTCACCCGCTTTTCACCCCGCTTTTCACCAGTTGTTTCCTGCTCGATGCTCTCCCAAGCCACCTCAATCGGCTGCCAGCACTTGGGACACCGGTAGTGCCGGTTCATAGGCTGCTTATATCGTCCGCAAACCGGCCCCGCTGTCAAGCCAATTCACGCGCGGGCGGCAAGAGCCTGCCGCACCCGGCCTTCGCCGTCACGTTGCCCTTGACGCCGTCGCCAATAAGTGCCTGCCCTGATTCCCGCCGGAAATAGGGGAAGTGTCCCGGTAGGTCCGGTAGGTCCACGAAACTCCCGGAGGTGGACGTCGAACAGTCAGGCGTTGAGTATCAGGCCCTTTTCCTTCAGAATCCTGACGTAGTCTATGCGCCAGTAGGTGCACACGTCCACTAGGCGGAATTCTTCTTCGCTCAGGTGGAGTTGCTGCCTCACGAAGTGCGGCAGCTTTCCTTCCAACTCGCCACGTCCATGTGGAATCCGTGTACGGGTCACTACCTTACCTTCGTGGCGGAACCTGGCAACGGTGTCCCGGCCTTCGCGCATCTCCATCTCCAGCTTCGTGCAGACGTGTAGGGCGTCAGAGATCTTCACTTCTTCTCGCGAACGACTGAAGACAGGTAGACGTAGCGCTGGCGGAGGTGTTCACCGAGTGGCTCGTCCTTGAGATCGTAGTAGAACTCCACAATCTCCAGCCTGAGATCATCTAGGGCCGACTCTTCATCGATGCCCACTCCGAATACGCCGAGGTCCTTCGATGAGGCGATGTGCTGACGACCGTCACATTCGACGTGGACAGGAATGGGTGAGAGAAGCTCAAGCCTGTCGCTCAAGAGGGACCCCATCAAGATACTGCGCGACTCGGCTGCGAGCGCTGCACCTCGGCACAACTGTTCAAGTCGCACAAGCAGAGCATTCAGGCTAAGCCGCGTCGGTCGGAGGCTGTCTAGGACCTTCGCTGCCAGCATTTCTGCATTGAGCGGCGTCGTCAGTTCGGCCGGATACTGCCACGGTTCCAGTAGTAGGTCTATCTCGGCGTCTGACTCGTCAGCGTGTTGGCCGTGGGTTTCAGGGTTCATGGTTTGGCGGAGGTTCGGAACACGAATCTTCCGACTATGTCCTTCCCAGCGTTTAGAACAGCGCTTGGCAACTCGAGTGACAGGTGAGATTCCCAGTTGTACGAAAGCGACTCGTGATACTCGTTGCTGATCAACTCGACTATTACGTTGTAGACCGTCCTGTCCCCGTCTCGCTTGCGGAACCTGAACCCAACTATGTCGTCGAAGGGCAGGTCCTTCCACTCATCGGAACGGAGCGGCAACGGAATCAGCGATGTGTACGCTTCACGGTTCTGAACGAAGCGGGCGCCGCAGTCAAATCTCAGTTGCTGGGTCGACTGTGCCAGTGACTGCACTATGCGTTCCACTTCAGAAACCGATGACTCCGACTGGATAGGGTTCTCCGTGGGTTGCGAGTACACTAGCGACAGTCCGAGGTCGCTCTCCTTGGGGCCAAGCGAGGAGATGCGCAGGGTCAATGCGTGTCGAACGTCACCTGCAACGTACTCACACCTCAGACGCACCGGTACCTTGCCACCAGCATGGGCGAGCAGCTCCGTGGGCTCTACGGAGCACCTTGCCGATATCCGCAATTGTCTGCAGCCTGCAGCTGCAAGGTCGACTTCTAGAATGCTTGATGCCACTGCGACAATACCTATCTCTCGATTTCAGTTGAGTCTACCGCCCAAATCCACGGGGTCAATTCCCACTCTGGGGCGTGAAGAATCTGGTCGGGTACTTCAGGGACACTCTGCTAGATTCCATACGGTCAAGGCTGTGAGCGCGTCCGGGCATCTGGCTTCTCTTGGGACCGATCGGAATCCGACGGCCGCTGAACGTTAATCCAGTTCCGAGCAGGGCTTGTCAAGCCGAGAGGAGGGGAAGGGATGGGACACTTCCCATATTCCGAGCATCTGTCCCCGCGAGGAATCCAGCATCCACTGGCGTCAGTCTGGTTCCGAGTCGGGCTGTGTAAAGTTCGGGAGAGGGGGCAGGGTCGGCGGGTGTGGGCGTGCGTCGATGCTATCCTGCCGGCGCATTTACCGAGAGACCCAATCACCTAGTCAACGTCAGACTCAGGACCAAACCCAGGCTCAGATTCGTCCTCAGACCTATTGAGAGACTCACCGACAGACTCATCGACAGACCTTTCGAGCAACTCCGCGACGAACTCATCCACATACCTAAGAACAAACCCGGGAACGAACCTTTCGACGTACTTGACGACAGACCTAGCGACAAACCTGGCGACGTACCTACTCACAAACTCAGTGACTTACCTGATGGCAAACCCGCCGACAGACTTCTTGACGTAGCCATCGACATACCCTCCCCCATACCACCCTCCTCCGTGGAAATCGCTCGGGATATGTCCGCTTTCGCTCTTTCGGCAGATATACGTATGAGAACCAAGATGAAAGGAGTTCGAAGATGGCTGTTAGAACGCTGCGGAGAGGTCTGAACCGCGAGACGCCAGAGGCTCAGGTTTAGTGATAGGATACAAGAAAGCGAGCGCCGGGGTGCTGCTAACTGCCTGATTCCATGTTGGTTGAGTCGGATTCGGGAAAGTCCCCTCCGGCGTCCCCCAGGCAGCCCCTCAAGTTGTATACGAGATTGCTCGGCAGGTTCTCGTCCGGGTTGCCCTGACCGCAGTCTCCCGGATTGCAGGGCAGGTAGCGGTCTGGGTTGTCTTCCGAGCAGTTCTCCTGGTTGCGTGCTCGGTAGTTCCGGACGTTGTCTGGTACGTTGCCTGGTCAGTTGTTCGAGGGATTGCGGTCAGGATAGCCGCCCATGTTGCTCTCTGGGTTGTCCTCCTCACTGCTCTGACAGTCATTCGGCAGGCTGTTCCGTGAGCTGCGGCCCGAGCCGCTCCGGCCGTTGTGGTGTCGGTAGCTCCCGCGGCGTTGATGGCCGGGATGTTCGTGAGGCGGTCAGCGGTCGGTGGCGACCGGCTCTTGCCGCGGGGCGGGAAGTGCTCTTGACTCCGAGTCTGTTCCTGCTAGATTCTCGCACCTATGAAAATCCACGAGTATCAGGCCAAGGAGATATTTGCGAGTTTCGGGATTCCGGTCCCCCGCGAGCGGGTTGCATCGACGCCGGATGAGGCGGCAATGCTGGCCCGCGAGCTGGGGATGCCGGTCGTTATCAAGGCCCAGGTGTTGGTCGGGGGCCGCGGCAAGGCCGGCGGGGTGAAGAAGGTCGAGAAGGCGGAACAGGTCGAGGCCGTGGCCAAGAGCATCATCGGCATGGACATCAAGGGGCTCCGGGTCAACAAGGTGCTGGTGTCCGAGTGCGTGGACATCAAGGGCGAGGCGTACGTCGGCATCATCATCGACCGCGCCACCAGGGCGCCGGTGTTGATGGCGTCGGCTGCGGGCGGCGTGGAAATCGAGGAGGTGGCCAAGGCGACGCCCGAGAAGATACTCAAGGTCGGAATCGACCCGGCCGCGGGCCTCTTGAACTTCCAGGCAAGGAACGTGGGCATGGCGCTCTACGGCGATGCCAAACTGGCGCGGGAGTTCGCGGGCATCGCGCAGAAGCTGTACCGGATATTCGTGC
>Ga0116202_10001665_pt1 | contig 13014 bp, 12 predicted proteins | sample LakKivw325mmetaG_FD_94479 | JGI IMG/M metagenome (GOLD analysis project Ga0116202, IMG submission 94479) | Anoxic lake water microbial communities from Lake Kivu, Rwanda to study Microbial Dark Matter (Phase II) - Lake Kivu water 325m metaG | ecosystem: Environmental > Aquatic > Freshwater >...
CGACGCCAAACTAGCGCAAGCAGCATTAGTTGTACCGTAGTTCACATTATTCTTGGCATAATAACTGGTGGTATAACTCACAGTAAATCCGCCGTTGCCCACCCGAGCCGCTGAAACAGAAGTGGCTTTGCCATCGTCGCCCTCAAAACCATACATACCCGTAGCATCAGTGTCAATATAATAACCATAACCGTACATCGTGTTATAGGTATCATAGCCATAGCCGTAGCCATATTCAAAAGCAGTAGTGGAACCCTCCGTACGATAGAAGTGCGCCCAAGCATTTTGATTAACCGCGACCGATACCCCTACAAATAAAAGCAAAATGACAAAACCAGCAATCGGTTGCCATTTCTTTTTATTTTGCGGATTTTGTAAAAAATTCCGCGCTTTTTTTAATTTTTTCTTGACCATAATTTTAGAAATCTTTTTAAAAATTATTAGAAAAATAAAATGAAGCTAAATTATAATTAGTATAACTTTTTTTAGTATAAATTAGTGATAGAAATAATGCAAATGAAAGTTATCCACAGGGGCTAAAGGGAAAATTTAAACAAAACTTTTGTGCTTTTACTAGCCCATTTGCATTATCTCCTTCCTTCTTTATGGGAATAGTAATAACGTCGCCAAAAAAACAATAAAGCGATAACTATTAACCCCGTAATCTCTAAAAAAACGTTTAAAGAATTTATAGGAATACCCATCTTACTGAAATAAAAAACCATCAGAGAAACTACTGAAATAGATAGGGCTAAAGATAAAGCAACTCTTTCTAGCCAATCAATACCTTTACTGCCAAAAGCAACGTAAGTCAAAGCCAAACCAGGGCAACATAAAATATAAAAAGAGCCAACGACAAGACGTATGGCTTTTACAAAACCAAAATGAAACGAAAACACAAAAACCATTAAAAAAAGTGAGAGGACTAACCCAAAAATTATTTTTACTGTTTTATTTCCAGGTCTTAGAAACATATTTGTTTTCCTGTAATATAACAAAAAACAAAACAACAAACAATAAAAAGAATAAACCTAAAAAACCAGCAAAAAATCTCTCTGTGCTCATCTGCACAAAAATCAAAACCACTCCCAAGACAACCAAAATGGAAAATGGAACTACTTTAGCGAGAGCCCATAAAAGTGAATCTCTTCGGCGGATACTTTCTTTCTTTCTGAAACGCACGGAGACAATTCCCAAAAAAATCATTACGCATAAAAGCCAATCCATTATATGTTTCTTCGGAGCAAGAATCCAGTTTGTATAGTTTTTTCCGTAACTTAACCAGCCCGCTGGATTAGCTTTTTGTATATTCGCCCAAATAAGCAAAGAGAAATAAATTACAAAAATGGCAACGAACAAGAGGTTTGAGATAAAAAAACAATGGCGACCTAACTTTTTATAAAATCGCTCAACCATTGAGAAAAGCCGCGGCAATCTTAGAAAAAACGGTGTCTTTTCGGCATAAAATTTTAATTTAACTCTATTCTTGACTATTTTCAAAAAGCCGCTGGCTAAAATGAAACCAAAAAGCCAGCTCAATGGGAATCTTAAATAACGAAAAACGAAATCTTTAGACCAGAAAAGATTCATAAACAAAAGAACGAAAAACAAGATAAGATAATACCTAAAAGTTATCTCGTTGATTTTTAAAAATTCCTGCCAAATTGCTTTTTTATTGCCTCTCATAATTGACCTCTATATAACCAAAGATTCTTATTCACTTGAATAAAAGCTGAATCATCGCTGAAATCCATTCGCCCAATCCTATCCCCAATAAAAATATAAAGCGGCTTTTGATATTCATCTAAAAACTGATGGCGCAGCTCCTGATTATCGCTCGTCCAAAAGGCCCACCATTTCTTCATGTCCCACTTATTATATTCAAAAAGGCCGGGGGCAATAGTTTTGCGCTGGCTAAAACCATAAACCCAAGGTGCATAATAAGAAGCGACAGTCATAACATAGCTATTATTTTCAGTAATATAGGGAATACTTCTAATGGAGGCTAGCTCTTCCTTACTTATAAGCGGCTTCACCCGCCATCCCTGAAACAAAGCCGTGAAAATACCTGCTCCAATCAAGATTGCTGCGGCGAGCTGACTGACGCGCCGAGACCAGAGTTGCGTCAGAAACAACCATAGCGGTTCGCCAGCTAAAAGAATGCAAATTACATCTAACAGAATAATATAACGATTATGAAAAATAAAATTAAAACAAATAATAAATAAATTTACAGCAAAATAAAAAAATAGGAAATGAAATCTCCGTTTTTTTAAAAGATTAACAAGCCCAAACAAAGCAAAAGGCAAGTAGATTAAAATAAATTTTTTATATGCTTCAAAATCAATATATTGCCCTGAAAGTTCTGAAGATAAATACACCGGGAAATTACTGATTCTCCCAAATTTGTCAGCATAAAAAGGAATATAACTTAAAAAAACCTGCCAACTTAAACTAACGGCCACAAGAAAAATTAAAACTCCCGCCCAAAAAAGAAAGCTGGCCTCGCTAGACAGCATATTTTTCGCCCTTGTTCGCAAACTAATATCAGCCCCCTCCATACTACGATTTCTTTTATGCCGTTTAGAGGTAAATTCCTGACTAATTTGAAATATAAATTCTGCTATTAAGGCCAGGCCAAACGGCAAAAATGACAAAGGGTGAATGGCACCCATAAAACCAGCAATAGGTATAACCAGCCAAGATTTCCTTTCCAAAAGCCAAAAACTGGCCAACCCCAAAACCAAAGCCATCATCATAGCCCAATAAAATGCCTGAAAAGCCAGAAATTGGGAAGACGACAAGGTGAAAAGCAATAAAGCAATGAGTCCGCCTCTGTCGCTAAAATATCTGCGCGCAACCACAAAAAGCAGTAGACCAGCCAACACAGTCATAAAAACATAAAAAATAGAAAGAAAATAATCGCTTTGCCAACCTACTAAATGCAAAACATTCGTTATCAAGGTATAAGGAGAACTCTGACAACCACCTATCGCTTGGCACATCTCAAAATTTTTTCTGTAAATGCCAGTGTCGTAACCTAACGGAAACCACCCCCATCTCAAAAATGGCAAAATTCTGGTCAGAATTAAAAATATAACTACAAACGCAATCAGGAGATAGTTCGTTCTTTGGCGGAAAATCGACAAATCGTTTCTCTGTTCCGATGATAGATTAAGTAAAGACCAAAACAGAAACACGCAAAACAACCAAAAAGAAACGCGGAACCACCAGGTCAAAGAGTTAGGAGTTGCCAAAATAACCAAGGTAGAGTATATTAAAAAAAATATAATATCTTTTCGACGAAAATGAAATTGGTAAATTTTAGCCATTGTATTTTCAAACATAACTTATCTTCTGATGTTTTATCTTAACATAAAAAACAAATTTTCTGTCAATACAGAATCCTATGATATATGACCGAACGCCAAAAAATAGCTGTGGTGATCCCAGTCTTTAATGAAGAAAAACATTTAGACGGCCTAATTGAAAAGATTTGCGATCGCACTGATTTGGCGATTGTCGTTGATGACGGGTCCTGGGACGCCACACCAACTATTATAAACAAATGGGTAGCGGCAAGTAAAAAAGTGTACGGCCTACGTCATTGTTTGAATTTAGGCAAGGGAGCGGCTCTAAAAACTGGCTGTGAAGCCGCGGCTGATTTAGGGGCTGATGTTATAATCACTATTGACGGAGACGGGCAACACCCCCCACATCTTATTGAACCGCTTCTATCGTATTTTAACAAAAAAAAGCTTGATATTGTTTTCAGTTGCCGGCAGGGAGGCGACAAAATGCCGCTGATCAGAAAACTTGGGAACAAGGCATTCAATCTGGTTAGCCACTATATGTTCAACCTGAAAGTGAAAGACATCGGATGCGGCCTACGTGCCTTCAAGGCCGAACACCTGAATTCAATAATGTGGAATCAGCGAGGATATTCGGGAGAAATCCAAATGGCCCTCAAGGCAGCCAAAAACAAATTGAACTACGGTGAATTCTTAATCCCAACCATTTATAATGATAACTTCAAAGGCGTCCATATGTTGCATGGACTCAAAACTCTCTGCCAAATGCTAATTTGGCGCCTCACACTTTAAAAAAATATGATAGCTATTCAATTATTTGGTTTAGTTATTGGCTTATCGGCAGTATACTTCTCGCACCTTTATTACAAAAAAGCCGAATTCAATAAAGCCGAGTTTATATTTTGGCTTGCTGTCTGGATAGGTTTTATTATAGTTTCAGTTTTCCCACAAATCACTGCCCCCCTCACCACTTATTTGCATCTCTCTCGCCCGATGGATCTTGTTATGATTCTGTCATTTATATTCCTGTTTAGTTTGTCCTTCCGTAATTATATTTCCACCAAAAAACAAGGCCGCTGGATAGAAAAAATAGTCCGAGAATTGTCTATGAAAGGTGCAAAAAAGAAGTTTGATATATGAAAATCATAGTATTCTCGGCTTTTTATCACCCCTTAAAAGGCGGCTATGTGAACAGCGTAGCCGCTTTAGTAGAGCAACTTGCAAAACAAAATCATCAGGTTGCCATTGTTACAACAAACACTCACAATAGCCCTCAAATAGAAATAACAAAGAACATCCATATTTTTCGCTTACCTTGTTGGAACCCTCAATTTCTTAATGGTTCTTTCCCCCTGCTTAAACCAACAATTTCTTCTATCAAGATACTTAGAAATTTAGCTGCTGAAAGATGGGATATAGTTAATACCCAAACAAGATTTTATCCAACTTCATGGATCGGTTTTGTTTTCGCTAAAATAAAAAAAATTCCTCTGGTGCACACAGAAAGAGGGTCGTCGCATACTATTGTTAATTCAAAAATTATCAGATTTTGCAATAAATCCATTGACCATTCAATTGGAAGTCTGATTGTGAAAAAAGCGCAAAAGGTTGTAGGGGTATCTCAGGAATGCTGTGAATTCACCAAACATTTGGGAGCAAAATGTCCTGTAAGGATACCAAATGGCGTAGATAGTAAGTTATTCAAGCCAAGCCCTAAACAAAAAATAAAAGAAAAATTCACAAAAGAAATAATCATAATCTTTACTGGCCGCTTGGTCTTCGGCAAGGGCATCCAAGATTTAATTGACGTTTTCGGAAATATTATCGGCCGCTTCCCAAATATTATGCTGTTTATAGTGGGCGATGGAAATTACTTATCAAAACTCCAGAAGAAGGTCTCTGACTTGGGGCTAAAGGAGAAAATCATTTTTTTTGGAGAAAAAACTCGCGCCCAAATCGCTCGCCTCTTAGCTGCAAGCGACATATTTGTTAATCCCTCCTATTCCGAGGGTCTGCCCACATCGGTTCTAGAAGCCGGCGCCAGCGGCTTAGCTGTCATCGCCAGCGATGTAGGAGGTACAAGAGAAATCATCGTCAACGGAAATTTAGGGGAAATCGTTCCTCCAAAAAATACCGAGGTTTTAGAAAACGCCCTCGTGAGGATGATCAGTAATACGAAAAGAAAAGAAATAGGCAGTAGTTTAGCCGATTTCATAAAAAATAACTTTGACTGGCAAATAGTCGGCCAACAATATCAAAAACTGTTTTATGATTGCCTCGCTGAAAAACGATAAGAAAAAAATTTTCCATCTCATATACGACCTGAACTTAGGAGGGGCCGAAAAAATACTCACTCAAATACTTCCCCATCTACAGGATAATTTTGACAATTATGTAGTTTGCCTGCAACCGAATGGTTTATTGGCCGAAAAAATAGCACGGCAAATTGCTCCAGTTTTTCAGCTTAACTGGCGAGGACCGAAAAACACAATTGCAGCTTTTCTAAAATTTAGGAAATTAGTTAAAAAGTATAAACCTTATATCTTAAGCACATATTTACCCAAAGCCGATATTGTAGGAGCTGTTTTTGGCAGATTGTCAAGTGTTCCAAAGTTGATCTGCAATATTCGTTCTACGAGCCGACATGGCCGTTTTCGCAAAGTTGTTTTTTTTGAATTTCTCATCAGCCCCTTGGTGAATAGATATACTATCAATTCACCAGCCATTAAAGATTATTACTTGCTGCGCTATCCCTTCCCAAAAGAGAAATTTGTTTATATCCCAAACGCTGTCAATAATGCCCTGTTCAATCAGAGCAAAAATCTACCAGCCACTAAAAGTGAATTAAAAATGAACCACGACCATCATATTATTACCTGCATAGCCAACCTAAAACCAAGCAAAGGCCACCAATATCTCTTGGCGGCCTTTGAAAATACTTACCAACAATTTCCCCATACCGAACTTCTGATAGTCGGCCAAGGCAAAGAGGAAAAAAAATTAAAAGAGCAAACAAAAAAATATAAAAGCCGCGGTCATATCCATTTCTTAGGCCAGCGCTCAGATGTAGAAAAGATCCTTGCCATTACCAACATTTTTGTTTTGCCCACATTATTTGAAGGTATGAGTAATGCCTTGTTAGAAGCAATGGCCAGTGGTAAAGTTATAGTCACAACCGATATTCCTGAAAACAGGTATCTGCTAAACAACAAGAAAACCGCTTTGCTCATCCCCCCTAAGAATGCTGGAGCGATTGCCGAGGCCATAAAGATCCTGCTAAAAAATCCGCATACGATGAAACAGTTAGGAAAAGCGGCGGCGGCAAGGGCAAAGGACTTTGATACAGCCATTGTGGCGGGGCGATGGCAGAAACTTTATGAATCGTTGTAATCTTACAGTCATTATATGTGTGGTATAACTGGAAAAATCAATTTTCTAAACGGGCCCGCACTAAACGCAGATGAAATCAGCAAAATGAACCGAGCTATCAAATACCGCGGCCCAGACGATGAAGGCATCTTTATTGACCCGTCTGGCAGGGTCGGGCTTGGGCATTGCCGCTTGAGTATTATTGATTTATCGCCAGCCGGCCACCAGCCGATGCGTAACGAAGACAAATCTTGTTGGATTGTCTTTAATGGCGAAATCTACAACTTTAAAGAGATCAAAAAGCAGCTGGAAAAATCCGGCCATATATTCCGCTCACAGACCGATACCGAAGTTATTCTGCACCTTTACGAAGACAGAGGGGAAAATTTTTTAGAGCATCTCAGAGGAATGTTCGCGCTGGCAATCTGGGACAATAAAAAACAACAAATAATCTTAGCCCGCGACCGCTTAGGGCAAAAACCACTAAAATATTACCTTGATTCGAACACCCTGATTTTCGCCTCCGAGCTTAAGGCAATTTTACAAAATCCGGCTTATCATCGCTCCGTTGACTGGAAAGCAGTACATCATTACTTTTCTTTGCAATATGTTCCCTCTCCCGCCACGGGTTTTCTGAATATCAAAAAACTGCCTGCCGGCCATTATCTTAAAATCAAACTGCTTAAAAATGGCTCATATCAAGCGGATACAAAACAATACTGGCGGCTTGATTTTTCCGTTAAAGAAAACCTTAATGAACGGCAATGGCTGGAAAAAATTTTAGCCAAATTAGAAGAAGCAGTTAAAATCAGAATGATGGCAGACGTGCCATTAGGAGTTATGCTTTCAGGAGGGGTTGATTCAAGTGCAGTGGCGGCCCTGATGGCCAGAAACGCTTCCCTGCCCATAAAAACATTCTCCATAGGTTTTAAAGAACAAAAATATAACGAACTTCCCTACGCGCGGATAGTAGCAAAACTACTAAACACGCAACATCAAGAGTTTATTGTTAACCCGGAATTAGTCCCTACCCTTGAAAAATTAGTTTGGCATTATGAAGAGCCCTACGCTGATTCATCGGCCCTGCCCAGTTTTTATGTGGCGCAATTAGCCAAGCAGCAAGTAGCTGTAGCCCTAAATGGTGACGGTGGAGATGAAAATTTTGCCGGTTATGGCCGTTATAATCTTTTCAAACAATCAATCAAATGGCAATGGCTAGCATCTCTTGCTAGAAAAAGCGGTGGGCTGAAACTACTGGAACCGATTGGCGAACAATTCAATAATGATTTCCTTAAGAAAGCAGTAAAATTCGCTGGCTGGCTGGCTCAAGGAACACCAGAACAATCCTATGCCCGATCAATCTTCTATTTTACCGAAGAAGAGAAACGATTGCTTTATAACGAAGAATTTAGGCAACAAACAAATTTTCCGTCTTCGGTTGATTTTTTATTATCAAAGATAAATCCTTCTATGGCCAGTGAACGACTGGACCGGATTATCGCCCTTGATATACAGACGTATCTAGCTGATGACCTATTGGTCAAAATGGATATCGCCACTATGGCTAACAGCTTAGAGGGCCGATCGCCCTTCTTAGACCACGAACTAATAGAGTTAACGGCGCACATACCCCCTTCTCTGAAAATAAAAAATGGAATTAATAAATATATCCTGAAAAAATCTCTTGAAAAAATTCTGCCCAAACAAATCCTTTACCGCAAAAAAATGGGTTTCGGAATCCCCTGGGAACAATGGCTGCAGAAAGAGGCGAAAGCATATGTGGAACAGATATTATTAAGCCAACAAGCAGCAAGCCGCATCATCTTCAATCAGCAAGCAGTCCACCATTTGCTAAAAGAGCAACAAGCTGGACGGCAAAACCACTGTCGTAAAATTTGGGCACTTCTTACCTTTGAACTTTGGCTCCAAAAATTTTTTGGGAAAAACCTATGATAAAGATCGTCAAAGTGAAGGAAATATCCGACTCAGTTAAACAAAAATTTTCATCACATCCCGACTTCACGGTTTTTCACGAAAGCGGTTTTTTGCTGAGCTATCAACGTAGAAGTCGCTTTACTAAGGCCTTTATCATAATAGATGATAAGCAACAATTATTAATCCCTTTCATCACCAATATTTTTCCGCTTTGCTTATCTTTTTTAAATGAAGCTCTAATTATTGCATCTCCCCTCTATCAAAATAGCCATATCCTTGCTGATGGCTTTGAGATGTTGACGAAATTCTGCATTAAGAAAAAGGTCGCGGTTGTCAGTTTGAGCGCTTATTATCAAGAAAAAAATCCCGACTTCCTAAAAAAACAAGGATTTATAGTTTTCTCCAATAATACTTTCATAATCAACCCTCAAAAAAGTGAACAAGAATTGTGGCTGGCATTACATAAAAAAAACCGCCATCTTATCAAAAAGGCTGGCAGAATGGCCGTAAAAATAAAATTAGCTCAAAAATGGCAGGACTGGCAGAGATATCACCATCTTTATAAAGAAACTATTAACAGGGCGATAAAAAAAGGAGGCAAAAACCTGTCAGCTAAATCGTTAGATGAATTCCGGGCTGTTTATCAATTCCTATCCCCCAAAAAAAACGCCCATTTGTTTTTAGCAGAACAGGGAGCCGATCTTCTGGCGGGCGCCTTAATCCTAAATGCCGCTCAAAAAGCATATTTTTGGACAGGGGCTACCTCTCTGCAAAAAAGAAGTTATGGCGCCAACAATCTTCTTCATTGGGAAATCATAACCTGGGCGCGCAAACAAGGTTTTACATCCTATGATTTAGGCGGTACGCCTGACGTCAATGAGCAAGACCCGCTCAAGAAAGCAATCCGCTGCTTCAAAAAAGATTTTGGCGGAGAGGAAAAATTCTTTTTTACGGGACAGAAAGTTCTAGGGCCTTGGGCTTACCGCCTTCGCCGGCTCGCAATGCCAGCTTTGATAAAATTATATGACAAAACCGTCAAAAATTAATTTATTGAAGAGAGTAAACTGGGGATTGATTTTCCTTACTTTGGCTTTAATGCTTTTTCAAAGAGTAGTTGTTATACAAAACTGCGAATACCTACGCGCCGCAGATACCTATGTCAATCTTATCATCGCCGACGATATTGCTCAAACCAGCAAAATCCCCCCTACAAGACCTCTTACCCTGCCCCGCTTTGGAGACACAACTAATAAATTAGTGGCAGTTGAAATGGCCGCTATCAATCTAATAGCCGGCCTTGACAGTTTCAATATAATCAAATGGTTTTTGCCTCTGTCAATATCCTTAATAATCTTTGCTGTGATTTTTCTTTTAATCAAAAAAATGACCGGCAACACTCAATGGACAGGGACGATTCTCTTTCTATCTTCTGTTCTGCTTTTTCTAAATGCGGCCCCTTACCATGCTTCAAAACCAATCTCCTATGCCACGCCCCAGGGCTTTGCCCTTGTTTTTTTCACGATTCTAGTTTTTCTTGCTTTCAGATATTTCCAGAAAGAAACAATTATTAATGAAGAGGCGGTTCTGATTCTTTGGTTTTTCTTAAGCTGGGTGGCCTTTCATGCCAGCCACTGGTTCTTCATCCCAATCTTGATTGCCTCTATTTTCTGCAAAAGACCGCGTCAATTACGCAATTTAAAAACAATAATCGCCATAGCAACCATAATCGGGTTATTTCTTTTTTGGAAAAGAAACGAATTAACATTCATAATATCCTTTTTCCTCTCAAAAACTCAAAAAACCACGCTTACCTTTGAATACATAAAAGACACGGTTAGCCCATTTTTACTTATCTTCGCCATAATAGGGATAACGACTTTCTGGAAAGAAAAACATAACTCGGGAGAAAAAAAATTCTTCTGGTTCCTATTAATGAACTTTTTTGTCCTTTTTCTATTCATCATCATTTTCCCAAAATTCGGGCTCGCCAATAGCGTATATACCTATCGTTTCTTAGGATACCTTGTAATCGTCCTTTTGATTTTATCGTTTTATTTTTTCAAATACTTGCTAAAAGACGGCTCCTTAATAGCAAAAATCTCAATAATATTTTTAGTGCCAATTGTTTTACTACCCTCTTTGCCCCGCCATTTTGAAAAAGGATGGATTTTAGGTAAAGAAAAGCAAGTGATAGAATTTATAAAAAATAATACCCCCCCTAATAGTATATTTTTCACCCAAGAGATGAACGGCCCCATAATTGTTTTGGCAAAAAGAACAGTTTTCAAACAAGGTAGTGTGATGGAAGAACAGCAGAACCCTCTTACCCACAACAATAAACATATCTTTTACTCTAACAGCGGCAAAAATAGCTGGCAATCCATCCAAGATTGCCTATCTCCAACAAATACTCTTTATCAATGGGGCTCTTATAAAAAACCAACTGCCGATGACCAACAAAGACCAAAATACGTGCTCTACTCAAAGCTTAAAACCCGCATTAATCAAAATTTTGGCGACTGGTGGGTGAAGGGCAATTACCCGAATGCTCATCTTTACATTTTTAACGACACAAATTATTTTGAAAAGGTCTTTGAAAATGAAGATATTATCTTATGGAAAGTCCGACAAGACATCTCATTATAATCAACGGAAACATCGCTCCTCCCTGGGACGAAGGAGGAACCATTATCGCTATAAGATTCTCCACTTCTTTAGACGGCAAAAAGACCGTTGCCAGCCGCAGCCCGCACGATTTTCAACTGCCAAATTGCAAGAACATCAACGTTCCTCTGGGAAAAAATAAAATAACGGAATTTTGGCGGCACCTATGGTTTGTTTTCAGAACCGCCGCTGCCAATAAACAAATCAACCCTGGCTACAGTTATTATTTCCCTCTCTGCATGCCCAACCTATCACATCAAGTACACTGTCTTCTGCTTTACTTGGCGAACCGCTCCTTCACTGAAATTATTCTACAGGCAGGGAGGCCAAAACGACTCTGGCGGTTATTTTCGCCGTTTCCTCTGTCAATTGCTTCTCCTCTACAAATGGAAAAATTCCAAAAGAAAGGCTTCAATGTCCAACCATTCATTCTCCCCTCTGAAAACTTAAACAAGTCCTACGATAAAAACTTGTTGCGCGAAAAGTACGAACTGCCGAAAGACCAGCCAGTCGTCCTTCATATCGGACATTATAACCCTCATCGCGGCATTGATTTTATTATTGACTTAGCGAATAAAAATCCCGGTGTCTTTTTCCTTATTGTATTCTCCCATCGTTACCCTCCGCCGATGGCAAATGGCCTAAAAAGAAAAAATGTTGTTATAATACAAAAATACATTAAAGACATTTACGAAATCTACAAAGCTGCCGATCTGTATATCTTTCCTGTCAAAAAATCTCAAGGAGCCATTGATGTACCCCTCACATTGATAGAAGCCCGAAATGCCAACCTACCGATTATCTGTAACGCATTGGAAGGATATAAGCTTATACTAAAGGATTATCCAAAATCATATTTCATCGATGTGACAAACCGCAACCAGGCCCTAGAGAAAGCAAGTAATTATCTTAATTCTTTATCAAAACACTATGGAAAATCTCATTGAACGAGCACGAATCGTGCAAAAATTTTATGACGATTTTGCCCCGCAATACGACCAAAATCGCTATCAATCTCCAGAACAATCATTAATAGACCAAGCTGCCCAAAAAATCTTTCTGAAGTTGACTGAGAGGACATGTTTCGCTGGCTTAAAGATTTTGGATGTCGGCTGCGGTACCGGCCGTCTTGCTAAACTTTTCAGTGAACGAGGAGCCGATGTTTTAGGTATTGACCCTTCTGAAACAATGCTATCCACCGCTCGAAAAAAAGTGCCCGGCGCTCTCTTCCAAAAAGGAAATGTACTCAATCTAAAATTTTACGAAACATTTGATATGGTGGTCTGTTCCCAAGTGCTTACTCATTTGCATCAATATCAAAAACCACTTCAAGAAATGAAAAAAGCACTTAAACAAAATGGCGCTATTATCATTGATATTCGCAACAGCATCTCCTTAAAAAACCTCTTCGCCCTCCTAAGACAAAAGCTTGTCAAATCTGCTATAGAGAATGATTATAAGCCGCATTTTACCAATATCTTCACTATCAAACGGCTTTGTAAAAAAATCGGCTTACGAGTCACGCAATGGGGCGGCCTTAACTGTAGCGGAAAAAAAATACCAAAAATATTCCAGCAAACTCTAATAATAAAAATGGTCAAAGATTGACGGCAAGCATCTTCCTTGTCTCTCTCTCAAATTGCTCGGCTATGTCCTTGACATTATGATTCTTTGCGACATAGTCACGCGCATTCCTGCCAAACGACCGCCTTAATTCTTCATTATTGAGCAGTAA
>Ga0116202_10001668_pt1 | contig 12998 bp, 6 predicted proteins | sample LakKivw325mmetaG_FD_94479 | JGI IMG/M metagenome (GOLD analysis project Ga0116202, IMG submission 94479) | Anoxic lake water microbial communities from Lake Kivu, Rwanda to study Microbial Dark Matter (Phase II) - Lake Kivu water 325m metaG | ecosystem: Environmental > Aquatic > Freshwater >...
CGCGGGCAACGTGGTCTGGCGCCGGACCTATGGCGATACCGGCCGGGTCGAGGACGGCTACTGCATCGCCGCGTGCCCGGACGGCGGCTGGCTCCTGGCCGCGAACCGGATGCGCGAACCGGGCAGCGACTGGGGCCAGCACGACCTGTGGCTGCTGCGGCTGGACGACGCGGGCGACACGCTCTGGACCCGGGTGTACGCCGACTCGATGCTCGGCTTCTACCCGGAGATGGTCACGACAATGCCGGGCGGGTTCGCAGTCGCCGCGTCGCTGAGCGAGATGGAAGCGAGCGACAACGCGGTCGTACTGCGGATTGACGGCTCGGGCAACGAGCTGGGCCGGACGGTGCTCTGGTCCGGCGGCGACGGCGCGTCGTGCGTCGCCGCTTTCCCGGCCGGCGGCGGGCTGGTCGCGGTCGGGTACTCAAGCAGCTCCGCTGACTACGCCGACACCCGCTGGGCTCAGCTCGATGCGCTGGGTCCGGTGACGGCGACGAAGACGTACGCGGCAAGAGTAAAGACCGGGCCGGCGGTCTGGCGGGCGTGGAACGCGGCCCGGTTGCCGGACGGCGGGATGTTCGTGGCCGGGGCCACGCAGGGCGGGTCCGGCAGCCAGCCGGTGCCGGCCGTGCTCCGGCTCGATGCCGCGGGCAAGGAACTCTGGCGGCGCAGCTATGAAACGCCGCAGGGTATGGGCCGGGCGCAGGCGGTCGCGGCGCTGCCGGACGGCGGCTGCGTGCTCGGTTGCTGGGCCGCGGAGAGCTACGGCAGCCAGTCGGACATCTACTTCATCCGGGTCAAGCCCTAGGTCCGTCATCAAGCAGCCGGCGGCCGGGCAGAATGCCCGGCCGCTCGGTGCGGAGGCCCGATGCGTTATCGTCCGAACCCGAAGCTGGCTTCGAGCTCGAACGCGGCGCTTGTGGGCAGGCTGAAGCGCAGCCGCTTCAGGAGTTTCTCGACCGCCCTGGCAATCGCTCCGTTCAACTGGTTTCCTTTGACCGTCACCTTGGACACGGCGCCGCTTGAAAGCACCGTGAAGCTGACCTTGACGCCGCCGGACAGCGCCGGGTCGTTCCCAAGCTCGGCCTGGTACGCCGCGACCAGCTCGCCGAGGTTCTTCTCGACCAGTTCGCCGGCCGTCTCTTCCAGCTCGGCGATGCTCGTCTCGTCCGGCCCGGATACCACGATGAGGTCCTCGAGCTTGACCGTCGGATTCGCCGGCGGTTGGCTCTGCTCGACCTGCTCGGCGTCAACCTCGCTCAGAGCATCGCACGACGTCATTGGCGGAGCGGCGTAGCATTTGCCTGCCGCGCCAAAGCCGAGGCCGGCCCGGCCGGTCATCGTGCCGCCGACCGCGTAGTCGGAGACGCCCTCGGGCAGCGGCAGCGGCTGCTTGACCACCTCCGGTTTGCCGTCGGCATTTCGCACCCGGGAGTCAATCGCGACGAACGACGTATACTGGGTCAATAGCCCGTACTTGAGTCCCAAATCGGTCACCTGCTTGGCAAGGTCTGAGTCCTCGCCTCGCACGCCCGCGTAGTCGGACAGCAGTTGAATCCGGTGCCTTGCCCAGAGGTAGCGCAGCGCGGAATTGGCGGCCCTGGGTGCGAAGTCTTTGGCCGCGAGCTCCTGGCGGAATTCGCCTGAGGGGCTGGTGCCGGTCACGACAATCTTGCCCGCCGGGTTGCCCCGGAACTTGCCGAACACGATTACCGGCCGCTCGGCCAGCACGTCCGGGATGGTCTTGGGCTCGACGTCGTACGCGGCCAGGCCCTCGAACTTCACTAGGACCCCGGTCAGCACCGGCGTCTGGATGTACTTCCTGAACTTCTCGGCCACTCCCGGCGCCTTCTCTTCCGACTCAATGACGAACGGCTCGCCCATACCGACGTGCGCCATGCCTTCGATGATGTAGCGGTTCACGCCCGAGCCGATGCCGAAGGCGAAGAAGTTCGCGTCTCCAAGGTTGTCCCGGATCATGTCGAACGTCTGCTGCTCGACGTCAACGTACCCGTCGGTCGCGATGACCACGGTGCGCGACGTACCCTTGGTCCGGGGCAGCGCGAGCGCCCGCCTGAGCGCGGGCAGAAGCTCGGTCCCGCCCGAACCCTGAAGGTTGTCAATGACGTTCACCGCCTTCTCGATGTTCTTCTGGTTCGCGGCCAGCGACCGCTCGGACATCACCGTGTTGCCGCCGGAGAAGAGCATGACGTTGAAATAGTCCGTGGGCCGGAGCGAACCGATGAGGTCGCGCAGGAGTTTCTTGGAGATGTCCAAGGGAAAGCCGTACATCGAGCCGGACACGTCAACGATGAAGACGTATTCGCGCGGCGGAATCTGGGCTTCCTTCACCCGCTGCGGCGGCTGGACCATCGCGAGGAAGAAGTTCTCCTCCGCGCCCTGGTACAACAGCAGCCCGGACTGTATCGCGCCGCCGGCCAGCCGGTACTTGAGGATGAAGTCGCGGTTCCCGCCTTTTTTCTCGCTCTCATCCAGGCGCACGAGCGCGGAGGTCTGCCCGTTCCAGGTAATCCCGGTCTTGTGCGAAGAGCAGGTGATGTCCTGAATCGGCATCCCGGCCGCGATGTTCACCCGAAGGTCCCAGTCGTACAGCGGCTTGTCCCCGGAATGCTGGTATGGGTTCTGTACCCACTTGTCGTCAGGCGCGGCGCCTTCTTCAGGCTTGTTGGTGTAGCGCGGACCGACCACGGTCGGGTATACGAACTCGTACACCCCTTCGGTCGGCACCAAGAGCTCGGTGTAGGACATCTCGACCTTGATGGTGTCGCCGGGCATGATGTTGCCGACGTTCATCTGGAACACGTTGGGCCGCTGCTGCTCCAGAAGCGACGCGGTCTGGCCGTTTGACACCGCCACCTCGTAGTCCTGCCTGGCCTTCTGCCGCTCTTCTATCTTGGCCACGATGGTGCGTTTGCCGATGGTCATCTTCATCGCGTACACCGCGGCCCGGGTCGAGCCCGGGAAGATGTAGATGGCTTCGAGCGGCTTCTTGCCGGAGTTCTTGTACACCTGGGTCACGCGCACGTCCGCGATGACGCCCGCGATGTCTGCGACCGCGGACGTGGACAATAGCGGCAGCTGGTCGGTCGCAGGGTCGTCGCTTTTGACCATGAAATAGGGTGACAGGGTCTTGTCTTCGCCGGCGTCCGGCATCGGCTGGGCCGAAGCCAGGCACAGTCCGGCCAGAATCACGAGCGTTGTGCTCCGCAGCATGAGAACCTCCAGTTTGTTGTAGCTGGATGGACTTACCCCGCGGGCCGAGCGGTTATTCCGCACCCGCGCAGCGGTCAGGCTGGAGGCGTCTTGGTTAACCCCGACCGTGCAGCAGAGACGAAGTAATAAGGACAAAGGACTAAGCAAGGGAAAACAAGAAAGTCATAAGCCTGACTTCTGATTGGGCCTTTCCCTTTATGACTTGCTTTGTCCTTGGTACTTTGTCCTTTGTCCTTCCCAATCCGGCGGCTGACATCCGGCATTGCCCTTTGTCCGCTTGGTATCCTGGCGGTAAATCCTCTCTCAGCCGACAGCGGGGCGGGCTCTTGGCCCGCCCCGATTCTTTCCGAGCTGACTATCAGTCGGTCAGGATGACCTTCTGTTGTCTCGCCCCGGCCGGCGTATCGAGCTTGAGGAAGTACACGCCCGGCGCGAGCGCGCGCGCATCGAGCGCCTGGGTGTACCGGCCCGCGACCATCTGCCGGGCCGCAAGCGAAGAGACCATCCGGCCCGCGGCGTCGAAGAGCGCAAGCTCCACCCGGCCGGCGACCGGCACGTTCCAGGTGACGTTCGCCCGGCCCCGGCACGGGTTCGGCCAGAGCGCCAGCCCGCGCGCGTCGGCGAGCCGTATCGCCGGGTCCTCGGCCAGCCCGACCTGGCCCGGCGCGTCGGTCGTGTACAGGATGGCCCGGCCGGCCGCGATGGCCGCGCAGCCCTTGTGATAGCTGCCGTCGAACAGGCACTGGATGCCGATTTGCTGGGCCCCGTTCTGCAGCCCGATGGTGCTCGAGGTGTACCCGTTCGCGCTCCGGTATTGCACGAGAATCCGCGTGTTCCCGTCCTCGGCCGCGAGCGTCGTGTCGTAGAGCACGAACTCGAACTTGTCTTTGAGCGACGTCGGGCTGTAGTAGGACGACGAGTCGAACTCGACCACGAACCGGTGATTCGCCGCGTCGTGATACCAGTAGGCGTAGCCCGCGCTGCCGTAACCCGGGTACAGGTCGTCCCAGTTCGCGCACACCGCCCGGGGCGGCGCGCCGGTCGAAGGCAGGGCGGTATTGGTGAAGTTGGTGGTCGTGTAGTTACCCGGCACTATCCAGCCGTCAGCGGAAATCGAGACCTGGGTGAACCGCTCGCCGTAATACTTGACCGGCCCGAAACCGGTCGGCAGCGTGACCAGCAGCACCTCGTCGTTGTGCGAGAAGTTGAGCCGCGTGCCCTGGGACTTGACCTCGACCCAGGAGTATTCGGGGTGCCGGACATAGCCGGTATCCTTGTCGTCGTAGGCGTAGTAGAGCGCCGGCAGCCGCGGGCCGTCCGGTATCGGGTCAATGTTGCGGAACTCGCCGACGATGACCGAGAATCCCTGCTTGGCCGAATACCCGCCGTCCGCGAACAAGGCGAGCGTGCAGCCGAGCGGCGTCTCGGGCGGAATCCCGGCCTGGGCATGGACCACGAAGCAGTCCAGTGGCCCGACCATGCTGTCGCCCTTGCGGACGTACCCGTAGGTCACCGCGGAGTCAAGAACCGACAGCCGCGCGTCCGCGGACCGGAGCACGCCCCGGCAGTTGTAACCGTGCCCGAGCCCGGTGTTTCTGATGGTGACCCGCAGGTCAACCGTCTCGTTCGGGTCCAGCCGGCCGTTGCCGTTGCCGCCGTGCGCGGTGTCGGATATCGCCACGCCGCGCTTCTCGAGCACCGGCGTGCCGACCTGGTAGGAGAGGAGCGACACCCAGACCGAGTCGTTGACGTCGCGGCAGAGGAGCGAGCAGGGAACCGAATAGCCGTTCGCCACGCCGGAGTTGACGTGCAGGCCGAAGCCCGGGATGCCGGTGAAGGCCGAGTCGCCGGCTGCGATGTTGCCGAAAGTCCGGGCCGAGTCGGTCACCTGCGCGTTCGGGTCATGGGTGCGCAGCTTGGCCGAGACGGTCTGGGCGGTCTGCTGCCCCCAGTTCTTGACCCACATCGGGATGTTGACGGTCTCGCCCGGGTTCAGAATCGAGTCGTTGTTCCCGCCCGGCCCCGGGTCGAGAATCCAGGACCGAAGGTGCGAGACGTAGCGGCTGGAGGCGATGACCTGGACCGTGTCGGTAAAGAGCAGGCGGTCCCGGGCGTTCACGGTCAGGGTCATCGGCCCGGGCGTGAGCGCGGACACGAGTAGCGTCACCTGGCCCGATGAGTTGGTCCTGCCCCGGACGTCAACCTCGCCCGGCTTGCGCAGGACGACCAGCGCGCTTTCGACCGGCGCGAAGTTCGGGGTCGAGACGGTCACCGGGTACGGGATGTTGTTGCCGATGGTGATGACCCCGGTATGGCTGACGTCCACCGGCCCGGGCTCCGCAGTCCACAGCGGCGTCTCCGGGTCGCCGATGAGGTTCAGGTCGTAGATGCAGTAGCGCTGCTTGGCGAACTGGTAGAGCGAGTCGGCATAGGGCGACCAGGTCGCCTTGGAGTAGCCCAGCGCCTTGCCTTCCTGAGGCATGTTGTGCTCCCACACGCCGGCGTACATCGTCGTGTCCAGCCGCTCCGACGGCCCGGGCACGTAGTTGCCGCCCGGCCCGATTGCGCCGTACCCGTACCGGGTATTCATCATCGTCGAGATGAACCCGCCGCCGACGCGGTTGACCATGTGCTCGGCCAGGCAGTCGCCGTTCGTCACCCAGTCCCAGGCCGCGCAGTCGCAGGCGATGGACACCGCGATGCCGGTCTTCGAGCCGTTGACCAGCGCGTCCGCGTCCGAGGAGACGAAGAAGGGCGTCGAGCCGCCGTTCATGTAGATGCCGCTCTCGTTGCCGTGGCCGTCCCAGTGGCTCATGCCCGCGCCGGCGTTGAACGAGTCCATCACCGCCTGGTGGGACAGCGCGCCGGTGCGCTCGTACAGCCGGCCGTCCGACCAGCCGACCGGCGTCATCCGCGCCAAAGACTCCTGCAGCGGCCGCTCTTCATAGCTCGACCAGAGGATGCCGGTCGGCAGCATCATCTTCTTGATGAAGCCGGCCGGCGGGTTCTGCTCGTAGCGGATGACCTTGGCGACGAAGTTCTGGGCCATCGCCACGTTGTAGACCGGCGCGCGGCCGATGGAGATGTCGGCGCACATGTCGGTCTGGTCGGCAATCTGGCCGTAGATGTGGTTGCCGTTCGCGTCCCAGTTGCCGTCCAGGCCGGCGTAGTACAGGTCGCAGGGCTCGTCGCCGTCTCCGCAGTTCGCCATCCGGGTCGGCACGATGTTCTGGCCGCTGGAGTTATAGTCGCCCTGGCCGCCCAGGAGCACGTACTGCGTGCCCCAGGTCGAAAAGGCGTCCTTGATGAAGTTTCTGATTTTCTCCTGCAGGTCGTAGCCGGTGTAGTTGGTGTTTATCCAGGACACGAGCACGACCGTGCCGTCCTCGCCCTTCTGGGTCTTCCAGGCCGCGAGCCGTGCGAACACCGTGTCCATCGGCGTCTCGGTTATTACCACGTACCGGTAGTTGCCCGGCGGCAGGGTCGAAAGCGCGCTCCGGCGCACGTTCGGGGCGCAGCGCTCGACGTCCGACTTGTTGACCACGAGAGCCCTGACCGTCGCGCCGAACTCGTCACGCTGGTCCCTGGTTGCGACGACGCCAGGCAGGCCTTCGTTCCAGACCAGGCGCCAGACGAGTCTCGTCGCCAGTTCAAGCCTACCGGTCGCCGGGCTCCAGCGTACCGGCCGAAGCTCGACGTTCGCCATCCGGTACCCGGCCATGGTTCCGGGCTCGACCAGCCGGACATACGACGCGGGATACGGCTCGGCCGAGGCATACACCGCTTCGTCGGCCGGCACGAGCTCCGGCGTCTCGGTATGTCCGGGTCTGGGCAACACCGCGTCCGGCTGGGCCGGGCCGATGTTGTACGTTCCGGGAAGTGGCGTCCAGTCTATAGCCACAAGCTCGACCCGCACCGGCGTCGCGCCGGACGGAATCACCACCGACTGGACCACGACCGGCAAGAGCGGCTCGCCGGGGTGGTTGAACGCCGGGTAACCGCGCAGGGCTACCATGTCGTACGAATTGTCCTTCGCCACGACCACGTCCGTGCGGTCGAACCGCGCGGTCCAGGTCATATTCCCGGCCGCAAGCGGCAGGGCGATGGCGACCAGCAGCAACAGCAGCTTTCTCATAAACGCTCCTTTGCCCTCAAAAGAGGGTGATAGATGGTAGTCCGCTTTACCCGGTCGTCAACCCTGATGGGCGCCGCCGGAGCCGAAGTGGACTGAACCACAGAGACACAGAGAACAGAGCGAAGCAGATGCCCGAAGCAGCGAAGCTAGTGACGTTCGCGCAAGTAATGGACCGCTTCCATCTCCGCTGTCTTCTCCTCTCCCCTTGGGGGAGAGGATGAAGGTGAGGGGTAAGCCGTGAGCCGCCTTCTCACCCTCACCCTTGCCCTCAGAAACTGTAAGAACAGCACCCATCAAGGGAGAGGGAAGAAGATGACAAGCGTTGCATTGTTTACACGAGGCTCAGTAGCAGTCAGAATGCCCGGACTTCTGCACTCTGCAATCTTGCTTCTGACTTCGTCCGGCCTCCTCTCCGCTTGCCCGGAACCCCTAGCGGGTGACGATAACCTTCCGCTCCAGCCATCCGGAGGGAGTCAGGGCGCGCAGGAGGTAGGCCCCGGCCGCAAGCCCTGACACCCGGCGCTCGCCTCTGAACGTGCCGCTCCACACCGGCTTGCCCAGGACGTCGAACACCTCGACTCGGGCACTGCCGGCCAGGCGTAGGCTGAACGCTCCCCGGCTCGGGTTGGGCGTCACGAAGAGTCGGGCCGCGGGTCGGCCTCTCCCCTCTTCCATCCCGGTCTGGTTGACGACGTAGTACTCGCTGATGCGCAGGCCGTTGGTGTCGGTCGTCTGCCTGCCGCCGAACACCCACATGCCCGGCACGCCGGTGCCGCCGGCCTCAGCCGGGATGAATACACCCGCATGGTTGCGCCGGCGCTGGGCCAGGCTCGGGAAAACCGCCCACGAGTCGCGCGCCACGTCATAGATGTAGCAGTTGGCCGACTCGGCCGGCCACACCCCGCGGCCGGCGACGACGACCTTGCCTCGGAACTCGCCCGGGTCATCGGAGTCGAACCCGAACCCGCGCGCCTGCGCGGTCGGCGCTGGCATGTCCCGGACCGCCGACCAGCCGGCCGCGGTATCGCAGAGGTTCAGCCGCTGGCACTGCGCCCGGGCCATCAATGAGTCGGGCGACCGCCAGCTGTCTCCGCCGAACGCGAACAGAAAAGAATCGACGACCGCCACAATCGGGTAGGCGCGCGCCAAGGGCATGTCCCGAAGTCTTGACCACCGCGCGCCGGGCGTGCCCAGCGGGTCAAAGCTCCATGCTTCTGCGGACGTCGCGTTGCCGGTCTGGCTGAACCCGCCCACCGAAAACATCAGGTTATCGTAGACAATGGACGACTGGGCCACGGTTATCTGGCCGCCGACCCGGCCCGGGAAAACGTCGGTCGCCAGTATCAACGCGGTGTTGCTTATCGGGTAAAACGCCTGCACCGAGTCGGTGTAGTTGGGCGAGGCGTCGTATCTGCCGCCCACGATGTACAGCCCGAACGTATCGCCTGTCGGCAGGTCGTGATTGTCGCGCAGCAGGCAGACATCGTAGTTGGACACCGCCAGCCGCATGTCCACGCCCAGGTCCGCGTATGCGCCGGTCGCGGGCGTGTAGCTGTAGATGTCGGGCCGGGTCGTGGAGTTGCCGATGCGGCCGCCCAGGAAATACACCTTGGCGGTGGCCGGGAAGTACTCGCCGTCGAAGCGGCAGTAACTGAAGGGCGACTGGGGCCCGTTCGTCCAGCTCTGCCCGGCCGCGATGCCGGCCAGCAATACGCCGGCCAGCGCGAACACGATTCTTCTCATACCGTCCTCCTATTTGGTCACTGTCACCCTGCGGATTGCCGCACAACGATTGCTGAAAGCCGGCTGCTCTCGTACGAAGTACACCCCCGGCGCAAGCCCGCTCACGTCATTCTCGCCCGGGTGCAAGTCCATCACCTTCCGCCCCGCCGCGTCCAGCAGCCACACCGATTGGCAATTGGGAATTGGCAATTGGGGATTCAGCCTGCCCCTGACGATGCCGGCGGGCAGCCGCGAACTGCGGGCCGGGAGCCATGAACCCTCCTCCTTGCCCACGCCGACGTAGCGGACGAACACGGCCAGGAAGTATTCGCCGGTTGACCAGGCCTGCCAGTTTCCGGGGATGCCGAACCAACTGTGGGTCGCGGAGGTGTTGTCGTCGGTGGTCAGAAACGGGTATGCGAACCCCAGGCTCTCGTAGCGCACGGCCACGCCGGCATAGAAGTCGCCTGAGTCAATGACCACCGGACTGCTGAGCTGGTACTTGTACTCCAGGGTTCGGGGCGCGATGAGGCTCTCAGACGCGAAAAGGAGTTGCTGCCCGTCGCCGGAGTAGGCCTTGATGACGAACACCGAATCCCGCCAGGAGCCCATGCCTGAGTAGAACCGCGTGTAGAGCGACTCGATTTGGAATGGGTAGCGCAGCCCGAAGTCGCTCGGGTCGAAGAGCGTCATTCGCTCCGGTCCGTAGATGGCGAAGAAGCCGAGATAGCCGTTGTGGTAGTTAATCCAGGTCGTATCGCCCGCCGACGCGACCGAGGTGACAAGCGCTATTCCGAGCACGAGACAGATGCGTGTCATACGAACCTCCTATCTAATGATGGTTAGCCGCGTGGTCGTCGCCCGCCATGCGCCAGTTGCCTCTCGCAGGAAATAGACCCCGGGCGCGAGACGGCTCACGTCATTCTCGCCCGCGACGAGCGCCATCACCTTCCGCCCCGCCGCATCCATCAGCTCCGCCGATTGGAGATTGAAGATTGAAGATTGGAGATTCAGCCTGCCCCTCACGACGGTCGGTCCATTCGGCAGTCGGCATTCGCCATTCGCCATTTCTCTGACTCCGGTCTGGCTGAACCGCAGCACGATGCTCGGCCGGTTCGGATGCTGCCGGCCATGGGCCTCGAGGATTGCATACTCGGTTCCCGGATAGTCCCAGCCCAGAGAGGCCCAGTCCTGCGCGAGCCGGGATTGCAGCGCGGCAATGCCGGCGCTGTTCAGCTCGACCCGATTCCAGCCGGTGTCGGTCGAGGCCAGCGAACCCGCGAGCGTGCCGCTGCCCGCCTCGGTGTAGATGACCTGGGCTTCGGCGGCAACCGGGTCAGTCGTCATGACCCGCAGGTTCAGCGGCTTGCTCGATGTCTGGAAATCCATGTAGAACAGGACGGTGGCCGAGACGATGGCCTGGGTGTCGGGTACCGGCGCGAGGTCGAACTTAGCCCAGCCCCGGTCCCGGGCGTTGTCAATGTCCGGATAGAACGCCCAGGTGACGTACCCGTCCCAGTGGGTGTATACCGGCGAATGACCGATGTTGTACTCCGCGAACCCGCTCCAGAAGGCGACGTTCTGCGGATGGACGACAATCGAATCACTCGCCGCGGCGGCAGCAGCAAGAACAGCGCAGGCAAGGAGCATCTGACGCATCATACCTCCTGGCCTGAGTCTATTCCTAAAGCCCGGCCAAGTCAAACCGCCGGGACGCGGCGGACGGCTACTTGAGGCCGTGCGTGATGGAGATGGCGGTCTTGCCGTCCTTCGGGTAAAGCATCATCTTGATGGTCTCGGACTTGTCCGGCTTCTCCCATGAGTAGAGCCCGACCTTGGTCTCCGGGACCTTCACCCAGCCGGCCTTTTCAATTGACCCCGCATACCACGCGACCACCGTGGATTCCGGGTCCGCAGTCACGAGGGTCCATGACGTGCCTTTGCTGTCGGATGTAGAGATGTCCATCCGCTCGGTCGCGACCGCGCCCGGGTAGCGCAGGAACTCCTGGAGCGTTGATATATCTACAACTGCGGGCTCGGTCGCCGGCTTTGCGACCGCCGGCTTTTCTTCTGCCTTGCCGCAACCGGTCCAGAACGCGGCGGCGAGAACCAGCAGGAGAACGGTCAGAGCGTATCTTTTCACACGGGCCTCCTTTTGTTTGCTCAATCCTAGGCAGCCCCGCAGCCGGGTCAAGGGGCGCGGGCGGTCACGACCGCCGGCGGCTGGCGATGATTTCTTCGGCCACGGCCAGGGGCACCGGCTCGTAGTGCTCGAAGTGCATGGTGAACAGCGCCTTGCCCTGGCTCATGTTCCTGACCTCGGTCGCGTAACCGAACATGTTCGCCAAGGGCACCATCGCCTTGACCACCTTGGCATTGCCCTGGACGTCGAGCGCTTCGATTCTCCCCCGCCGGTTGGCCAAGGAGCCCATTATCGTGCCGGCGAACTCATCCGGCGTAACCACGTTGACGCTCATCACCGGCTCCAGGAGTTCCGGGTGCGCAGCGAGGAACATCTTCCGAAATGCCTGGGTCGCGCAGTGCCGGAACGCCATGTCCGACGAGTCCACCTCGTGGTACGAGCCGTCGAGCAGCGTCACCCTTACGTCCACGACCGGGAAAGCGGCGCACGGCCCTTTCTGCATCGCGTCAATCACCCCGCGCTCGACCGCGGGCACGTATTCCTTGGGCACCCGGCCGGACACGACCTTGTTCACAAACTCAAACCCCTGCCCGGGTTCGAGCGGCTCAAGCTTCATCACCACGTGCGCAAACTGGCCCCGGCCGCCGGTCTGTTTCACCAGTCGCTCGTTGATTTGGGCCTTGATGGTCGCGGTCTCGCGGTACGCGACCTGGGGCGCGCCGGTAGCCACTTCGACCGCGAACTCGCGCCTGAGCCGGTCAACGATTATCTCAAGGTGCAGCTCGCCCATGCCGGAGATGACCGTCTCCTTGCTCTCCGCGTCCTGGGTGACCACAAAGGTCGGGTCCTCCTCGGCCAGGCGCGCGAGGCCCATGCCCAGCCTGTCGCGGTCTCCCCTTTCCTTCGGGCTCACCGCCATCGAGAGCACCGGCGCGGGAAACTCGATGGCTTCGAGCACGATCGGGTGCGCCGGGTCGCAGAGCGTGTCGCCGGTCACGGTCTCGGAAAGGCCGATGACCGCGCCGATTTCACCTGAGTACAGCGCCTCGACCGGCTCACGGTGGTTGGCGTGCATCCGGAGCAGCCGGCCGACCCGCTGCTCCCGGCCCTGGGTCGAATTGAGCACTCGGCTCGAATGGACGAGCGTGCCCGAATAGACCCGGACGTAGACCAGCTTGCCGACGTGCTTGTCCGAGGCGACCTTGAACGCCAGGGCCGCCAGCCGGCCCTCGTCCTTGGGGATGCGCTCAATCGGCTCCCCGGACAGTTGCGTGCCGAGCACCGGCGGCAGGTCAAGGGGGCTCGGCAGGTAGACCACGACCGCATCCAAGAGCCGCTGGATGCCCTTGTTCCGGAAGGCGCTGCCGCACATCACCGGGCAGACCTTCTGGGCGATGGTCGCCTGGCGGATTGCCGCGGACAGTTCGCGGTCGCCGATTTTCTCCTCGTGCAGGAACTTACCGAGCAGCCGGTCGTCCACCTCGGCGATCTTCTCCAACAGATGCTGCTTCCAGCGCCGGGCTTCCGCCTGCATGGCGGCGGAGACCGGCTCCTCGCGCCAGGTCATGCCCTGGTCGGTCTCGTCGTAGTAGACCGCGACGTCGTCAACCAGGTCAATGGCGCCCGCGAACTTCTCCTCTTGGCCGATGGGAATCACGACCGGCACCGCGTTCGCGCCCATTTCCTTGGTAATCTGCTCGACCACCGAGTAGTAGTCCGCGCCCAGCCGGTCGAGCTTGTTCACGAACGCCACGCGCGGCACCG
>Ga0116202_10001675_pt1 | contig 12966 bp, 11 predicted proteins | sample LakKivw325mmetaG_FD_94479 | JGI IMG/M metagenome (GOLD analysis project Ga0116202, IMG submission 94479) | Anoxic lake water microbial communities from Lake Kivu, Rwanda to study Microbial Dark Matter (Phase II) - Lake Kivu water 325m metaG | ecosystem: Environmental > Aquatic > Freshwater >...
ATCATGAATATCGACTCCACGAACAGGCGAGTCACGCCCTCAGGCTGCAACGCGTCCATCGTCATCATTGCCGACTGACCCCGGAGCGGAGCCTAGGAGCGCGCGCCGCATGACCCGACCACGAGGTTCAGGTCCATCATATTCACCAGCGTCTCGCCGGTACGCGACTGGGCGAAGGCGTCGGAAATCGTGCGCTCCTGCTGCACGCCCTTGAGCCCTACCGCCATCGATTTGTGGTGGACCAGGGCCAGCCGCAGGGCCTCGCGGGCTATCGCCTGCTCGAGCTTCAGCTCTTCAAGCGTCGATGGGATGGTGGTCGGACGGATCATCTTGTTGCGGATGCGGTTACGGACTTCCGCTGCCGGCATCTCCATCGGCAGCCAGCGCATGATGTTCTTCTCACCGGCCTCGGCCAGCACGTTGGAGATCGAGTACGACATGCCGAGGTTGGCGGATACGGTGCGGTTGAACACGCCCTGGAACACGCTGAACACGTCGGTCGTGGCGCCGCCGATGTCCACACCCAGCACGGCGATGTTCTGCGACCTGCCGGTATTCTCGATCAAGAGACCGACTGCGCCCGGGGTAGGCATGATGGGCACGTCGGTCCATTCCATCAGCTTCCGGTAGCCCGGTGCGTGGGCCATGACGTGCTCCATGAACAGGTCATGAATCTTGTTGCGGGCCGGCCGCAGGTTTTCGCGTTCGAGCACCGGGCGGATGTTTTCCACCACCTCGATGGCGCTCTTGTCGCGCAGAGTCTTGAGCACCAGCTCGCGGGCGTCCTGGTTTCCGGCGAAGATGACCGGCAGGTTGTAGCCGACGCCGAATCGAGGCTTGGGGTCGGCGGCGGCGATGAGCTCGGCCAGTTCGACGACGTGCGAGACTGTGCCACCGTCGATGCCGCCGGACAGAAGAATCATGTCAGGCCGCAGGGTCCGGATGCGCTCGATCTTCTCGTGGGGGAGACGGCCATCGTTCGAGGCGATGACGTCCATGACGATGGCGCCGGCGCCCAGGGCTGCACGCGCCGCGCTCTCGCCGCTCATGGTCAGTACGACGCCTGCGACCATCATCTGCAAGCCGCCGCCGGCCGATGAGGTCGAGATGTATACGTCCGAGCCTTCCTTGTCGCCCTGCTTCGGTTTGATGATGGTCTCGCCATCGAGCAGCTTGACGCCGGAGAGCTCCTCGACTTCCATCACGGAGTTGAGTACGCCGCGGGTGACGTCCTCAAATGGCGCCTCGACCGTGGTCGGCGCTTCGCCGCGAGTGCTCAGGCGGTACTCGGTACCGCGCTTCTCAATCAGGATGGCCTTGGTGGTGGTCGAGCCGCAGTCGGTAGCCAGTATCCGGGTTATCTTATCCTTTTCGATCACGTTTGCCATCCTCCAATTGTTCTATTCTCTGAATCAGGGCTTCGACGTTCGCCCGGTCCTCAAGCAGCGCTGCGACCTCATCGTACTGATGGAACGGGAAGACCGCGGTCACAACCGGCTGAAGGAAGACCATCAACTGCGAGCCGACGAAAGAGAGCGGCTTGCTCGACTCCAGCATGACAACGGCCACAGGAGTCAACTTAAGGTCGACGACCTTCTGCGCTATCTTGGTGAGTATCTCTTCGCGGCGCTCGACGGAGATGTCGGAAGCGAACATCTACGGAAGGGAGGGATCGAGGGATCGAGGGATCAAGGGATCAAGTGTCCGAACACTCTGTCCCTCTATCCCTTTATCCCTTTGTCCCTGGTTCATCTGTAGCACACGTCCAGTTCGCGCGAGGCCTTGGCCTCGTCCAGGCGTCGAACCGGCGTTGTGACAGGTGCCCGGTGCAGGACGTCCGGTTTGGTCCTGGCCTCGTCGGCGATCGTCTTCATCGCGGCGATGAACCCGTCCAGCGATTCGCGAGACTCGGTCTCGGTCGGCTCAATCATCAGCGCTTCGGGTACGATGAGCGGGAAGTAGATGGTCGGCGCGTGCATGCCGTAGTCCAGCAGCCGCTTGGCCACGTCGAGGGTCTTGATGCCGTACTCACGCAGGTTCGAGCCGGAAAAGACGACCTCGTGCAGGCTTCTCTCTTTGTAGGGCAGGTCGTATACGCCTTCAAGCGCGGCACGAACATAATTGGCGTTCAGCACCGCGTTCTCAGCCGCGTCCCTGAGTCCCGCGGCTCCCAGCATCCGAATGTAAGTGTAAGCACGCACCAGCACCGCGAACTGCCCATGAAAGCCCATCACTCTGCCGATGGAATCAGGCCGGTTGGAGTCGAGATAGAAGTAGGGATCAAGGGATCGAGGGATCGAGGGATCAAGTGCCCGGCCACTTTGTCCCTCTATCTCTTTATCCCTTTGTCCCTTTCTCACGACCGGCTTCGGCAGGAAGGGCTCCAACGCCTTCGTGACTGCTACCGGGCCGGCGCCGGGGCCGCCGCCGCCGTGCGGGGTCGAGAAAGTCTTGTGCAGGTTGATGTGCATCACGTCGAACCCGGCGTCGGCCGGGCGGTGCACGCCGACGTAGGAGTTGAGGTTCGCCCCGTCCAGGTAGACGAGCGAACCCTGCTTGTGCATTATGTCGCAGATCCGCCTCGCCTCGGGCTCGAAAATACCGAGCGTGTTCGGGTTGGTGACCATCAGGCAGGCGACGCAGGTCGAACAGGCCCGTTCGAGCTCGTCCGTGTCGATTTCGCCCTTCGCGTTGGACTTTATCTGGACCGCCTTGAAACCGGACAGCGTCACCGAAGCCGGGTTGGTCCCGTGGGCGGAATCGGGCACCAGCACGACGTCGCGCTGTTCGCCGCGCTTCTCGAAGTACTTGCGGACCATCATGCTGCCGGTCAGTTCGCCGTGCGCGCCCGCGGCCGGTTCGAGCGTTACCGCGTCGAAGCCGGTGATCGCCTTCAGCATCTCGCCCAGTTCGTACATCAGCCGCAGCGAGCCCTGCGTCAGCGTCTCGGGTTCGAGCGGGTGGACGCCGGTGAATCCCGGGAGGCGCGAGGTCAGTTCGTTGACCTTGGGGTTGTACTTCATCGTGCACGAGCCGAGCGGGTAGAATCCCTTATCGACGTGGTGGTTCATGATCGAGAGGCGCGTGTAATGCCGGGCCACGTCGATTTCGCTCAGCTCCGGCAGATCGTTGTCGCGACGCGGGACATAACCCGATTCCGCCGTGGAATCGGGGTTGTGTCCCAAGTCAGGTACATCGAGCCCTGGCAGGGACCATGCCTGCCGTCCGGGGCTTGAGAGCTCGAACAGCGTCCTTTCAGGATTGGCGATTGACGAGTGTCGAGTGTCGACTGCTCGGTCATTCGTCATTCGGCGTTCGGAATTCGTCATTTCCTCTGGGGGCATCAGTTCTTCCTCGATGCAATGAAACGGGCCACCGAGCGGTCGTAGGTGCGTTCAACATCCTTGGTGAAGTAGCAGGCCGGAAGCTCGTCGCTTGAGCGATGGTACGCGACGCACTCGCAGCACTTGCCCTTCCGGGAACACGGTTCATAGGTACAGGCGCAGCTTTCTCGGTTCGCCTTCAGACTGCATTCCATACTAGCTCCCGAACTCCTGCTTGAGGAACTGGCAGTACCGGTCCATCTCGGCCCGCGTTCGTCTCTCGGTGACGGCCACAAGCAGCCGGTCCTTCCACTCTGGGTTGAACCTTTCGAGCGCGACTCCAGCGAGGATGCCGTGCTTCACTCCGGCCTCGACAACCTCCGCGGCCGGGATTGGGGTCCGGACCACGAACTCCTTGAAGAATGGGGTAGAGGTCTCGGTCGAGAAGCCTCGGACTCCGGCGATGCAGCCGGCCAGGTAGTGGGCCTTGGCCATACTCTGGCGCGCGACCTCGGCGATACCGGTCCTGCCCATCGTGGCAAGGTAGACACTCGCGGCCAGCGCGCACAAGGCCTCGTTGGAGCAGATATTAGAGCTCGCCCGTTCGCGCCGGATGTGCTGCTCGCGGGTCTGCAGTGCGAGCACGTAGCCGGTCTTGCCCTCGATGTCGGTCGTCCGGGCGACAATCCGGCCGGGCAGGTTGCGGATGTACTTCTTCTTCGCGCTCATCAGGCCAAGGTAGGGACCGCCAAAGCTCAAAGGAATCCCGAGCGGCTGGCCTTCGCCGACCGCAATGTCGGCATCGTATGCGCCGGGCGGCTCCAGCGCGCCGAGCGATATCGGATCGGCCGACACGACAAGCAGCGCGCCGGCGTTGTGGACAATCTCGGCCGACTTCCTGACCGGTTCGAGGTTACCGAAGAAGTTCGGATGCTGGATGATGAGCGCGGCCACGTCCTGGTTGCACATCCGTCCCAGGGCTTCGACGTCGATGGTGTTGCCGGCGAGCGGCACGGTCTCGACCGGTATGTTGAGTCCGTGGGTATAGGTCCTGACCACTTCGACGTGGGTCGGGTTGATGCTGCCGGACAGGAGAATCTTGGGCCGCCGGCTGATGTCCCTTGCCATATGAGCGGACTCGGCCAGAGCCGAGGCGCAGTCGTACATCGAGGCGTTGGCCGCCTCCATGCCGTAGAGCCGGCACACCAGCGACTGGAATTCATAGATGGCCTGCAGCGTGCCCTGGCTGACCTCGGCCTGGTAAGGAGTGTAGGCAGTGTAGAACTCGGGCCGCGAGATTATCGTATCGACGATGGCCGGTATGTAGTGGTCATACGCGCCGGCCCCGGCAAAGCAGGCGAGCTGGTTCGCGCCGGTGTTTGCCGACGCGAGCTTGTTCAGCACGCACACTGCCTCGGGCTCGGACAGCGGCTCGGGCAGGTCGAGCGGCCGGTTCAGACGGATCTCGGCGGGAATGCCGGCAAAAAGCTCCTCAACCGTCTTCACGCCGATGTATTCCAGCATCAGCTTCCGGTCTGCGTCAGTATGAGGGGTGAATTTCACTAGGCACTCAATTACTAATATCTAATACCTAATTCCTAATGCCAGGGGGCAAGCCGATGGGGCTTTGCGTCCTGGTTAGTCATCAGGAATTGGGACTTAGTCATTTCCTCTAACTAGTGGTGCGCGGACTTCCTGGCGAGTTCTTCGTAGGCCGCGGCGTCCAGCAGGTTCTTGAGCTCGTTGGGGTCCGACACCTTGATCTTGGCCATCCAGCCGGTCCCGTACGGGTCCTTGTTCACGTTGGCCGGCGAGTCCTTGAGCGCCTCGTTCGCCTCGATGACCTCTCCCGAGACCGGCGCATACAGGTCGGACACCGCCTTCACTGCTTCGATCGTCCCAATGGGCTCATCGCGCTTGATCTTCTTGCCGACCGCGGTTATCTCGACGTAGACGATGTCCGACAGCTCGCCCTGGGCGAAATCGGTGATGCCGATGGTGGCGGTGTCGCCGGCGAGCTTCACCCACTCATGGGTCTTGGCGTACTTCAGGTCGGAAGGGAAATTGGCCATCAATCCTCCTTACTTGCGGGAGCCGTGCTTGTAGAACGGCGGCTTCACTATCAGCGCGGCGGCAGCGCGGCCGCGAATGTCGATTTGAACTTCAGTGCCGGCTTTGGTGAGCTGGCGCTTCACGTAGCCCAGCGCGATGCCCTTGTTGAGCGAAGGGGAGAGGGTGCCGCTCGTGACCATGCCGACGGGCTGTCCCTGCGCCAGTATCTGGTAGTGAGGCCGGGCAATCGACTTGTCCTGCATCTCCAGACAGACCAGGCGGCGGGACGGCTTCTCCTCCTCGACCTTCTTCAGCACATCCGAGCCGATGAAGCCCTCGGGCTTGTCCAGAGCCACGACCCAGCTCAAGCCCGCCTCGATCGGGTTCGTGGTCTTGTCGATGTCGTTCCCGTAGAGCGCCATCTTCATCTCCATGCGCAGGGTGTCGCGGGCGCCGAGCCCGATCGGCTCGATGTCGAACTCCTTGCCGGCCGCGAAGATAGCTTCCCACACTTTCGACGCGCTCACAGCCGGGAAATAGGCCTCGAACCCGTCTTCACCGGTATAACCGGTGCGGGATACGAGCCCCTTCACGCCCGCTATCTCGCAATGGGCCGCCCAGTAGAATCCGATTGGCGCGAGCGGGATCGAACAGGTCTTCTGCATCACCGCCTCGGCCTTCGGGCCCTGGATGGCGAGCTGGGCCTGCGTGTCGGTGATGTTATCCATCCGCACGTCGCCGGACAAGTGCTCGCGCAGCCAGGCAGTGTCCTTCTCGTTGTTGGCTCCGTTGACTACCAGGAAGTAGCAGTCGGGCAGCCTGTAGACGACGAGGTCGTCGACGATGCCGCCGTCCGGGTAGCAGAGCACCGAATACTGGGCCTGATACTCGGCCAGCTTGCCGGCGTCGTTCGTCGTCATCCGGTTGATGAAAGCGAGCGCGTCCTTGCCGCGGACCTCGATCCGGCCCATGTGGGATACGTCGAAGACGCCGACAGTGGTGCGCACGCGGGTGTGTTCCGGGATAATCCCATGGAACTGGACCGGCAGGTCGTACCCGGCGAAGTCGACCATCTTGCCGCCCGCGGCCACGTGACGATCGTGAAACGGAGTCAGTTTGAGCATGGGCGGCTATCTTATCACAAGCATCGTCAGAGTCAAGAATCGTCGGCCCGAGCCGCTGCTACGTGCTGCTCGCAGCTACGTCAGAAACCGGGTGGCAAAGGGGAGAAGGGAGGGGGGAAGGGATCGAGAGATCAAGTGATCGAGTGGTCGGAAGCGGTCAGCCGGCGGGGGGAGAAGTTCGGGTCGTGCTCGTCCCGTATCTCAACCTCGATCTAGACCTTAACCTTGACCTTCACCTCAGCCTCGCGGCGAAGCCGCGTCGGATGTCCCGAAGCTTCCCGAAGTGGGGCGACCATCCCTGGTTACCCTCTGATCACCGTCAGCGCGCGTCACTTGGTCTTGCCGCTCTTTTCCTTCCAGACGTATCTGCCGGTCTTGTCAATGTAGCCCCATTCGCCCCCTGCCTTTACCGGTGCCAGTCCCCAAAAGAACGGTTCGGCCAGATCGAATTGCGGAGCGATGATGAAGGCACCCGTGGTGTCTTTGTAGCCGTACTTGTCGCCAAGCCGTTCATAGCCGGGCTCGCTCCCGAACGGAGCCATGATATCTCTTGGGCTGGCACGGTATACGCAACTTCCAGTCTTGTCAATGACTATCCACGAATGCGAGACCTTGACCCAGGCCAGGCCGTGATAGAAGCACAATCCTTCAACTCCATCGAAGCGGGGCTTGATGAAGTACTTTCCGGTCGTATCTACAAAGCCCCACTTGCGGCCGGCCTTGACCGGAGCCAGACCTTTCGTGAACTCAAGGGCGCTGTCGAACTGGGGGCCGAATGCAAATGCTCCGTCCCTTCGGATGAAACCCCAGTGCCTGCCGGCCTTCGCTGGCGCGAGTCCGTCGAAGAACGGGCCCGCACCGTCGAATTGGAGCGCGATGACGTATCTCGCGGCAGTATCTATGTAGCCCCACTTGTCGCCTACTTTGACTGCAGCCAGCCCTTCCGTGAAATACCCTGCTTCGTCGAAGTGCGTACCGATGGCCAGTTTGCCGCCTCTAATATAGCCCCACTTGGTCCCACTCGCGTCCTCGAAGCCTCCGTGGCAGAACGGCATGAAATCATACAGCCTTTCTGTTTCGCTGTCTTCCCAGCCACCGGCCAAGCCGACTATCGCGGTCAGCAAGCACAGCAGGACACTGATCCTCATCGCGGACATGATAGGCTCGCCGGCGGGGGTGTCAAATCGGCGGGGGAGACCGGCTTCCGGCTCACGGCTGACAGCTTGCGGCTTGAGTTGAAGCTGCACTGCAGTTGGGCGCAGGCTCTCAACCTTAACCTCAACCTCAGCCTCACGGCTTCGCCGCGTCGGATGTCCCGAAGCTTCCCGAAATGGTGCGCCTGTCCCTGATTCCTCCCCTGATTGCGCCCCTGAGTAGTATAGACTACGTCTTAGGAGGATGATGTCGTTTCTCCATCCTGAACATGTTCGATATTACCAGTACTGCTCCCGCTGCGCAGGAGAACAAGTACACAACGCCTGCGACCATACTCAGGTGACTCAGGCAGAAGCCCAGCCCTACCACCGAGGCAGACGTACCGATGAGCAAAGTAAGCCGAGTGAGCCAGTAGAGGTGACCCCTTGAGGGTGCTCCTGTGGCTGAGCCGGAATAGGTCTCCGCCATGAGGGCACATGCGGTCAACGCTGGGACCGCGCACGCAAAGCAGACTGTCGCGTCGGTCAGGTTTCGGTCCAGGTTCGATATCGTGAGGATTGCCAGGAGCAAGCCGAAGTCCGCTGCCAAACACCCGGCAATCACTATTCTCCCATCTATCACCGCTCGAACTGGAGTATTCCGTTCCTCTGATTCGGTCTGCTGCCTGGAATCTAGGTGCTCAGACGTAGGCTGGTCCTCCAGGGTAGATCCAGCGGGTCGAAGCGACAATGTCTAGTCCGGTGCGCGTCAGGGGCAGAGCGGAGCGCCGAGTCCTCGCCACGGTCGGAAGGACCTCACGCTCTATCATGAACACGATGCTGGGCCTCGCGGGCGGGGGTGTCAAATCGGCGGGCGGAAGATGCCGAGATGTCCCGAAGCTTCCCGAAACGCGGTGACTGTCCTTGGTTCCCCCCTGGTTCTGACTTCAGAGAGTCCCTATACGGCGAAGACTGTCCCGTCGCCCTCCCCCTCCTTCAACATGGACGGGAGGAAATACCCGACAGTCACTTTGCCGTTCTTCTCAAACCACGTGCAGAGTACCTTGCCGTCCTTGTTGAGGCCTTCCTCGACCGTCATAGCTGGCCCGCCCGACTTTAGACGTACCACGTCACCGATTTTACATTCCGTCATGGTCACCTCCATCAATCAGTTCGACTACCGCTGTACGCTTGTGCCAATTCTATGCTCTCAGTCCGTGCATGTCAATCCTGCGAGCCGTCGGGCGCAGGCGAGAAGTCGGGGTCGGGTTCGTAGCGGGTCTCTGCCTCAACCTTAGCCTCAACCTCTTCCAGTGCCTGCTTCATCTTTCTGATGTAGTCGTCCGGCAGCATCACGGGGTGCCAGCGGTTGGTTTTGGCTTTCACGAATGGCCGCGGTCAGGACTGACGGGTCTCGATGGTCGCAATGTCGGACTTGGTCAGGCCGGTAGAGGTCGTAGACAATGGCGTCGATCTTGGACTGAATCGAGGCGACTTTGCGGAGCAGGGATTTGGCTTCGGAGACGACCTTTTTTTCCTTGGCCTGATAGGTGTCAAGGTCTCGAGCAACCGGTATCTCTTTGATTTCCGGCCACGTATTGCCTTTGAACTTGGGCAGGACCTTCTGCAGGTACTTGAGGACTTCCTTGGGGGCGATGATATCCGTGGTCTTGCGGCCCTTGCCATTCAAACGCAGGGCGTACACGTCTTCGTCGCGGCGTCCGTTAAACAGGTCGGCGGCGTCGCCAATCTCTCCGATACCCGATAGAACGAAGTCAGCCGTCGGTTCCGGCTTCACTTCGATCTTCGGGTGGTTCGACAAGAGCCTTAGAGCCGAACCAGCAAGGCTGCGCGTGACGGCTTCGACTTCAGCCTCGGGCAACTCATCTGGCCCGTTGAGTCGAGTCAGCCGCGCGCCGAAGAACCGGTTCGTGTTGGCCAAGGCCTGCTTGGTCTCAATCATCTCGTCTACGAGCTTCACCAGTTTGTCGTGCCGCGCGACCTCACGTTTGTCGCCGAAGTTAATGCGATGCACGGGAATCTCAAACAGGATTGACTGGCGGGTCAGGCCCTTCTGTCGTGCCTTCTCGCTCAACCAAGCCTGAACAGGCCGGGAGTTGAGAAGGCCAAGGAGGTACTTCACGCTTTCCTTCGTGCCCGGTTTGGGGACGATAGCGTTCATGTCCGAGTTCTCGAAGTAGTCTCCAGTCTGATAGGCGAAGTGCTTAAGGTCCCCGCCCCACCGAGGCGTGACGATCTTCTGGGAGCCAAGGACTGCGGCGTCTCTCTCTCGATGAAGGCAGTACCAGGGGTAGCTTTCTTCATAACGTCGTAACCTGTCTTCCAGTATCTCACGGTACTTGCCGAGATGCAGTGCGACTCCTGGCGAGGCACTGAGTTTCGCATCCTTGCTCATGTAGAGAATGTACTCGCTCTCTGCCGGTTCCACGATGTACGGTGAGACGTCAGAGTTGCGGTAGGTGGCAACCAGGCGGAATCCGTCCTGTGCCTGCACCTGCGCGGCTTCCGCCGCTCGCAGGACGAATATGCCGTCGCCAACGCTGACGCCATTCTGCTCACGCTTGCGCTGCGGTATGAGTTCTATGTTGCGGGCCGTGACGCTGTCGGCACCGGAAACCACGCCCTGTACGATATCCGCCATTTCACTCAACGCGACGCCACGTTTGTCCAGGCTGGCGACTGCCTTGCTGGTCACGGGACTGAGCAAGCCTGCCCAGCCATCACCCGACAGTTCTCCCTGTGTCATCGCGCTCTGGTACACGTCAACGTAGTTATCCGAGTGCTTGGTCCTGGCAGTCACGCTGGAGACGTGCTCGATGACGCGCGCTATGCCCGATCGTGTGTCGCCGGGCTTGGGCGGAGGCACAGCCTTGACCTTCACTATCTTGATACGATGTTGCTGCTTGCGTGCGGTCACCTCAGTGTCTTCCATGCCGTCTGGATGTCCGTTCGTGGGTTTGGAGCTCGGACACTTCTCCAGAACGAAAACCATGTTATGCTGACCTGGCGCGCCCTCGAAGATGCGGGTTTCGCCGAAGTCGATGATCTCGAGTATCAGCGCGTTCTCAAGGATGAACTCGCGCAGGTGGGATGCGCCGTCGGCCGTCGGCCAGTAGGATGTCGTGATGAAGCCGAGCTTGCCGCCCCTGCGCAGCTTGAGGAGCCCGAGGATGACGAACCAGTAGAGGTAGTCCATCTTGCCCTGGTAGTGTCGGTTCCAGTAGGGGAGGGCGGCGCGGGTTGAGCGGAAGAGCTCCTTGTGCCCTTTCTCACCGACGTAGGGTGGATTGGAGCAGACGTAGTCGAAATCGAAGTGGCTGGTCAGTAGCTCGCGAACCGGGCCTTTAGGGTCGTGGCGGACAAGTTCTCGGGTGGCGTCACGGACCATGTGGTCATTGTTGGGGTTGAAGAGCGGTCCCGCGCCGACCAGGGCCAGCGAGTCGCCGGGCGCGGTCATTAGCTTGATGGCGCGCAGGTCTCTCGGAACACCTCCGGTCGAGTCGATGATGGCACGGACCAGCGGCGTGAGCTGAATCAGCATATTGACTTCCGTGATGTAGTTGGCGAACTGGCTGATTTCGCAGCCCCAGAGGCCGTTGACCATGGTGTAGAGCAGGTCCAGCATCTCGTTCGGGTCAGTCTCGCTGCAGCGGGACATGGTGCGCATGCGATGTGCGGCCTCGACCAGGAAGCCGCCGGAACCGGTTGCGATGTCGAGCACGAGCTTGGGTGCTCGGCGTCCCTCCTCGAATCGAAAGAAGGCGTCGTCGCTGGTGTAGCCGACTCGGTCCCAGATGAACTTGATGACCTCGCGCGGCGTGTAGTACTGGCCTTTGTTCTTCCGGTCGACGCGGTCTACAAACCGCTCGTAGACAGTGCCGAGCACGTCGGTGTCGAGCAGGCCAAGGTTGAACGGCGCGAGTTCGAACAGCACGTCGATGATGGCCTCTTCCGATGGCGGGTCGTACCAGAAGTAGTTGTGGTTCTGGCCGTAGAGCCAGGCGTAGCGGTCTCCGGCGTAGTGGAACGCCTGCTTGAGCACCTCCTGAATACGCCGACCAAGCGTCTCGTACCAGTGGCGGAAGCCGCCGTCGTAGAGCCGTTGTTCGAGGAACTTCGCGTCTTCCCACATCCGGGCTACGAGGAAACGGGTCATCGTGAAGTAGGCAACTCGGGTCACGAATACGTCGAACGCACGCGCCTCCAGCGACCCGGTACGGGCATTCAGGTACCGCGAGACTCGGTTCTCCTTGACGGGGACGTAGCGGTGGTCGAGTTCCCAAGCGATCTGATCCAGCTCGTGCAGCACCGATTCGCGGTCATCGACGTTGAACTGCGACTTAAGAATCCGTTCGAGGTCGTCTTTGAACCTGCGCGCGTCATCGCCGAGGATGTTGACAATCCTGTGAATCGCGGCGACCAGCTTCTCAGGGGCCGGCGCCGGCATCAGTGAGACGTCGGTGTCCGAAAGTAGAAGCTCGACCTTCCTCTCACGAGTCAGTTCCTTGCGTCGGAACTGGCTGACGAATTCGAGAAAGGCTCTGGTGTTCGGAAAGTCGAGCACGGCTTTCGGCTGGTCCCGATACGCTCGGTACAGGTCTAGGAGACCAATGCGGCTCACTTCCAGACCGTTCTTCTCGTAGACGAGAATGTGGCGCATATTCGTCAGCACGCCATGCTCGAACGGAGGTTTGAGGTATCGCGTCACTTGCGCGCGGTGCTGCGTCAGGTCCAGCGTATCAGATCCTTTGATCTCAAAGAAGAATGGGTGCAGAAGTGTCACCGTGGGCTGGAAGTCTGGGACACCCGTGGCGGTCTCGTGTTCAGAGACGTACTCGTCGGACGGGAAGAGGAGGACTTCGCGGAGGAAGTCGGTGAACAGCTTGGGTTTGATGAACTCGTCTTCGTCCGCGATACCATCAGAGGCCATGTAGGATGCATAATCCGCGTATCTGCCGTGCGATAGTTGCGAGTACAACTTCGTGTAGCGATCGAGGACCGCGACCAAGTTGGCGATGATGCGTTCTGCTTCGTCCTTAGGGAAGGGGTTCAAGCGTTCCAAGCTGGCTTAGATTACAGGGGACACGTCTGCTGTCAAGCCGAGGGACGCAGCCGTTGTCCGGTTCGGCGTGCGCGGCGGGGCTTGAGGAGCCGCGAGAGGTGCGCGGGCAGCTGGAGAGGGAAGTCGAAACGCAAGTCCAAAGGGAAGGCGAGACGCCGGTCGGAACGAACTGAGCAAGGGAATCCGCAAGGAGTTGCGCTTGGGGTCGAGCAAGGGACCTCGCAAGGAATCGAGCAAGGGGTCGCGAAGGG
>Ga0116202_10001676_pt1 | contig 12961 bp, 8 predicted proteins | sample LakKivw325mmetaG_FD_94479 | JGI IMG/M metagenome (GOLD analysis project Ga0116202, IMG submission 94479) | Anoxic lake water microbial communities from Lake Kivu, Rwanda to study Microbial Dark Matter (Phase II) - Lake Kivu water 325m metaG | ecosystem: Environmental > Aquatic > Freshwater >...
CGACCACTCGGTGAACATCTCGCTGCCCGTGACGCCCGTGTTCGCGGCAAGACCCCGCGCGACAGGGTAAGAGCTGCCCGTGTCGTAGAACGTCCCTAAGGAGCTGTTCCATGCCCACAGCTTCGCGTTGGCCACGACCCGGTCCACGGCGGGGGAACCCAGGTCCCACTCCAGCCTGTAGTCGAAGCCCGTGAGGCTGGCATAGGACCCACCAGTGCCGGCGTTGCCGTCGGCGTCTACCCATATCTGAGAGAAGTCGCCGGGCTTGCCGATCGGGTAGTAGTCCATGGTGCGGTAGTAGAAATACCAGTAGCCGTTGTCGAAGTCCGACCGCTTCACCCAGATGTCGTACTTCGCGATGGTCCCCTTCGCGGCTTCGTCGCCGTCAACGTTCTCACTGGCGTAGCCTGATACCCAGTCGGGGTCGTACCCGTCAATGGTGTAAGCAGCGAAGGCGGTCGAGCAGAGGAAGACGAACAGCACGGCCCATGCTGTACGGAGCGACATCTCCATCCCTCCAAGTTATTGGTCTACCCGCACTGACTCTATGGCTTCATCGCAGTCGTGTCAAGGCGGAGTTGCGCCTTCTTTACGTTATTGTCAGAACTTAACATTGTCTTAAGACGGCATGGGAGGACGCGTTCAAGCCTTGGTGGAGTGCGGCGTAGGGCTCGGGCGGTGCTGCGCCAGTCCTGACGGCTGCTAGCACGCTGCACTTGCGCCCGGTTGTGGAGGGAACCGCCCGCTACAGACCCGTCAAAGCGCAGCTACCGCTGCTGATTGCCGACCCGTGCCCCGCGACGTGACTTGAGGAGTATACCCAAAGCGGGGACCAGCGAAAGCAGCAACGTTGAAGGCTCCGGTACGCCCGGCTGATCCATCTCGTCGGGGCAGAGGTCGTCCGCCCCGGCCTCGTAATCGTCCAGGTAGGCGCCCCAGAGTATGTTCCCCGAACTGACGATCGCGCTGCCCGGCAGCGACCACTCGACGAACATCTCGTTGCCGTTCGGGCCGGTGTAGGTCGCGACACCACGGGCCGCCGAGTAGCTGTTGCCTGTGGTGATGTAGTCGTAGGCGCCCTCGTTCCAGGCGTAGAGGGTGGCCGAGCCCGACGCGGAGCTGGCCGTGCGATCGCCCAGGTCCCAGGTTAGCCTGTAGTCGTAGCCCGTGTTGCTGTCGAAGGGCCCACCCGTCGAGGAGTTCCGGTCGGCATCCACGTAGATCTCGGCGAAGTCGCCATCGTAGCCAGTGGGGTAAGACGCCATCGTGCGGAAGTAGAAGTACCACGTGCCGCTCTCATACGACGACCGGTTGACCCAGATATCGTACTTGTCGGCCGTGCCGGGCTCGGACCCGTCAACATTCTCGCTGGCGTACCCGGAGACCCAGTCGTTATCACTGGAGTCTATCGTGTACGCCAGTACCGGGCCCGCCGCGAGCAATAAACAGACACTCAGCGACGCGATGATTGCGCCTCGTCCAAACATATGAGCCTCCTGGCTCACCCGTGACTTTAGAGGTTAGCCTTTTTCATCACTTCAGTCAAGCCCCTTTGCTCTCTGGGGAAGCAGGCCCTCGCCCTGAACTCGCTCGCCCGCTACAATCAACCCCGCCGGAGGAGCACAGTGTCATGCTTCTGCGCCTGGGGATGGCGGGCAGGGGATCGCTGGTTTGGGTCGCGCGGGTCAACGCGCCCGAGGGCAGCATCCGGCTGCCTGAGTGATGCCGCCTGCTCCCTTCCGGACTGCGATGCCAGGCTCCCGGAAGCGCACGGGTCAGGGAGGCAACCATGACGGACAGCACGACCGACGCCCGCAGGGACGACTACCAGGTAGGCGTCTACTACTTCCCCAACTACCACGTGGACCCGCGCAACGAGGCGGTGCACGGGCCCGGCTGGACCGAATGGGAGCTGGTGAAGCTGGCCAGGCCCCGGTTCGAGGGCCATCGCCAGCCGCGCGTGCCCCTCTGGGGCTACGAGGACGAGGCGCGCCCCGAAGTCATGGCCCGCAAGATCGCCGCCGCTGCCGACCATGGCGTTGACTACTGGATCTTCGACTGGTACTGGTACGACGACGGCCCCTTCCTGGACCGCTGTCTGGAGGAGGGCTACCTGGGGGCCGCGGCTGCCGCCGGCCCGGACGCGCCTGCTCACGTGAGATTCTGCTGCATGTGGGCCAACCACGACTGGCTGGACATCCACCCGGCCAAGTACACCGACCCGCGCAGGCTTCTGTACCCGGGCGCGGTCACGCGCGCCACCTTCGACCGCATGACCGACCACATCGTCGAGCGCTACTTCAGGCACCCATGGCACTTCCACGTGGACGGCAGGCCCTACTTCTCGATCTACGAGCTGGGCAAGCTGGTCGCGAGCTTCGGTGACCTGCGGGCCACCCGCGAGGCGCTGGACTCCTTCCGCGCCAAGACGCGGGCCGCGGGGTTCGACGACCTGCACCTCAACGCCGTGGTCTGGGGCCGGCCTGTCCTACCCGGCGAGACGACCCCTGCCGATCCGCGAGCCCTCCTGGACGCGCTGGGCTTCGACAGCGTCACCTCCTACGTGTGGATCCACCACGTGCCACTCCCCGACTTCCCGGAGACCGACTACGCCCACGTCCGCGACCGCTACTTCGAGTACTGGGAGACGGCCGAGCACGCCTTCGACCTGCCCTACTACCCCAACGCGAGCATGGGCTGGGATTCAAGCCCGCGCACGGTGCAGTCCGACGCCTTCGGCAACGTCGGCTATCCCTTCACGCCCACGATCTCGGGCAACACGCCGGAGCGGTTCCGCGAGGCCCTGCTGATGCTCAGGCAGCGGATAGAGGCGTTGGGCGGCCCGCGCATCCTGAACATCAACGCCTGGAACGAGTGGACGGAGGGGAGCTACCTGGAGCCGGACACGGTCCACGGCCTGGGGTATCTGGAGGCCATCAGGGACTTTTTCAGCCGCCGTGGGTGCCAGCGCACCCAGAGCCAGGCGCGCCCAGCTGGGAGTACTCGTACACGACCCTCACGCGTCCTCATCCCCCTCGGCTGTCCCGGTTGCCTCGTCAAGGAGCGGCAGTTGTGGGGCTGCCCCCCCGAGCTTGACGTACCGCGGAGGGACGCGTGGCCCCGCGCCTGTAGGATCGTGCACGGGGCGTTCCATCGGCCGTACGCGCAGTTCGCCTTCCTCGCCCAAGCGCAGTCGCTCCAGCGCCAGGTCCACGTACTCGCGCACCAGGTCGGCCCCAATGGCTCGGCGCCCGTGCATCAGAGCCGCCACCAACGAGGACCCCACACCCATGAAGGGGTCCAGCACCCAGTCCCCGGGCTCGGTCAGTGCCAGTACCAGCCGCTCGACCAGCTCCACGGGGAACTGGCACGGATGGGACGTCTTCTCAACGTGGTTCGCCTTTACGTTGGGTATCTCCCAGACGTCTCCAGGGTTCTTGCCCAGTGGGTGGCCTGACAACTCTCCTTGTCGCGGCCCTTTGAAGTAGCGCTTGCGCGGGTACCTCTGCGGGACGCGGACTGCGTCCAGGTCAAAGCGGTAGTCGTCAGTCTTCGTGAACCACAGGATGACCTCGTAGCGCCCGGAGAAGCGGCGCCGTGCGTGCAGACCGTGGCCGAAGTGCCACACGATGCGGTTGCGGAGCTTGAGGCCCAGGCGGTCAAACACGGGGTAGAGCAGGATATCCAGGGGCAGGACGTGGTTGTTGTCTACGTAGTTCCCCACCTGCCAGCAGATGCTGCCGGTCGGCGCCAGCGCCCTGACGCACTCGCGGATCACCGCCTCCTGCCCGCGCACGTACTCGTCGAGATCGAGCCGAGACCCGTAGGGCTTTCCCAGATTGTACGGGGGAGACGTCACCACGAGGCGGGCCAGCCCGTCCGGTAGCTGCTGCAGCAGGTCCAAGCAGTCTCCGTGGTAGGCCACAACATCGGCGGAGAGATCAACGTCAGCACTGATGGACAGCTCGCCCATGAGGACCCCCGGCTTCGGCGTGACCGGCAAGGTGCAGTGTAGCCAGCCGCCAGGGCACAGTCAACCGGAGCCGCCGCAGAGGTGATGGCAGGCCCTCGTGGAACCTTCATGCCGCGCGCTCCGAGCTGAGGTGATGACCTTGCTGTGCTTCCTGGTGTTTGCCCTTGCGTGTCCATCAGCCCCCGCCGCCGATTCGGTGGCGCGCCACTTGCTGCCCAACGGCGAGCCGGTGGTCGGTGTCTATTACTACCCCTGGTACGGCGGCGAGCCCTATCGCCACGTCGGCTGGCATCCCGACTTCCAGTACGACAACCAGCGCAGCCCCGAGCAGATCCGCGAGGTCCTGCGCGCCATCGCCGACCACGGCATCAACCAGGCCGCCTACTCCTACTGGGGCGACGGCTCGCTGCCGCTCTATGAGACCCACATGCGCGAGGCCGAGACCCTCCTGCGCGAGGGCTGGCCTCTCTACCTGTCCCCCTACATGGAACCGCCCACTATCCAGAAGGACTTCGCCTCGCCCGACGCGCAGCAGTACAACGTGGATCGCCTCACCCATTTCCTCGGGTCCGTGGGCAGCAGCCCGGCCTTCTGCCGACTCGGCGACCAGCCCTTCACCGATATCTACGTGACCTACTACGTCCCCGACGAGACCGACGACGACTTCCGCGCCTTCCTGCGGGACAGGTACGGCTCGCCCGAACGGCTCAGGGCCGCCTGGGCGATGCTCGACTACCCCGAGGCCCTGCGCGGGGCCGCGGTGCCCGACGATGGCCTGCCGGCCGGCTGGGATGGCGTCACGCTCGCCGCCGCGCGGCCCGGCACCGTCGCCTTCGCCGACCGGCAGGAGCTGCGCGCCCGGCGCCTGAAGCAGGGCTGGCAGGCCGTCCTGGACGGCGTGAAGCAGCGCACGGGCCTGGACACGCGCTATACGGGCGACAACTCCAACACCATCGTCAGCCCGACGCGCTACATGGACGCGCTCACGGGCCTGGGGTGGTACTCCTTCAGCTACGCCATGGCCAACCCCACGCGCCGTCCGAAGCTGATGAGTGAGATCGCCAAGTACACGGGCACCGACTTCCAGTACACCATCTCGCCGGGCTATGTGGACCGCCAACAGCGCTGGCCGGGCGCCCGCGTCGAGCACGATCCCTTCCTCTACGAGTACGCCTGGGTCAAGGCGCTGCAGACGCTGCCCGAGGGCATCATGATCCTCACGCACTCGGAGTGGTTCGAGGGCAGCATCATTGACGTGACCAGGGAGTACGGCCGCAAGCCCTACGAGACCACCGAGCTCTACGCCTCGGTCTTCAAGGCCGCCTACGACGACGCCTTCCGCCACAAGCGCGCCCGCAAGCCTATCGCCGTGGTCTTCAACGAATGGGCCACCTACGGCGTCAACGAGCGCGGGCGCAACCTGGGCGATGTCTACGGCCTCATCAAGGCCCTCGAGTGCCTGAGCGTGGACTTCGACGTCATCCCTGAGAGCTTCCTCAGTGCCGAGGAGCTGGCGGGGCGCAAGCTGCTGCTGGTGCCGAGCTGCGGGCTCTCGCTGCACCCCGACAAGGCCCAACTCCTCGCCGACTGGGTCCGCGACGACGCCAACGCCCACCTCATCACCGATGCCACGCCCTTCTGGGCCGCCGCCAAGGCCACGCTCGGCGACCAGCTCCTCCTCGCCGGCGAGCGCCTGGGCGACCGCCTCGCGGCCGCCTTCGACGACGCCTGGTCGCGCGGCGAGGTGCCCGAGCCCCAGCTCCGCTACCTCGAGAAGCTGGTCACCACCGCCCTGGACCAGTCCGAGGTCTGGTGGGAGGGCAAGCGTCCCTCGACCAGCTACGAGATGGCCCGTGGCCCCGTCGTCTGGGCGGGCGATACCGCCATCGTCACCGTCGCCAACACCATGCCGTGGTCCTACATAACCGCCCATCAGACCGGCGGCTGGGGTGGCGGTCTTACCCGCTCGGCCGAGCTTACCTTCCCCTGGCGCCGCGAGCCCTTTGCCTTCTCCGTGCGTCTGCCGGTGGGCAAGCGCGTGGCCCAGGTCCGCCTGCTGGACAGCGACGGCGCCCGCCTCATCGGCGGCCCGGACCCGGACATCGTGCCCGATGCACGCTTCGACGAGGAGACCAACACGCTCACCATCTCCGCCCACGCCAAGTTCCACGCCGTCTACGCCATCGAGACCGGCACCGTGGCCATGGACCCGTCGGGCCTCGAGGTCTACCCGGGCGGACGGGCCCGCGTGTCCGTGCGTCTCGTGAATCTCTCGCCCGACCAGGCGGTCGAGGGCACGCTCGAGCTGATGACGCCGCCGGGCCTGAATTGCGACCCGGCGCCCGTCACGCTCGCACCCTCGAAGGCGGCCGACGTCTCCCTGACCCTCGCCGCGGGCCCCGACTGCGCGGTGGGCAACCGCACCGTGGTCTTCAAGCTCAGCGCCGGCGACAGCGTCAACTACTACTGGTATCCACTGGAGGTCACCGAGCCGGCCCTGGTGGGCCTGAAGACCGGTGTGGTCGCCGCGCAGGTGGGCAAGCCCCGCGAGGTCGCCCTGGCCCTGGCGAACGTCGGCGCCGAGCAGGCCCGCGAGGTGCAAGTGGAGCTCCTGGGAGCGCGCGCCTCCGTGCCCTCGCTCGATCCGGGGAAGGACGCCACGGTCGCCGTGACGATCGAAGCGCCCGCGCCGGACGCCCAGGCGCCGCTGCCCACGGAGCTTAGCTGGCAGGCCGGCGACCCGCCCACCGTCCAGGGCATGACCCTCCCGAGCGACGGCGACGGAGTGGTCCGCTACCGCGAGGCCGGCGGCCTGCTCGGCGTCGAGCCCGACCCCACGCAGCCCGACACCAATCGCTTCATCTACTTCCTGATTGACAAGGGCAAGCTCCCGCCCGGCGACTACGGCGCCGAGGCCGAGATCGAGTACTTCGACGCCGTCGGCGGGTTCCTGGTCGAGTACGACTCCGCCTTGGGCGACGGCATCGAGCAGCGCTTCTGGGACTCCGAGCCCGTGGGGCTTACCGGCACGGACGAATGGCGCACGGCCGTGGTTCCGCTGCCGCACGCTCGCTTCGCCGGTCGCCAGAACCTGGGCGCGGACCTACGCGTCTCCGGCCGCGTCCTCGTGCATCGTATCCTCCTGCGCCCCCTGCGGCCCCGGGCCACGACGCTGAACGAGCGCGTCAGCATCACCTGGAAGTGCGGCTCGGGGCAGTTCTCAACCACCGCCCCTCTCCGGGTCGCGCGGGTCGCCGAGGCCGATCCGCCCGCCGAGGCCCTGCCCGGCGTGCCTCCCCTGTGGGTCGTGAACCCCTACGGCTCCGCCGTGCCGGAGTGTCCCGTCCTGCTGCCCGGCGACGCGCTTCCCGCGGGCCTGCCCGACGGGCCCATCGCCGCCGTGGACGGCAAGGGGCAGCGCTGGCCGGTCCTCCGCTTCCCCGACGGCTCCCTGCGGGCCGTACTCCCGGCCGACCCAAGCAATCCCCTGTACCTGGCCCCGGCGGGCGAGGAATCCGAGGGCCTCATGCTCCGCGACCGTACGGTTGACCTGGGCTACCTGGCCGTCCAGACGCCCCGCCTGGGAGCGCTGTGGGACGCCCGGCGGGGCGGCTGCCTCATGAGCCTCACCGATCTCGCCAACAAGCACGACTATGCCTCGCCGGCCGCGGGCGCCTGTACCGTCGAGTACACCATGCCCGACAGAGCGCACCACGTCTCGAGCCAGTGGCCCGGCTCGGTGAAGTTGGCCGACCACTCGCCGCTCCACGCCACCGTGATCGCCACGGCGGACGGCCCGGACCTGCGCGTCGAGGACCAATGGCGCGTCTACGGCGCATCGCGCCTGCTGCGCCTCGAGCGTACGATCACCTTTACGCGTGACCTGACGGCCGCCGACTTCTGCCCGCTGGTCCTGCGCCTCGATCCCACCTACCTCGGCCAGGTCCTGCCCCTCGGCGTCGGCTTCCAGAAAGAGGACGACCCCAAGCGAGGCTGGCTCGAGTCCTTCCACAGCGAGGGCTGGTACTTCGCCTTTGGCGGCGAGCCCCACGCCGCGGCGGACGCCGTGGCGCTCGTCGTGGGCCGCGCCGATCACCTGCGCCGCGTTCGCTGTGGCTTCATCCCTGCCGATGAGCTGCCCGAGGCCGCCGATCCGCGCCATCCGCGCCTCACCCGGGACGAGCTGCAGATACGCCTCAGGGCCCAGGCCCAGCACACGGCCGTCCTGCCCTGGCTGGACCCGAGCCTCCAGGTCCCCCAGTGGTGGGATCCCCCAGGCCAGCGCGTCTACCGGGCGGGCGACAAGCTCATCGTCCACGCTCTGCTGGCCCTCGGCCGGGGCTGTTCCTGGCGTGTCGCCGAGCAGCTTGCCCTGATCCGGGAGTACGGCGCCACCGGGTCCTTCTCGCAGGAGCCCACGCCCGGTGGCCTGCAGATCCCAGAGCTGACGGCTCCCAGGTACATGTACCGCGTTCACCCGTCCTACCCCTCGGCCGCCCTGTCGGTCGAGCGCGAACCCTGTCAGGCACCGGAGGTGGCCGGATTTGCTGACTAAGCCCGAACCCTCACAGGTCCCGTCCAGGCCGCTGGGCCGTCTTGCGGCAGCGGTGGCTGCTCTGGTCGCCCTGGCCCTGCTCGGGCCGGCCGCCGGGGCCGACGCCCTCCGGGTAGCCTTCTTCCCGCCCCTCGACCGCGCCGACGTGCTCGCCCAGGCCCAGGGCCTCGGTCGCGCCCTCGGCCTCGAGGTCAGCGTCCTCACGCCCCAGCAGCTTGTGGACCCGGCCGTCTTCTGCCCGGAGCGCTACCAACTGGCCGTCTACACGGGTCACGAGCGCTATGTCTACGAGGTCGCCAGCCCCGGTGACGGGGCCAGGGCCCTCCTCGACTACCTGGGCAAGGGAGGCACGATCCTGGTCAGCGGCACCTGCTGGCCCTTCTACAGGCCCCTGAAGGCGACCGGCGACAGTCTGGAGCCCTACGCCGGCCCCGTGCCGCAGCACCAGGGCCCCCAGGACGCCTGGCTGACGCAGGCCATGGCTCAGCTCAACCAGAGCCCCGTCGGCACCTTCAACCGCTTCCTGGGCCTGAACATCTCGGGCGAGGGCACGACCCAGTTCGAGGCCCCCGAGGAGACCATCCGGTTCACCGTCTCCGAGGCAGGCCGCGGTCTCTTCCCGTCTCTTCCCGAGAGCCTGCCCTTCCCTGGGTCCGGCGACCTGCGCTTCCGCCCGGCCTCGGGCCGCAACCTCGGTCCCGGTGTCCAGTTCACCGCCATCACAGAGGCCGTGGGCGAATCGGGCAAGGCCTATGGCCCGGGCATCTGCGTCGTGGACCACACCGAGGGTCCGCTGGCTGGCGGCCGGGTCATCTACCTGTGGGGCACGCTCGTTCAGGGCCCGCAGGGCGGGGCGCTCCTGGCCGACGCCTTCCGCCTGGCGGCTCGCCATGCCCGCCTGGGCGGCGACCAGGCCCTGGCCGCGGCGGAGGACGCGCGTCGCGCGGCTCAGGCGCTTCCCCGCCTGGCCCAGCTCCTCGAGGGCCTGCAGGTCTACCCGGAGCGCAGCTACTTCGAGCGCGAGCTGGACCAGATCCGCGGGCAGGTGGCCCTCGCGGTCCAGGCCGCCGAGTTCGGCAATGTCGAAGGCAGCAGGTCGCTGCTGGCAGCCGCCCGCGACCGCGGCGAAGCCCTTCGCCAGAGGGTAGTCGCTGTCGCCGAGTAGCCCGCAGCGCCGCCGGCGTCGCCCGGAGGCCTTCACCGGCGCGCCCGCGTCCTCTCCATTGCGGCTGGAATCGCCCTGAGGTATCATCGGCGCAGTGTTGTCCGAGACTTCAGGCCCGATGCCTGGCGCATGACCGCTCACGCGGCGGGGGAAGTGCACGCGTGCATCGCTGCCCAGGACGCCACAAACCCGTCCATCCCACGACCGGCGGCCGTCGCCCGGGCGCCCGACTCGGCGCCCGGCTTGCTCTCGGGGCCTGCCTCGTGTCCCTGGTCACCTTCCTCGCCGCGGCCGAGGTCGCCAGGCCCCAGTTGCCGCCCGAGCAGGAGCTCCGCCAGGCCCTGCAGCGCATCCTGGCCCGTCCCGAGTACCAGCCCGCCAAGCCCGGCCTTTTCGACGGCTTCTACCGCGCCCTCGCCCGCGTTCTCGATACCGTCCTGCGTTGGATCCTCAAGCCCCTTGAGTGGGTAATAGACAGGCTCAGCAACCTGGGCGGCGATGCCTCCCCCACGGTCCGCTGGCTTGTCATGGGCCTGCTCACGGTCCTTCTCTTGCTCGTCCTGCTGCACATCTACTACACCGCTTCCGGCGCCTTCGGCCGCCGCCGACGGGCCGGCCGCTCCCAGGATCGCCTGCCGGGGCTCGCGCCCGACCCGGTGCTTCTCGCCCGCCAAGCCCAGGCTGCCGCCGCCCGCGGGGAGTACCGGGAGGCCCTGCGTCTGCTCTACCTTGCCGCGCTGCTGCGCCTCGACCGTGCCGGCGTGCTGACTTACCATCCGTCTGTCACGAACTGGTCCTATGCCGACGCCCTTGCCGGTCGCAGCGGCCTCGCGGCGCCCTTCAGGGACCTGACCGCTCTCGCCGACAGAGCCCTGTACGCCGCCGCGCCCGTCAGCGCCGATCACTTCCGCCGGGGCGAGGAGCTCGCCGGTCGCCTCGAGGTGGACCTGTCATGAGGCGCTGGCGTTCCCTGCTCATCCTCCTGGTCGGCCTGGCAGTGCTCGGCTTCCTTCGCGTCCGGGGCGCTTCCCGCGGGCCGGCCGCCGATCCCGTGCGGGACTACTCGTCGCTGCGCGCGAACCGATGGGGCACCAGGGCCCTCCGCCAGCTCTGCTCCCAGTTCGGCCTCGACCCGGTCGTCTGGCGCAAGCCCTTCTCCGACCTGGCGCCCGAAGACCCCCTGCTCGTGGTGCTCAACCCCTTCAGGGCCGTCTCCACCGAGGAGTTCGCCGCCCTCGAGAGCTGGGTCTCGCAGGGCGGCCACCTCGTCGTAGCCGTCCGGGACGCCAGCCCCACCAGCCGCGGCGACGATGGGCGCAAGGAGCGCCTCGACGGCAACCACGCCATCCTGGCCTGGCTCGGCCTAGTCCTGAAGGAGAGAGGCTGGTCCGTCGAGACGGAGTCCGTCGAGGAGTGTCCCTGGCAGGGCTACCGCTTGGCCACTCTCGCCGCTCCGGGCGCCGTCGAGCTGGCCGCCGTCCGCAGCCGCGCCGAGGTCCGCCGGCATCTTGCCGGGCGCGACGCCGGCGAGGAAGTCCTTGCCGACCTGCCCGCGATGGCCACCGTTCGCGCCCTGGGGCTGCTGCGCGCCGGCGGCCGGGTGCTGGGCGTCTCCCTCAGCCTCGGTCAGGGCACCGTGGACGTCCTCGGCGATGTCAACGTGCTCTCCAACGCCTACATCGGCAAGGCCGACAACGTCCTGCTCGCCGGGCTTCTGGTCCTGCGCCACGGCCCGAGCCGTGTGCTCTTCGACGAGTACCACCACGGCTTCGGCGCCGCCGGGTCGAGCAAGTCCGCCCGCAGCAGGCGCGCTCTTGGGGCCACGATCTTGCTCCTGCTGGGCGCCCTCTTCGTGTGCTGTCTCGGCAGCCTGTGGCGCATGGGCCGCGCCCAAGCCTTCGCGGAGAAGCCCCGGCGCTCCGTCGCCGAGTACGTCCACGCGGTCGCGTCGCTCTACCAGCGCGCCAACCAGCGCAAGGCCGCCCTGGCGACCCTGGCCGCCGCCGTCCGCCGCCGCTGGGCCCTGCGCCTCGGCATACCGCCGAACTCCAGTCCCGAGCAGTTCGCCCTTGCCGCCCGTCGCCGCCGCCTGAGCGCCGCCGATGCCCTCGAGCGTGTCTTCTCCGAGGCCGCCGGCATCGAGGCGCTGCCGGAAGTGCCGCGGGACCAGTTCGCCCGACTGGGTGCCCAATTGGCCCGACTTCAAGCGGACCTCGACCGCCAGGAGCTGTCACGCCATGGCTGAGCAGCGTTTCGCGCAGCGATCCTACGAGCTTGCCCAGAAGCTGCAGGAATCCACCGGCCGCGCCCTCGTGGGCCAGCGCAGGCTCATCCAGGAGTGCCTGGTCGCCGTGCTCTCGGGCGGCCACGTCCTCATCGAGGGCGTGCCCGGAACGGCCAAGACCCTCCTGGTCAAAGCCCTCGCCATCGCCCTGGGCAGGGAGTTCAAGCGCGTCCAGATGACCCCCGACCTCATGCCCTCCGACATCCTGGGCACCTACGTCTTCGACATGGAGCAGCGCCAGTTCCACCTCCGCCAGGGGCCTATCTTCACGCAGTTCCTGCTGGCCGACGAGATCAACCGCGCCCCGGCGAAGACACAGTCGGCACTGCTGGAGGGGATGCAGGAGAAGCAGGTCACGATTGACGGCCGCCGGCACGTCCTGGACGAAGACTTCACCGTCTTCGCCACCCAGAATCCGGTCGAGTTCGAGGGCACCTATCCCCTCCCCGAGGCCCAGATAGACCGGTTCATGCTTAAGCTCCTCGTTGACTACCCCTCCGCCGAGAGCGAGCACGAGCTGCTCAGGCGTTTCGACCAGGGCTTCAGCGACCTGCACCTGGAGGAGGCCGGCGTGTGCGCCGTCACCTCCCCCGAGGAGACCGCCGCGTGCCGCGCGGAGGTGCAGAAGGTCGAGGTGAGCGACGCGGTGATCGCCTACGTGACGGACCTGGCCCGGGCCACGCGGGAGCATCCCCTGCTCACTCTCGGCTGCAGCCCTCGCGCCTGTGTGATGCTGTTGCTGGTCGCCAAGACGCTGGCGGCGCTACGGGGCAAGGACTATCTGGGGCCGGACGAGGTGCAGGCGATGGCGCCCCCGGCCTGGCGGCACAGGCTGGTGTTGCGCCCGGAGGCGGAGATCGAGGGTCAGAGGCCGGACGACATCATCGCCAGCGTCATCACCTCCGTCGCCGTGCCGCGGTAGCCGTCGCCGCAGTACCGGGGCCCCAGCGACCGTCTTCCTAAGCCCGCGCGCTCGTTGCCAGC
>Ga0116202_10001678_pt1 | contig 12956 bp, 12 predicted proteins | sample LakKivw325mmetaG_FD_94479 | JGI IMG/M metagenome (GOLD analysis project Ga0116202, IMG submission 94479) | Anoxic lake water microbial communities from Lake Kivu, Rwanda to study Microbial Dark Matter (Phase II) - Lake Kivu water 325m metaG | ecosystem: Environmental > Aquatic > Freshwater >...
CCTCAACGTCGGGCGTTTCGGGCTCGATGCCCGTGTCAGCGTGCAGCAGGCCGATTCGCTGTCCTGCCCCGTGCTCTCCGCACTGGCAGGCAAAGTCAACCTGCTGGTGTCGAATCCGCCTTACATCCCGAGCGCTCGAATCGCAGCTCTTGACCCGAAGGTCCGGGACCACGAACCTAAGGTCGCTCTTGATGGTGGGCCAAAAGGGACTAATATCCTTTCGATGCTTGTGAGCGGAGGCCCGGCCCTGATGCGACCCGGCGGCGTCATCGCGCTTGAGATTGACTCTTCCCAGGTCGAGGAGTTGCTGCGCCTGTCGCCGGCCGGCACAGTAGAATCCGACCTCTCCGGGCTTCCCCGGTACTTCTTCCTCGATTGCTGATATGCGCATCGGCCTCATCGTCAACACCAGCAAACCTGAAGCCGCCGCATTCGTTACCGGCCTGGTCCAGTGGCTCAAGGTGCGCCGCCACGAGCCGCTGGTCGCCTGCTCTCCGGTCCGGCTGAAGTCCGGGCCCCAGTGCTCTGCCGACCAACTGGTCAGGCGCGCCGAACTGGTGATTGCGCTGGGCGGTGACGGCACGCTCTTGCGCGCGGCCCGGCTCGCCGGCCCGCTGGAGCGGCCGATTATGGGTGTGAACCTGGGCGGGCTGGGGTTTCTGACCGCTTTCTCGACCGGCGAAGCGCGCGCCGGCATCACGGCGTTCATTCGCGGCAAACATCGGGAAGAGAGACGCCTGGTCCTCGAATGCCGCGCCGGCTCGAAGAAGGGGTTCGCGCTGAACGACTGCTGCATCAACATGGGTCCGTCCGGCCGGGTGGTCAAGATTGTCGTTCGCTCCGGTGCGAGTTTCGTCAACAGCTTCGTCGGTGACGGCATCATCGTCTCGACTCCGACCGGCTCCACCGCGTATTCGCTCGCTGCCGGCGGCCCGGTCGTGTATCCCTCAATGCAGGCGATTCTCCTCACTCCGGTCGCGCCGCACGCGCTCGCGGCCCGGCCCCTGATACTGCCGGCCGACGTTGACGTCGAGCTCGAAATTGACCGCGACTCAGAACCCGCGGTGCTCAACCTGGACGGCCAGCAGCGCTGGCGCGTGCGTCCGGGAGCGCCGGTCCACGTCCGGCGGGCTCCGTACTCGGTCCGGCTGGTCCTGCCCAGGCACAAGACCTACTACCGAATCCTGCGCGAGAAGATGAAGTGGAGCGGCGCGCAGGTGTAGATGCTCGCCGAACTCTCGGTCAAGAACTATGCGCTGATTGACGACCTGCGCATCGAGTTCGGGCCCGGACTCAGCGTCCTCACCGGCGAGACCGGGGCCGGCAAGTCAATCATCCTGGGCGCGCTGTCGCTCGTCCTCGGCGAGCGGTTCGACTCCTCGATGCTCCGGACCGGGGCCGACGAATGCCGCATCGAGGCGCGGTTCGAGGACGTCGGCGCGCTGAAACCGGCCTGTGATGAGGCGGGCGTTGACTGTTCGGACGGCGTGCTGATACTCAGGCGCCGAGCAGACCGGAACGGCAGGAACACGGTCCACGCGAACGACTCGAACATCACGGTAGCGGCCCTGCGCCGGCTCGGTGACCGGCTCGTTGACCTGCACGGCCAGCACCAGCACCAGTTGCTGCTCCAGCCCGAAGTCCATCTTGACATTCTCGACCTCTACGGCCAACTGAGCGCCGAACGCGGGCAGTTCGCAGAGGAACACGGCCGGCTGCTTGCCGAGCGGGGCGAACTGCTCGGAATTGAACAGGACCTGGCCGAACGCCGGCAGCGCAAAGACCTGACCGAGTACCAGCTCAAGGAACTGGGTGAAGCCGCGGTCGAGCCCGGTGAAATGGCCCGTCTGCGCCAGGAGCAGGAGCTCGGCGCGAGCGCCGAACGCCGCTACGCCCTGGCAAGAGAGCTTGAGTCCGTGCTTTCCGAACAGGAAGGCTCGCTGGTCGAACTCATGGCGATTGCCGGCAAGCGGCTCGATGAACTGGCCCGGGCCGACGAGCGCCTGACCCCGGGCCGGGACGCGCTGGCCGAAGCCCAGGCCCGGGTCGAGGAGCTCTGGCGCGAGACTGTGTCCTACCGCGACGGCATTCAGTTCTCACCCGAGCGCGCCGAGGAAGTAAACTCCCGGCTGTTCCTCATCGAGAAGCTGACTGCCAAGTACCGGGTCCAGCCCGACGAGCTGGCCGCGCTTGAGGCCGGGTTGCGCAAGGAGAGCGACTCGCTTGAACTTGACCAGAGCCGGTGCGAGAAGCTGCGCGCAAGCATTGCCTCACTGGAGAAACGGCTGATTACCGCTGCCCATGCCCTGTCCCGCAAGAGGCTGCGGGCGAAAGAGAAACTCGAATCCCGGCTTGGCTCCGAATTCTCGGCCCTGGGCCTGGGCCGGGCCGTGCTCGAAGTCGCGCTCGAGCACCCGCCGAGCCCGGGTGCGGACTCGCTGACTGCGAACGGGTTCGACCGCGTCGAGTTTCTTTTCACCGCCAACCCGGGCGAAGACAAGCGACCCCTTCGCAAGGTCGCGTCCGGCGGCGAACTCTCGCGCATCATGCTGGGGCTCAAGAACGCGCTGGCCGGGGTCAAGCTGGTGCCGTCCATGGTGTTTGACGAGATTGACTCAGGCATCGGCGGCCGGATTGCCGAATCGGTCGGCCGGCGTCTGGCCAGCATCGGTCGCACTCAGCAGGTAATCTGCATCACCCACCTGCCCCAGATTGCCAAGTATGCCGACGACCACTTCGTAGTGACCAAGGCGACCCGCCAGGGCCGCACCGTCTCCGCCATCCGGCGCCTGGCCAAACCGGAACGCATCCAGGAGCTGGCCCGAATGGCGAGCGGCGCGGACATCACCGATACCGGTCTGGCGCTGGCAAAGGAAATGCTTGAGGCTGCCGGTGCCGGCAAGTAACGGCGAGAACGGCCCCTCCGCGGTCCGGCGCCTCGTCACCATCCCGAACCTCCTGAGCATCTCGCGGCTGCTGCTCCTCGCGCCCGTGCTGCTGTTCCTCGTCAAACGCGAGAACCTCGTCGCCCTGGCGCTGATGCTCATCTCATGGTCAACCGACGCCTTGGACGGCTGGTTCGCGCGCCGGCTGCACCAGGTGTCGGACCTCGGCCGGGTGCTCGACCACCTGGTGGACAAAATCTGGGTCGGCTCGGTCCTCGTAATGCTCGTATACACCAGCGGCCTGCCTCTGCCGCTCGCGGCCGCGGTCGTGGTCCGGGACCTCTTGATTCTCGCGGGCAGTCTGGTGGTGATGAAGTCCCGTGGCTCGTTCGTTTCATCGGACGTGCTCGGCAAGATAACCGGCTGCGCCTTTGCCGTGATGATGGTCTACTACATCCTGAGCCTGCCGTCGCTGCGGCCCTACAAGCTCTACGTAGACTACACGGTAGCAGTGCTGGTCGTGGTTTCTTTCTTGAACTACGTTGCGGTGTTCCTGCGCAAGCTGGGGAAATTCAGGCTGCCCGGTGAGGAACACCGGGACCCGAACGCCGACGGCTAAGCCGGCTACAGGAACGCGCGCGGCCCGGAGCCGGCAGTGGATGTCATGACCGACAGACTGCCGACAACCGCCATCAGCGGCGGCAGGACTTCAGCCGGCCTCAGGCCAACGCTGGCAGCGAAGCCGACCGTAATCAGAACCAGGCCGCCAAGGTAGACCTGTAGCCAGCCCGAAGGAGATAGCTTCCTCATCCACTAGAAACAAGCACCACGTGTGCCAGCCCCGTTTCGCCGACTGTCCTGTAAGTTCTGTACGTCCCGCAAGTTACAGACCATCCTCTCGCCGACCTGATGCGACCGCGGCCTGTCGGCAGACAGACCGCGGTGTAAGTGGCAGTGTTTCGGTTAGTTACTTACTGCGACGCTTGAGTTGGAGAAAGTGCTTGGTAAAGACGGCCAGCGCCTTCGCCATATCACTCTTTTTCACCGGCCCCATGTGGCCGATACGGACTATCTTGCCTTTCAGGTCTCCCTGGCCGTTAGCAAACAGCATCCGGTCCTTCTTGCACGCAAGAACCAGCTCAGCGCCGTCCACCCCGGGCGGCATATTGATGACCGTCAGCGCGTTTGATGGCCGCTGAGGGAAGAACGTCAGCCCGAGCTTGCCGACCTGGGCTCGGACATACTCGGCCATGGCTTTGTGCTCGCGCCAGGACTTCTGCACGCCGGACTGGTTGACCCGCTTGAGCACCATGTCCATGACGTAGACGAGTGAGATGGCCGGGGTCCAGGGCGTCTGTCCCCGGGCCGCGTACTTACGGCAACTGCGCAGGTCGAAGTAGAACCTTGTCCGCTTGGTCTTCTCGACCAGCTCCCAGGCCCGCTCGTTGACGCTGATGTATGAGAGTCCGGGCGGCATGGCCAGCGCCTTCTGCGACCCGCCGACCGCACAGTCCACCTTCCAGTCGTCCATCCGGAACTCGTCTGCGCCGATTCCGGCCACGCCGTCCACCACCAGAACCCGGTTGAGCCGGCGGCAGATTTCGCCGTAGGCCCTGATATCGGAGAGCACCCCGGTCGAGGTCTCGGTCAAGGTCGCAAACACGCACTTTGCCCCGTCGTTGGCCAAGAGCGCCCGTTCGACCTCGACCGGCGGAATCGCCTCGCCGTACGGCCGGGCCAAGGTTTCGGCGTAGGCGCCGAACCTGATGGCCATCTCGCGCCACCGCTCGCCGAACCGGCCCGCGGTCAGCACCAGCGCCTTGTCGCCTGGGCCGACCAGGTTGCACACCGCGGCCTCCATCGCACCGGTGCCGGACGAAGTCAGCACGTGCACCTCGCTCTTCGTCTGTAACAGCTTCTTGAGGCCCTTACGGACCGACTCATACAGCTTGACGAACGCATCCTCGCGGTGGTAGACGAGCCCCGAGTTGAGAACCGCGAGCACCTCAGCCGGGACGTTCACCGGACCGGGCGTGAACAGCCGATAGGGCGGCTTGACCGTGTACTTGCTCATAGCCTCATGCACTCCTGTTGGTTGATACTGCTCTCTCGCGGACATTCACTGTAATGCTATCCTCCGAGCGCTTCGCGCGTCTTCTTGATGGCGCAGAACTCGCCGCACATCGTGCAGACGCCCTCGGTGCGGGACCGGCCGGTCGAATACACCTCGCGCGCCCGCTCCGGGTCAACGCAACCCTCGATCATCGCGTCCCAGTCAAGCCCGGCCCGGGCCCTTGAGACCCGCATGTCCCACTGGCTCGCTCCCGGGTGTTTTCTGGCCACGTCCGCGGCGTGGGCCGCGATGCGCGAAGCGATTACACCCTGACGCACGTCCTCCATCGTCGGCAGCCCGAGGTGCTCGGACGGCGTAACGTAACACAGGAAGTCCGCGCCGTAGTACGCGGCCAGCGCGCCGCCGATGGCGCCGGTGATGTGGTCGTACCCGCAACCGACGTCGGTGACCAGGGGACCGAGGAGGTAGAACGGCGCGCCGTCGCAGACCTGCTTTTCCAGGAGCACGTTCGCCTCAATCTGGTCTAAAGGAACGTGCCCCGGCCCTTCGACCATCGCCTGGACACCGGCCGCGCGCGCACGCTGCACCAGCTCACCGATGGTCACGAGTTCGGCAACCTGGGCCTCGTCGGTCGCGTCCGCGAGCGCGCCGGGCCGGAGCCCGTCGCCGAGGCTCAAGGCGACCCGAAAGTGCCGCGCCATCGCCAAGAGGTCGTCATAGAATTCGTACAGCGGGTTCTCCCGCCGGTTGTGTCGCATCCACTCAAGCATCATCGCCCCGCCGCGCGACACCACCCCGCAGGTGCGCTTCGCCCTACGCACAATCTCCATATTCCGGCTTGTCACTCCACAGTGGACCGTGATGAAATCCACCCCGTCCTTGAGGTGTTTCTCAACGCCGGCGAGCACGTCCCTCGCGGTTGAGCGGACGAACGGGCGGCCTTTGAGCCGTGCGTCAATCGCCACCTGGTAGACCGGCACCGTACCGACCGGCACTTTCGACTCGGCCACGACCGCGCGCCGGACTTCGTCCACGTCGCCGCCCACCGACAGGTCCATCACCGCGTCGGCGCCGGCCTGGATCGCGGTCCTGAGCTTGGCCAGCTCCTGGCCCAGGTCCGACCGGTCCGGTGACGTGCCGATGTTGGCGTTCACCTTTACCCGCGTGCCCCTGCCGACCGCCACCGGCCGGATGCCGTGTCTGCGGCTGGCCAGAATTACGACGCGGCCTTTTTCGACCGACTCTTCGAGCGCGGCCCGGCTCATGCCTTCGGCCCGGCACAGCTCGTCTATGCCGTCACTCGACCTGGTCGTCTTCTTGAGGGAATCCGTGATTCGCTTCGACGTCAAACTTCAACTCCTCGATGCCGAGTGCTTGCTCGAATTCGTCGTCATACCGGACATGGACCCTGCGCCGCAGCACGTCCATACCCACGACCTTGCCGCTTCCCCGCTCGGACTGGACCCTTGAGCCGATGCGCGGCATCTCCGCGAGGCTCTGCCGGTAGCACTCCTCCTCGAAGCTCAAACAGCACAATAGCTTGCCGCATACGCCGGATATCTTGGCCGGCTCGACGAAGAGGTTCTGTTGCCTCGCCATGCGCAGGGCAATCGGTCGCAGCTCCTTCATGAACCCGGCGCAGCACAACTGCCGGCCGCACAGGCCCAGCCCGCCCAGCACGCGGGCATGGTCCCGGACCCCGATCTGCTTGATTGCCACCCTGATGTTCAAGGCCGACGAAATCACCTTGTGCAGGGCCCGGAAGTCCAGCCGCTGCTCGGAAATGAAGTAGAAACAGACCTTCTTCCGGTCCCAGCGCCAGTGCGCGTCAACCACCTTCATGTCGAGCCCGAACTCGTCCTTCTGCCTGCGGAACAGGTCGAGCACGCGCCGGGTCTTGCCAGCCAGCTCCTCCTGGACTGCCAAATCCTCAGCTCCGGCCTTGCGCAGCACGATGCCTTTGCCCTCTTCGGTCTCAGCCGAGCCCAGCACCGTGCCCAGGTCTTCGCCTTCCTCGTCGCGGATTATCACCCGGTCACCGGCCTCAATCTCCAGTCCCTGGGCGATGACGCAGGCCTCGGTCTTGAACGGGTGAAGCATTACCGCGACCGTCTGGTCTGGGCCGAACCGCTGGGCAGTCTCAGGCAGAGCCAGGCAGCGGCCGACGGTCATCCGGCAGCAGACCTGGGTCGCGGTTCCAGCTCCGTTCGGGGTCTCGCTCATAGCCTAGTGGAACATCTCCTGCTCATCCGGTGTCAGGTAGTATTCATATCCGGTTTGCTGCTCGTCCGGCGAGTTGGTGTAGGCGAGCAAGTAGGTGTTGTCATTCTTCAGGTCAATGAACACAAACACGTACCCCTTGCCGTAGTAGTGCCAGTACTCCCGCGGCTTGCAGTCAACCTCAATCACCTTGCGTTCGACCTCGTCCGGCTCTCCATACTTGACGTATATCCGACCCCGGTCGGTTTCAAGCCCCGGAGTCCTTGAAGTCTTGAACCGGCCGTCCGCGGTTTCCATCCGGCGGCTGAACTCGGCCAGGTTGTGCTTTGACCAGTACCAGGCCAGGTACGCCTGCTTGCCCGAGTCGCCGAGGCTGTGAAAGTAGCCGAGCTCGCGCTGGGTGAAGATGTATTCGACCCGCTGGTAGTACTTCTGCTCAAGCGGCGTCAGCTTGAGCGTGTAGGGGCTGGCCGGGCCCGGCTCCTCTTCCGGGCCGGCGACCGTGAAGCCCGCCCGGCGCCGGACGCTCTGCCTGGACGCGCGGTCCAGCAGCGTCACCTCCAGGACGTAGGTTCCCGGCTTGACGCCGGCGATGCTGATTCCCAGGGCCGCAGAAACCCGCGGCCCGGCTCGCCACCTGACCCTGGGCTCTGACTTGACAATGGTTTCAGGCACAGCGCCGGTTCCAGTCACCAGACTCCGCACCTCGTAGCTGTCCGGCTTCGGGCCCAGACCGTACCCTTCCAAGTAGAAGTAGACCCGGTCCAAGCCGGCGGTCCCGAACTTGCGGGTCGGATTAGGGATTACACGGAAGCCGCCGGTCACGGTATCCACCGCGACGCCCGCGGCCAGTTGGATGGTGCTCAGCGCCAGCCCGGTCGAGAATCCCGGGACTTCAATGCTGTCGCTCGTGCTGCCGGCCTCGCTGAACTCGGTGCCGCCCGCGGTGTCCGACTGGACCGCGGCCGGCGTGGCCAGCGTCACCCGGTAACCGTATCTGCCCGGCGGCATCGCCAGGCTGAACCCGTCAACAAACGCGCGCTGGCTGCGGGCCGCGCTGGCAAAGGAGTCAATCCTCGCCTGCTTGTAGATTACCGCGTCCTGCTTGAAACCGTTCGCGCTTGTGACCTCGAACCTGACCGAAAACTGTGCGGCCAGCCCTGAGTCAACTGCCCGGAACGCGTCCTTCAGCTCCAGATAGGGCACCGCATAAAAGAACTCAACCTGACTGGAGTCACCCTTGCCCGCGAAGGCCGCCCAGTCTATGGCAATCGGGCCGGTCTCAGCCGCCGCGGCCGCGCCGAGCAGCAGGCCCAGGCACAGTATCGCGATTCTCGTCCTCATGTCGCCTCCTACTGCCATGACTGCGGGCTCACCAGCACGTACTCGCCGAAGCCGTACCGGTCAATGAACGTGAACGTCAGGTTCACTTCGTAGTAGTACCACACTTCGTACGGCCGCGAGTCAATTTCGAACGGCCGGGAGTCAACCGCGTCAGGCGGCCCGAGTTTGACGTACACCCGGCCCCGGTCGCTCCGGATTCCCCGGTCCGCACCGCCGAAATGTCGCTTGGCGTACTCGATTCGTTGGAAGTAGGTCTCCTCGTACTCGTTCACCTCAGTGGCCGGGTTCGAGTCCTTGTCCTTCCAGAATGCCTGCCACGCGGACTCGCGCTCGTCCCGCGGCACCGTCTTCAGCTCGCGAATCTCATCCTGGGTCGCGACATACAGCAACTCATCAACTTTCTCCTTGTACTGCTCGTCGCTTGCGAAGAACGGCACCTCAACCGAGAAATCGGCCCGTGCCGCGACCGCGCCATCCCTGACTTCGAGCCGGTATTGGCCGCTTCCCAGCCGGGCGCGCTTGCCGGAATCGGCGATCGCCGACGTCCAGTGTGCGGTCCGGCGGCCCCCGGAATCCACCACTGGCACCCGGGCGCTGAGTCTGGTCCTTCTCTCATCCTTCACCTCAATGCTCAGGCTCTCATTTGACAGCCCGGCCGGAAGCTCGACGAGCGCCTCGACCGTATCCTGCAGCCCGTAGTTCCGCCCGGGGTTTGGACCTCCCCGTTTGAGCATCCTGACCGACACGCCGGAGCGCGGATGCAACACATTGAAACCAGCCCGCGCCTGCCGGTCGCTGCCCAGGTCGGTCACCTCGACCAACCCGCGGGTCGCCTTGTCCGGCACCGCCAGAGTGAGAATGCCGGCTACGCCTGAATCCCGGGACGTTGTCAGGTCGTAGTCGAGCACGCGCACCTCGCGCTGCCGGACATCGCCGGCCAGCGGCGTCCCGGTTCGGTCCAGCAACTGGACCCCGACCGAGAACCGGGCCACGAACCCGGTGTCCTGTTTGAGAAAGGAAAGTGATGTGTATGGCACTTCGTAGCCGATTTCAAGAGTCGCTGCTGAGTCAGGCCCAGGGTATGTTGCCTGGTCAAGAACGAGCTTCATGTCCCCTTCGACCGAAAGCGCGCCGACCATGAGCATTCCCAGAAGCAACATAGAATCATCAGTCTAGAATTCGAGCCTGCAAAGTCAAGGAGACTGGGACGCTGCTACTGAATGTGCTTTTCCGCCACTATGACGACGAAACTCGCTCCCTTGTGAAAGCCTTGTCTGGATTGCTCCAGCTTCACGGTTTCGCCCGGGCCCTGGAAAAGGGTCGAAACGGCCTGGACGACACTGAACCCGGCCTGTTCGGTAATCCGGCACAGGTCCGGGTAGGTGTCAAAATGCGCTTTACTGAACAGCGGATGCCCGGCCCGGGCCTTCTCAACGTAGCTGGCGCCCCACTTGCCGTCCCGGTCCAGAAAGGCGTTCACGAGCTTCCCGCCGGGCTGCAACACCCGAAAGCACTCTTTGAGCACTCTAGCCGGGTCTTGGAGGAACTCCCATGTCGTGAGCAGGAACACCGTTCCGAAACTGCCGGCCCGGAACACCAGTTCCTCGCCCTCGCCCCATAGTACCTCGATTCCCCTTTGCCTGGCCCTTGCGAGGAGCGCCTCAGACGGGTCAACGCCGAGGGGAATGCCGAGCGCCTGGGCGAACCTGCCTGACCCGACTCCAACCTCAAGCCACGGCTTGGGCAGACCCGGCAGCAGGGGCTTCAGGGCCGCAAGCTCTATCTCGAAAGCCAGCTTGCCCTTGGTGTCGTACCAGGAGTCGTACTTCTCTGCCAGCGCGTCGAAGGGGCTGTCCGGATTCATCTACAGAATCATAGCGTAGCTCGGTCGTAGATTCCAGGCTTGACTTACCGGCGGCGGCCGATACATTAGGTGACACTAGGCGCCCGTAGCTCAGATGGATAGAGCGGCAGACTCCGGATCTGCAGGCCACGCGTTCAACTCGCGTCGGGCGCTTTCTTCTGTCACTCGAACCCTCGACCCCTTGAACCCTGTCTTTGGAGGCTTCCGTGGATTTCTACGACACAATCCGCCGCCGCTTGAGCATCAGAGCTTACAGGCCTGACCCAGTCCCAGACGAGGTCCTGAGTCGCATCCTTGAGGCCGGCCGGCTCGCGCCGTCTGCCAAGAACATCCAGCCCTGGAAGTTCATCGTGGTGAAGGACGATAAAGTCAGGCAGGCGCTTATCCCGGCCTGCCGCAACCAGCAATTCGTCGGAGCGGCGCCTGTGGTCCTCTGCGCATGCGCGCTCGAGAAAGAAGCCTGGCACGGCATGGGTGGTTACGGCAGTGCCGCGGACGTGGACATCGCCATTGCGCTTGAGCACATGATTCTGGCCGCGGCAGCCGAGGGACTCGGCACCTGCTGGATTGGCGCGTTCCTCGAACAGGAAGTCAGGAAAGTGCTGGTGATTCCGGAAGGTGTCAGGCCGGTCGCCCTGACCCCGCTCGGTTACCCTGCCCGCGAAGCAAGACCCCAGCCGCGCAAACCGTTGGCCGAAATCGTCTGCTACGACCGGTTCGCATAGGTCCCATCGGTCCCATCTGTCCCATTCCTTGGTCCCGGCGCGACGTCCCGCTCCATTACTATCGCGTCCTCGCCGTTCTCGTAGTAGCCCTGCCTGACGTAGGTTGGAACGAACCCAAGGCCCCGATAAAACCTCTGCGCTCCTTCGTTTGACCGCCTGACCTCCAGGTACAGCGAAGCGGCCCGGATGGTCCCGGCAAACTCCATGACCGCTTTCAAGAGCGCCAGCCCGATTCCCATGCGCCGGTACTCAGGCGCGACCGCGACGTTCGCGACGTGCAGTTCCTCCCCGCCCCACGCCACGACGTATCCGGCAATCCAGCCGTCGAGTTCTGCGACCAGCGCGAGCGAATGCGGCCGGTTCATGTCCGAAAGGAAGAACGAACGCTGCCACGGGCTGGGAAACACCGCGTTCTCGATTTCCATCACCCGGTCCAGGTCTTCTTTCGCCATCGAGCGCAGCAGGATGGATGTCGCGGGCCTGCCGAGGTCTGGTTGTCCGCTCTCTTGACCGCTTGACCGCTCGACCACTTGGCCGCCTCGGGCTAGCGTATTATCGGCAGCCAGTCGTGCAGCAGGAAGTAGAACCGGCCGATGAGCAGCGAGATACGCGCCATGACCGTGTACCCGAACGACGCGCCGAACGCCACCATGATGAAGATGATGCCGACCCTGGACACGACGCCCAGCGCGCCCTTGTGCTCTCGGGAGAAGTAGAAGTAGAACAGCGTGGCGATGACGCCGACGTAGACCACGAAGTTGTTCACGGTCACGAGCGGCCGGAGCGTATCGGATATCTGCGGCAGGAGGTAGCCCTGGACCGCGGCCACCAGCGCAAGCCCTGACCCGATGCCGACCGTGAACGAAATCGGCCACCGCGAAATCCAGGCGATTTTCGGGATTGAGCGGCACAGCATCATGATTCCGAGGATGGTCGGCACGATGAGAATCCAAGCTTCCCAGTAGTTCTTCTGGGCCATGTTGTTGCGGAATGCGTCAACGAGCATCGGGTACACGTCGAACGCCCACGCGTAGATGACCGCGAACCCGGCCGACGTGCCGACGTAGATGTGCTCGGCCACCTTGTAGAACGGGTTGTCCTTGTACAAGAAGGACAGGATTGCCAGCGTCAGCGTGGCCGCAACCCAGGTGCCGATGAGGTTCAGAAGCATGAGAAAGTGGCCAAGCGGCCTAGTGGTCCAGTGGCCAAGTGCGCAGACCAAGCCGGTCCGGACGCTGGACCGCTCGACCGCTCGACTGCTTTTCCTTTCACTTCCGCTTCCTCTTCGCCAGCAGATACCCGACGTTTCCGATAATCAGCAGCAGGATTATCAACCCGTGGGCCGAAGACTGGGCCGGCATGCCGAGCGTGGCCGAGCCGGGCTTCTCAATCAGGGTCTCATACTCGGCCGCGCCCTGCAGACCGCCAATCAGCCCCTTTATCTGACCTGAATGCAGGTACTGGTACAGGTTGGGCGCGTTGACGCCCGTGCATCCGACGACAATCGGCTGGTTGTACCGGCCGCCGACGTAGACAATCCAGGCGTCCGCCACCGCGCCGTGGGCCAGCGACACCAGCAGTCCGATGTTGCGATACGTATGTACCGGCCGCATGAACTCGAACGAATCAATCGGCACGCCCCGGTAGTCGGTGCGGAAGTAATCCCGGATTTCCCGGCCGATACCGACCATCATCGCGGTGTAGCCCGGCCGGTAGCCCAGGTTCACGTAGTCCTTGCCATAGGTCTTGCCCATCTCAGGCGCGACCTGGTTCAGCGCGATCTCGGCCAGCGGCAGCCCGAGCGCGAGCTGGCCCATGACGATGACCTTGAGCTCCTTCTTGAA
>Ga0116202_10001681_pt1 | contig 12954 bp, 10 predicted proteins | sample LakKivw325mmetaG_FD_94479 | JGI IMG/M metagenome (GOLD analysis project Ga0116202, IMG submission 94479) | Anoxic lake water microbial communities from Lake Kivu, Rwanda to study Microbial Dark Matter (Phase II) - Lake Kivu water 325m metaG | ecosystem: Environmental > Aquatic > Freshwater >...
ACTCTGGAGCATAACAATCGATAAAATAAGATTATATAAGGCTCATGCTGTAGTGGAGTGGAAAGACGGCAGGAAAACAAAGCATTCATTGGCAAGCGTTCTCATGTCTGGTGGAGATGAGGGCGTTTTACCCCTCCTATTGACCACATTTTTTAAAGGCTTTTTCCTTTTTCTTGAAAGCCTTAAAACTCTTTTATCTGTCCAACGTATTTCGAACTCATCTTTATATGCGACTATTTTTTCTATTGTTAAATTCCATAATCGTTTTCGTTCTTCTCTGGTCATATATGGATAGAGAGCTTTAAATACCTTAAATTTCTCATTAATTTTAGGGTAATCATATTGAACAATTCTTCTTGTTAACAGTTCAGCCCTTTGTTTATTTAGCGATTCAAGTTTTTTCTTAATGTCTTCGACTGCAATATCTGAATTATCTAGAAGTTCAACTGCTCTCTTAATGTTTTTATCTATTTGATTTAATTCTTTTTCCGGGTCATCTTTCTCTATTTGTGGTAGCTCAATTTTAAAAAGAGAATCTAAATGATCTACTAATAGTGTTTCCAGGAACTCTTCTCTGACATATTGGTTGCAGCACTTACCTTTAATTTCAACAGGCCTGCATATATATACATAAAAGCTATTAATTGGCATTTTCTTTAATATTAAAGATAGATTATGATTGCAATAAGGACAATATATTAACTTGGAAAATAAACCGATATTCTTTCTCGTTTTGGATGTTTTCTTTGTTCTTTTTTCTGATACTTTTAGGTAAGTCTCTAAAGATATTATTCCTTCATGCTGTCCTTTATACCAGGCGTCTTTATTCTGTATTCTATGTCCATACTTGTCTCTACGAGGACTTACATAACCTGTATAAAAAGGGTTTGTAATTATGCTTTTAACGTGATCATAATCTATTTCAAGTTTTTCTGCTATCTTGCTTGTAGAAAGTCCTTGCAATGCTAAACTGAAAATTTCTTTAACTTTGTCCGCTTCATTTTGTATAATAGTTAGCTGTTTTCCGTTTCTTTTATAACCATATGGAGTCCTTCCCGAATGAAATCCGCCTTTTAATCTGTTCAAGTAGGAATCTCTTGCTCTATCAATATTTATCTCTCTTTCAAAATTGGCAAATTCAACTAGCATATTAAGCATAAGGCGGCCTGGAGCATCTGTAGTATTAAATGCTTGTGTTAATGAGACAAATTCAATACTGTGCTTTTTAAAAATCTCCATTGTTTTATGAAAATCAAGAACTGTTCTAGAAAGCCTATCAATTTTATAAACAACAATTACATCAAATCTCTTTGATTCAGCATCTCTCAACATCTCTTGAAATGCTGGTCTTTTTGTTGTTCCTCCCGAGAAACCACCATCTTCATAGATTTTGTAGAGTTCCCACTTCTTGTTTCTAATATATTCAAGAAGTTCTTCCTTTTGCATCTCCAAACTTTCTCCATTTTGTACTTGTCCAGGAGTTGAAACTCTTGTATATATCGCTGCCTTCATTCTCCACCTCCAATCAATTAATATATTACCATGGCGTACTGCTACTAGTAAATTGTATACCAATAAGATACTGAAAGTTAATCCATTTAATCTAGCTCTCTATTATAAAACTATTTTATCTAAACAAAACTCAATAACATCTCCCTTTTTCAGTAATTCTGAAAAACCCTAAATCTATTTTTCCTGTTTTTCAATATTTCGATGCACTTTTTTGCAATCCTGCAAAAGCAATACCAAAAAAACAAGTTCCAAAAGAACGCATTAATACATACGTTTATTTTAGAATTTGGAATTTAGAATTTACCATTTTCGCCATATGTATATATACATATATGGAGGGGAAATTTGAGTGTTTTCTATCATAAGTGGCATAAAAGCGTTTATTTATAAAGTACTTATCGATTTTAGACGTGCAGGATAAATAATTAGAAGAGATGAATTTTATATTTTTGATTCTTTAAATAACATGCGTATTCAAAATTAGATCGTAGAAACCTTAGAACCTCTAAAAACATGAATTATGGCGGTGGCGAGGGAAGTTTAAGACTGTGATGGAGCTGCAAACACGAAGTAAATAGTTCCCTTGCAGCGAAGGCATTAAAAGCATGCTTGGGCTTTGGACCAGGCAGGGGAGGTTTGCAAGATTTGCAGGAATTAGAAACAGTAGAAGTCAGAAAGGAATTGACCAGCCTTGTGATCGAAGTACTAAGGCGTATTGAGAGAGAAAATCCTGAACTACTTGAGTTAATTTTATCCTCTTCAGAAAATCAAAGCACACATCCAGGAAGGAAAAAAACAAGACGTGGCTCAGAAGAGTTTACGAGACTGTGACGCCATGGAGAAAAATCTGGGAAGTGGATATCTAGTAGAGCCATCGACCTCCATTTCGGGAAGTTTTGATGAGTTGAGACTCGACGAAAAAGAATATATGGAAAAAGCATACAAGCGAAACAAATACCTTATTGAGTATCTCAGAAATGGCTTTTCCTTTATACCTTTGGATATGGAAAAGAAGCCTTTGATCAGCTGGAAAGAATATCAGGAAAGACAGCCTGAGCCTGAGGAAGTTTACAAATGGTGTTTTGACTATTCAGATTTTAACATAGGATTAATAACAGGTTTCGGTGGGTTTTATTCTCTTGACTTAGACACCAAAGAGACTTTTAATCTATTACCTGCAGAGCTTAAGAGCTCTATGCTTACAGAAACACGGAGAGGCTTTCACTTGAACTTTCTAAGCTCTAAACATTACTCAAGCAAAACCATTAGTATCAACGGTGTACCCGTTGAATTTAAGGGGGCAGGCTCTTATGTTGTAGAGCCTCATTCTGTTATAAATGATTTTGAATACAAGACCATAAATCCTCTGTCAGAGATTAAGAGTTTACCGGCTCTTATTGAGGATTTACTCCAGGGAAAGAAAATTAATAACAAGCTTAAAAACAACGAAGTCAAAGAAACTAAAAGGTGGACTTATGTAGGAAAGTCTAGATGTATAAAGCAAATACTAGACAGAGAATTAGAAGAAGGCGGAAGACAAAATGCTCTTTTTATACTACGAAATCTTTTGTTAAGGAATGGGAACTCCGAGAAATACTCATACAATCTTGTAATAAGAAAAAACAGGTATTTGGCAAATCCATTACAAGAGAAAGAACTCCTTAATCTTTTAAAAGAAAAGCCCTATGGCAAATTGGGCTGTGATTATGTGAGGACAAAGCTACCCTATATAAGCTGTGAGGGTTGCGAGCATTACAAGGAGGTATTAAAAAGGATAGATTTTAAGAAAGCCTTAGATGATCCAAGTCTAACCAGAGAGGACTTGAAGCTTATCTATGAGCTTGACGTAGAAGAGAAGACAAATAGAACTCAGATTGCTAAAGAATTGAACATACCAAGAAGGGGGGTTTATCAGAGAATTGATAAGATAAAAAAACGAGGCTATAATCTCTAATAATGACACACTTTTCAAATCTTTTAAAATCAGTTCTCTTAAGCATTCCTGATTACAAAAATGACACACCCAAAATGGGATTCAAGCTATTTAAGATCGATATAGAAGTCAACTTTGCTTTAACTATAATGTAGTTATCTTTTATCTTTTAATCTTTTATCTTTTAATCCTTTATCTTTTATCTTTTTATCCTTTATCTTTTATCTTTTTATCCTTTATCTTTTAATCTTTTACTCTTTATCTTCTAGTCTTTATCTTCTAATCTTTGAAGAAGTTAGAAGAGAAGTAAAAGCAGGAAGCATGAATTTAAAGAAGTTTCTATCTAAAAAAGATATTTAAGGAAGCTTCATATTCAGGAGATGATTTTAAATAATTTTTAGCGGTGTGCTTTTTTGAGTTTTTAAAAAGATGGCTTTATTAGCAGTTGAATTTTTATTAGTTTTTATACCTTCTTACCCTCAGTTGCAAGTCTATGGGGTATTATAGAAGATGAGATTTAAAAAATTGGATTCTTTTTCTTCTTTCGAGCTTTTAAAGGGTCTAGCTAAAAGCGAAACATTCAAAACTTTTACCTTTGTGTCAATCAATGCGGCATAGGGAGGAGTTTGAGAAAACACTACCTAAGAAGTGTTTCTTTCCTATATAACCTCTCACAGAGCGAGCAAAAATTACCAACCAGGCCAAAATGAGAAAAGGGACAAGAGTTATCATCAGAACTTGCCTACTATTCCTTAACCAATTTAAGGATGTTGCTTGAAAATCTTTTTTTCTTTTGAAAAAATAAATCTAGAGTAGTGCAACGCGTTGCACTAGTAGATTTTCAACACAATTGCCACATATACGTTTATACGCCTTGCTTGTTCAGATATCAAATTTGACAAATACTTATCGACCAAGCGGTTGATCAAAGAAATCCATATTTTAATTCAGTTATCTAACATTTTCAAAATCATATGAGTTACTAGAGATAATGTTGGTTGTGATTGTTAATAATAGTCAGAAGTGCAGTAACAGAAAAAGCTTTTGGTTGAATATATTGCTTTTGAAATAAGGGCATAAATTTGTTACATCTTTCTTTTAAACTGTGTGAGAACAATTTCAACGGATTTTCGGCAGGAAATCTAAATAAAGGCGAACGAAAGGTGAAAAATAAATCCTGGAACATAAAGGAAAGGCCGTTTATAAGTTGAAAAATATAATTTTTATAATATTCTACATGTAAGAAACCTAAAGTTTATCAATAATTCTTTGTTTAGCAATAATGTGGTTATTGCAAAGGAAAAACCCATTCAAAAATTTGCCCAAATATGATATAATATACTTATGAAACAAATTAATTTATTATCCGAAGACACTAAATTTTCTGTCCGATTAACTATTGACATACCAGTTTCGTAAAAAGGAGTTTATAGCTTATGAGTAAGCCGCATAGCAAAAATGGATTTACAATAACTGAGCTATTAATAGTAATAGCGATTATTAGTATTCTTGCCGCTATTGCACTGCCACGGGTTACCGGTTTGGTAAAACGTGCGCAAATCGCCGCTGACCAGACTACGCTAAAAACCTTGAACGCCACCACCACGGTATATTGTGTAACCCATGAGAAATTCGGTGAAGATATTTTTGAGGAATTTACCACAGACCAACAAAGGATGGAAGAACTGGTTGACAAAGGTTTTCTGGGTTCTGTTGTTAAACCACAGCTTAACAATGCAAGTTTTGTCTGGCTGATAGAAGGCCAGCTATGGGCAATGTACGATGGCGATACCATGATACCGCTATCCCCGTTAGGTAGCTCCTTTGAAGAAATATCAACAGCCATGATTAATATCATTAAACAAAATTTTGCTGCAAAAGGCAGATATGGCAGGAACTGGGGTGAATATTCATATACGGATATAGGTTTGGTTCCAAGTGATTGGCAGTCTCCCATATCGCACATATACTTCAAGCCCGGAGGAAGTAATTTGAGGATAAGGCCAGAAGACGGATATAAATTTGTTGTGTATCAGCCGAACGGGACACAAAAAGTACTGACATATTCGTTAAAATGGGATCTAGTATATAGTGCGCTCGATGACAATTGGTATTATCATCGAATATCAGCGGACAATATTATTGATATAAATACACTTGAAATTCAGCGGTGATAAATTAGGGTTTGTCGTCTAAAATAATTTAATCCACATCTCTTTTCTCCAGATATGTTTCGCAAGATTGAAGCTTCCGGCTTTTGCATGGAACAAATGCTTGCCGGTGATTATTGATAAAGAAATGTGGTCGGTCGCTCAAAGCATCCGAATGCGTCATAGCAGTGGAAGGCCCTCTCCCTGCGAAGAGTATCCTTTCAGGGGTATGATATTTTGCGGCACTTGTGGCAAACCAGTCAACATACAATACACAACTCGTGAAGGGCGGCAAGTGACATCGGCTTATCGCTGCATCAGCCGTAAAGACAGCAGCGGTGTGGAAATACCCGGATTGACGTATACGCCTCCGCACAAATCCAACTACACCAAGAACCCCACGGATGCTCTGGTCGAGTACCGAGAGAAGTACTGCAAAAAGGTCATGGAACAAAAAACATGATACTATTCTTTATTATGGGAAAGCAGAAAATACTTTCTTTAATTATAAGGAAGTCTTAGACCCCTTATCAGAAGTTACAAAGAGTAAATATCGACTTGCAGATGAAAATGGAAGATTATACCGCCTTTGTGGAAGAGGAATAAAGGGAAGCCCAATTGCATCTCAAAAAGATGTATCTCCAGAATGGGAGAAAACTCATCCTGAACTAACTGTAAGAGTTTATCTTAATGAGAGAGAGGGGATGACTTCGCCAGATTATTGGTATATAGAAATAATTAACCAGAATTCACAGGAGCGATTAGGTTACCCAACTCAAAAACCTGAAGCATTACTGGAACGAATCATAAAAGCAAGCTCGAATGAAGGTGATTTAGTTTTGGATCCTTTTTGTGGCTGCGGTACAACAGTTGCTGTTGCCCAGAGACTTAATAGAAAATGGACTGGAATAGATATCACTTATTTGGCAATTGATATTATCAAGAAAAGGCTTCAAAAATCAAAATTAAAAGAAGGAAAAGATTTTATAATTGAAGGCAGTCCTGCTGATGAATATGGAGCAGTTAAATTAGCTGAGAGTGATCCTTTTCAATTTCAATACTGGGCAATATCTAAAATTCCCGGGGGAATTCCAAGCGAAAGAAAAACTGGAGATGAGGGTGTTGATGGTATCATAAACTTCATTGATATAACGAAAAAAGGAAATTTCGGAAGGGCAATTATTTCTGTTAAGGGTACTAAGACAGCAAACCCATCTATGGTGAGGGATCTTGAGGGTACGATGAAAACGAAAGGGGCTGATTTCGGAATCCTCATTACTCTAGTGGATCCTACACCTGGTATGATAAAGGAAGCTGTTAGCGCTGGGTATTTTAAATTAAGAAATATGGACATACCAGTTATTCAGATTATCTCTGTTAAGGATCTGTTTAAAGATCCTCTACCTCTTAAATTGCCTGTTACTCATATAATCCCAGCTTATAAATCGATGAAAATGATAAAACCTGAGGCAACTGAATTAGAGTTTAGGGAAGAGGAGTAAATAGGAATAAATATGATAATCGATTTGAGCTTGGTAAAAAGAATTCTAATTTGGACTACTCCTTGGGCTGTTCCAAGTATAATAACAATTGTTATTTTCGTGCTTAAAAGAAAAGCAACTCAGCGCCGCCTTTCAATTTATTTAGACAGGGTTGATTATTCGGGACGCTCCGAACCTGAAATAAGAATTAATATTATAAATGTTGGCAATGTAAACGTCACAATCAATAATATTGAGCTATCCACTGATAATTTTAATTTTCCCATTAATTATCTAAGTAGGCCGTATCAATTCCTTCCTTATGAACTAAGTACAGGAAGTGATTGTTTTTCTGTAGTTTATATAAATATTAAATTAGCTAAAAACCTCATTCAAAATGGATATTCTGGGAAAATTAAACTCGTTGCAATTATCACAGATGGAGCTGGAAAAACATACAGGTCAAAGAAATCAATAATATTTAACTTGAATGAATATAGTAAAGCATAAGTCAAAATTTCCAGATAAATATGGGGAGTTTCAACTCTTGAACAGGCCAAGTTTTAAAGAAGATAGTTAAATAAAAGGAGGACTAGTGAAAAAATTCTTTTCATATAACTTCACTATCGCCAGAATTGCTGCAGCAATCTTATTAATTGCATCTCGTTTTCCTCTTCCGTATGGATACTATACATTTCTAAGAATCGCAGTAACTGCAGTTGCTATCTGGGGTGTATTTATTGCAGCACAATCAGAAAAGACATTATGGTTATGGGTCTTTATAGCTGTTGCGATTTTGTTTAATCCATTATTTCCAATTTATCTAACAAAATACGTTTGGGGATTTTTCGACATTGGTACTGCTATTCTTTTGTTAATATCTCTTTTTACTTTTAGATATGTGCTGAAAGAAGGAGGGAATTTATGAGAAATGTTTTAGGAAGCATTTTAAAAGTTTTGGGCTATATTATATTTGCGATTTTTGGTTTATGGAGCTTTATTATTGATTTAGCAATAGTCTATCAAATGGCTGGTACTTTGGGTTTTCTTATTGCTTTTGTACTATTTCCTATAACATTTACTGCAGCTCCCTGGTATGCACTTATCGCACAGGGAAACTAGTTTCCATTAATAATTGGCTATGGTGGAGGAATAGTAGCAACAATATTGGTTTTAATAGGGTCAGCTATAGCAGGCAAGGAAATAGACGAAATATAGTGTATTTATAAAAGTACAAATAAGGGAGGATTTATCTAATTATGAGTTATAAGATTAGCAAGAAAAGTAATTCATGGTTCAGTGAAAATTATGAAAGCCGCCATCTACATAAGAGTTAGCACTCCCGGACAGGCAGTTAACGGAGAAAGCCTCGAGATACAGAAAGAGAGGCTCATTGAATATGTCAAGGCTCACGAATGGGAGTTATTTAAAATTTATGAGGATGGAGGCTTTTCAGGTGGCAGCTCAGACAAGCCCTGCTTTTCAGGAGTCACTATCAGATGCAAAGCTTAAGAAATTTGACGTTCTGTTAATATATAAAATAAATAAACTTTCAAGGCTGCCTAGGTTTTTCCCTTACCTTGCCCAAAGTTTGCAGAATTTGGATCCTTTCCGTGCAAAATATGTAGTTTTTCCACCCACTTATCCTCGGTCAACCATTTCTTGATTAGCTATATGGGGGCGTAAACCTCTTTGAGACTTCTTTCAGGTTCTTATCTTATACCAGCTGGTTGTAATAAAGAAAAGCTGTTCACTATAAGTGTTTGAATAGTTTCTTCCACCTTTTTCAGGCATAAAACCTCCCATAATTTTTCAAAATCTTTGGTCGTAACCAATAAAGCCAATTAAATTCTATTGTATGGGGGGAAGGATGATGTATATTTAGGTCTGGCACCCTGCCCCCCTTTTTCTGCATCCTCCCCCATAGGCAAAGACTTCAGAATTGAATTGAAAAGCCTTCTGGAAGACTTCCAAAACCTATTAAGTAATATATGCATATTGCTTAATTGAGGCATAAAAAATGCTGGGCGGGAAAATGAAGTTAACACAGAACGGAAATAAAACCAAAACAGGCAGAATTAAAAGCCAGTGAAACTGAAATACACATTATTATACTCTCTTGTAATATATACTCCATATAATACTCTACTATACGATAAAGATAAAAGCAATAAAAAGAGAAAGTTGCAAATGCACGTAACGCGTACAAATAGATGAAAAATGGAAAGTTTTTCGTAAAATTCTATTATATGAAACAGGAGGTGAGAATATGCCTACTATGAAGTTAGGAGATAGATGTGCAGGCTGTAAATATTGTAAGGTGTGGCAAACTGATCATACAAAAGCATCTTGCTCATTGTATAGGGACCAGCAGTGATTCCATCCAGACAGGCCTGTTTTCGTAAATGTATTTAACAGAGTTCCACGGAAATATTAATTGAATATCACTAATCTCTTAATTTTCTCATATGAGAGGAAATTAATTTTGCATTTCTGTAATTTATCATAAAATAAAATTGAAGTTACTCGGTGGAAGTCTCTTGTTTGTACCTTAGAACTAAAGGGATAGTGCTGGGTCAATTGAGGGCTAATAAATTCCTTGACTTTGTTATGAAAATTCTGCAATCTGCTGATATTATTTTCTTTGCTTTATGAGTTTATTTTACTAAAAACATTATTGTGGTAAGATTCTAATGGGTAAAATGAGGAGGGCGAGATGAACAAAAAATCTGTTGAGCAATTGTTAATTGAGATAGATGATTTTTCTCAGAAGAAAAATCTTTCTAAAAGAGAAATGGCACAAAAATTAAATATTCCTTATATGACCTTCAAAAATTGGTTTCAGAAAGGCAGAGTAAAAAGAAATCCATCACCAGAATATATCAAAAGGATGGAGAAGTTCCTTGAATACCAAAAGGAAACTTCAAGTTACTGGAATGATCTTTGGCTTAAAATTCTGGGGTGGTGGAAAACACAACATCGCTACTCCACAGTCAATGAGTTGGCGAATGAGATTGGTTGGGATGTTCAGAGTCTTAATCAGCATTTCGAGAAAGAAGCAATGCCTCCAACACTTGTATTAGAAAAGATTGCAAAAACCATTGGTTTTGAGGTTCCCACTTTAGACTTTGTAGTTCAGGAAGCACAACGAAGAACAGAAAAAGTGAAATATTTTTTACTATTTTTGGAAGAAGAACTCAGGTGGTTTCGAGATAGTTCAAAAGAAGCCCGCGATATCTTTAGGGAAAAATTGGATCTTGATGATATTGGATACATTTCAAGTCTTCTTACCATGCTGGGTGAAGAAAGTAAATTTATAAGATGGCTCACTTTAACTACTAACAGGTTCAATTTTTTTAAAAATAAGGGAGAAAGCAAATGAAGAACGTTCGGATTAAGTTTGGAAGTCTCGCAACTGTCCTTAAACTGCTAGGAAGCCTATATAGAAGCCCTGCTGATGCTATAAAGGAACATGTGAGTAATGCCATAGATGAACACCTTAAAGCAAAAAGCACCGGTAAAGGTCTCTCGTTTTGTCAGTTAACCTTTACTCTGGAGAAGGATAAGGTCACAATTGAATATCCTTATGGAATGTCTAAAAATGAGTTCGAACAAGCACTTCAACGAGTAGGTGATTCTGGAAAAAAAGCCCTTGACATTAAGCAGATAGGTCAACTTGGAATTGGTATGTTTAGTTTTTTTCAAATTGGTAAGAAATGTGTATTCTTTTCTAAGAAAGACAAAGGGACTGAAACTGTAAAGGTTATCCTTCGAGAAGGTTCTGATGACGCAGAATTTGAAACTGCCATAAAAAGAGAAAGTTTATCAAGCCCTGGAATCAAGATCATTATTTCTGAACTATTATTCGATCCTACGAAACCAAGAGGCCCTCTCTCCTCAGAAAAACTTCAAAAACTGTTTGCTGAAAAATTTAATCCATACCTAAAAGATAAATCACTTGAAATTATTATTCGCTCTAAGGGAAGTTCTTATACTGTAAAACCGCTTAAGATAGATCTTCCTAGAATAGGGGAAATTTATGAAAATTGGCCTCTCGCAAGAGATCAAACTAAGAAGTTTTCCTTGGAATTATATTTTGACCCATCTGGAAAGGGGACGGTTAGTATTCGACATATGGGCGTTACTATTGTTGATGACATAAAAACTTTATCTGCTTATGGATTAGAGGAAAGTGTTTATGCAAGTGGGGATGTAAAAGGATTTATAGATGCTGATTTTCTAAAACCTCTCCCGGCTAGAACAGGTTTTGAGGAAAATGAGGATTGGGGAAGCTTGCTTGATGAACTTAGCCGACTTTATCAATCAATTGAGACAGAGGTCGAGAATCTTAAACAGGTAGAAGCAGAGAAAAAATTAACTGAAATTCAGAGAAAGGCCATCGAATTAGCAAGAGACATATTAAATACAGAGGAATTCAAAGACTTAGAGTTATTGGAAGGATTGGGACGAAAATCTCCTGAACCAAAACGTCCACCTAATGGGTTTGATTTTGTGCCTTCTTCAATCAGGCTTGAACCAGGGAAAACAGGAACTCTTCCATTAAAAGCTTTTGTGCCCAAGATAGTTCCAGATAACAGTGAGGTACAACTTAGCATTGACGATTCTTCAGTTGAATTAAAAATACATAATCTGCTCCTTAAAGCATTCGAAGCTGACAAGGAAGGCGTTGTTACCGCTCATGTTTCTTTTGAGGGTAAATCAAAAACTATCTCTCCTGCAATATTAACAGCTATAACAGGGAGTTTAAAAACAGAAGCCCGCATTCGGGTTGCTGAATCTGGACCGTCAAGAGGGACTATTACTGGAGTAGAAAAAGAAGGTCGCGGAACAAACTATGTAGAAACACCTTTTGAGGAAGGTTCATCTAAACATAGCAGATATATTTCAAGACAAATTCAGACTAATACGCTTAACCCTGATTATAAAAATTTGAAAGAGTCAGATGAGAAAACATTTTATGGTGCATTAATGATTGGAAAGGAAACTATGGTAAATGATGCTAAAAGCGCGACCGAGACTGTTGATTACTATCTAGAAAAAATATTAACTTTCTACTTTAGATTAAAGAACAGACTAACTGGGCCTTCGTCGAGTATAGTAAAGAGATCTCGTGGCCGGCCAAAAAAGAGTATTTAAAAGTATGTTTTCTATATGAATTTGACTAATTCTGTGCAATAGATTAAGATAGACTTTTATTTCTTGTTTTGGGATCACTCAAGTGCTCCTTTTTAATATTTAGAAATGCCCTTCTTGTAATCCCTGATGCAATAAAAGTCTCTCCAATTCTAATATGAACTGACTTACCTGTGCCTGCAAATTGGCGGAATCCCTACCTGGACTGATGGAATAAATACAGGTCAGTACTATGATGAATCAGGTCACTTCTGGATAATAGAATAATAATAAGCTATGCTTCTTTAAGTAATTTGTTTCAGGGCTACTAATGTAGCCCTATTATTTGATTTTATTTTAAGATGCTCATTTATTACTTCCAGTAATATATATTGCAAAGTTTTTTGTTACATATTTTAAGCGTATTCATACACTCCCATTATAATTCAAGCTATAATGTAAATTTTCATAAATGCAAATAAATAAATGAAAATACTATGTTGAAAAGGTTAGTATTTTTAATATTCTCACTTATGAAAAATAAACATTTAATGGCATTTTTATCATTTATAGCCCAAAAGTTCCGATAATTCCTGAAATATCTCGTTTAATAGGTGCAATGATGGTGGAGATGAGGGGCGTTCTCTTTCGCAAGTAGGAAAGATTAAAAACAAAATAGATTTATTTTTCTCTGCTATGAACCAGTTGGAATGATTCTGTGGAGTTGGAGTTTCTCTCCCGCCAA
>Ga0116202_10001682_pt1 | contig 12951 bp, 16 predicted proteins | sample LakKivw325mmetaG_FD_94479 | JGI IMG/M metagenome (GOLD analysis project Ga0116202, IMG submission 94479) | Anoxic lake water microbial communities from Lake Kivu, Rwanda to study Microbial Dark Matter (Phase II) - Lake Kivu water 325m metaG | ecosystem: Environmental > Aquatic > Freshwater >...
CCAAACTACTTGGGCGAGTCCCGAAAACCGGCTCGACCGCTTTTATATCAGGCAAAGAAGCGGCCCGAGGCCCCGTAGATTGGCGCATAAGAAACTCCTCGAAAACCCGCAGCTCAAACGATGGTACGACAACGTCAGCCGTGCCTCGGAGCTCACAGCTGACGTGAACCTCCGCCGGCTCGGACTGTTCTGCAGCAGATGGGGTCTTACGCCCTCCGACCTTATACACGAGCCGCAGGAAATCCACAACCTACTCGTCGACACGGTCACCGAGCTTGAGAAGAAAGGCTACGCCGGCTCGTATCTGCAGGGAATCGTGAAAGGGGTCAAGTCTTGGCTGAGCTTCAACAACATCAGCCTCGGCGAGAGGAGGATAAACTTCACAGACCCGGATGACACGCCAACCCTGCGGGAAGAGAAGGCCCCTGAACCGGACGAACTTCGAAAGGCTCTCGAGTATGCGTCGACGAGGACGAAGGCAGCGATGGCGCTGTGTGCTTTCTGCGGCTTCAGGCCAGGCGTCCTAGCGAACCACAACGGCACAGACGGGTTAGAGATACGTGACCTCCCAGAGCTACGGATAGACAGGGAAACGAAAACCGTCACATTCACACTAGTGCCTACAATGGTTGTAGTCCGTCGGAAGCTAAGCAAGGCTGGATTCCAATACTTCGGACTCCTCGACGAGGAAGGCTGCCGCTACCTCAGCGAAGAACTAGAACGCAGGCTCAGGCTAGGCCACGCGCTGGTGCCGAACTCACCTGTGATATCGCACTTCGATGCCGCGAAGGAGAAACACGTCACCACGAAAGCCATCTCAGCCAGCATCCGTGAAGCCTTCAGGGCAGCCGGATTCAACTGGCGACCCTACATACTCCGAGTCTACTTCGGCAACAGGATCCTCATCGCAGAGTCCAAGACAAAGGGATTCATCAGAGATTACCGAGCATTCTTCATGGGCCACAAAGGCGACATCGAACACGTCTATACACTCAACAAATGTAGACTCCCCGAAAGCTTGGAAGCGGATATGCGTGAAGCCTTCAGCCGAGCAGTCCACTTCCTTTACACTATTCCAAAGCCTGAAGACGAAACTCTTCGAATCGAGCAGCTAAGAGAAATCCTTCTCCTCACAGTCGGCTACACGGAGGAAGAACTAACGAACCTAGACCTAGCTCAGATTAGCCCAGACGACCTGAAACAGATGCTGAAACGGAAAGTCGTCGATGAGCATCCCGCTGAAAACGTTCCCCATGAAAATGGAAATGGAAACAGCGTGAGGAGACAGCGGGTACTCGACGCGCCTGAGGCTGCGGAGCTGATAAACAAGGGAAGCTGCGAATTCGTGGGCAACCTGCCAAGCGGCAAAGTCGTCGTAGCGGAACTGCATCCGACATGATAAGCTTAGGCGGAAGCCATCATTCTGTCCCAAGACACGGCCAGCTCCACGAAAGCGGGAAGCGACATTTCGTCGGGCTGAGACAAGATGGCTTTTCGAACCGCATCATCCGCAGGCAGATGTATCCGAGCCCACGATTTCAGACTTCCAAGATTCACGAAGGCGTTCTCCAACATCTGTCAGAAGAGCTCTTATCTGGACTTAAAAGGCACGAGATTGCAAACTCGGAGGCAATCATCTCGGTCAGGGACTTTCTCCTCAAGGCAGCGCCGACGTCTTCCTGAATATCAAGAGTGCCTCGAACTTGTTCAAATGGAAATTGTGTCGGCCAGCGAGCATTCTCGAATAAGCATTGTCGCTTCGTTCTCGTACGATCGGTTTTACAACTTTGTCGTAGAGTTCTAGGCCGACTCGGCGACCCATAACCGCGAGTTCAGCGGGGATGTCATAGAAGTGGAGTTCTTTCCTCATCTGCCCAACGAGAACAGTTGCGAACCTCGTTGGGCGAAGCACCCTGAACGCTTCAGACAACATGTCCTCACACGCTGACAAGAAGTCAAAAACATATACCAGTTTGACCACATATTTCGAGGACAGTTACGCCTAGCTCTCCGGTTCCGCTTTCATCCCCTCTTCGCTTAAGTCGTTGCATCCTTCATGTGAAAATTCAGGGTCAACTTGGCGGCAACCACGAAGCATGAGATCCTAGCTGGCGCAGCGGTCAAGAAGTTCCTCGAACTCTTGGAAGATGCGCCTCGATGCCAATGCGGGAATAGCTGTGGTACCCGCATGTTTCTAGTACGGTATTTGAAGTCGAAGGACGAACGGGCGAATCAGCTGTTCGCGGATCTCTTCGATGAGGTCTTGTAGCTAGCTAACTGCGCCTCCTATGAGGGTTCAAATCTAGATGCCCGCACCAAGGAGGCCACACACAAGTCAATTCCTATCGGCTAGGGGAAGAACCCCTAACTTCTTGCCGTTATCTCCAGAACAGGTTATAGAGCTGGTCTATTCCGAGTCGTTGTTGTCATACCTTGTACGTCTTCAGGGGCTCAGGAACTATCACTTGGACATCAGGCGATTCCTTTTGAAGTTGGCCGATATCGATGGGAAGTTTGCTTTGAACTTGGAGGAAGAAGTGGTTGAACCGTACAAGACGACTTTGGCCAGACTGCAATACGTGAATGTGAAGTTGAAGTGGCCGCTCACGCAGATATATCCTCCCATGAAGCTGCCTGAGAAGGGAGAATTCCTCAGGCTACGGTTGGGAAGATACTTCCATGCTGAGTAGGCGCTCGTTGAAATGCATCAGCATCTGAGGAAAACTGTGATTCGTCAGTGCGACGAGAATGACTTTGAGGTAATCCATGCAATTATCAATGATGCCGCTCGAGCCTACAAGGGAGTCGTCCCCACGGAGTGCTGGAAAGAACCTTACATGTCAAGACGCGAGCTCCAGCATGAGATGGACGAGAGCGTCGTCTTCTGGGGTTATGAGGAGAACGGTGAACTTCTTGGTGTGATGACAATCCAACACGTCGAAGATGTGACCCTCATCAGGCACGCCTACGTTCGCTCAGGGAGGCGAAATCAGGGCGTGGGTGGTAGATTGCTATCATGTCTTCGCCATGAGACAACTCGTCCAATATTGATCGGTACTTGGGCAGATGCTGTCTGGGCGATTCGTTTCTACGAGAAACATGGCTTCCGATTAGTCTCCCCAAGAGAGAAGGATCGGTTGCTGAGAAAGTACTGGTCGATCCCCGAACATCAGATTAAGAACTCTGTAGTTCTTGCAGATCAAAGATGGTTCGATGCTCGTAAACGAGACGAAAACATGAAGATCTGAACCCAGAATTTCGATCTCGATTCTAGCCGCTTGCATTGGATCCGGCCGTTGATCTCTCTCGCCAGAGGACGGTTCGGAGGGGTCGAGCAAACGACCAGCCCTTCGAGCCCAGTTCCAGACAGCATTTTCGCGACGTTAATGGAGACCCCCTAACAGAGAGAACAGAGAACAACAGACATAGCGGGAAAATCGTTTCACGTAGGACGGAAGCCCACTGTGGGCCCCACCGCGTCCAGTCGCGAATGAAATTCTCAATATCTCTGTTAGTGCGTTACCCCGCTCTCTGCAGGCCCCCTAAGGGTGCCACCCATGCCACCGGTGCCACCCTCAAGCTCGGCAAAGACGGCGAGGGCCTTCCGCATTTGACAATAGCAACAATGCTTCGTATCCGTGCGCAACATGAATGCTACGAACCATAGGCCACCGATCTTCAGTCGCCGCTTGAGTGTATTCCCCCTGACACCAAAACAATTGCAGCTGTCGTTTTGACCTGGCGCGAAATGGTGATTAGCGTCAAGTATGCAGAACATTCGCCCGAGGTGAAAGACGTTAACCTATTACGGCGTACCTACGGGTTTTGAGAGTAGCCCACCTGCGGTCTACTATGTGCCTGGTTGGGGCTGGGTCCAGCGAAGGGTCGTGGACGCGCTGACCTGCGTGAAGCGTGAAGTGGAGGCTTGGGCTCGGGAGAACAAGGCAACAGAGTACACCATAAACGTAGGAATCCAAACCTTGGGTCTCCAAGGTACGGTCTCAGTCACTTTCAAGCCAACCTGAGCGCGGGCACGGCCGCCCGGGTTTCGACGTGACGCAAGAGGCATTCCTCGTAGAGATATGTCAGCGAGATGCGACGCAAAGCGAAGAGAATGCTATGGGGCATGAGGATACTCTCCCCAGCGCGAGCGACCTAGACTGGGAACTCGACCGCGAGCCGTGACTCAAATCTCCAAGTGTCGATAGTCGAGCGCATCAGTGAGAGAACGCCGTTGCTTCTCTCCCGATTGATACTCAGGAACAGCTTGATGACGTGCGGGCAGAACCTCTTCTCTGAGACCGATCTGGACCACACGGGACAGCGGTGGACTACCCAACGTTCTTCAAAGTCGATGTCGACTGTTGTGTCGCCTACGTAGGCAGCGAGTCTTCGCTTCGTGTCTTCTCGGAGAGATAGATCGCTGTCAGGTATCGATCGTCCAGCCTCGAGGATTCTGCAGTCGCTGTGTTTCGTTTCTTGAGTGATTTGCGTGTCAGTTCAGAGTCCCGATGAGAGTGACTGGCTTTTCAGTCAGCCTGGACAACGCGTCAATGCATGACTGACGACAGGCGCATAAGGCAACTGTGGCGGGGCCAGCGGATTTGCAGATATCGAACTCCAAGTGGCGTCTCGAGGTGAAGTGTAGATTTGAATCCCTTGCAATCGTCCGGGCTTCATGCAATATTCCTTGAGATCCGACTGGAATAATCTCGTGAACGGTGTGGAGATTCAGAAGAGTACACACATCTCTCGTGTCTGCAATTCTACGCTCCTTCTCACCCTGCTTCACTTCGGCTCCCACGTGAGGCAGACCTATTGCGGCTATCACGTCTCCAGGCCTAGAACGTCCAATCTTCAGTGATCGCGGAGTGGCCGTTCCTAAGACAGTTACCCCAACTCCCGTCTGGGCGACAGGAATGTTCTTTTCCATGCTTCCCGTAATGACGATCCGTGAGTCTAGGCCCGCGTATCTTACCTCGTCCCGTATCCCCTTTATGATCTGCAGACCTGTTGGCTTAGGCTCAACCGCGAGTGTGTTCACCAGGCAGATCGGTGCAGCACCTACTGACAGCGCTTCCATTAGAGCCACCCTTGCCGTAAATCTGCCCACGGTTCGGGCATCTACCTTGATTCTGTCATGTGGTTTAGGACCTATACACCCTGAAGAGTAGCAGCTTACGGTGATGATCCGTCTTCTATCCAGTTGGAAAAGGCAGAGATCTCTGCTTGTCTTGATGATCCTCGGCCTCGATGGGCTTCTCAAGATCTGAGTCTTCCTCTCACTCCCACGTAGACGGCCGCAGAGAGGATACTGTTCAGGCTGGCCGCCATGAGAAGGAAGGGAACGAAGGTGAGCGCGCCTGCCCACCCGATCGCAGGAACCGCGAGAACTACCAAGCCGGTGTTGATCGCGATCCCGACAGCGACAGCAGCCGCCAGTGCCAACGGATGATTAACCCGATTGATGGAGCCCATGGTTGCACCTGCAATGGCCATGCCTAGGGCGATTGGTAGATGGAGCACGCCGAGTGGGAAGCCATTAATGATCGATGTTATGACGTGTCCGATTCCACTAACACAGCCGCCGTCTAGGGGTCCGAAGTATAGAGCGGCGAAGAAACCTGGCGCCGAATCGAACGCCGCCGTCTGGATGGGGGTTGGGGGATGAATGAAGGATCCGATGACAGATAGAGCGGAGAACACGGAGATACGCGCAAGGCGGTATGTCCTCGGGACTCTTCTAGATGGTGATGTTTCACTGTATTCGTTCATCGGTGTCGTGTTCTCCATCTTCTTGAAGCGTTCTCTTGCAGCCTCCAGCTCCCGTGGGGTGTTCACGTTGAGAGCGAGCTCTTCCGACTCTGTGACGAGTACAGCCTCTTCCAATTCAGGCTCGTCAATCCTGCTTCCGTCAATGATGTTCAGTCCGATTGGTACCATGCTTCTTCCGTCGACCTCAAAGACGTATTCTGGATTTGATCCAAGTCGTTCATAGACTTCTGCTGGACTCATCACCGTCAAAGCTGGCTTCGCGCAACACATGTACTTCTCCACCGCCTGATCCACGATTTCGGCCGAAATGAGTGGAAGGTCGGCAGAGACTGTCAGGACCGCGCATGGACCGAGTCTCCTGATGGCATATCTCATGTCGGGGACGTAGCCGTCCCCTGGCGTCTGTACAACCTCTATTTTCAATTCTTTCGCCCTGCGAGCCGTCTCCGGTGTGTTTCCAGTGACGGCGACAACGACTCGATCCACCGTCTTCGATTGCTTCAAAGCCTCCACAACATGTTCTATCATCGGCTTCCCGCCCAACTCAAGAAGGGGCTTTTCCACTGGAGTATTCATTCGTGTTGCTTTCCCGCCAGCCATGATGAGAGCGTTCACACCCACTTTGCACTCACCAAGACCGCGAGAAGCGAGACCAGTCGAGTCACTTCGTTGGTTGCTCCCATCACGTCACCCGTTATGCCCCCGAACTGTCTGCGTGAGATCATGAGCATGGCCGCAGCCACAAGAGGCGCGGCAACAGTGAGCACTAAGCCGGTAATTCGCAGAGCCAACACCGATACTGCAAGTAGCAGGGCAAGCGCTGTGGCGAGACGCAGCCGTCGCCATCTCCCGTGCATGGCTTCAACAAACGGTGTATTCAATCCCTTGCGAGCGGACTTTCCGGCCCAAGCCTGGAATACCATGGCAAACTTGCCTGCTGCCTCCGATGCAACCATGCTTTGGAGAACAATGCTGCGGTCCAGGGCCGCGATGCCAAAAGCCGTTGTGGACAAGACTACTAGACCGAGGCTTACACCGCCAGCTCCTGTCTGCTGGTCACGCATGACTTGCATCTTCTCCTCTCGCGAACCGCGGTACATGACTGCGTCTCCAAAGTCGAGTAGCCCGTCAGCGTGATGAACACCACTAACCAGCAGAATGAATCCCAAGCCCAGCATTCCAACTACGAGAGGAGGCAGGAAATCATGAAGAGCCCAGACTAACGTTCCACTTGCTAAACCGATTATTGCTCCAATTATCGGAAAGCAGGGCATGTACTCTGCCGCCTGAGCGATCCCGTCCTCATCCATTCCAACCGGAATCACAGTTAGGAATGCAAGAGAGTTCTTTAGGCCGCTTAGTACGCTCATTGTGGGGCTCCCGTGCTCCCTCTCAATGCCCGTGAGTACATGTTTGACGAACAACCCGCAACGAGGCCGCCGACAGCATCGTTCGTGAGTGCTCCCAATTTGCTGAGGATTCCTGGCTTGCTCTGGTCGAACCTGATGAACTCGAATATGCCCTTCGCGCCCGCGATGTAGTTGGCTATGGTCATTCCGAGAAGCTCATCCGCCACCAGCCCGGGACGGCCCAGAAATCTCTCACGTGTGAGACCTGGAACCAGCCCTGCTTTGGCGTCTTCTTCAGCTCTGTAGCAGGCCACAACCATGCAGGAGACATTCACATCGGAGAGCGCGTCGTAGAACTCTTCAATGATTATGCTCGTTGCCTTCTCCTTGTCCTCCACACCTGGATGAGGAACAAACAGCTCAAGCGCACTTTCAACTAAATCATTCAGCGTCACCCCTCTCTCTTTAAGGTACGTGAGTAGCGGAGGCCTCGGCCCTCCGGGTGCTTGTATCATTTTTTGCCCCGACAAGTTGCTCACCATCAGGGTTATCTGGTTGGATTATCCATCCAATATAACACTGGCGGAAGCGTTGCGTGGTAGGCTTGGTTCGAGAGAGGCCTGTCTTGTCTCAGCACTGGTCGCTGTTGGTGCTGTATGCAGGATCGGCCTTGGACGGGTGGCTTTGGGAGCCCCAACTCCTCTGTATGGCATCCTGATCAAAGTCGGCTTAACGGAAACCTTGGCTTTCGTCGGCGGCTTCGTCTTCGGACCTGCGTTAGGTTTCCTGACGGGCACTTTGATAATAGTCATTTCAGACATGTTCATGATGCCTGGCCCCTGGACGCCGTTCATCGCAGCAATTATAGGTATCTTCGGTGTGGGCGGAGGGGCGGTTCGTCGACTCGGCAGAAACCCGAGCATCTTTGGGTTGGGCGCTTATGTAGCAGTCCTCACAGTTCTCAGCGAGTTCCTTCAGAACGCGTGGTTTGCCCTGTTCTTCAACATCTCAATGGTAGCCGTTCTAGCCATGGCTATTCCGAGCATGGTGACTGCTGTTGCGAATAATGTCGTTCTGCTGACGACTGTGGGAGTGAAGATCATCAAGCTGATTCAGGAGGCCACGACAAGACCTTCAGTTCTCAAAGATCGGAGTGCCGACCCACTCCAGCGAAGGTAACTATGTCGAGGGTACATCGCGGAGTCAGAACGCCATGAGAGCGGCTGTGCTGTGGAGCGGAGGCAAAGAATCCAACCTGGCCTGCCACAGGGTCATGGCTCAAGGGCACGATGTTGCGATTCTCGTCACCTTCATCCTAGATGATTGGCCCGCCCTATGCCATCCGCTCTCAATGATGTCTCTCCAGTCTGAGGCACTAGGGATACCGCATGTGACCCTCAAAGTTCAGGAGCCCTACAAGGAAACCTATAGAGATGCGATTTCCGGCCTGATTAGAACAGAGGGAATCCAAGGCGTCGTGACTGGAGATGTCTGGATTGAAGACCACAGGCGCTGGATGGAGGGCGTGTGCGAAGGATTGGGCATCCATGTCATGATGCCTCTGTGGAAGGAAGACGCTCACAAAATCCTAGACGAGGTCGTTTCGGACGGGTTTAGGCCGGTCTTCACATGCGTCAAGGAGCCCTGGTTCGACGCAAGTTGGCTAGGTCTCCCGCTGGACAGCCAGCGTATCGAAGCTCTAAAGGGCTTACACCAAAGATTTGGAATAGACGTTTGCGGGGAGAACGGCGAGTACCATACAATGGTTCTCGACGGCCCGATCTTCAAGCGCTCCATAAGAATCGAAGAGTTCACTCTGGAAAGAAAGAACTCCGTGTTGCTCCTGAAGCCTCATCGACTTTCCTCGCAGCCAAAGGAGCTCTGAGGGAAGATCCCTGACTCATGGAGAATCGGATTCTGGCGAGCATCAGCAGGGAATCGATCAGGTCTGCTTAGAACTCAGGCACACATTGGAGAGGGCTGTTGAGAGAAACCGGGCCCTGTGCATGCTTCTCTCGGGCGGCCTAGACACAAGCATTCTAGCCGCAATAGCTTCGAGACGATTCACCTTCAAAGCGATCACAGTTGCATTTGATGGTGCAGAAGCGTCAGACCTGAAATTTGCGAGGCAGGTGGCCGATCTTCTCGGCCTACAACACATCATACACCGTTTCAACTGGGATGAAGCTCTCGAAGCAATCCCACAGGTCGTAAAAATCATGCATACATTCGATCCGATGGAGGTGAGGAACGACGTAGCGATATTCATCGCTCTCAAACATGCCAAGGCCAACGATCAGACGACAACAATAACGGGCGACGGCTGTGACGAGCTCTTCGCGGGATATAGCTGTCTTTTCGAATACGATCCGGAGCGGATTCGGATAGAGCTGCAGAAGATGTGGAAGACGATGCGGTTCGCATCCCTGCCAATAGCAGGGGCTCTTGGCATGGAGGCGAAGCTCCCATTTCTGGATCATGAAGTCCAGTCCTTCGCCGCGACGCTGGATCCCAACTATCTGGTTCGTAGTATGGGATGCCGGAAGCAAGGCAAATGGATCCTCAGGAAGGCGTTCGAAGGCATGCTGCCCGACGACATCATTTGGAGAGTGAAGAGCCCTATCGAATGCGGCACTGGAACGACGGTATTTCCAAGGATCTTCGAGAGCGCTATGTCTGATGGAGAGTTTGAGCGGAAGGTGAGGAAATACCTTGAAGAGGACAGGGTTGCTCTCAGAGACAAGGAGCAGATGTTCTACTACGAGGTCTACAGGTCAATCCTAGGTGTTCCACGCGGAGACGAATCCAACGGTAGGACGTGTCCGACATGCCGCTCAAACATTTGTCCAGAGGAGTCATACTGTAGGACATGCGGCGCCTTCCTGATCTAATTGGCGCCAGTGAGCGATCAGCCAAGATTTTATCCCCCGCTCACTCAGAATCAGACCGAGAATCATCATGTACAGCTTGGATACGCTCAGGCAGTTGGCTGAGCAGAGGGCAGCAGGGCCCAGCCCATCGTTCACGGAGCTCCATCTAGCCACGGCGATCGAAATCATCGGTCAACAACGAATCGGTAGGCAAGCGCTCTCACAAAGACTTGGCCTAGGTGAGGGAGCTACAAGGACGCTGATCGATCGACTCCTGGAAGCAAGGCTTGCCAAGATCTCAAGGCGTGGATGCGAGTTAACGAGAAGCGGCCTTTCGATACTGAGACAGTTGACTTCGAAGCTGGGTCCGAAGGCGAGGATCCCAAGAAGCTCAATCACAGTAGGGCCTTGTGATTTCGGGATCCTCGTGAGAAGGGCCGCGAACAAGGTCAGCAGCGGAATCGAGCAGAGAGACGCCGCGGTCAGAGTTGGCGCGAACGGAACCGTAACACTCGTCTTCAAGGATGGTCAGCTAAGGATCCCCTCCGCCGGTGACTCAAAGATCAGGGAATCGCCAAGTGTCGTTGAAAAAATCGTAGAAAACTTTCGACCAGCCGAAAACGACGTTATAGTAATCGCTGGAGGGGATACCGAAAGGCTCGCTGAAGATGGTGCAAGGGCAGCCGCCTGGACACTACTGAAGTGACGTCGGGAAACTGAAGCAGGCTGGCCACAACCGAGACTCCAAACTCAGACGCAGCGGACATCAACCTTTAAGCGCGGTCGGAGCCCGTTTAGGCGCGACATTTGTTGACGAAGACGGCGCCTCCATTCCTAGTCTCGTATGCTATAACCCGCCGATGCAATCTGAAATGTAAGCACTGCTACAGCGATGCATCCGAGACGCCCGCGGCTGACGAACTCACGACGCAAGAATCAAATGAGCTCTTGGACGAGATTGCAGAGTGGGGCATCAGGCTCCTCATCTTCGACGGCGGCGAGCCGCTTTGCAGAGAAGACTTCTACGAGATAGCAAATCATGCCTCCGCCAGAGGCTTGAGAGTCGTAGTGGGAACTAATGGCACCCTCATCGATGCGCCCACGGCTGCCAAGATGCGAGCAGCAGGTGTCCAAGCTGTCGCCATATCCATTGACGGGGCCAAACCTGAAACTCACGATCGATTCCGAGGCGAGGAAGGAGCCTTCAACAAGGCATTGAACGGAGCCCAAGCTTGCAAGCAGGCAGGTTTGCCGTTCCAGTTCAACGTTGTGATTAGAAAGCCTTGTCTCAGCGAGGTCCCCGAGATCCTTAAGCTAGCGGTGGATAGCGGAGCAAACGCGGCCGAGCTCTTCGATCTTGTGCAGGTCAAAAGAGTCAAGGAGCAATGCCCAGAGGAAGTATTGAGCACAGATGAGAGGGGAAAGGTGATGGAGTGGCTTGCTGAAGCGCAGACCGATTGTCCCATCACAATAAGGGTGCCTGCCTGCCCCATGTATCCCCTGATCCTCAGGGAAAAGAATATCCGTCCAAGAAACTTCCCCGCCAGTCTGCTACGTCGGATACCATACTATGACCGCGGATGCGCCGCAGGAATGCCCAACGGTTATCTAACGATACTTCCGAACGGAGATGCGATCCCCTGCATGCTGCTCAACATCAAGCTCGGCAATGTCCGTGAGGAAAGCATAACGGAAATCTGGGACGAGTCCCCGATCCTCGCCAAGCTTCGCTCCAGAGAGCTTCTCGAAGGCCAATGTGGCAGGTGTACCCACAGGGATGTCTGCGCGGGCTGTAGAGGCAGGGCCTACGAGGAGACTGGAAACCTATTGTCATCTGATCCAGGCTGCTGGATCAAGCCGCCTGGGGAACAATAGGATCAGGATCGAGCTACGTAACAATCGATCTCCAACGTGAGGAAGATCGATAGACAAAAGCGTCGTACGCCAAAGTTCTGACAGAATCGAGGCCGTTACAGTTCATCAGGCTGCGAGCGCGACTCGTCAACCGCGCTTTCGGACGATGAACATTCTAGTCTGCGATGACCAGAATCCGCCGTACTTCCTTACTACCTCGCTAACCGCCCTGAAGTCTTGGGGCCCAAGATAGCCCTTCGGCTTCAGGGTCACTGAATCCAATGTAGTCCGAATCTCTAGCACGCTTGTCCGTTGACCTAGGTCTCTGGCTAGAACTGTCTCGACCGGCTCGGGCTGAGCGACCGCGGCCTCCCTCATCGTAAGTTCAGCGATATCATCCCTCAGCTTGATAGTGGAGAGCTCGAGCTCTGTAATCTTCTTCCAGATTTCCGTCTCCAACAACAGTTTCTTGAGCTTCTCCTCAACGAGCTTTTCGACCTCCTCTCTCGTCAGAACCTCGATCGGCATGGCTCTTAATCCCTCGAAACCAGAATGTTTTTGGTACTTTACATGTCGATCATTCGTTTAGGCTTTGATGCGTTCGTGAAGCAATCAGTGGAATTGCTCGACGGAGTAGCGGTTAACCTCACGCGGAGAAATCAATGTGTACCAATGCGGAAGCCGGTATCTCGTGGAAGCCCGGGTTCATGAACTTCGACAGTCGCCCGACTGCTTCGAAGTCTTTCATCTTCACATTTGTCCGACCGCAGTAGCGCGCATGAGCCTGAACCAACGATCTCAACTGCTTGTGGGCCCTAGACTCGTTGTGGGGACAGAGGCTAGGGTTATAGAAGTCTCACGGGAACACAAGTGAAGAAGGTGATTGAGCCGATGGCCACAGAAACGAGCGACGAGCATCTGCGAAGACTCATCGTAGCCAAGATGATGTTCATGCACGGGCTCTACCACTCTGGTCTAGGAGATCAGGTGAGCAGAATGGTCTCGATCCATCACTTTGACAATGCGAACGAGATAGTACTGCGGCTGCTCGCAGATATTTCGAACGAACGGTACAATGAAAACGACTTCAACGCGATTCTCGG